>Ga0209415_10007709_pt1 | contig 18749 bp, 19 predicted proteins | sample PeaSoiSIISIP2007_FD_187696 | JGI IMG/M metagenome (GOLD analysis project Ga0209415, IMG submission 187696) | Peat soil microbial communities from Weissenstadt, Germany - SII-SIP-2007 (SPAdes) (version 2) | ecosystem: Environmental > Terrestrial > Soil > Wetlands > Peat | place: Germany...
GGGCGCGTAGCCTAGTCTGGATAGGGCACCGGGTTCCTAACCCGGCGGTCGAGGGTTCAAATCCCTCCGCGCCCGTTACCTCAGAGCCCGGCCCCTCTAAAACCCGAAATCGGTCCGGAGCCGTTCGATCCGGTCGTCGACCCCCCCTTTTTCGACATCGCCCTTCGCCTGGCCGAACCTACGCGGTTCCCTCTCTCCTCCACCGCCTGAACCATTGAGCTAACCCCTTCCGCCCCGGGGCAACCCGGGGCGCTTCCTTGTTTTCGACCGGCGAGAGCCGGTCGGGGTATCGGTCCGACCGGGGGCCACTAGTACGAGCCGCCGCGACTTACCTCATCGCCCGCAGCGCCTGCTCGTCGAGGTAGTACTTCCCGTCGACCTCGACGAAGACCATGGTCTTTCCTCTCCGTCGTTTCATGATCCGCACGAAGATTCGAGACAAGCCGAGCTCGTGGGCTGAAAGGGCCGTTTGCGGACTCAGCGCCCCCTTCGCCCGGAACGTCTGGATGATTTCGCGGATCCTCGGTCCGCCAAAACCCTCCTCCTCTCCGGGGGCCGAGGGGGCCGCAGGAGAAGTTGGGGGCGCCGACGGTGCAATCGTCCGACCGGGTGTCGGCGGGAGGGTTGAGACCGGGGGCCGGGCAGGCTCCTGCGATGGGCGGGTCGAACCCGCGACAGGGGTTGGAAGGACCTCTGCTACGGGGGCGCGCGGGGCGGTCGAGCTCAGTCTCACGGTGTACGCCGCAGCCCCCCTCACGGGAATCGTCACGGGGGGAGGTGAGGCATATCCGGGGGCACCGGCTTTGACCGCGTAATCGCCGGCTTTCACGCCGCCAAAGGAGACCCTTCCGTTCGCTCCCGTGCTGCCGGAGAAGATCTTCGGACCGCCGGCCGAAACGTCGGCTCCCGGGACGGGCGAGAGCGTACCGGAGTCCAGCACGGTGACGGTAAGGCCACGTCCCCGGCGGGTCCGAAGGACGGCGAGGAGGATCAGAACTACGGCTACGACCACTGCGATGAGAAGCCACTCAATCGAAGAGAGACCGGAATTGGAAGCTCCGGAAGGAGTACTACCACCGCTCGGCGCGGTCGGGGTCAGACTGACGGACGTCCAGTACGCCACGTTCGGTCCGGGTCCAAGGACCGGCGCTCCCTCCGACTGACCGATGATGAGGTAGAATGGGCCGGTTCCAACCTGATCGCTGGCCTGTCCCAGAACCTGATTACCGGCGCTGACGCTGTACTGCGCGTTTCCCGAGCTATCGACCGCGATCTCAAGCGTGTAGACCACGTTCAAGCTGGGCGATGGGTACAGGAACGGGGTCACCCTCGGCCAGGCCTTGCCGCCGGTCGCAGCCCGGGCATAGACGCCGTAGAAGCATTGGTTCGGCGAAACCGAAGGATTGGCGGGATTGCCGCAGGTAGCCTGGTTCCCGCAATTGGTCTCGTTGCTGCAATCACGGGGATTGAGGTTGCCGGTGATCTGGACTCCGGAGCCGGCGTTCGCAGAGGAGATGCCGAACACGAATTGGTGCCCGTTCGCGACGGTCGCCGTGACGACGGCGGTCACGGTGAACGGCGGAGCGAACGACGAAACGCTTTGGATCGTTCCCGCTACCGAGATCGCATCAGCCTGAGCGATCTCCATGCCCGTTGTCGTGGAAAAGCTAGGTTGGAGAGTGATGTTGGCGCACGCGGGGCAGTTGTCTATCGCGAACGCCACACCGACGGATCCGTTCACCTGCCAAAGGGCGGAGTTCAGAGATGTGTCCTGAGTGAAATCGTCCGAGAGCGCCGTCGCGAGAGGAGCCCGGGAAGTCGCCGCGGCCGCTCCTAACGGGGTGAGCGCCAACAGCGACACGACGGCCACCAGGATCAGCTGGCTACTCGTGGCGAGGCTCTTCGAACCGCACTTGCGAGGAATCATCTACGGTCGAGCGAGACGTCGGGGTTTAGACCTGAGGTAATGTTCAGTTGACGGACGCTGGAGAGGGTCGCTTGGAGGCACCCCTCGCCCTCGAGCTCTTGGGACCCGCGCTCCAGTACAACACGAGCCTCCGAACCAGACGACCCACTACCTCGGTCCGAAACGGCTAGTCTCAGTTCCGGGCTGCGGCGATTCGAGAAGGCGATGTAAGCTCCCCACGACCCGCCGCCCATGCCCTCGGAGGTCGCAGAGGCCCTGTGGAGGGGGCGGTCTCTGACGAAGGGATTTCTAATCCCTCCGCGCCCGTTTCGAACGAAACGAATGCCGACACACGGATCAGCTCGTATCACCGGCATGGACGATCGGAATCCGGCAATGCTGCGCGCGCGGCCCGTCACCTCGGTCAGTGCGGCTTGAGGTAGACGACGGTCCACCGCGAATCTAAAACCAACCGGGGAGCGTTCGTCCCTCAAGTCCAATGCCCGACCAAGAACCGTTCGAGAACCCGGCCAGCGCCACCCGGCTCTGCGAGAAGCTCCTCCAGCAATGGGACCCGATGTTCTCCGAAACGGTCGATCCGACCCGAATGCGACGAATGGATGAGATTCTCCACGTCCTCAGTGCCCACTTCCGCGGATCCTTTCGGGTCCTCGACCTAGGATCGGGTCCGGGGCCGCTCACGCTTCGAATACTCAGACGCTTTCCCAAGTCTCGAGTCGTCGCGGTCGACACGGACCCGGTCCTTGTTCGGATCGGTGAAGAGGCCCTCCATCGATTCGGCCGGCGGGCGACTTGGGTCTTGGCTGACCTGAGGGAGAAGGATTGGTCCGCCGAACTCCCGGTCCACCGATTCGATGCTGCGGTCTCGTCGCTGGCGTTGCATTGGCTCCATGAGCAAGAGATCCGGGGGATCTACCGGGACCTTCGAAGGCTCCTCCGCCCCGGTGGACTCCTCGTCAACGGAGATTACCTTCCTTCCCGCGAGCCAGGAAACCAACCCAGCAGTAGCCGGAGCTCGGCGGACCTGCAGCGGGAAATCAAAGGGCGCCGCGCGCGCGTTCAAGCGTTCAAATCCGAGTGGGAGGCGTGGTGGGGAGAGTTGGAAAGGGAACCCTCGATGCGTGCCGTTCTCCGAGAGCGCCGGGTTCGAATTCCAGGGAAGATCCCGCCAAGAAGGACCACCGGCCCCCGAGTCGCCGTATCGCTCGAAGCCCACGAACGGGCGTTGCGGGATGCCGGGTTCCGGGAAACGACGGTGAGCTGGCAGGACCGAGGATTCCGCGTGCTGAAAGGAATCCGGTAGGGAGCTTGAATGACGGGAGCGCCCGGCTCGTCCTACTTGGGCTGGAACCGCATCGAGATCGAATTGACGCAATGGCGGGTGTTCCGCGGAGTGAATCGCTCCCCTTCGAACACGTGACCCAAGTGACCACCGCAACGAGCGCACTGGATCTCAACACGTTCTCCGTCCGCGTCCGGTAGACGACGGACGCCTCCGGGGATCTCTTGGTCGAACGCGGGCCATCCGCAGTGGGCGTCGAACTTGTCTTCGGACCGGTAGAGCGGTGCCCCGCACTGTTTGCACTCGTACGTCCCGGCCTGGGAATTATGCTCATATTCCCCCGAGAAGGGGGGCTCGGTCCCCTTGTGCAGGATCACCCTCTGCTCGGCCCGCGTCAACGGTCGGAGAACCGTACCCGCTTCGGACACGGAGTATCGAGAGAGAGTCCGTAGAAGAGCTTGATGGGGTCGCCTAAAAGCGCCCGCCCGTCGGTCGGAATGTACGTCATCGCTTCGGAGGGTCGGGCACGTGCCTCCCGCGCGGTCTCCCTCGCGCCCGGGCACATGACCGTGAACGATTTATATCGAATTCGATTCAGAAACCGATAGCATGCCGGATGTTCCGTCCAAGCGACCAATGCCCGGACGGTTGCTGGGGCTCTACGCGCTCGCCACGCTGGAGCGCGAGGGCACCGTGTACGGCTATTCCTTGGCGGAGCGAGTATCGGAGAGGACCGACGGAGCCTGGCGACCGGGGGCGGGGGCGGTTTACCCCGCGCTGCAGTCGTTGGTTCGCCGGGGCGCCGCTCGAGCTTCGAAGCAAGGCGTTCGCCGGGTCTACACGATCACGCCGCACGGCCGGGCGATCCTTCGCCGGATTCGGGCGCAGATGGCCGGACCGGGGCCTGGGGCGCCCGACCTTTCGCTGCTCTGGGCGGAGATCGCCGGCGCCCCCGACCCCGGCGCCCACATGCTTCGACGCCTCCACCGCCAGCTCGAGATGCTCGACGCGATGCTCGCCCGGCAGCCCGACGCCGTCGCGGGGGCGCGCCCGTTGCGGTCCGCGGCTTTTGATGAGCTCTCGGCCGCCCTTCAACGTCTCGAAACGAAACCGCTGGCGGGGCGGCGTGTCCGACGGACCGCGCGAGGAGACCGTCGAAGTTGACCGACAATACGATCGTGGTGAAGGACCTCTCGAAGCATTATGGGTCGGGCGACCGCCTCGTGCGGGCGCTGGACCACGTTACGCTCTCGATTCCCTCGGGAACGGTCTTCGGCCTTCTCGGGCCGAATGGCGCGGGGAAGACGACGCTGATCAAGGTTCTCACGGGGATCACCGAGATCACCGAAGGGGACGCGTCGGTCGCGGGGTTCGATGTTCGCACGCAATCAATGGCCGTGCGCGCCCGCATCGGCTGGGTCGCCGCCGAGGTGATTCTCGACGACGATTTCACCGCGCGCGAGAATCTCTGGCTGCAGGCGAAGCTGCAGAGCCTCAAGGACTGGGAAACCCGCGCGGAGGACCTGCTCAAGTTCTTTTCGTTGAGCGACCGTGCCGACGACAAGGTCAGCCATTTCTCGACGGGCATGCGAAAGAAGCTCGAGATCGCCCTGGCGCTCCTCCATCAGCCCGTCGTGATCTTCATGGACGAGCCGACGATCGGGCTCGACGTCAGCACCCGCCGAATGCTCTGGGACATCGTGACGGGGGTGCACAAGGAGTTCGGGGTGACCGTGCTCCTCACGACGCATTACATCGAGGAGGCGGATGCGCTCTGCGACCGAATCGCGATCATCGACCAGGGTCGGATCCTCGCCGAGGGGACCCCGTCCGAGCTCAAGAGCCGGGTGAAGGCCGATATCGTTCAGCTGGAAACCGCGGAGACGATCGACCCGGCCAAGATCTCGGCGCTGCCGGGCGTTCAGGAGGTGCGCGCCCAGGGGAACGACTGGTTGATCCGGGTGGGTACGGCGGACGACTTCTTGCCGCGGCTTTTCGCGACGATTAGGACCGACGAGATACGCCGTATCAGCGTCGAAAAGCCGAGCCTCGAAACAGTCTTCCTGGAGGTCACGGGCCGACGCCTGGGGCAGGAAGAGCCGATGCGCGACGTGCGGAAGTTCTACGCTCAGATGCGGAGGGCCCGCGGTTGACGATCCCGTGGAGCCCGCTCTGGGGCCTCTACGCGAGGGAAATGATACGGACGTTCCGCAACCCGTTCGTCCTGCTCATCACCATCGTCCAGCCGTTCATGTGGCTCGCGTTCTTCGGAAGCAGTTTTTCGCTGCTGCCCTCCGCCGAGCTTCAGAGCCTGTTCGGCGCGTCCAACTACATCCAGTTCCTGCTGCCCGGTGTCCTGTCCACCTCGATGCTCAGCGTGGGAATGTTCGGTTCGATGAGTACCATTCAGGACAAGCGCTTCGGTTTCATGAAGCGGATCCTGATCACTCCGACGTCCAAGGGGACGGTCTTCGTCACGAAGGCCCTCGGCTCGGCGTCCCGGGGCCTCGTCCAGTTCCCGGTGATGATCGCGGCCGCGCTCGCCTTCGGCGTCTCCTTCCACCTTTCGGTGCTCCAATGGGTCGCGTGGATCGCCGGTCTCATGCTCCTCGCGATTGGGTTCTGCAGTCTTTTCCTCGCGATAACCGCGCGGTCCACCGACTGGCAGACGCCCGGGGTCGTCTCCAACTTCATCACGATGCCGCTCATGTTCGCGAGCTCGGCCCTCTTCGGGAGCAGCCACTTTCCTGCGTGGATGTCGGCGATCTCGAGCGTGAACCCGATCACCTTCTCGGCGTTGCTAGGCCGCAGCTTCTTGCTCGGAACCGCGACCGACTGGTCGTATCTGGGTTACCTTGCGATCTTTGCGGGACTCATGTTGTCCATCGGCTACCTTGTCTCGAGCCGGTGGCTACGGGTCGAGTGACGGGCGGAACGGGGCCAGCGGGACCCGACACATAGTGTGGTCCGGCCGCTCGGAAGCTCGATCACGCGCGTGCGGGGAGCCAACCCAATTGTGCGAGCTCGCGCCGAATGTACTTCGCGGATTCCGCAGGAGACATGCGCAGGGTATCCACTACGACCTCGGGGGAGTCGGGAGGCTCGTAGGGGTCGTCGACGCCCGTCATCTCCTTGATCTCGCCCGCCCGGGCTTTCTTGTACAGACCCTTGACGTCCCGCTGCTCGCAGACCTCGATGGGCGTATTGACGTAGACTTCCACGAAGTGGCCGATCTCTGCGCGCGCATGCGCCCGGGACGTCCGGTACGGCGAGATCAACGCGACGATCGCAATCGCGCCGTTGCGAGCCAGAAGTTTCGCGACGAAGGTCACGCGACCGGCGTGGGCCTCTCGAGACTTCCGGTCGAATCCGAGGTCGGCGCTCAGGCCCCGGCGAACCTCGTCGCCGTCCAACAGGTCGACGAACCGGCCTTCCGCCCTCAAGAGCGTCACGAGCTCGCGCGCGATCGAAGTCTTGCCGGCGCTCGGAAGGCCGGTGAGCCAGACGCAGAATCCGACGGGAGGATTCCCGGCCATCACCGGCGTCGGTGCGGCGGTCGAAGAACGCGGGTTCATCAAGCGGGCCCTGTCGGAGGTATCCTCGAGGGATCGCCGACCGCCGGATTGTCGGTGGGCCACCGGGACTCGGAGGATCTCCGAGAACGAGACAACGGTGGACTCGTCGCGAGATGCAACCCCGGTCCCGAGGGCGGGCCGCCTCCGACGTCTCGCAAGGAGGTACGCCGGAGAGAATACCAGGAGAGATACAGGACCACGGCGAGCAGGGCGGCAAAGACGTAGTAGCTGGCCTGGGAGGCGACCCACTTCAGGGCCACGAACACCTGGCTCAGACCGTAGGAGACCAGGATTCCATCTAGGCTCATGACCACGCTGCGGAAGAAGTCCGGCGATACGGATCGAAGGAGCAGGGTCCCCAGCGGAACGCCGATGATCACGGCGAGGAACAACGCGGGAAGCAAGGCGATCGAAGGGGCCGTGTAATACGTCGTCCCCAGGAACTGGTCGAACGCCAAGTAGGTGCCGAGAGTGAGAGTCGACTCCGCGACTCGGATCTGGGCGATCGTGCACCGGAACTGGCCCTTGGAAAGGCCCTGATTTCGAAGGAACAGTGCCAGCGGGGGTCCGGAAATGGTGGTCAACGAATAGAGGAATCCAATCCCCGAGCCGATCGCCTGCCCTCCCCGGCGCTCGTTCGCGAGCGGCCGGCTGAAGCCCAGCAACTGAAGGGCGACGAGCGGAAGGAGGGTGGCGTAGACTAGCAACTTCACGTCGGTGACCGCGATGAAGGTGAGCCCGAGTGTCCCGAGGAGGATTCCGGGAAGCAGTGTCGTCACCACGGGTCGAGCCCGGGGCCAGGTGGCCCGGATGTGCTGGCGCTCCCGCAGCAGCAGAGCGATGTTCACCGCGACCTCGACCAGGACGAGGGCGGGATTGAGGACCTTGTTCGAGTACCAGAAAATGGCGATCGGGGTGATGATCGAGGAAAAGCCGTACCCGACGGCGCCGTTCGTCACCGCCGCACCGAAGGCGACCATTGCGAGCCAGATGCTACTCCAAAGGTCCATCGGGGCTCACTGATCTCCTTCCTTCAACAGGACATCGGGCTCACGAAGGATCTCCGCCACCTCCGGACGCAGCAGCTCCGGGGGGATCTCCCCGCCGTTCTGCAAGGCCTGGCGGATCCTCGTCTGGCTCGTGTCGACGCGATTCGTGGCGGGGTGGGGGCAGGTTTTGGCGGTCGCGGTGGACCGGCATGCTCGACAGTAGAACGCCTCTTCGTACCGGAGCGGCGCGATGCCCACGTCGAACTCATCGAAGATGCGGTGGCAGGCGTACGGGTCGTAAAACTTGCCGACCCCCGCTTGGTCGCGTCCGACGATGTATCGACTGCAGCCGTAATTCTTGCGCACGATCGCGAGGAAGATCGCGGCCTTCGGACCGGCGTAGCGCATCGAGATGGTCAGGGGACTTAGGACGACTCGGTCGGTCGCGCAGTACGCCCGGACCAACGCCTCGTATGCGCGCATGATGACCTCGGGGCGATAGTCTCCGATCTTCAGTCGACCGACGACCGGATGGATGAACAGTCCGTCCACGTCCTCCCGCTCGAGCGTGATCCGCTGGAGGTACTCGTGCGCGGTGTGCGGCGGATTTCGGCACTGGTACGCCGCGACATCCTTCCAACCGCGAGTTCGGAACAACTCCCGACTCTCTCGCGGGGATAGCTCCGGCACTCCGTGGGCGGACGCCCGGGGAGACACGATGTCGACTTTTCCGGCGAGGGCGAGATTCCCACCGTTCAGCAAGTCGGCCACGTTGGGGTGGGCGGGGTCGATCGTGCCGAAGGCAGAACGCGCGATCGCGACGGGGTCGAACGGCACCTTCTCCTCGAAGTGCAGGATCCCCCTCAGGTCACCGCGGGGATCGACGAGGGCAACCTCGTCTCCCGGTCGAAGTCCTTCGGCGGTCGCCCGGTCCACCGGGCGATGGAGCGGGAGTAGGATGGGTAGGCTCCAGGGCAGGCCGTTCGGGAGACGGCCGGTCCCGACCACGGAGGCGAGGGTCGTCGAATCCATGAACCCCTCGATAGGGGAGTATGCTCCGATTCCGATCTTCTCGAGGTCGTAGAGTTGGTCTAGGGCGGGGGCGATCGTCGGGAGCGACGGCAGTTCCGAAACGCGGCGCGCGCGGTCGGCGTCCGAGAGCAGTCGTTCCACGAGACGGCCCCCATGGGGCGGAGGGATCACGATCCCGCTCCGCGCTGGCTCATTCCGTCGCCCCGCACCAGGGCACGGAGCGCACTGCGATGGGAGTCGCTCCCCTGCGAGCTTCTTCGGTTGAGGGTGGGGAGAGCTGAGAGTGCCAGGCGGCGCGCGTTCTCGCGGCCCAACTTCGGGCCCGGGCGAGCTCGAGATCACCCATGAATTCGCCACCGGGGCTGCGTTCGATCACGAAGCGCTCGAGGGTCGTCGGCATGGGAATCGTCGGGTCGACCCCCGACGGTAGTTCGGGTCCCGACGTCACAGAGTCCCCCGATGACCCACGGACCGACGCCTCAAAAAGCGCGACGTGGAGGGGCGGTGGGGACCTCGCGGCCAGCTCGGTAAGGGTCTTCACGGCAATCCGTCGGGACTCTTCCGAATCTGCGCGATACCCCAGAAAGACGAACGAGGCGCTGACGGCCGAGGCGGGCGCGCCCCTCGAATCGGTCACGACGACCGGCGAGGTCGTTGCGGGTGTCTCTCCCGTCGCGCCTCCGAGCACCTCGAAAGCGATACTCTCGAGCAGCGGAGAAGGCGACGAAATGACCACGACCGGGAGGTTCGCCATAGCTCCTAAGCTGCGCGCTTAGCCGTTCATATGATGCCATATAAGCGCTAAGGAAGGTTAGTTAGACGCAAATTACTCCAGTCTCGGTCAAGAACCCCCGATGACCGGAGCTACTCCAACGCCCCTACCCGGAAATCCTCGCCTTCCCAGCGGTCGGCGACGGGCCAGTAGAACGAAAAGCACCAGGATCGTCCGGGGGACCCCAAGGCCGCCAGGTCGACGTAGTGGAGGCCGAGGTTGGTCTCGCTCGAATCTCGGTCGGAGTGAGAGCGCCATTCGTCGTCGCTGACCCGCAGACGGAAGGGCTGGTCGGCGATCACTCTCAGCGATTCATTCGGCCGGATGGTGGACGGGCGACGGTTGAACTTCCACACCTCAAACGCTGGGGAGCGTCGCGCGCTTCGACCATATCGCTCGAGAACTTCGGGGATTTGGTCGAAGACCTTCCGGTCCGAAGCCGACCGCAGCAACGAGATGTATTCCGCGTGAGCCCACGCGAGCGGCATGGCGGCTTCCGTGGGCCGGCCGTTCCAAAGATGGAGTTCGGGCCGGTCCGATTCGTCCCACACCTGTTCTGTCAGAAGGCCGTTCTCTGTGGCAAAGCGCTCCATCGCCTCGAGGTACGGCCCCGGGTCGTTTCCCGCCGCCAACTCGAAGTGCCCTCGCTCGCCCGTCAAGAGAGGCCACGCCCGCCCGACTCCCCATTCAATGTAGGGACCCCCGTCTTCGCGTTGCCCGTACCCATCATGGTTGTAGCGCCGCCAGGCAGGCCCGCGAGGGGTATCCACCCGAAGTGCGTCGTCCACCACCCGGACCGAATCGTTCACGAGCGGGTCGTCGGCCGCCCGAACGCCGTAGCGCACGAGGTCGAGGAAACCGGAGTCGACGATCTCGTTCGCCGGGAAGGCGTTCGGCATTCCGGGAGGAAGGTTCGGGAGGCGGATCGTCCCCAAGTCGATGCCCTCGCTGGGGCGCGGGTCGTCCACCGACGCCGGTCGAATCCGGACGTAATGGCGGGGCGCTCCAGGGACCGGAGTGCCCGCACCGGTCACGGTCCAGCCCTCGAGGTGGGCTTCGAGGTGGTCCGCGTAATCTTGCACGAAGGTGGCCGTGTCGGTATCCCCACGACGTCGGGAGAACCCGGCTACGAGCGTCAGCGCGGAAATGGTCGCGGCGAGCGTGGAGGGCGAGTATCCGCTTACTTCCTCCCAACGGTCTTGTTCCGTCACGGGCGCGTGTTCGACCAAGAATCGGGCCGCCCGAAGCGCCATCGGGACCGGATCGAAATCGGCCAGCGCGTCGGCCCGGGAGAGTTGATTCGCCAAAAGCATCGGCAGGGCGACCTCGTCGAGTTGCATGCCCTGCCAGTAGGGGGTCCCGTCGACCCAGAAGTTCTGAGGGAACCCTCCGTCGGGTCGTTGCCGGGTGGCGAGGTAGACCAGCGCTCGGAGCGACGCCTCGGACGCCCCCGACGCGAGCAGCGCGGTGGCGACATGGACGGTGTCCCGGGTCCAGACTAGGTGGTACCCGCCGCGCTCCCGGTCGGTCCGGGCCGCCCCCCACGGTATCGAGAGGGAGGCGATGAACGCGCCGGGGTACATCTTGTCCTCGTGCGCGAGCAAGACCGATCGACTCGCCCGGTAGAGCCTCCCTTCATCGTGCGAGCTTCCGGCGAGCTTTCGTTCGGACACCGCGGTCCGCGACCATTGGTCGACAAAACGTCGATGATGCTGCTCGAACGGCACGCTCAGGGTCTGGAAGAGTCGCGTGACGGCCGACTGGATGGTCTCCCCGAAGGCGAGCACCACCGAGAATTCGGAGGTCGCGGCGGTGGCCAACTCCCCGACAAGCGCAACATTTCCTGAGGGGGCTCGGTCGAATTCCCACGTCATCGCGTGGTGGCGGGCGAGGTCGGTCCAGCCGTCGCTCGCCCCCACGAAACCGACCGAGCTCCGTACGAAAGGAAGCGAGGAGCCCAGGGCCATCGCCACTCCGTCTTTCTCGGCGGCCAGGACCGACCTTCCCAGCACGTCGTAGACCGTCGCGCTGTTTCCCCAACCTCCGACGTTGAGGTGGGGAGCGGCGAGCAGGTAGCAGCGCAATCGCCCCACCATTTCCGGGTCGAGAACCTCGAGTCGGCCGCGCAAGAGAAGGCAGGGAAGGTGCGGGTCCGCGATGATTTCCTTGCGCAGCCGGTACGTCCCGTCCGGGGACTCGGCGAGCGTCCGGTAGGCCAACGCGTGCTCGCCGGTTCGGGTGGTCACGGTCTGGAGGTCGCGCTTCTCCTCGTGGAAAAGCGTCGACCCGTCCGAGAAGAGGAACTGAAGGTCACGAAGTTGCGGAAGGTCGATCCGGTGATAGTAGACCTCGGTGACGATGCCTCGCCAGAGGGTGAACCAGAGACGGGAATCGCCCGAGTAGGCAGTCCCGACACCGTCCTTGTTGCTGTGGGACCAGGTGGGTTCGATGCCCGGACCTCCGAATGCCACCCGGTCTCCGCGCGGCTGCAAGCGTCCCTCGTTCGAGTCCCACCCGAAGAGAGGGTTTGAGGTTTCTCGATTCGCGTCGACGGTCCGCAGGGAGTCGGGCTTTTCCGATGGTTCGGCTCTCGGTCGCCGTGGACCTGGCCCTCTTTGTCACGCTCCTCGTCCTCGTCGCGATCGCTGCGGGCTTGGTCGGTTCGCTGACCGGTCTCGGGGGAGGCGTTGTGGTCATCCCCCTCCTGCTGATTCTCTTCGGGACCTCAGTACCGGTTGCGATCGGAACCGGGTTCGTCACGATCCTGGCAACGTCTTCGGCGACGGGGGCAGCGTACGTCCGCGACCGGCTGAGCGACCTCCGGATCGGGATGTTCCTCGAGATCGCGACCGTGCCCGGAGCGCTCATCGGCGCGACCGTGACGGTCTTCCTGACGCACGCCAACCTTCAGTCCGCGCTCCTCATCGCGCTCGGAGTCGTGTTCCTCGCGATCATCCCGGGGACCCTCTCCCGTCGCCACATCGACATTCCTCCCACACTTCCCCCGGACTCCCGCTCGCGCCGCCTGGGGCTCGCGGGCGAGTATCACGACGAAAAACTCGACCGGGACGTCCCGTACGTGGCCGCTCAGACGTCGCCGGCGCTGGGCGTGATGTTCGGAGCGGGCGTGGTTTCGGGGATGTTCGGGATCGGTGCCGGCGTGTTCAAGGTCCTCGCCCTCGAACGATTTCTCAACCTCCCGATGAAGGTCTCCACCGCGACGAGCAATTTCATGATCGGCGTCACGGCCGCCGCCGGTGCGGGCGTGATGCTCGCCGCGGGGTACGTGAACCCGGTCGTCGCCGCGCCCGTGGCGATCGGAACCGCGTTCGGCGCCTATCTCGGAAGTCGGGTCCTGCCGGGCCTGGCGAACCCGACGGTCCGGCTCCTCTTCTTGCCGGTGATCGCCGCACTCGCGATTGAGGTCATCCTGAGGGGGCTCGGTCTCCAATGAGCACTCCCGCCCCGACCTCAACGCCGAGTACGGTCCCGCCGCTTCCCCCCGACGCCTACGTGCGCATGGCGCTCGTGCTGCGCGTGGGACTTGGCCTCTCCCTCGCACTCCTCGCTGGCGGTCTCGTCGCGTACGTCGTGGCCCACCCCGACGCGTCGTCTTCGAGCATCCTCGCTCAAACCCCGATCCTCTCGTACCTCAGTTTCGCCGGCCTCGGGTCGGGCCTCGCCTCCGGCTCGATCGAGGCGTATCTCACCCTCGGTCTGGTCGTCCTGGTCGCGACCCCGATCCTTCGAGTCTTTTCCGGGTTCTATTATTTCCGGCGCGCCGGCGAGCGCTCGATGACCGCGATCACGTTCGCGGTCTTCGTCCTCCTCTTGGTCGGGGTGCTCGCGATCGGGCCGTACGTCCGGTAAGACGACCCGCATGCCGAGCGGGGCGTCATGCCCCAGGGGTGAGTTCCCCGACCATCTTCCGGACCGCCGCCGTTCCGCTGTCGGCCAAGGCTCGGGCCCGGTCGGGGTCCTTCGACTCGGCGAAAACTCGGAACAGCGGTTCCGTGCCGGACGGGCGGAGAAGGACCCATCCCCCGGGGAAGTAGGCCTTTACCCCATCAAGGGTCACGACCTTCTCGGCCTCTTGGGTGAAGCTTTCGACCAGTCGGGCCGAGACTTTTTCGCGAAGTTCCACCGGGCAATCGACCTTCTCCTTCACGAGGGCGTAGCGGGGGAGTTCTTTCAAGAGCGACGCGAGGTCGCCTTCTCGCCGGGCGAGCAGGTCGAGAACGGCGGCCATCGTCATGGCCCCGTCGCGGGCGAGGTGCAACCGGGGAAAGATCAGACCTCCGTTTTCTTCGCCCCCAAATACGGCGCCGCGCTCTTGCATCGCGTGAGTGACCGAGGGCGAGCCGATCCGGGTGTAGACGACCGTCCCCCCGAACGGACGGATGGCGTCCTCTACCGATTGGGACGCGGAAACGGGGGTGACCACGATGCTTCCGGGCGCCCGTTCGACCGCGTCGCGCGCGAGCAGGGTCAGCATCTCCTCCCCCGGAATGTACCGACCGGACGAGTCCACAAAGATGGCACGGTCGGCATCCCCGTCGTGCGCGACCCCGAGCTCCGCTCCCATGGCGGGAACGGCTCGCTTCAAGTCGGCGAGGTTCGCCTCCGTGGGTTCGGACAGGTGCCCGGGGAACGTGCCGTCCACGTGGGCATTCAAGGTAGTGAATCGGCAACCGAGTCGGCGAAGGAGGGACGGGCTCGTCGGCACCGACGCGCCGTTGCCGCAGTCGAGGACCACCGAGAACCGGCGTCGAGCGATGCGAGCCGCATCGACCTGTCCCAGGATTCCCTCGATGTATCGGTGGGCCCCTCCCGGGTCGTGGGAGACGTCGCCCACCCGAGTATAATCGACGTGCGAAGCGCTGGACCGCTCGACCCCGAGCTCGATCTTTTCCTCGAACTCCCGCGAAGCCTCGAGACCGTCCTTCGCAATGCACTTGAGGCCGTTGAACTCGGGCGGATTGTGCGAGGCGGTAACGACGACCGCGAGATCGCCGCCCACGCGGGGGAGGTTGTACTGGATCGCGGGAGTGGGCAGAATGCCGAGCTCGGTCACCTTGTGACCCGCGAGGGCGAGGGACGCCGCGACGATGCTCGCGAAGGCGGGACTCGAGGTCCGGCCATCCCAGCCGATGACCACATGCGAACCGGTCGGTAGACAGGCGCCAATCGAATCGGCGACGCGGGTCACGAACTCGGGCGTGAGCTTTTGGCCCACGACTTCGCGGATGCCGTTCGTCCCAAACAGGCGCACGGAATCTCCTCGAACGCCGCACTCCCGGCTCGGTATAAGGTGAGTGGCAAGGGTTATTCCGGTCCCGCTCTCCAAGAGGGCGTGGCCGAACCTCGCATGCTGGCCGACGAGATGGTCGGGCGGCTGGCCCGGTATCTCCGGTTCGTCGGCTGCGATACCGTCTATGTTCGAGGAATCTCGGACGACGAGGTGCTGAAGCGGGCCCGGGCCGAAGACCGGATCATCCTCACCCGGGACCGACGGCTCGCCGCCCGGGCCGAGCGAGCACTCTTGTTGGCGAGTTCCGATATCGCCGAGCAGTGGCGCGCGGTTCTCAGCGCCTTCCCCGAGCTGCCCGTGGCGGTCCACTTCGAACGTTGTACCGAATGCAACGGCAGCCTCGAAGCGGTCGAGGGGCCGGTCGCCGAGCCGAAGCCCGAAGGAGTCCCGTGGGACCGGGTGGAGAAAGGTCTCCCCCTATTCCGGTGCGTTGACTGCGGCCATTATTATTGGGAAGGGACGCACACTGCGGACATTCGAAGGCGGCTCGCGAGTTGGGCCGCGAGGAGCTCGCCGTGATCCCGGGTTTCGTTGAGATCTCGCAGGAGAGCGTCGCCCTCGCGGAGGCGGAGGCGGTCTCCGCGGCCGAAGCCCTCGGGGGGCAACGAGGATCCATCCTCGCCCCGACGGTTGGGCTCATTCCCGTCGAGGTTCCGGACCCAGAGGCCTGGAGGCAACTTGCGAACCGTCTCGCGCTGGCCCGTCGTTGTCTGGTGGCGCTCTCCGCCTCCCAGAACGCCGAATCCACCTCGTGCGACGAAGGAAGCCGGGGGGGTTCGGCGGCCTTCCGCCGGATCGGTCAGCCATCGGGCGGGGGAGCCGACGCCTCGCTGCTCGCCTGCGGGCGCGCGTTCAAGGCCGGAGGGGGCCGGATCGACCTCGAGAATCCGGCCCGACGTTTTTGGATCGCTCCGGGGGGAGACGGCGTGGACTTCCTTCTGGAGGAGGTGGCGACCGTCGACCGGGCCGAGACGGCCCGGCGTCGCATGCCTCTGCTCCCGTTCCGTCGGCCCGTGAGCTTGCCTCCGCGGCTCGCCCGAGCAGCGGCCAACCTGGCTCGAGTTCGGCCGAACGACCGGGTTCTCGACCCCTTTCTCGGAACCGGCGCTCTGCTCGCGGAGGCCGGGCTGTTGGGGGCGACGCTGTTCGGGATCGACCGCGACTCCACGATGGTCCGCGGGGCCCTACAAAATCTCGCCTATCTCGGGGTCGGGGCGGAGGAGCTGATCGTCGGTGACGCGCGCGCCGTCGACTTCGCGGACTCCTCCGCACGTTTCGCAGCGATTGTGACCGACCCGCCCTACGGTCGAGCGTCAAGCACCGGAGGAGTGGACACCTCCGACCTCGTGACCGCGGTCGTGGAGCGGTGGGCTGAGCGTCTGACCCCCGGCGGTCGTCTTCTCGTGATCGTTCCCGCGGGCGGCGCCCCTTTCGAGTTCCCCACCGCTCCCCGTTTTCGTGTCCCCGTGAGGGTGCACCGGAGTCTCACGCGGGAGTTTTGTTTGTATGAGCGACCCGGTATCACGAGAAGCCGAGGTTGAGACCGGTCGAGGCGGTGCCTCCCCCCGAGGGAGGACAGACCATTTGAGTGGAGAAACTCAGTCCCGCGCCGAGCGCCGCCTCGGAGTCGGAGAACGTCACGACGAACGAGAGCATGTGGGAGCCGGTGGAGTTGACCGTCACGTAGTCGGATTGGGGAACTCCCACCGCCGCTCCGCGGGCGTGGACGACTTGGCCATCGGGGAGGTAGAACGACCACGAGGCATTGGCCTCCCAGGAATTGAGCGCCGAGCCGCTCAGAGGGCTCCCGTTGGTTCCCGTCACGTTGGCGATGTTCGCGGAAAACCAGAATCCGTGCGGGATGGGGTCTTGATTGTTCACCGTGAGCGTGAGGTTCGCTCCGACCAGGGCTCCGGGAGGCAAGGTCGACAGCGGGGTCACGTCACTCGTGGTCAAGGAAGCCGATCCGGCCGGGGCCGAGAGAGGGATCACAACGAACCCGGTGACAAGGATCGCCGCCGCGAACACCCCCACGAGCTGACGTCGCGTACCGATCGGAGTGATGTCGTTGAGCGGCGGAGGATGGCGGAGCCCGGTGAATACAATGAAGATCGCGAACAGGAGCCAGCCGACATAGAACAGCCCGAGACCGAACAGAAGGACGACCGCCGCGTAGCTGACGAATCGCGATTGCTCCCCGAAAAGCGCGCGAAAGACGTGGCCTCCGTCGAGCTGACCGGAAGGCAGGAGGTTGATCGCGGTGACCAGGATCCCCACCCAACCCGCGAGCGCGAGAGGATGCAGGTTCACGAGGCTGGACGGAAGGAAGAGCGATAGGGCCGACCACAGGAACGGCGTGCCGATGAGCAGGCTCCCATAATTCGTGCCGAGCACGGTCACGCCGCAGTACGTCGGTGGAAGGACGGCGGCATGGACCGAAAGGTACAGACCCGCGAGCGCGATCGGGATCGAGGCCGCAAATCCCACCAAGGGGCCCGCGACGCCGACGTCGAACAGGGCCTTCTTGTCGGGGAACGGCTCTCGAATGCTCACGAACGCGCCGAGGGTCCCGATGATGATCGGCGGGGGAACGGGGAGGAAGTAGGGCAACGACACATCGAGGTGCCGTCGGCGCGCCATCACGTAATGGGCGAGCTCGTGGAGACCGAGGATCGTCATCACGGGCGCGCCGAAATACAATTCGCCGTAGGCGAAGTCCCCGAGCGTAAGCGAGAGACCCCCGCGGAACGTGAGCCAGACGAGCGCGCCCGCGAAGGCGGTGGTCGCGATCGTCCCAGCGAGCAGCAGAAGGTTGATCCAGATCCGGGACCGGCCGGCCTTCGGGCGGCGAATGACCTCGATGAAATCCTCCCCGTGCTCGCGTCGCAGGAGCGGAACGTAGCCTTTCGTCCAGAGGTCCTGCCGGAGGCGGTCGAATCGGTCCTCCAGCGTGGCGGGGTCCGCGTGGACGGCGAGGATCAGGGATTGCGGGCCGACGCGGAATTCGTAGACGGGGAAGTAGGCGCTGACCGTCGAGCGGATCCGCTCGAGCTCCGTGCCGCCGGAGGATGACGGGAGCGGTCCCGGCGCCGTGGCCAATTCTCAGGCTCCCGGAACCGGCGCGGCGGCCGACTTGCGAAGGCGCTTGGCCCGTTCCTTCGACGAGTATCCGGTCGCCGCTTCGAGGAACTGGTTATAGCGACGGATCGTCTCGCGTGCGACCTCTTCGGAGACCTGCGGGTTCATCGTGACGTCGACCGTGAGGTCGCGACCCGTGGCCCGCGCGCAGATGCGCGAGATCGCCCCATAGGCCGACAGGACTGCCTCTCCCTCGACCTGGGCGGTTCCGAAATTCGACTTCGCGACCTCGAGGAGAGCCGGAAGGGCGAGATTCGCACGGTGGCTCGCGCGCACGGGGTAGGTCTGCACGGCGGACGGCACGAGGCGAGCGCGCGATAAAAGCTCTTAGCGGCCAGTGCGGGAGGACGGCGGGGAATTACACCGTCTCGATCTCAAATAGGACTCGTAAACCCCGGAGCTGGCGCGTCAACTCGTCGGAAAGGTCGAGGATTTGGTCGCGCTTCGCCGAGCCGCTCCAGTCGTAGACGAAGTCGTAGTTGCCCTGGGTGGGCACGAAGCCGCACGATCGCAGCCGGTCGGCGATGGCAGAGGGCTTGGCTCCCTCGCTGTCGAACGTGACGCGCAGGTACGTTTCCATCCAGCGTGGCAGGGATCAGGGGGTCCAAAGAGCTTGCGCTACGGTCGCGGCCGAAGAAGGGAGATGAGCCCCCGTTCGAGCTCCTCGGGCCGCGAGCCGCGAATGGGTCGGGATCGAAGTCGGACCCGAGGTGTCCGCTCGAC
>Ga0209415_10007710_pt1 | contig 18746 bp, 16 predicted proteins | sample PeaSoiSIISIP2007_FD_187696 | JGI IMG/M metagenome (GOLD analysis project Ga0209415, IMG submission 187696) | Peat soil microbial communities from Weissenstadt, Germany - SII-SIP-2007 (SPAdes) (version 2) | ecosystem: Environmental > Terrestrial > Soil > Wetlands > Peat | place: Germany...
CGCTGAGACTGGCGAAGTTGCCGGCACGCTTTCGACCCTCAAGAGCGCTCTGCACTTCATGCTCGGCCCCTTTCCGCTATCGGTAGCGATCCACGTCGTCGCCCTGTTGCTGCTCATCGCCTATGTCCATCCGCCGCGCGGGCGTGAACTGATTATGGTGAACCTCGAGGCCGGCGGAGGGGGTGGCGGCGGCGGCGAGGAAATGCAAACCCTCGACATGCCCGAGGTTCCCCTGCCCGAGACCGCGCCGACCCAGATGACCGAACGGCCGATCACGGCTGAAACCGCGCAAGCGGTCGGCTTGGCGGAGAATTACGTGCGCGCTGCCGGGGGCGGCGGGATCGGCATCGGCCGCGGCGGCGGGATCGGCTCCGGCTACGGCCGCGGCATCGGCGCCGGCTTTGGCGGCTTCATCGGCGATCTTCGGCGCAAGGGGCTCGACGTGGTGCTGGTGATCGACGGTACCGGTTCGATGAAGCTGATTCTCGACGACGTCAAAGCCAAGATGAACCAGTTGATCCGGGCCATCCATCGCCTGGTGCCGGTCGCGCGAGTTGGCGTCATCGTCTATGGCGGCAAGGGCGAGCCGCTGGACATCCAACCGCTGACGCTGTCGGCCGACAAGATCCAGTATTTCCTGGCCAACATGAGGGCGAAGGGCGGCGGTACCTGGGAAGAAAACATGATCGGCGCCGTGCAGACCGCGATCGGCGGGATGGATTACAAGCCGTACGCCAAGAAGGTGATTGTTTTGGTCGGCGATTCACCGCCAGAAAAGAAGGATTTCGAGCCGATAATGAGCCTCATCCGCGAGTTCCGCGCCAACAACGGCACCTTCAACACGGTCGACGTTACCGCCGAGGAGCACGAGCGCTTCGAACGTGACTTCTGGCTCAAGGTCCATCAAACGGAACCGCCCTTCATAACGCCGCTACCGGCCTTCTATCAGCAGACCCGGCAAGCCTTCAAAGTGATGTCAACGGTGGGCGGCGGCGCCATGCGAAGCCTGAGCAAGGACGTCCACATCAATCAGCAGGTACTAATCTTGGCGTTCGGCGAGCAGTGGCAGACCCAAGTTTCAGCCTTCGCCCGCGGTATCAACAAGTAGAGCGTAACCGGTCAGCGCGGCGAGCGGCGACTTCAACCATGACGGCCCGGCTGCAAAGCATCACGTTGTTGGCTGCCGCGGCGATAGCGCTGGCGCTGAGTTGGCCGCCGGCCGCATTGGCCGTCGACCTGTCCCATCCGCGCCAGCAACGCGATCTGACGCCAGCTCTGCGCGATCAGCTCACCGAAACGATTTCCGACGAGGCCTCGCCTTTCCTCAACGCCGAGGACGAAAAGAAAAGCCGCAACGAGCCGTATGTGGATCTTCAGCCTCAGTTCGAATACCTGCCCAATTACGGCCCCGGCGGCCGCTTAGTGGTTAGCGCAAAACTCGGCGGCGCCGAGTATGTGCCTCCCAAAAGCAGAGTCGGCAAAGGCACCTCAACCGGAAAGCTCAAGTACCTGGTCTTCACCTATTCGCTGGTCAAGGGCAAATGGGTCGAGCTCAACAAGCCGCGATGGGAAACCCAGGATCTTGGCCCAAAGGCCGCGAAAAAGATGACTGCGGCCGCCGAACGTGCGGAGAAGTACAAGGCGGCGCAAGCGCAAGCCGAAGAGCGCAAGCGTCAGAAGGCCCAAAAGACGCCCGCCCCGACCCAGGCCCCTGCGCCGGCGCAGACCCCTGCCAAGACCCATTAGCCGAGCGCCGATCCGGGCGACGACGCCTTATAATCGGCGGGTCGTCGGTTCGAATCCGGCCCAGATTGAACCCGCCGCCGCGCCGATGCCATCATGATGCGTTGCGTGCACGCGATCGCCCCGCGGACATCGCCGCCTATGACTTCTATCTTTGACGAGGTTCTGTCGTTCGTTCGTAGTCCCGAGCCGGAGCGATTCGAGCACCTGGCACTCAAGGTGTTCCGCTATCAATTCGACCGTATCGCGCCCTATCGCGAGTATTGCCTGAGTATCGGCGTGGCTCCAGAGGCCGTGCGCGCTCTCGACCAGGTTCCGCCGGTCAGCACCGTCGCGTTCAAATACGCCGAACTCGGTGGCGGACGCGCTGAGCGGATATTCTTGACCAGCGGCACCAGCGTCGGGCTGAACGAACGGGGCCGCCATTTCGTCCCGAGACTGGAAATCTACCGGGCCTCGGCGATGGCTCACATCGGCCGGATGTTGTTTGCCGACAACCGGCGGATGCCAATCCTGGCGATTCATCCGACCGCCGAGCGGATGCCGGAATCGTCGCTGGGACAGATGATTAGTTGGTGTATCGAGGACTTCGGGACCGAGACCAGTGTGTGCGCGGCCACCCCGCAAGGACTTGAGATCGTCCGCGCGCGCGAATTCCTCGAAGCCGCGGAGCACGCCGGCGAGCCGGTCGGTATTCTTGGCACTACTGCCGCATGTTCGGCGCTGTTTGAAACTCTCCGCTCGGACGGTAAGCGCATCAAGCTGCCGGCGCGGTCGCGCTTGATGGATACCGGCGGGGCCAAGGGGCAGGCTCAGCCGCTCGACGCCGCCGCGGTCGCGGAGTTGGCTGCGCGATGGCTCGGAATCGAACCGGCGCTGGTGATCAATGAGTACGGGATGACCGAGATGTGCTCGCAGTTCTACGACGCGACGCGATTCAATTCGGCCTTCGACGCGCCGCCCGGCGAGCGGCTCAAACTTGGACCGCCGTGGGTGCGTGCGACCGCGCTCGATCCCGTCACGTTGGCGCCGGTCGAAAACGGACGCCTGGGCCTGCTGTCATACTTCGACCTGGCGAACGTAGGGTCGGTGTCCGCGCTGCTCACAGAAGACTTAGGCACGGTCGAACGCGGCGGCATTCGTATCATCGGTCGTACTCCGGCGAGCGAGGCTCGGGGATGCGCCCTCGGTATCGCACAGTTCCTGGCGCAAAACGATCTTCCGGCTCGCGCCGCGGCAGAGCGCCGATGAACACCTTCTTCATGCCTCTCGACCTCGCGGCCCAGACCGGTCAGGCGGCGCGGCGCGTCGGCGATCTGGAATTCTCGACTGCGGAGCGCGGCTTCATCGGCTCAATCGCGGCGCGCCTGCGGAGCGCGGCAGCAGCGCCGCTCGCATCCGAGCGGGCGGCTGCGGCTCTTTCGACCGCATGCGCCTTATGGAGTGATCCCAACTATGAGCGCCGCCGGATTGCGATCGCTCAAATCGCGGCCAATTCTGGCCTTAGCGGCGCCTTGCTCTCGGAATCGCTCGACGCGTTGCTCGCCCCATTCAGCGCACACGCGCTCAAGTCCTTCGCGGCCAAGGTGAAAATCGAACCGCGTCTGATAGGCTTCGTGATGCCCGGCAACGTCGCGGGCGCGGGGCTGCATGAGTTTGCTCAGGCTTTGATTGCGGGCGCCGCCGTTCTGGTGAAGAGCGCTTCGACCGAGCCGGTTTTCTTCGCCCAATTCGCGCGCACGATTGCCGAACTCGATCCCGCGATCGCCGCCCGAGTTTGTGTGCTGACGTTTGGCCGCGAGGAGAGCGAGCTGACTCGCGCCTTGCAGAACAAGTGCGATGAGACGGTGGTCTTCGGCGACGACCAGACTATCGACATCCTGAGTCGCAGCGGATGCGTGATCGGCTTCGGCAGCCGCCTAAGCGGCGCGCTGCTGTCGCGCGAGGCCGTCGCGCCCGAGGCGATCGACTCGGTCAGCGAGGGCCTGGCGCGCGATATCACGCTATTCGAGCAGCGCGGCTGTCTTTCACCTCATCATGTCTTTGTCGAGTGTGCCACACCGGCCGAGGCTCATCGCTTCGCCGGCAGGCTGGCGCTCTCGCTCGAGCAATTGGCGCTCAAGCTGCCGCCGCCGCGCGCGATCGATCTGGGCGCGGCCGCCGCGATTCGTGCGACGCGCGAGGCCGCGCGATGGCGCAAGCTGGGAGGCGCGGCAGTCGATTTGTGGGAGGGCAATCGATTTTCCTGGACCGTGGTCTACGATCCGACGGCCGCCTTTAGAGTTTCGCCGCTTTACCGGACGATTTTCGTTACGCCAGTCACCGATTGCGCCGACTTCAGCTCCAGGCTCGAAGCGGTGAGCGGCCGGCTCGAAGCCTTCGCCGTCGCCGATCCCGCTCATCGGCTCGAGGACGAACGCGCATGGTTGAGCGAGGCCGGAGTCAGCTATCTCGCCGCGCCGGGCATGATGCAGTCGCCGCCGCTTGAATGGCCGCACGGCAAAGGCGCGTTCCTATCGAGGCTGGTAGCTCGCACATGAGCGAGCTACGCAAACAGTTTTCGAGCCATCTGGCGCAAACCTCCGACTCGCCGATCGGCCTCGAAATCTCGCGCGCCGAGGGCTGCTGGCTCTATGCGGCGGACGGCCGCCGCTACCTCGACTTCATCTCTGGAATCGGCGTCAGCAATCTCGGCCATGGCCATCCCAAGGTGTTGGCGGCGATCGAGGCGCAGGCGCGCCGCCATCTCCACGTGATGGTCTATGGCGAATACGTGCTCGAAGCCCAGGTCCGGCTGGCGTCGCGGCTGGCGCGGCTGCTGCCGCCAAAACTCGGTCGCGTTTATTTCACCAACAGCGGCGCGGAAGCTATCGAGGGCGCCCTAAAGACCGCTCGCAAACATACCGGGCGAGCCAACTTCGTCGCTTTCGACGGCGCCTACCACGGCGACACGTTCATGGCGCTCTCACTGGCGGGCAATCCTTCGTTTCGGGCGCCGTTCGAGCCGCTGCCCAGCGGGGTGCGCCATCTGCCGTATGACGACCTGGACGCATTGCAGGCGATCGACGAAAGCGTCGCCGCAGTGGTGATCGAGCCCGTGCAGGCGGAAGGTGGCGTGCGGATTCCGGGAAAACAGTTCATGCATGCGCTGCGCGCGCGATGCGACGCGACCGGCGCCCTCCTGATCTTCGATGAAGTGCTGACCGGCTTCGGCCGAACCGGCAAGCTGTTCGCGCTCGAGCACTTCGAGGTTGTCCCCGACCTGGTAGTGCTGGCCAAAGCGCTCGGCGGAGGGCTGCCGCTGGGCGCCTTTTGCGGCGCCGACCATCTGCTCGGATGCCTGGCGCACGATCCTCCGCTCGGCCATATCACCACCTTCGGCGGCCATCCGCTGTCGTGCGCGGCGGGACTTACGGCCTTGGAGGTGATCGTGAGCGAGCGTCTGCCGCAGCGCGCGGCGGAAGTGGGCGCCCTTATGCTGAAACGCATGGGCAGCCTGATCGGACCCGACATCGTTGCGGTGCGTGGAATCGGGCTGTTGATCGGACTCGAATTCGCGAGCGTTCCGATCGCTCATCGCTTCGTAGCGGAAACTATCGCTCGCGGCGTAGTCGTCAATTGGACGCTGAACGCCGACCGCGTAGTTCGGCTCGCGCCGCCGCTTACGATCGCTGAGGGCGAAATCGACCTCGCGTTTGAGGCCATGACGCAGGCGCTTTCGGCTGTCGGGCCGGGTCACAATCGAGAGCGCTAAAGGAAGCGTCGATATGTTTCATCGCGCAGGATGCTGAACCGGATGTGAAATCGCGCTTGCCGATACCGATTGAATGTTCTAGCTTCGAGGCTGCGTGGTCGCGCAAAGAACGCTCTATTATTGGCTTAACCGTGTTTTCTGCCGCTTTCCCCTGACAATTTCGCGCTCTACAGCCGCTCATTCCTTCCCGGCCTGGCGCCCGCGGTGAAGCCGCCGCCGGGAGAATTCGAACTTATCGAGCGGCTGTGCGCGGGTTTGCGGCTAAGTCGGCGCACGCTGGTCGGGCCCGGTGACGATTGCGCCGTCATCAGGCGACCCCGTGGCGCGCAGCTCTTCACGATCGACTCGATGGTGGAGGGCGTGCACTTCAAGCTGGCGTGGGGGACGCCACAACAACTCGGATACCGCGCGCTCGCGGTCAACTTGAGTGACGTCGCCGCGATGGGCGGCGTGCCGACCGCTTGTGTCGTCAATCTCGCGGTTCGCCCCGGCCTCACGGCGGCATTCTTCGACCGGCTTTATGCCGGCCTCAACGATGCCGCCGTGCATGCCAAGGTTGACGTGGTCGGCGGCAACATCACCACTGCAGATCAGCTCGCGATCACGATCGCGTTGCTCGGCGACGTGGGCCAAGCGACGCTCGGGCGCGACCGTGCTCGGCCGGGTGACGAAATCTTTGTGACCGGCACCGTAGGCGATGCGGCGGCGGGCTTGCGAATCCTCGACGGCAAGCTAGCCGCACGCGGCGCCGCGCGGAAGTTTTTGACCAACCGATTTCTCGAACCGGCCGCGCGTCTAGCCGCGGGCCAGAAGCTCGCGAAGCTTCGACCGGTGCCGGCTGCGATCGATATCAGCGACGGACTATGCCAGGACCTCGGTCATATCCTGGAGCGCAGCGGCGTTGGCGCGGAGATCGACGCTGACACTATACCGCTCTCGCTCGCCTACCAGGCTGCGCTGGGCGACAATCAGGAGTTGGCGCTCAACGGCGGCGAGGATTACGAGCTGCTCTTCTGCCTAAAGCGGGGTTATTCGGAGGCGACACTCGCGCGTTATCTCGGCGTCGCCGTGCGTCGCATCGGGCGAATCCTACCAAGCGAGCACGGCCTGACGCTGCGCGACCGCGCCGGCATCTCTCATCCGCTGGCCCCAGCCGCGGGATGGAACCATTTACGCGCGCGTGGCGGGCGCGGCAAGTAAGATGGCGCTTCTTCCTATAGCGGTGGCGTTGCTGTTGCTGATCGCGGGTCTGCTGGCGGCGTCCGAGACCGCGCTGTTCTCGCTGGTGCGGATGGAGAGTACGCGCGGCCGGCTGCAAGGCCCGGTGCGCACCGCGCTCGACCGCCTGATGGCCCGTCCGCTGGAATCGCTGCTGGTGATCATCGGGCTCAACGAGACTGCCAACATATTCGCGGAATGCCTTGCCACGTCCTTTCTTCTTTATCTTTTCGGGCGGCCGGTGGGCGCCTACCTCTCGGTCCCGATCATGTTCGTGCTGGTGCTCCTGATCGGCGAAATCACACCCAAGACCTTTGCCCTGGGATGGCCCGACGGCGTGGTGCGGCTGACCGCGCGGCCGCTCGCGGTATTGACCAGCTTGGTCCATCCAATCGTACGCTGGTTCAGTCCCTTCAAAGAGGCGCCGCGACCGGGCCCGCTTTCCGAAAGCGAATTCAGGGCGTTGCTGCGGGTAAGCGAGAGCCAGGGCGAAGTCGAGCCGGGAGAGCGCGCGCTGATCGACAAGGTCTTCGAATTCGCCAATCGGCGAGCGTCCGAGGTGATGACGCCGCGCGACAAAATCTTCTGCCTCGACATCAATACTCCGCCCGAGCGTCTGGCGGCCGAGGTCGCGCGCGGCCATTTTTCGCGTATCCCAGTCTACCGCAATGACCCCGGCAATATCGTCGGAGTGTTGCACGTCAAGGATCTGGTCGCGCGCCGGCTCGAACCCACGCCTGCGCGCCTGGAGCGGCTCATCCGCCCGCCGTTCTTCGTGCCACCGAGCAGGCCGCTGGTCGAGCTGTTTGAAGACATGCGGCGCGAGCACCGCCAACTCGCGATCGTGGTCGATGAGTATGGGGTGTTGCTAGGCGTGCTGTCGCTGGAAGACATGCTGGAGGAGCTGTTCGGCGAAATCAGCGACGAGTTTGATACTGAAACTCCGGAGCTGACCCGCGCCCCCGACGGCAGCTGGCTGGCCGCGGGCGCGATCGAATTCGCCAAACTCCGCGACGTGCTGGGCGCCGAGCGCCTTCCCGCGCTGGATGGCGAGGTGACGCTGAGCCGATGGATCTTGCGGCACCTCGGGCGGGTGCCGCGCGAGGGCGAACATATTCGGCTCGGCGAGTTCGATGCGGCGGTCGAAAGAGTGCGCGGCGCGAGCGTCGAACTGGTGAGGCTCACGCCATGGGCGTAGCCTGCCTGCTGATTGCCCTGGCGGCGTGTATAGCCATGCAGGCGTTTTTCTCGGCCAGCGAGATCGCCGTGATTTCCGCCGATGAAATCAAAGTGCACGCCGAGTTCGCGCGCGGAGCTGAAAGCGCGCGTCTGCTCGCTGGACTCTTGGCACGCCGCGACCGCCTGCTGGCTGTAATCCTCACCAGCACGACCTTGGCGACCGCCAGCGAGGCCGCGCTGTTGACGACTTTCTTGCACACGTTCGGCCGCGGCCACGACTTCCTGGCGCCGTTCATCCTGACGCCCTTGACCCTGCTCCTGGCGGAGTCCGTCCCCAAGCTTCTGGCGCTGAGGTATCCGCTAGGCTTTGCCAGATTCGCCGCCCGCCCGCTCAACCTGATTTCGATCGCGCTCGAACCGCTGATCGCCGCCGAAACCTGGTTGAGCCGCGGGCTGCGCCGCCTGGCCGGCGTTTCGCCTGACGTCGCCAGCGTGTTCCTGACCAGGGAGGATCTGACGCTGCTGGTCCGCCGCGAGGGTGCGGTGTCTGCCGCCGACGCCATTCTTCCCGCCGAGCGGCAGATGATCAGCCGGATCTTCCGCTTCACGCACTCCGAGGCGCGCAAGGTGATGGTTCCGCTGGTGCGGGTCGAGGCCGTGCCCCAGGACATGAGCCTGGCCGGCGCGATCGAAGTGGTACGCCGCGAAGGCTTCAGCCGCCTGCCGGTCTTCGACCAACAGATCGTCAACATAGTCGGCGTCGTGCACGTCTTCGATCTGCTGGAGGCTCCCGACTTGAGCCGGCCGGTGGGTGAGCTGATGCGCCCGGTAAGCTACTTCGCGGAGGCCACACCGGTGGATGAAATCCTGATCGCGATGCAGCGCACCGGCGAGAGCCTGGCGGTGGTGGTGGACGAGTACGGCGGCGCGGCCGGGATTATCACGGTCGAGGATTTGCTCGAGGAGATCGTGGGCGAGATCGAGGACGAGTACGACGTGGCCGAGGAGTTGACTCGGGTGGTGGGTCCGCGCACGCTCGCGGTGGCCGGGCGAACGCCGGTGGCGGAGCTCAACGAGCGCTTCGGGCTGCGGCTTCCGGAAAGCGACGATTATGCTACCATCGCGGGCCTGGTGGTCGAGCGGCTCGGACATATTCCGAAGTCCGGTGAGCAGTTAAAGGTGCATGACTTGAGTATCAGCGTGGTTCGCAGCGACGCCCGCGCGGTGCGCGAGCTGATCCTCAATCTTGCTCAGCCTCTGCGCCCCGAGCACGCGCGGCGGAGATGACCGAAGAGCAAATCCGCGAAATCCTTCAGCAGGTCGCGGCGGGGCGGCTCGACGTACCGGCCGCGCTGACCCGCTTGCGCTATCTGCCGTTCGAGGATCTGGGCTTTGCCAAGCTCGATCTGCATCGCAGCCTTAGGCGCGGCGTGCCCGAGGTGGTGCTCGGCGAGCACAAGAGCGCCGCGCAGATCGCGGCGATCGGTGCGCGCGTGGTCAAGGCCGGGCAAAATCTGATCGTGACCAGGCTCTCGCCGGATAAGGCACGGGCCGTCAAGCGCACGCTGCGAGCCTTCGATTACCGGCCCGAGGCGCAACTCGGCTGCATCATTAAGAAGAAGGCCGAGCCCAGCGGCCACGGTCCGGTGATGGTCATCAGCGCCGGGACCTCGGACATCGCGGTGGCCGAGGAGGCGGCGCTGTGCGCGGAGCTGTTTGGAAACCGGGTGACGCGGCTCTACGACGTCGGCGTCGCGGGCCTCCATCGGCTGCGTGCCGGCCTCGACGCCTTCGCCGAAGCCGCGGTGCTGATCGTCGTTGCCGGGATGGAGGGGGCGCTGCCGTCGGTCGTCGCGGGCCTGCTCGACAAGCCGGTGATCGCGGTTCCGACCAGCGTCGGTTACGGCACCGCCTTCGGCGGAGTGGCCGCGCTGCTCGGGATGCTCAACGCCTGCGCCAGCGGGGTCACGGTGGTCAACATCGACAACGGATTCGGCGCGGCGCTGGCCGCGACCCTGATCAATCGCACCGGTTCGGTGAAAACCTAACGCTGATGGTTGAGCGCAGAAAGCTGACCAGCGGACGTGCACGCCGGGCGATCAGGATGGGCGGCCTCGCCTCTCAGATCGGCTCGAGTTACCTGTGGACGACACTGCGCAAGCAGTTTCTCTCGGACGACGCCGGCCGGCGGGAGCTGCTGGACGTTCACATCAGGAACGCGCGCCGCATCGTCGAGGGCTCCAAGGAGCTGCGCGGCGCGTTCATGAAGCTCATCCAGATGCTGTCGATGCGCCGCGACATCCTGCCCGACGAAGCGCTCGAGGTGCTCAAGCTCACCCAGTCGAACGTGCCGCCGATGGACTATCGAATGATCGCGGAGCAGGTTCGGCGCGAGCTTGGTAAGAAGCCCGAACAGTTATTCGCGAGCTTCGAGCAGCGCGCCTTTGCCGCCGCCTCGCTCGGCCAGGTTCATCGCGCGCGGCTGCGCACGGGCGAGGAGGTCGCGGTCAAGATCCAGTATCCGGGAGTGGAGGAAACCGTCGAGCAGGACCTGCGCAATCTCAAACTGCTGCTGCAAACCATCCGCGCGATCGCGCACGATGTGATGCGGCAGAAGATCGAAACCCGCTCGATCTATGACGAGCTCGCGGAACGCCTCAACGAAGAGCTGGATTATGTGCACGAGGCGCGCAACCTTGCGACCTTCGACCGCCTGCTCGCCGACGATCCCGAGACCATGATCCCGCGCGTGGTGCCGGAGCTGAGTTCGCGCCGCGTCCTGACGATGACCTATCTCGACGGCTATCCGCTCGCCGACGTGCTCGCGCCCGGAGTCGACCGCGAGCTCAAGGATTGGGTGGCGCGCAAGTATTACGCCCTGGTCTGGCGGCAAATTCTGGAGTTCGGGGTTTTGCACACCGATCCGCATCCCGGCAATTATCTGGTTACCTATCATCCGCGCCTCGGGATCCTGGACTTCGGGTCGATCCGCCGCTTCTCCGAGCCGCTGCGCCACGCCCACCTGAAGCTCGCACGGGCGTTGCTCGACGGCGACGATCGCGCGATGGGAGAGTCAATGCTGGCGCTGGGTTACCTTGATGCCGGCCAGGATCCGGCGCCGATGGTGCGCATACTCCATATCCTGTTCGAGCCGATTCAGGCCGATCGCGCCTTCGATCCGTCGGACTATGACTCGCTGGGCAAGGCCGCGAAGGTGGGCGAGATTACGCTCGCGCACAAGCTATACAAATCCCCCGCGCACAGCGTTTTTCTGTTGCGCGCGCTGATCGGGCTGGAAGGGATCATCAGGCAGCTTGGCTGCGTGACGAACTACCGCGAGATCTTCCGTCAATGCGTCGAGCGAGCCGAGGCCTGACGCGCGATTCCATTGAGACGCCGCGGGCTGAGATCGAGCGTCTCGAAAGCCATCGTGATTTTCATTTCCGCCGCGTCCCGAACCGCCGGATCGCCGGTGAGAAGTCCGCGCTGCGGTTCATCAACGAAGTCGGTTTCTGCACCGCGTTCACGCCGGGGCTCGGCTTGCCGTGCCTGCGCGAGGCGATCGCGGGCGAGCGCGAGCCGCCGCTGCCCGAACATATCCAGCACGATTACGCGATCGCGATGACCTGGCGCCTCAAAGACGTCCTGCCCGCCGGCAAGAGCGTCTATTACGGCAAGGCGCTCGGCGGACGGCCCAGCTTCATCGCGCTGGAATTGTTTCCCGCCTTCCTGCGGCTGCGGCTCGAGCCGGGCGGCTATCGCGCGATGTACCAGCGCGGCGTGCTCAGCCATTGCGCCAGACTGGTCATGGACGCGCTCAGCCGCCGCGGCCCATCAGAAACTCGCGCGCTCAAGCTTGCGAGCGGCTATGCGACCGCCGCCAAGCGCATCGAGTTCGACCGCGCGATGAAGGAACTGCAAGAAAAATTCCTGGCGCTCAAGGTCGAAGAACGCTACGACCCGTTTACCTACGTCTGGGACACGTTGGCGCATCGATGGGGCGAGGCGATCCGAGAGGCGCGCGCGCTCGGCCGCGAAGAGGCGGCCTATCGAATCGTGCGGCGCTATCTCGAAATCAGCGCATTCGGCCACGAGCGCGCGATGGTTCGGATGCTGGGGATCGCGCCCCGCTGGGTCGAAGGCGCTGCCCGCCGCCTCGTCCGCGAGAATCGGCTGGTTCGCACGCGGATACCTGGCTTTAGCGGCGAATACTGCGTGCTTTCTACGTTCGTCGCCCTTTAGGATAGCCCCGCACAACCGAGCCGCGGTCTTTTTTTCCCACCTCGCCCGCTTTGTTGGGGGAGAGGTCGCGCGGCACGCGGGTTGTTATCTTTTTCGCAACCCGCGTGCCGCGCGGGTGAGGGTGTCGAAAACACTTGTGCCCCAATTGGCTTGCAGAACCCTCACCCATGAAAGAATGGGCGAGGGGAAAAACGAAGCCACACTAGCGCAACACCGCCAGCCAGATGCCGGAGGCGATCATCGCGACGCCGCTGAGCGCGGCGATCCCGCGACCGTAAGGAGTTACCTTCTCGATCAGAACCAAGGCGGTGATCGCGGCGACCCATAGCAGGTTCATCACGCCCGCGACGAACAGCAGCGCCATCAGCAGCCAGCAGCATCCGACGCAGAACGCGCCGTGATTGAGCCCCATCCGCAGGGCGCCGACCCGGCCCTCGTGCCAACAGGTCATAAAAAATGTCAGCGGCGAGCGGCAGCGGCTCAGGCAGGCTTCCTTGAGTGGCGTCAATTGATAGATGCCGGTGGCGACCAGGATGAGCCCACCAAGCAGCGGCGTGACCCGTAGCGCGTCGCCGATGATCGCCGCCCGTTGCAGCGCTAGTTGGCCGATCGTCACGACCGCGCTGAAAGCGCTCCATACGACCAGATAACCGAGCGCGAACAGCCATGCGTCGGCCGGCGACGCTTGGCCGCTGCCGCGACGCAGGCGGGCGAACATCAGCACCATCGGCGCGACGCTCGGCACCATCATCGCCGCCATCATCACCGCCCACATGACGAAGGTGAGCCACGCCTCCTGCGCCGTGCCTTGATACGGCATCGGCATGGCCATCCGCATGCCGTCCATCATCATCGTTCCGGACGGCATCGGCATCCGCACCAGGTACAGCCATGAAAGCAGGGTGATCGCGCAGAGCCCGCCCCATATCACGATCAGATCTTGCAACGGCAGCGAGGCGGCCGGATTCAGTCTCGGGACGGCACTGCTAGAAGAGTCGGTATCCATATTGCGCTCGCGCTGATGCGCCCGCGCTTCGGTCTCGGCCACGAAGACTTTCCGCGGTGTTCGCTTGCGCGCTAGTGCTTGCCGGCACCCAGAAATTCGTTATGCAGACCGCCGATCAAATCCCTGGTGGCCACCTTATCCAGAGAATCCAGGTCCCATCCTCCGTCACGATAGAGTCCCCTGATGACCGCAGGCTCGGAATACAGGCCGACCTCGTCACCGTCTACCTGGAAATCGCGGCCGTTGACGTTTGCGGCCGCGTCGGTGCACAGCCACACTGCCAGCGCCGCGACTTGTTCGGGTTTGTTCCCGAGAAAGGTCGCCCGATCGATAGTGGCCTTGCCCAACGCCGGCCCGCCCAACACCTCTTGGGTCTTCAACATCGCCTGCATCACCTCCTCGGTGGCGAGGCGAGTGGCGGCGCGCGGCCGGATGGCGTTGCAGCGGACGTTGAAGCGGCCGAGGTCGCGCGCGATGGTGCGTGTCAGGCCGATGATCCCCTCCTTGGCGGCGGAATAATTGGACTGACCCAGATGGCCCAGGCCGGACTCCGATCCGGTGTTGACGATCACGCCGCTGCGCTGTTCGCGGAAAATCGGAGCGGCGTATCTGATGGTAGTGAAGTGGCCCTTGAGATGGACCGCGATCACCGAGTCCCAGTCCTCCTCGGTCAGATTGTAGATCACGCGGGGACGGGCATTGCCCGCGTTGTTAATCAGGATGTCGAGCCGCCCGAACGCGTCGAGCGCGGTCTTGACGATCCGGCCGCCGCCCTCCATGAGCGCCACGCTGTCATGATTGGCGACCGCTTCGCCGCCGGCGGCGCGAATATCTTTTACCACCTGCGCGGCGACCGATTCGTCGACACCTTCGCCCTGGGCGGTGCCGCCGGTATCGTTGACGACCACTTTCGCTCCCTCGCGCGCCAGCAACATCGCTTCGGCTCGCCCGATACCTCGTCCGGCACCGGTGACGATCGCGACCTTTCCAAGTAGGCGTTGCTTGCCGGCGGGGTTTTTTTCGGTTGTCATTTCTAAATCTCCCAGTGCGTCAGTATTGGGTTCGCGAACAGGTCCAATCGGCGTTAGCGCCTGTCGGCCGTCCGTCCCTGAACGCCGAGTTTCGCAAGAAAAGCGCTCAACGTCCAACCGCCGTCCAGGTCAGCGGCCTAGTAGGCTTTCTCCAGCAGCGCGTACACATCCTCGGGTTTGACCGGACGCGGGTTGGTTGCGACCAGCAGATCGACCATCGTGCCGTCGACCAATTTCTTGAAGCCTTCTTTGGGGACGTTGACTTCGCGCAACGTGCTCGGCAGCTCCAGCTCCTTGACCAGCGCGCGCAGCACCGCGACCGCGGCGCGTCCGGCCTGCTCATCGCTCATCCCCGTGGTATCGACGCCCATCGCGCCCGCCAAACGCTCCTGGCGGTCCATCGTCACCGCCATGTTGTACTCCATCACCCACGGCAGCATGATCGCCGACGTCACGCCGTGAGTGACGTTGAAAGCGCCGCCGAGTTGATGGCCGATACCGTGGCTCAGGCCCAACACCACGTTGTTGAGCGCGTAGAGCGACATCCACGAGCCGACCTGGCAGGCGCCGCGCGCGGCAAGATCGTTCGGCTCGCGCGACGACAGCGCCAAGTTGGCCATCAGCAGGCTCAACGCCTGGGTCGAAATCGCGTCGGTGAACGGCATCCGGCTGCGCGACAGGAAGGTCTCGACGCAATGGTCGATCGCGCGCAATCCCGACGAGCCCCACAGCCAGGCCGGCGTATGCGTCGTCATCGCGGGGTCGAGGATCACCTCTCGCGCCATCAGCTTGTCGCCGATGTAAAGCTCCTTGTTCTGGGTCGCCTCGTTGAGCGCGCCCGCGAAGTTCGAGAACTCCCCGGCCGAGAGCGTGGTCGAGATCGCGAGGTGCGGGACCGACGACGCGTTCATCGGCGGGATGTAGAGCTTGTCGGGGTACTCGAACTGGATGACGTACTTGTCGAGTTGCTCGCGCGTGGTGACGTCTTCGGAGAGGCACATCGTTATCATCTTGACCGCATCGATCGGGCTGCCGCCGCCGAAGCTCACCAAAAAGTCCGCCTTGACCCGGCGCGCCATCTCCGCGCCCTCGAACACGCCCTTGCGCGGCCCGTGCTGCGCGATACCGGTGTAGGTGCCGGCGTGAGCGCCGCCCAGCAGCTTCTCGACGCGCTTGACGAGGTCGGTTTCCTTGGCGAGATGGCTGCTCGCCACGATCATCACCCGAGTGCCGCCGAGCTCCTTGATATCCGACGCCAGATGCTCGATCGCGCCCGGCCCGTAGCGCACTCGGCGCATCACCGGGTTGTCGAATTTGCCGATTAGCGGCTGCGTTTGAGGCGTCAGTGGTGTCTGCATGATTGGTTCTCCTCCACCAAATCGCTGATGGACGGGCTGAAATGCGCTAACGGCGTCGTCCCGCCGCCGACGAAATCCGATGCGCTAAGTTCGATGACCGGCGCACCTTTTGTCAAGGGCGATCGCGGCCGACACGAGCACGGCTTGACCGATCTCGATAGCCTCACTTAAGCTCCGAATAGGGGCCGAGCGCGTCGCGGCCACCCGGAGGAAATCGTGCCGGCTGAACCCGTCGAATACATCGCCAAGATCCGCAAACAGTATGCGGACTTGGGCTACAAGCCTTATCAGTGGGTAGTGAGCGAAGAGCCGCCGCCGTGGCAGCCGATGCGCAAGCCGCTTTCCAAGTGCCGGCTCGCGCTGATCGCCTCCGGCGGAGTCTACGTCACCGGCCAGGTCGCGTTTCACTTCAAGGACGACACCACCTTCCGCGCGATTCGCAAGGACGTGAAGCTCGAGGACCTGCGCTTCGCCCATTTCGCGTACGACACCACCGACGCCAAGCGCGATCCCAACGTGGTCTTTCCGATCGGCACGCTGCGCCGCCTGGTCGACGAAGGCTTCATCGGCGAGATCGCCGAGCACGCCTACACCTTCATGGGCGGTGTCTATTCGGCGCGGCGCGTGCGCGAGGAACTGGCGCCGCGATTGACCGATCGGCTGATCGCCGAAAAGGCCGATATCGCGCTGCTGGTGCCGGTCTGACCGGTGTGCCATCAGTCCGTGGGACTGATCGCACGCCAACTTGAAGCCGCCGGCATCCCTACCATGAGCATGACCAGCGCGCTCGATATCACCCGCGCCGTGAATCCGCCGCGCGCCACTTTCCTGAACTTCCCGCTCGGCCATACTTCCGGCAAGCCCAACGAGCCGGAGCTGAATCGGCAAATCATGATCGAGACGCTCGACGGGTTAACCTCGATGACGAAGCCCGGCTCGATCAAGATGCTGCCGTTCAAGTGGTCGGAGGATGATAAGTGGGGGCGCACCGCGATGACCGAGGGCGACCAGCGTACGCCGCGCTACGACACGCCGCAGTATCAGAACGAGGAGGACCGGCGGCGGGCCGAACAGCACGCGGCCACGGCGGAAGACGAGTGCCACGTCTGCGCCGACTACTCGGGCCCATCCAAGTAGCACTCGGCGCGCGGCCGGCTATACCTTACCGATCAGGTCGCGCTCCGCTTGCGCGACGTAATTTAGCAACTCGGCCTGGTCGGCCTTCGCCGGCGGGTTGAGAATCAGGCGATGGACTCCGAGGTCGGCGAAGCGCTTGGCGTCGTCGCGGCTCGGCGGCGTCGCGGTTGAACGGCCGGGGCCACGGCCGAGGAACGGAGTGACGCTTATCTCGAGGTCGTCGAAGCGGCGCCCGCGATCGGAGCAGGCCTTGCGCAGCGCTTCGATGCACTTGGCGGTTGCGTCGAAGTCGAGCGCGAACCCGTACCATCCTTTGGCGAGCCGCACCGCCCGCTCGCATCCCTGGGGCGAATTGCCGCCGAAGACGATCTCGGGATGAGGCTTTTGCACCGGCCGCGGCATCGCCTGCACGCCGCCGAATGATACGAAGCGCCCACGGTACGCGGGCTTCTCCTGGGTCCAGATCGCGAGCATCGCGGCGAGGAAATCCTCGCTGCGCGCGGCTTTGTCGGTAAACGGCACGCCCAACGCGTCGAATTCGGCCTTGAGGTATCCGATGCCGATGCCGAAAATCAGCCGTCCGCGCGAAAGCACGTCTACCGATGCGAGTTGCTTGGCCAGCACCAGCGGATTGCGTTGCGGCAGGATGATGATGCCGGTGCCGAGGCGAATCGATTTGGTCTTGGCCGCGATGAAGGTGAGCGCGATCGCGGGGTCGATAATCGGCGTCTCGGGAGGCAGCGGGGACGGCGGCTGGCGCGGGTCGGGCAGGACCACATGCTCGCCCGTCCACACGCTGTCGAAGCCCGCATCTTCCGCCGCGCGTGCAATCGCGGCCGCGCTTTCCGGCATCGCACACGCCCCGATGTTGATTCCGAACAATCCGAATTTCATATTAGTCGACCGGCTTACTGTGATGAGTCGCCTCAGAAAAATTCATCAAACGTCTGCTGCCCTTGTAGCAAGAAACATTCGTTCCCAGATACCGAACTTGTTCCGGTGTTTTGACCCGAGACTCGACGACAGTGAAGCCGCAACGATGGCGGCCTACGCCTGCGCCGGGCACGGCTTTGTAAGTTCTACTGCCTAATCGCTTCATGGACATAAGCCGGCCTTGACATAGCGGGCGATGCGACCCTAGAGACTTTCTAGCCGTAGTCTGGTTAATCAAAGTTTCCGGACCGGCGTTTGGAGCCATCGGAGCCTGCGTGCTCAGGCAAGAAACAAAGGAGAATTCGATGAAAGCTGCTGTTTTTCACGGGCCCAATCAACCGTTGGCGATCGAACAGATCGAAATCGATAAACCCATGGCGCACGAGGTGCTGGTTCGCACCGTGGCCAGCGGAGTGTGTCACAGCGATTTACACTTCGTTGACGGATTATATCCGCACGCGGCACCGGCGATCCTGGGCCACGAAGCCGCCGGTATCATCGAAGAAGTTGGCAGCCAGGTGAGCTACGTCAAACCCGGCGATCACGTGATTTGCTGCACCTCGGTTTTCTGCGGCAGTTGCGACTACTGCATGAGCGGCAAGCCCCATCTATGCTCGAACAAGGCCTCGACTCAGCGCGCCGCCTCGGACCGCCCCAGGCTTTCGCGCAACGGCGAACTCGTGCATCAGTTCGTTGACCTATCCACGTACGCGGAGAAAATGCTCCTGCACGAGCACGCGGTCGTGAAGATCCGCACCGATATGCCATTGGATCGCGCGGCGCTGATCGGATGCGGGGTTACGACCGGCGTCGGCGCCGTGCTCAACACCGCCAAGGTCGAGCCGGGGTCGACGGTCGCGGTGTTCGGCGCCGGCGGCGTGGGCCTCTCCGCGATCCAGGGCGCGCTGATCGCGGGAGCGCGCCGGATAATCGCGGTCGACGTATTCGAGAACAAGCTCGCGATGGCCAAGCGGTTCGGCGCCACCGATACGCTCGATTCCTCTTCGACGGACCCGGTCAAGGCTATCAAGCAGATGACCGGAGGCGGCGTGGATTATTCGTTCGAGGCGATCGGCCTCAAGAAGACCGCCGAGCAGGCCTTCTACTGCCTCGCGGCGGGCGGCACGGCGACGATTATCGGCATG
>Ga0209415_10007711_pt1 | contig 18745 bp, 14 predicted proteins | sample PeaSoiSIISIP2007_FD_187696 | JGI IMG/M metagenome (GOLD analysis project Ga0209415, IMG submission 187696) | Peat soil microbial communities from Weissenstadt, Germany - SII-SIP-2007 (SPAdes) (version 2) | ecosystem: Environmental > Terrestrial > Soil > Wetlands > Peat | place: Germany...
ATTTTCATCAGATAATATCTCGAAATTTTTAGATTTCACCCTAACGTTAAGAACCGAACAAGTCGCATTTGGCTACGAAATGAGCATTGTTGATCATCATCATTCAATAACCGTGTATGCAACGGGAACTCTACAAAAATCATGCCTCGGTTTCCGACTTACTACAAAAAAAACAAGAGTTAATTCATATTATTGAAGTACAAAAGAATTTTTTCAAGCAAATGATCAACGCCATTCCCGATCTTATTTTTTATAAAGATACATCAAGTACCTACCTTGGCTGTAATAAATCCTGTGCGGAAAATTTCCTAGGATTGACAGAGGCCGAAATCATCGGTAAAACAGATTTTGATTTTATTAAAGATCGGGAGCTTGCAAATTTTTTCTGCAAAAGTGATCTAGAACTCCTTACTACGGGGCAAACACAACGATATGAAATTACACTACCTTTGGTAAATAAAATCATGACTGATTTCGAAGCCATAAAAACGCCCTTTTATGATCCAACTGGAAAAATCGTGGGAATTCTCGGTATTGCCCGAGACATTTCCGTGCGGAAGAAGAATGAACTAGAAATTATAAAGGCCAAAGAACAAGCGGAAGCTGCCACTCTCATGAAAAGTCAGTTTCTAGCCAATATGTCCCATGAAATTCGTACACCAATGAATGGAATCCTCGGTTTTTTAGAATTGTTGCAACGCACCCCTTTGTCCACGGAGCAGAAGGATTATATTCATGAGGCTAAGACTTCTTCGGAAATGTTGTTGTACTTAATTAACGACATTTTAGATTTCTCAAAAATTGAAGCAGGAAAGCTCACGGTAGAAAACACCAACTTTAAACTTAGAACCATCGTCGAGGACACCGTATCGACTTTAGTGCCAAAAGCATTCGAAAAAAATCTTGAACTTCACACCCTGATCCAAGCAACGGTACCTGAAAATGTCGTCGGCGATCCTGCCCGTTTGCGACAAATTTTAAACAACCTCTTGAGTAATGCTGTTAAGTTTACAGCAAAGGGTGAAATCAATGTCACCGTTGATTGCGTCTCAGCAAACACAAGACAAGCATTGCTACGCTTTGAAGTGCAAGATACAGGAATCGGTCTCAGCGAAGAAAGCCTCCATAAGTTATTCAGCCCCTTTGTCCAAGCAGATGCTTCCACAACAAGGAAATTTGGTGGCACAGGCTTAGGGCTTGCCATTTCAAAAGAACTTGTCAAACTTATGCATGGCGATATTTCTGTCGAAAGTGAAGTTGGGCGCGGCTCTACATTTGCTTTTACCATTCTAGTAGAAACGCCTGCCGACACAACGGAACCGATTGTACATCAAAAATTGACTGGAATTACGGTACTCGTTGTCGATGACAATGAAAATAGCCGACATATCCTACGTAGCTACTTGGAGAATGTAGGTTGCAACGTATTAGAGGCAGCGAGCGCTGAAAAGGCCATCACAGCGATCTTAATGAATTTGCAAATCAATGATGACAATCCGATTAACCTTGCCATCATTGATCTGCAAATGCCAGGGATGAATGGCTATCAGTTGGCTACCACTCTGCAAAGAATTCCTCGTGCCAAAGATATTAAACTTATCTTACTGGCTTCCGCTGCCGAGGAAGCTGCTACTAGCATGACTAAATACCATGGTTTCTCTGGATCAATTTCAAAACCAGTCAGAAGAGATGAGCTCCTGCATTGCGTTACTTGGGTTCTCGGTTTTAAGACCGAATTTACCACAACTGCTGAAATAATGACCACGTCAATCGCAACCGAAGAACAAAATTATCCCCAACCAAAAATCTTGTTAGTTGAGGATAATCATGTAAATCGTAAAATTTTTATAGCCATGCTAAAGGAATATCATCTGACCTGCGATATTGCCGTTGATGGCAGTGAAGCCCTCGTGGCAATCGCCACAACAGATTATGATATTATCTTTATGGATTGCCAAATGCCCGTCATGGATGGTTATGAAAGTGCGACGGAAATAAGAAAATTAGAGGGCAGTGAAAAACATACCCTGATTGTTGCCATGACCGCCAATGCAATGGAAGGTGATCGCGCCAAATGTCTCGCTGCTGGAATGGACGAATATATTAGTAAGCCAATTCATTTTGAAACTTTGTTTAACCTAATCGAAGTCAACTGGAAGACGAAATAATGAATATAAATAGGCAGCCCCTACTACCTCTGAGAAATTGATTCCACTGGTAGCAGGGGCTGCCTATTTATATTCCTATTTATCATGCTTTCTCTTATTTTTCTTGAAAAGCTCTGGCATATTCATGATAATCCTCTTCACTAAAAACGCAATAGAGAATCTGCGCAAAGTGATTCGGATTTTTTCCTAACCATTCTTCCACTGTATGTACTGCAATTTCTGCTGCCTCTCTTTTCGGAAAACCAAATACACCAGTAGAAATTGCACAAAAGGCAATCCTTTTGATACTCTCCATTTGATTCGCTAACGCAAGACATGAAATATAACAAGAAGCCAGTTCGGCTTTTTGTTTACTAGTAACCACTGTTCCTTTTGGCACAATTGGACCTACCGTATGCAATACAAATTTTGACGGTAAATTGTAAGCGCGAGTCAGCTTGGCTTGACCCGTTTTTTCTAATTCTCCTTGTAGCTTCATGATGATTTGGCAATCTTCCCGCAGTTGGGGGCCAGCTCCTGAATGAATTGCATTATCGATGCAGTCATGTAGCGGTCCAAAACAGCCAAGCATTTGCTCATTGGCGGCATTTACAATAACGTCAATTTCCAGTTGCGTAATATCCCCTTGCCACAGTACAAACTGCTCTCCATACTTCTTATGAGCACACGCTATGGTTTCGGAAATAGGTTTGAGAGTACTGGCCTTGATTCTCCCTTTCTCGTACGATTCCGCTTGCAATAAACGGTTCAGGGAGCGCAAAAGGTCTACTGCCAAGGGTTTGGGTGCTCTTACATTCAACAATGCACGAATAAGTTGGCGTTTCTCCTGTTCACTCTTTTTATTATCGGCATTCAAACTCATCGTTGTTTCACTCGCCAAGCCCTTGACTACATTCGTGATGATCTTTTCCCGCTCTATACTGGATAGTTGCTGAAATTCTTCCCCTTCGTAAACCTGATCCAATTGGATTGCATTACGATAATCTCTTAACCCGAAGGGAGGATTTTCCTTCTTCATCATGACACCTCATCTCTAGCGATTGCAAAAAAAACTTGGAATTCCTCTACAGACTTATTCATCTAAATTTTTACTTATTCTTCCTAGGGTTACTTCCAGATTTTCAGCTTCCTCATCGGATAAGTTCTTGTACACAATGGCATTGACTCGCTCTGAAATTTCAATAAAGCTAGGTTTTAATTCTACTCCTTTCGCTGTTAATCCTATGAAAGTAACACGGCTATCCTCCGTACTTTTTTCTTTTGTGACATAGCCTAATGCGACCAGTTTATCAACAAGTACTGTTACCGTTGGTTTTGTCCTGTGAATTTTCTCCGCTAAATCCTTCATCGTATACTTTTCTCCTGTGAAAAGGTGGACTAAAATTCCACCATGAGAAGGAACGATACCGTGAATGCCCCGTGCTTCCAATTCACGAACAATCAATCGATGGGCTTTTTCTGTGATTCTGCTAACAAGCGCAACTACATTTTTCTGTTTCATATCTCCATTGTAGTTAGATGTCTAATTAATGTCAAGTATGAACTTTATAGCTATGTTGACTCTTTGCAAATAACTTTTTACACTACAATTCAGTTAGAATTCGCAAAGCAACAAGTATATAACAAATTAACGACAAGGGGCAGGTTGAATTTCTTCGATCTGCCCCTTGTTTCTGAAGTTTATTCTCTTTTTTAAAATCAAACGATTCGCCTGAAACCTCGTAGCCCCGTTACGGCTGAATGTGTTTATTTCTTAGCAGCGAGTTCTTTATAGGCCTCATATTTTTCAACAGCTGCTTTTTCGGCGGCGGAGAATAATTTTTCGGCTTCTTCGGGGAAGCTTCGTAGTAAGGATGAGTAACGTACCTCGCCCATTAAGAAGTCTCTAAAACTTGCTTTTGGTTCTTTGGAATCTAAAATAAATGGATTTTTACCTGCTTCCTTTAGATCTGGATTATAGCGATATAGATGCCAATAACCAGCTTCTACGGCATTTTTGGATTCTAGTTGGGTACAACCCATTCCTTTTGTTAAGCCATGGCTAATGCATGGTGCATAGGCAATGACCAAGGATGGACCTTTGAAGGCTTCTGCTTCTTGTAATGCCTTGATTAGCTGGGATTGGTTGGCACCCATGGCAACCTGTGCAACGTAGACACTGCCATAAGTTACTGCCAACATGCCCAAATCTTTTTTGTGGAATTTCTTCCCTGATGCTGCAAACTGCGCAACAGCCCCAATGGGTGTAGCCTTGGAAGACTGGCCGCCAGTATTGGAATACACTTCCGTATCCACCACTAAAATGTTCACATCTTCTCCAGATGCCAGCACGTGGTCTAAGCCACCATAGCCGATATCATAGGCCCAACCATCACCACCATACATCCACAAGGATTTTTTCACCAAATGTTCCTTGTTATTCAGTACATATTCTTTTAATGCTACTTCTTCGCCTACAAGATTTGCCGACTCTAGCGCTTTGACTAACGCTTTACTAATGGCTTTACTTTGCGCACCTTCATTCACCTGCTCTAACCATTGGTGAATTGCAGCTTTGAGCGTCTCATCCTGAGTCGTTGTTAGTAATTCTTCTAGCTTCATCGCCAAACGTTGTCGTTGTTGTTTTACCGATAAGCACATGCCCAAACTAAATTCCGCATTGTTTTCAAATAAGGAATTAGACCATGCTGGACCATGCCCTTCTTCATTTACGGTATAAGGGAAACATGGTGCCGCTGCGCCCCAAGCCTGTGTACAACCTGTGGCATTGGCGACATACATCCGATCCCCATACAGCTGCGTCATAAGCTTCATATAAGGAGTCTCGCCACACCCTGCACAAGCACCAGAGAATTCAAGAAGTGGTTGTTCAAATTGGCTTCCCTTGACACTAAACTTATCTAAGGGGTTTTCTTTCGGGGAAAGTTCCAATGAATAATTCCAGTTTTCGATTTCTGCTTGTTGGCTAGCTAATGAATGCATGGTCAGTGCTTTTTCTTTGGCTGGGCAAACTTGTACGCAACTTCCGCAACCGTAACAATCTAACACATCAACCTGCATTCTATAGTTATATTGTTGCAAGTTCGCTCCGCCATTTGCTTTTTTCGTATCATAACCTTGTGGCGCGGCAGCTGTTTCTTCCTCCGTCAGTAAAAACGGCCGAATCGCAGCATGGGGACAAACATAAGAACATTGATTACATTGAATACAATGATCTGCATTCCACTTCGGAACATCCACGGCCACTCCGCGTTTTTCATACGCCGATGTTCCCATGGGGAAGGTACCATCTGCCATCGCGGCAAAAGCACTCACTGGAATATCATCGCCTTGTTGGGCATTAATAGGAATTAGAATGTTTTTGATAAAATCAGGTAAATTCTCATTGGTAGCCACATCGGCAGTAGCATCTACCGCCTCTATCCAATTTGCAGGGATTTCAATCTTTTGTGCCCCATTTACCCCTTGGTCAATGGCGGCATAGTTCATATTTACAACCTTATCGCCTTTTTTACCATAGGACTTAAGAATGGCATCTTTCATGTATTCAATCGCCTGCGGTACTGGAATGACGTTGGCTAACTTGAAGAATGCAGCTTGTAGGATGATATTGGTACGATTGCCCAAACCAATTTCTTTAGCAGCTTTGGTGGCATCAATCACATAAAATTGGATATTTTTCTTCGCTAAGGCTCTCTTCACACTAGCAGGTAGGTTTTCTTCTAGTTCTTTGCCTTGCCAGCTACAATTTAATAAGAAAATACCATTATTTTTAATATCACTTACAATATCGTATTTGTTTATGTATGAGGCATTATGACAAGCGATAAAATTCGCTTTCTTCACATAATAACTAGAACGAATCGGCGTTTTACCAAAGCGCAGATGAGATTTGGTCACGCCACCTGATTTCTTCGTATCATACTCAAAGTAAGCTTGCACATACATATCTGTATAATCGCCAATGATTTTGATGGAGTTTTTATTGGCACCAACCGTACCATCGGAACCAAGACCCCAGAATTTACAACTAATCGTCCCATCAGTAGCCAGATCCACTTCTTCCCCTACTGCTAAGGATAAATGGGTAAGATCATCATTAATACCCACCGTAAAATGGTTTTTAGGTTTATCGAGAATCATGTTGTTATACACCGCAATCATCTGGGCTGGTGTTACATCTTTTGAAGACAGACCATAACGTCCAGCCAAAACCTTAGGGTGTATTTCGCTATCAATAAACGCCGCACAGACATCTAGATACAAGGGATCACCCAATGCCCCTGATTCTTTGGTTCGATCGAGCACCGTCACTTTCTTTACGGTACTAGGCAGTTCTTTTAAGAAATGGTCAAGAGAGAAAGGTCTGTACAAGTGTACTTGCAGATAACCCGTCTTTTGACCTTGGGCATTTAAGAAATCTACGGTTTCTTGAATGGCTCCACTTACAGACCCCATGGCAACAATGACATACTCTGCATCGGTAGCGCCATAGTAGTTAAATAATTTATAATCTCTACCTGTGATTTTATTGATTTCGTTCATGTAATTTTCTACAATCGTTGGTAGCTTATCATAATAAGGATTACAAGCTTCTCTGGCTTGGAAGAATACATCGGGATTTTCTACCCCGCTGCGTTGTACGGGCCGTTCTGGATTTAATGAAGTCTTACGGAATTCTTCTAAGGCCTCTTCATCGAGCAAATTATTAAGATCTTTATAATCCATACATTCTACTTTTTGCACTTCATGAGAGGTTCTAAATCCATCAAAGAAATGTAAGAAGGGAATTCTACTTTTGATTGCAGCAAGATGGGCAATCCCTGCCAAGTCCATAACCTCTTGCACACTACCTGTCGATAACATGGCAAAACCAGTTTGCCGACAAGCCATAACATCGGAGTGATCACCAAATATAGAAAAAGCATGAGTCCCTACTGTACGTGCGGATACGTGCAGTACGGCTGGCTTTAATTGTCCTGATAAGCGATACATGGTTGGTATCATAAGTAATAGGCCTTGAGATGCAGTATAAGACGTTGTCAATGTCCCCGCTTCTAAGGAACCATGCATTGCCCCTACTGCCCCCGCTTCCGATTGCATTTCAACCAAGCGCACGGTTTGCCCAAATAAATTTTTCTTCCCTTTTGCTGACCATAGATCTACATGTTCTGCCATGGGAGATGACGGCGTAATTGGATAAATGGTTGCAACTTCTGTAAAAGCATAAGAAACATAAGCTGCCGCCTCATTACCATCCATTGTTTTCATTATTTTTTCCATAAAATTACCCCTCTCTGAAGTTGATTTCTTTATAAATCATATTCTCACAGCTTACGATTCTGATCGAAGGTATAGCGTTTATGAGGGACACTTGAAAGTAAGCGTCTTTGCTGCTAACAGCAAGTGAAAACATTCTCTTGATCTAAATATACCATATAAAAAAGAATATTCAAACATTTTTTGCTGTTTTGTCCGTCTCAGCAATACAAATCAAATGATCTGGAAAATTTAAAGGTTAAATTCTATTTTTGAAGAAGATTATATCGCTACCTGATTTATCGTTAAAATGGTATTCTTTCTTGTATCAATTTATGAAATCGGAGGTAATGATTATGACTTTACATGTAGGCGTAATTGGAACTGGAGCAATTGGAGAAGATCACATTCGCAGGCTCACCACTGTGATTACAGGAGCAAAGGTGGTAGCAGTATCAGACATTAACATGGATCATGCAAAAAAAATCGCCGAAAAATATGAGGCAACATGTTATGCAACAGGGGAAGAGTTGATTGAAGCACCCGAAGTAGATGCCATTGTTGTTGCATCTTGGGACCCTAGTCATGCCCACTATGTCCTGCTCGCCATTAAATTTAGAAAATTCGTACTTTGTGAAAAACCTTTAGCAACTTCGGCAGAGGATTGTAAAAAAATTGTGGATGCCGAAATAGCCGCGCAAAAGCATTTGGTACAAGTCGGTTTTATGCGGCGCTTTGACCGAGGTTATCAACAACTCAAAACTATCATTGAAAATGGAAAAATTGGCGATCCATTAATGCTTCATTGTGTACATAGAAATCCAATTCCCGGCCCTAAACATACTACGGAAATGAGTATCAAAAATTCTGTGATTCACGAAATTGACGTCCTGCGTTGGTTACTCGGCGAAGATTATAAAACGGCTCAAGTTCTGCTACCGAAAAGTTCACGACTTGCAGAAAATGGCTTACGTGATCCACAGATTGTACTATTAGAGACGCAAAGTGGTGTCCGAATTGATATTGAATCCTTTGTAAACTGCCAATATGGTTATGATGTGCAGTGCGAAGTCGTGGGAGAAACAGGTACCATTCGCCTTCCTGACCCAGCTACCGCTATCATGCGCTCTCAGGGTGCACGCTCCTATGAAATATTCTCTGACTGGTCTGATCGCTTCATCGAAGCATACGATATTGAGTTTCAGCAGTGGGTCGACGCTGTCAAGCAAGACACTGTCAAAGGGCCTACGGCATGGGATGGCTATGTAGCCTGCATTACAGCGGATGCTTGTACGGAAGCTAGGGAAAAAGGTACGATTGTGCCAATTACAATGCCGACCTGTCCCGATTTTTACGCCAAATAAAGGAGGATGTCTGGATGAAACTATCTTATATCCCTGATTCACTAGGCCATATGGCTTTTGAAGAAATGCTCGACATGGTTCACAGTTTTGGAATTCAGGCCTTAGAGATCCCAACTGGTAATTGGTCAAAAGCACCCCATTTACAGCTTGATGAATTGATTGCGAGCAAAACTTCTCGCACCAAGTATATGGACGCCCTAAAAAAACGCAATATTGAATTAATTACCCTAAACTGTTCCGGTAATCCACTCGCTTATCAGAAAGATTTAGACGTTACAAAAAAAACATTTCAACTTGCGGAAATGTTAGGAATCAAAAAAATTGTGATGATGAGCGGTCTACCGGCAGGTTGCAAAGGGGATAACACACCAGTATGGGTAACAACAAGCTGGCCCCCTGAAACCCAAGACATACTTCATTATCAATGGGAAGATGTGGCGATTCCAGCCTGGCACAAACTAGTCTTGGATGCTAAAAATTGTGGCATTGAACGTATTGCCTTGGAAAATCACGGTTATCAGCTGGTCTATAATCCTGAAACTCTACTAAAACTTCGCGGTGAAGTAGGCAATCTCATTGGCATGAATATGGACCCAGGGCATCTGTTTTGGATGGGTGGCGACCCGATTGAAGCGGTTCGTGTATTAGGCAATGCCCTGTACCATATTCATGGCAAAGATTCTCGCTTAGAACGCAGAATGGTTGGTGCCAATGGCGTGCTAGATACAAAAACCATTGACCTCTTTGCCCAACGCTCATGGAATTACGTAGCTGTCGGTTGCGGCCATGACTTACAATGGTGGAAAGAATTCTTCTCCGTCTGCCGTATGGTGGGCTATAATGATTATGTATCCCTTGAAATGGAAGACATGACCATGACGCCACTTGAGGGAGTGAAGACGTCCATTGATACCTTGCGATTGGCAATGGGTCAGTAGATCATTCAACCTTATCTTCCTATCCTAGCATTGCCTGTAGAATATGTAGTACATTGTATCTACGCTACTCTCCAACTGAAGTCTTGATGTCCAAAGTTCACAGAAATGAATTCACTTCATTTCCGTGAACTTGATTGTGTTTTGTGTCATAATACAAGATATATAAGTTGCATTAACGGAATGATTTTTATATTCCCTTCTGACGATTGCCATTTAGGATCGTCTATTAAAGTTTTCTGTAGGAATATGTACGTTCTTTATTGCAAAATATATAGACCATCTATATAGGAATAACTAAAGAATTGCTTATTCAGGATTTAACCAACGCTACGACGTTAGCACTTAAGCGCCCCCTATGGTTAAATACCTGAATGCTACTTCTTTAGTTCGTTATATATTTTTTAAAAATGGTTACTACGATTTGGAGGATATAATGATTCTTGTAATTGATAACTATGATTCTTTTGTATATAATCTGGTACAATACCTTGGCGAACTCGGACAAGAAATCAAGGTGGTGCGTAATAATAAAATAACCATTCCCGAGATTGAAAAATTAGCACCTACTCATATTTTACTGTCGCCGGGCCCCTGTACACCAAACGAGGCAGGGATTAGTCTAGAAGTCATTCATCATTTTAAAGGTAAGCTACCCATTCTCGGTGTCTGCTTAGGCCACCAAGCCATTGGCCAGGCTTTTGGCGGAAAAGTGGTACGTGCACAACGACCAACCCATGGTAAAACCTCATCCATGTTTCATGTGAAACAAGGAGTTTTTAAAGGTCTTGCCAGTCCACTACGCGCCACACGCTACCACTCTTTAATTGTGGAAAAAGAAACGCTCCCTAGTTGCCTTACGATTACGGCACAAACAGCGGACGGAGAAATTATGGGCATTCGGCATAATGAGTTTGCCATTGAAGGGGTACAATTCCACCCCGAATCCATACTTACTGAGCATGGACACCAGATGCTACGAAATTTTTTAGGTCTCTCGTGAGCAACAAAGGAGTGAACTCGTTCAGCTAAAGCTGAACATCGAGACTTCAGTAGGGGATTCTCCCCCCACTGAAGCGCCGGAAAACGCCCCACTTATAGAAGTGGGAGTCTTACTATTATATATAAAGATAGGAGCAATCCATTGAAACCACTACTACGCGAAATTAGTTTAGTGCATTCCGCCGAAGAAATCTATGCACTCTTTGCCAACGAAGAAAATAGTGTATTTTTAGACAGTGCCATCAATGCTCACAACCTGGGGCGCTATTCCTTTATTGCCCGCGATCCTTTTCTGCTCTTTACGAGTAAAGGAACTGAGATTTGCCTAAAAAATATTGAAGGAAATCATAAAAAAGAAGGAAATCCCTTTGAACTGTTGAAAGATCTCCTTGCGATCTACTCTACGGATAAAATTCCAGGTTTTCCCCCATTGACCGGAGGAGTTATTGGCTACTTTGGCTATGATATGGGCTGTTTATTGGAGTCAATCGCAAATAAGGGTGTGGATGATTATCATTTGCCAGATTGTTGTGTTGGTTTTTATGATACCGTGCTTATTTTTGATCATCAGGAACATAAAACCTATATTGCAGCCACTGGTTTTCCTGAAATAGCTAAGAAACAACGCGTCGCCAGAGCGCAACGTCGCATCGATGAACTCATGATCTTATTACAAAACGTCTGCCCTCTCAATGCGCCACAACAGGCGATTGCAATAGAAGAATATACTGCTAATTTCACAAAGGATTCTTATTGTGCCATCGTAGCAAAAGCCATTGACTATATTGGGGCTGGTGATATTTTCGAGGTTAATTTGTCCCAGCGTTTTTCAGCAAATCTAACGGTTCCGCCTTTTGAACTGTACCGTTATCTGCGCCAAATCAATCCTGCCCCTTTTGCTTCTTATCTGAATTTCCCCGAAGTGGTGGTGGCTAGCGCTTCACCCGAGCGATATTTACTCCTAAAAGACAACGTGGTGGAAACACGACCAATCAAAGGAACAAGACCACGGGGAAGGGATGAAGAGTCTGATAAAAGACTTCGCGAAGAACTGCTGCATAGCGAAAAAGATCAAGCAGAACTCGTCATGATTATTGATCTAGAACGTAATGACCTTGGGCGAGTCTGCGAATATGGCAGTATTCGGGTTCCAGATCTGATCCGTTTAGAGGAGTATGCCACCGTATTTCATTTAGTATCGACAGTAACAGGTACATTATCCCCAGGTAAAGATATTATCGATGTCATACAGGCTTCTTTCCCCGGTGGATCCATTACCGGTGCGCCTAAGGTACGATCCATGGAAATTATTGAGGAATGCGAACCCACCAAACGAGGAATTTATACAGGTTCCATTGGCTACATTGATTTTAATGGAGATGCAGATTTAAACATTGTAATCCGCACTTTTGTCATTAAAGATAAGCAGGTCCATTTTCAAGTTGGCGGTGCCATTGTTACAGATTCAGTGCCTGAACTGGAATATTTAGAAACCTTAGATAAAGGGCGCGCCTTAATGAACGCACTAGGCTATAAAGTATAAGGAGTGTGACGATGCAATGCACGAAAACTGGATTTACCTCAATGGAAAATTAGTCTTGGGAAATGAGGCTGTCATTTCTCCTTATGACCATGGTTTTTTATATGGTCACGGCTTATTTGAAACCATGCGCGTCTATAAGGGGAAGGTATTTTGCTTAGAGCAACATTTGAAACGCTTAGAGTCTAGTAGTAAAGTACTTGGTTGGCCAGAGTGGTTTGATGGGAATGATTTATCTGCTGGAATTTATCAGACCTTAGAAAAGAACCAGCTCCAAGACGCTTCTCTTCGTCTTACCGTCTCACGGGGCATCGGTGCTAGTCGTCCCGATCCAGCGACTTGTCGTGATATGACGATCATTATTTTTGCCGCCCCCCTACAGCCTTTGCGTCCTGAAGTCTATGCACAAGGGTGGAGTCTAATGATTCCTACCATTCGGCGCAATTCAACCTCCCCGTTATGTACCATCAAAGTCGCAAATTATCTTGATAACATTTTGGCGAAAGCCGAAGCAAAACACCAAGGGGCGAATGAGGCTTTATTCCTGAATACTCAAAATACAATTGCCGAGGGTACCATGTCCAATGTATTTTTTGTAAAAGATGACCGCTTGATTACTCCAGATCTAACGAGTGGCTTACTCCCTGGAATTACGAGGGCTACAGTACTACAACTTGCACGGCAGCTCAAAATTCAAGTCGAAGAACGCCAAGTTTATCCCCATGAATTACTCGAGGTACAGGAAATATTTATCACTAGTTCCCTACTAGAAATCATGCCGATTACCAAGTTAGATCAACGTGTCGTTACTAATGGAAAACCAGGAACCATGACAGGTCTGCTACAGATGGAGTATAAGAAATTAGTGGATTGTTCTTGAAAACATTAACGATTGGAAGATAACCCCCTTGCATTGGATTCAATCTGCTCCAATACAAGGGGGCCTTTTCATTTATAATCATGAGTAATACCACTTAGAAAGCAGAATAGACGCCTTAGGTCAATACTAGCACCCACAAATACAAACTGAGCAAACTGATCAGCAAACCAATTGGTATTATCCGTATTGTAGTGGCAATATATTCTTTCCACGTAAAAACAATCCCATTATTTCTGAGAATATACATCCAAATTAGCGAAGCAAGCGTGCCTGATGGCAGTATTAGCGACCCGATATCACTCCCCAAAATAATTGCCAGATAAGTAACTTGGACATATTGTAACTCAAGCCCCATCTGGGTAATGATGGTGGTCGCAAGCATCAAGGAAGGATGGTTATTAAATAAACTTGCCATAATTGATGTTAATATACCAATGATTAAAATAGAATTAAATAGATTCGCACTAACAGGCTCTTTAATTAGATCAATAATTATTGTCGTAAATTTTACGTTGTGTAACCCATAAACCACAAGGTACATACCAAAGGCAAAAATAAAAACATGCCATGGCGTTTTTCGCAGCACATCCACCGCTCCACTCCCTTGGCTAAACCATCTGAGCATAATGATGACCAGAGCACCTACCGTAGCAGCCCATCCAATGGCAATGCCATAATACGATAAAACAAATAGGCTTACCCTTACCAAAACAATAATTGACATGTACACTCTAAACATAACCCAATTAATTGCGCCTGATTCGTTTGTAACTTTCTTGGATGGATGTAGTGGAGGGTGATCGGGGGGAGGGGGCGGTAGATGATTCGGTAAATGAGGATGATGAGGTGGACGATATTCATTTTGAATCGTTCTTCGGTAGAGCAACATACAAATTCTCGATAGATTAGGAATGCTTTGGGGGATATCCTTTTTGAAATGGAAATACAGCAAGGTGCTGATTACAGAAAGTCCCATCATTGACGGCACAAACATAAATTTAGTATGAGTAACCAAGTCTACGCCGACAATTTTAAGAGCTATTAAATTGGCCAAATTACTAACACCAATCGGTGCACTAGACGCCGTGGCGATGAGTGCTCCGCTCAATAAATATGCAAACTTTTGACGTTGTGTTAGGCCTAAAAGTGTAACGATTTCTATAATGATTGGTGTAGTGATTACAATACTACCATCATTATTAAAAAGCACCGTCATAAAAAAGCACAGTAGAATCACGCACCAATATAGACGTTTACCTGATCCATCACATTTTGCAACCAGGTTAAAAGCAACCCAGCGAAAAAAACCCATGCTCTCTAATACAATTGACATCGCCATTGTGGAAATGATCGTAATCGATGCCCCTGAAACAGTGCCGAACACATATTTCACATCGTTCATACTGACAATTCCTAAAGAGTATAACAATAATGCTCCAATTGCCGGTGGAATTGCTTCATTTAATCCTTTCGGTCGCCATAATAAAAATACTACGGTTGCCAGAAAAATAGTTAAAGCCAGCGTTATATCAGTCATTTTCTCCTTTTCTCATTTCCATTTCCATAAATAATATATCATCATTGGCTATCAACTTCGGTTCAATGAAAGAATATAACCCTGCACCTGTTAATCCAAAAAATGATAAATAAATTAATGATATTAACATGTTTACCTACCCTCCTTTTCAGTATTGGAGAAATCTAAACACTCTTATGTTATAGGTTATGCATGTAGATCGGGCGGAGCAACTAGTCCGAGAAAAAATACAGGCCGTTAAGAAAGACGCTATGCGCCTCTATATAGCATGAGCGATGGGTTCATATGATTATAAGCGTAGGTTAAATGCTAATGGCGAAGCGTTAATCATATGAATTCACCGCGGACTACCAAAGATGTTATGCTTTCTAATATAAAGATAAGCCTTCTGACACAATATCATGTCAGAAGGCTTATCTTTATTACCCTACACTCAAAACTTCTATTCCAAGTTTGGATTTCTTCTCGATTTCCTGAATTGTATTATCGATATGAACAAATATCTTTTCTGATCGTTCCTTCGCTTCTAAATATAGGTTATTGGCCTGCACAGAATCCTTAGCGCGAATTGCGGCAAGCACCTTTTCTCCTATATTATGTAATTCGTGATGAACGCCCTCAATCATCCCCCATTCTTTGATAATATCAGGATGAGTCATGCTCATCGAATGATAAAAATGTCCAAATGCACATCGTTTCGAATTGGTCTGAATGGGGTAGCTTTTCATTTCATCAGCAATTCGTCTTAAATTTTTCATCCAATTCCCATGTGCTTCTTTTGCCTTTAATAGATTTTTGACTAACTCTTCATTGGTAATCGCATAGGTCCCACCATTTAAAGAGCGAAACATATCGCGGACGATATCACTTAGCTCCTCATCAATTTTTGATATGCGTTTGGCATTTTCGACACTTTCCAGCGCATCAACATGAATAATTTCTGTCATCGCAAGCAACTTCTGTGCATCTTCAGCTGATAATGCCATTGCTTGATTTACCTCTTTTGACATTTCGTTAATGCCAAGCATTGATTTTGAAATAATATCGATATCCTTAACAGTATCTCTGAGCATGAGCACATTCCCTTCTATTGTAGAAGATATGACATCCATTTTTCCATTCATCTGATTCGTGGATTTCATGGTATTTATCATACTTTCTCTGCCACCATTCGCTGCCTGATGTATGTTCTCTACAAACACTCTCATATCATTCAAATTTGTTTTAGTGCTATCCGCTAATTTTCTAATTTCATCCGCCACGACGGCAAATCCTCTGCCAAACTGTCCTGCCCGCGCAGCCTCAATGGAAGCGTTTAATGCCAATAAATTAGTCTGCTCGGCAATTGCTTGCACACCATTCACGATCTCATTTACTTTAGTAGCCATATCTACTAGCTGTTCAATTTGTGCACTCATTGCCGTTGTATCTGCTACAACATTTTCTCGCAGTGCGTTTACTTCCTGCAACTGAGACATACTTTCATCATTTTTTTTGATTAACTCTTCCGCTGATTTTGATAATTGGTTCATGGTATCTGAAGTATTGCCGATGGTCGAACTCACATCACTCATACTTGCAGTAATTTGCTCAACAATCGCTAGATTAGACTCACTTAGTAGCGACATGTTTTGTGCAAAATCAATCATCGTATTGGCTGAATGTGCCATTCTAACATCGAACTCGCTTAAGGAAGAGATCGTATTCAGCATATTTTTTGAATTTATGGACATTCGTTCTTGACTGCCCAGCAAATTATCGAAGTGTTTTAACAAGGTTTTGTGAATGGGGTAATCCACTGTAGGACCAGCAACGATTTTGCCTTGCAGTCGATCTTCCACATTTTTTATGATACAACGAGCCTCGTGACAAGGTGCCTTTTTAAATAGCTCCATCGTAGTTGCCCTCCAATTTACATTCTCTGTTTCTTATTATTCTTATTAAATAATTAAACTCCTGCAATACATCCTTAAAATTTACAAAAAACATCTTTAAACTACCATTCATAAGTTCATTTCACAGCAATATAATAGAACTAATCTTCCTGCTCTGAAATAGCTCTGCCTTGATCGTAACTTATACGTTAATATTAGCAAAGTTATATTTGACAAAGCATATATAACTTTGCTAATATTAATATAACAAATTACCTACACAAAGGCGGTGCCACATGGCGTTAAGTCATACTCTATTAGGACTTTTAGCATACAAACCAATGACAGGCTACCAAGTTAAACAATTTTTTGAGTCATCCATCAGCCATTTTTGGAATGCCCATGTAAGTCAAATCTATCGCGAGCTCACTCGCATGGAAGAAGAAGGTTGGGTATCCCACTATATTGAACCGCAGGAAGGGAAACCCGATAAAAAAATTTATTCCATTACAGTAACTGGCACAGAAGCATTTATGCGGTGGCTAAAGGATTTTCCTCAAGATCTTGAAAAAATTGAACGGAACGAGTTTCTTGTACGAATTTTTTTCGCATCACGCCTAGGGAAATCTGACCTCACCTATGAACTTAAACGCTATGTCCGTAAACAACAGGAACAACTAGAAAATTACAAAAAAATAAGTGAGGAAGTCCAAGGAGGATCTTGTGGAGAAAGCGATGCTTTTTTTTGGCATATGACGCTAAGACGAGGCATCAAGGCAACGGAAGCCGCCATCGAATGGGCGGAAGAATGCTTAGAATTATTAGAAAAAAGAGGGGAATGAAATTATGAAAATTGTAGCAATTAATGGAAGTCCCAAGGGAAAAGCTAGTAATACCAATGTAATGGTGTCCGCCTTTTTAAAAGGAGCACAAGAAGCAGGAGCAGAAACTGTCAGTATCTTTTTATCTGAACATGAAATCAAGCATTGTAAGGGGTGTTTCTCCTGCTGGTTGAACACTCCTGGAGAATGTATCATCAAAGACGATATGGCAAAGGTATTATCGAGTTGTGAAGGGGCTGATATTTTTGTCTTGGCTACCCCATTGTATTTTGATAACATCTCCGGCATGTTAAAAGTATTTATGGATCGCATGGTCGTAAAAGGCGACCCCCATTTTCAAAAAAATGAAACTGGCGAATGTCGACATCTAAAACCGGTAAATGCAGTCGCACCTGAGCTCGTCATGATCTCAAATTGCGGCTTCCCTGAAAGATCTCACTTTCAAGTCATTTCACATTGGATCAAACGTGCCTCTCTAAACATGGGAGCAGAAATACTTGGAGAAATCTATGCAACACAAGGTGGATTGTTGAATGTACAATCAGAAGAACTACAGCCACTTATTCAAAACTACCTGCAGAATATAGAAAAAGCAGGAAAAGAGATTGTACTGAGCAAGCAAATTTCAGCAGCAACACAACAACAACTGGAACAGAACTTTCTTCCTGATAAAATTTATATTCAACAGGCAAACCTTTATTTTGACAGCCAATTATCCAAGCTATAAGTACGTGAACTCGTTTAGCTAAAGCTAAGCATCGAAACTTAAGCGGGAAACGCTCCCCACTTAAGCGACGAAAAACGAGGCTATCCCAAAATAACTTTTCAAGTTATCCACTGCTCTTAAACTGAAAGTAGATAAGCAAAAATAGTATAAAATCAGTTTTTAACTGATTTATACTATTTTTTTGTTTTTATCATCATACCGTTTTATCGACATATATTAAGATCTTTCTACTGGGGAATTTTTTTTGAGACAGCTCCCTACAATTATATATAGCAATTAAAGAATTGGCATTCAGATAAGTATAAGGTTGTAGCGTTGGTTAAATCTGAATCAGCAATTCTTTAATTCTTGCTATATATATTAAACGCACTAAAGATTGTGTGTCAGGATATTATGAACAGTAGAGCTTAAATGTTAAGGTTGTAGCTTTCATAATTCCTGACATCGCAAGTTTTTAGTGCGTTTAATATAGATAGCAAGCCCTCTAAGCATCCAATTAATGCTTGTAGGGCTTGTTTTTTTATTTTTACACTAAAAACTTAGCCACAGAGTTTTTCAATTGAAGTGCCATTGCGCTTGTCTGTTCCGCACTGGCCGCTACGGTTTGCATTGCAGCC
>Ga0209415_10007713_pt1 | contig 18743 bp, 13 predicted proteins | sample PeaSoiSIISIP2007_FD_187696 | JGI IMG/M metagenome (GOLD analysis project Ga0209415, IMG submission 187696) | Peat soil microbial communities from Weissenstadt, Germany - SII-SIP-2007 (SPAdes) (version 2) | ecosystem: Environmental > Terrestrial > Soil > Wetlands > Peat | place: Germany...
GGCTGATGGCCAGCCCGATTGCGGTCTCCACGGACACCGACACGCGTCTGCTCCAGCCGCAGGTGTATCCATAAATAGCGTCGCCGTGACGCAGAACGTTGAAGGGAAAAATTCCATGCTCGTCAAAGCAGCCCAGGCCGCCGAGCGGGATAACGGTCTCCCTCGAGACTCGGATTACGTCCCGCAGATTCTTTCGCATGTCGACGAACGCGACATGGCTCAAGAATTTTCCGTTGCGCTTGTCGACCGAGCGGGTGGAGAAATAGACGCGCACGAAATCGTCGAAAACCAGCGTTTGCGGCGATTGGGCATACGCAACACATTCGTGCGCCAGCCGGTGTTGCGTCGGGTCGAATATCCTCCCCAGCTTTTTCCACTGCATCAGAGTCACCGCTTAGCGGAGCGTGCCTTGCAACCTGGCGAGGCCGAACCCTTCGCGGCCGACCTGGTTGCCAAGGTACGCCATATAGGTGTTTCCATCCAGGTGGAACACGTGGGGATAGCTGATCATTTCGGAATCCCAGCCCTCTGCCGACACGTCGATCCCAGCCTTCGCATCATCACGCACCCAATTCGTCAGATCCGCGCTGGAGGCGTAGCCGATGCGGTAGCCCCTCTCCCGGCCCCGATAGTGGCTGCTGTAGCGATAGCAGAAGAACATGTGATATTTGCCGTTGGAGAAACTGACATCCGGGCTCGCCTGTGCCTCATCGTCTTCCACGCGGCTCGGGAGCAGGTCACGGTGCAATTTTGTCCAGCGAATGCCGTCGCGGGAACTTGCCATGCGAATCTTGTAGACCGGTTCCGGGCGCCCGTCGACGACTTTCCATTTGCGCCCCGCGATGTACCACAGGTACCAGATGTCGTGAAAACGTCGGATCTTTGGACCGCTCAAGACGAACGGCTCATCTGGCGAATACGACAGCACCGGTCCGTTGCCGATCTTCTGGAAGCTGCTGCCGTCATCGCGACTGATCGCCATGCCGATGGCCACGTTGAAAGGCACGGACTCGCATCGCGTCCACCCGGCATAATAGGCGCGCACTTCGCGCCCATCACGAATTACCGATACCGGGTATGTCCCAAACTCATCAAACGTGCCGGGATCACCCAGCTTGAGGATGGGCTGTTCCGCGACACGGCGTACCCGGAAAAGATCCTTGCGATCGAGATCGACGTAGGCCGAGTAGCTTACGTACTGGCCATTTTCGTCGGCTGCCGGGCGACAGGAAAAGTAGACGCGAACGTAATCATCAAAGAGCAGTGTTGCCGGCGCCTGGGCGAATTCCTGGAGCCAGCTGCGGCCCTCAACCTCGCGCGGCGCGAACACTCTACCCATTTTGCTCCATGTGAACACGGTGTTGTCCAGCCCCCGCGCAGATAAAGACCTATTGCTCCACCGATGCCAAGGCCGCGGTTCGCGCTGGGCACTGCAGGTCGTACTGCGACGCCAGCCAGCCATCTATGACGCTCACCGGGTTGAACATCATGACATCCATGATGGATAGATTTGGCACAAAGGGTGCGCCGAACTGTCGGTATTCCGGTAGTCGCGTTCGCAGAAACCGGAGTTCGACACCGCACTGGGCGAACGCCGATGCGGAATAGAGCTCGGTTCCGCCAATCGGATTAATGTACGTCGTCGCCCGCTCGTGCCGGCAAATGGCAAGCACCTTTGCCTCGGACCGCTGTCCATGATCTATCGCCAGGCGCGACGAGACCACGATCGGCGTCCGGATGCCAAGGTAGGCGCATGCCTGTACGAGGGCGTGATGAAGGAACGCAAAGAGGTTGTCGTCGCCGTACAGGATCGAGCACTCCACAAGCGCGAAGACCGCTGCAAATTGCGGTGCCTTTGCGTACGCGCCGTGAATTTGATTCAACAGTTTCCTTCTGTCGAAGTCCTCCGCCAGCCGCCGTTCTCGGATATCGAGTAGGTCCGAGTCGTGCTTCAGCGGGACGGTGAAGGTGCCGGCTTTTCCGTTGACCAGCATCCGGTTGCGATTGATCCAGCCTTTTTTCGTATACTTGATATTGTCGTAAAGCACGAACCGCTCGACGTTGTGCAAGAGCTGGAAATAGCCGATGTACGGCAGCAAGTAGGGCTGCATGATGGCGAGTCGCACGTCAGGCTCCGACCAATTCCGGGCGCACCAGGGGCCCCACGCGGCGGACTTCCATCTCAAAATAGGCCAGGTCGAGCGTCCGTAGAAAGCGTTTGCTCAGGGCCGATGCGGACGCGTCATCGGGTTCGATCACGAGGAATCGTGCAAATATTGGCTGCCGATCGAGGTAAAGCCGATATTGTTTATGCCAAAGCTGCCGCGCATGGGCGTACGCATCGGCCGTCAACAGGCCGGCGGCCCGGGCGCTGCGCGCGAGGAGTTCCCACTCGAAGATGCCTGCGGCAAAACCCGGCGTATGCAAACTCGAATTCTGGTTGGGGTGCTGCCGAAACGCCGATCCAAAGGCGCCGACGCCGACAATTGCCAAGTTTGCCCTGGCAAAGTTGTACAGCAGCGCCACGTCGGCGAGGTATCGCGATGGGCGGCCTTCCACTTCAAACGGAGCGTCGATCGCCTGCAGCGCCTTGGCCGACACCATCATGTTGCTAGGCTCGCCAATGGGATTGGACATGTGGGCGATCATTCGTGTGTAGATCGCCTCCGGCGCGACCAGGCTCACGGTGCCCTCGGGAACGGTCGTGGGGGAGCACAGCACGCGGCCAACCGTATCAATCAAATGACGGTGGTGAAAGGCCGCCTTCGCTCCGGTTGATTCCAGCGCATGCAGCAGCAATTCGACAGATCGCGGATATAGGATGTCATCGTCGAACAGGAATTTGAGGTACTTGCCGCGAGCCAAGCGCACTAGATTGTCCCGGTTGGTCGCGTAGCGGCGTGGCGTTGGGTTGCGTACGTAGCGTATCCGCGGATCGACCCATTTGGCCATCAGCTGCGCAATGTCCTCGGTGGGACAGTCGTCGCTGACGATGATCTCGAAGTCGCGGTGCGTCTGCGCGAGCGCACTCGCTATGCACGCGTCGAAAAAGTCCGGCCGGTACGCCGGTATCAGGATTGAGACGTTAGGCATCGTTGGCGCGAAAAGAGAAAGAGCGGCTCGCGGGGGTTGCAGCCCCACGTCGAAGCGTCGACGGCGGGCAAGACGGCTTCGTGCGCGTAAAGGCCACCTTGAAGGCCGGCGGCAACGAAGGGACCTGCCGCATCGGCACCGAATAGACGTTGGTGCTGCTCGTCCCCGAGGAAGAGGTGCGCCGCCTTCTTGGTGAGCGGCACGAGGAATTCGAGTGTCCGCGTCAGCATGGGCGAATAGGCGGACTGCGCGACGAGCCATCCGCCGCTCGCCAGGCAGCGCATCAGCGCCCGGATGGTTGCATCCACGCTCGGAACCCCGGGAAGAATTCGGTTACAGATAATCAGGTGGAACTGGCTGTTGCGGCATTCCCGCTGCAGCCGTTCGGGACAAGCGTCTTCGGCAAACGTCCAGTCTATGGAAAGCCGGGAGAGCTTCTCGCGCAGACGAGGTTCCGGCCCGACGTGAAGGGCCGCGCGCCCAGCGGCCTCATTTAGGATGCCGGTAGCGGAAAGATACAGCCACGTATGCCGCTCACGATCATCGGCCCCGCAGGATGGGCAAAAGTGGTGATCTGCGTCCGCGCCGATGACGTCCAGTACTCGCAGTATCGGGCTGTAAGCCTCGCGCTGCGGATCCGGGAGCCACCGCTCGACATTTTGTTCGCATATCGCACAAACGGGCATCGTTCTTCCTCTGTCCTCACGGGGGAATTGGCATGCACGCCAGTTCGCTTCCGACGGTCCTTGCGTTGGCAGCCATCGGGACATGCCCCGCTGCGACAATCTGGCGCAATGTGCTCCCTTGAATGACGCGGCCCTTGCCTGACGTCCGGCTTAGGAGATCACCCCGGCGGCAATCGTCGGGATCTTCTTTTGGTTCGGGTACTTGGCCTTCAGCAAGCGCGCGCTTTGGCGGAACGATTCGGAAAGAACGCCATCGTTGAAGGAATTGTGGAAGATCGGTATCCGCACCACTTCCGCGGCGCGACCCGAGGAGAAAATGGATTGCAGGCACAGGTCCGTCGCCCACAAGTGCCAGCCCAACGCGGGGTCGATCCGATGTCGCGAATTCTTCCGCATCAGTACGGCACACTCGTCGATCGAGACGCCCGAGATCGACGCGGGGTAATCAAACAGATTCAATCGATCGTTGCAGAGCCCGCAATATTGCGGTCCCGCCTGGCTTTCCAGACTGACCCCGGCAAAGCCAATGAGCGCATCGGGGTTGCCGGAGGCCTCCAGGCGACCGATCAACTGATTGAGCAGGAGCCCGGAGGACCTCGGAAGATAGATGTCCTGGTGACAATAGAGGATCCAGTCGTTCGTGGCCTTGGCAGCGCCTTCCCAAAAGGCAGCGGACGCGTCCGGCGCATCGGTCACGAATATGACTTCGCAGCCGATTTCCTGCAGACCGGGGGACCGCTTGATGTTGAGTTCGGCCTGGAGGGGATTGCTTACCGGCACGACCACGGAGAATCTTGCTCGGGCGCGGGCGGGGACAGGCCCGCAGGGCCCGCGCCGACATTCGAAAATCATGTGGCGCAAGGAAAAGGTGCGCAGGGCGGTTTCCGCGGGACAGCCCAGCGCCTGCGCTGCCTGGACAAGGTGCTGCAGGGCCGGGGAGTCGGGGGTGAACGCGTGTGCGTCGACCATTTTCGGCAACCACCCGGCGTCCAGGAAAAGCTTGATGGCCGAACTCGGGGAGAGCAGGCGCGCGTTCGCTTCGTCCAAAAGGCCCGCGCCGTCATACGAGATTTCACCAACGAGAAAGCGCTCGATAACGGAGAGGTGGCTCATATTGGGAACGCAGCACACGATGCGCGATTTCTCGTGACAGAGCTCGTGGATCTGCGCCAAGAATGCTCCGGGGTGGCTTACCCGTTCCAGCATCGAATCAAAAACAACGAGATCAAATTTCTCCGTTGGAACCTTGGGTAGTTCCCCGTCGAGGCTCTTGCATACCACTGCATCCAGCCGCCGGGATGCGACCGACAAGGATTCGTCGCTGGAATCGATCCCGGTCCATCGCGCCTTGGGGAACTTCTTCTTGTACTGCTCGCCGAGCGCGCCGCGGCCGCAACCAAACTCAATTACGGCGCGGGCCTCAGGCAAGTGCGCGAGTAGTTGCGCGCCATAGTGGTCGCGCTGCGCATTTGCTTGCCTTTCCCGGACCGGGCGCGTGTCCGCCAAGACGACTTGATTTGCAGATTCGTCGCCGCTTGCAAGATTGTGGGTACGCTGGGCACTGCCGTGCGGCGCGGGCGCCCCGTCCCGGGGGATGGCGCGCCCCGCTTGGAGTGGCTCCGGCTCTTGCCGGCTTGCCGCCGCCAACAGCGAAATCGGCGCGCCGGCGGGTTGCGCACTTACCGGGATGACGGCCCGTTGCGGCGCGGTCACGGGGGTTGTTGCATAAGAGGGCGCTGTCGCCGGAAGTGCCGGTGCCAGCAGGCCACCAAAGTCCGGCCGCATCGTGCGCGCCGTCATGCGCTCCGCCACCGAGGTTTGGGCCTTTTCCAGGGTGATGCTCATGTATGCCGCACTGGCCTTCTCGCAGCGCGCGAGTTGCGCATCGAGCCAATGGAAGTCGCGAACTTTGAAGCGGTATTCGAACCAGCCCAGGTACCAGAACCAGTCGGTGTAGTAGAGCCACGAATTCTCATTCATGGCGCGCACATGCGTGGGATCCTGCCACGCGCCAAGGCTCGCCTCGTACGGTACTTCGATGACCATGAGGCCGCCCACGCGAAGGAGCGATAAGCAGTTTCCCATGAGCATCGGTAGGTCGGAAATGTGTTCCAGCACATTACTGGCGTAGATCAGGTCGCTCGCGCTGGCTTGCAGCTGCACCGAACCCCAGAAAGGCGATTGGATGGTCGCCGGCCAGCTCTGGGGTTTGCTCAGATCCATGATGATGTCCGGCTGGGCGCTGTCCTGGATGTCCACGTTCAGCCATCCGGGCCGGTAATCTTTGCCGGAGCCGATGTGCAGCAGGCGCTGTGGACATGCGGGCGTCTGGCCGAGGCTGCGCGCGGCGCCATATGCGGCGCGTGCGAAATCCAGGGCGCGCGCGTACTGCTCGCGCGGATCGAAATTGCGGAACGCTTGCAGCTGGTCTTCGGCACGATGAGCGAATTCGCGCTGGGGATACTCGTCGGCGAAGAAGCGCTCGAGGGTGTCGTCGCTGAACCAGTTCACGGAGTGCTCATAGACGCTTCCAGGGCGCGTGCGCTCCGTGCGCTCGGACACCAAAGGGGTGCCCAGCGACAGGACCTGGAACGCCCGTACCTGTTCGAAGACGGCGCTATCGTAATGGTGGCAGTTCAGTACCGCGCGCGATTGGACGATGAAGGCATCGCGTTCGGGGCCGTACACCGGGGCGTCAAAGAGCACCACGGTGCGTCCGGTACGCTCGATCCGCTCGATCAATTGCTGGCGGCGCGGGTTCATGGAACCGAAGAACAGCAGATCGAACGGCCGCTGGTCCAGCGGTACTGCGGCGTCGCCCTGTGCGAGATATGGTGCGTAGCCGAAGGAGATCAGCGGAACATCTTCGCTGCGCCGCGCGTAGGCCTCAGGATTGGCAGCGTGGTAGTCGATCACGTGCGATGACCGTAGCAGTTCCAGGTAGGACACTGGCATGCGGCTGCCTCCCGGTCCGAGCTGCTCCAGGTTGACGAACAGGCAGCAGAAAGTGCGCGTCAAACTCGCATCAAAACCCAGGTGAGCGCCGATCACCAGGTTCGGCGCATCCGTGCGCAGGCGGTTCTTGGCGACCGTCACGTCGGCACCCAGCTGCTGGAACTGGTGGCGAAAGTACAGCGCCGCGTCCAAGAGACCCATCGAGTGCACGTAGCCCGCCGGCTGAACGATGCAAAGGTGTATGGATGGCCTGGCAGATGGGTTCATCGGGGACCGCTTTTCGGTTGCATGGTCGGAAACTGTAGTGGCGAACGCACCCCCGGTTCGCGGAATAAGCGAACCGTTAGGCGGTCACTTTGGAGCCTGTCGGGCTAGGCGTCGCGCGCGCAGCGCGTGTTCGGCCGATCGGCGGGGGCCGTGGGAAGGTGCTCCGGAGGCAAACGTCGTTCGTGGCGGTCGACCATGCGCGCAATCAATGCCTCGAAGTCCCGCGTATGGCGGGTACTGTCGAAGAGTGCGCAGCTCTGGCGTTGTGCCGCAAGACGCTGTCGCAGTGCGCGCAAGCGGGTTCGATCGCGGGCCAGTTCGAGGGCGATGCGCTCGTACTGGTCCAAATCCTTGGCGACCAGTTCCGGGAGGCCGGCCGCTGCCAGCAGGCTGGCCGCGACCCGCGATACGAAACTGTCTCCCAGGATGGTGAGCACCGGAAGTCCGGCCCAGAGCGCGTCGCTCGCGGTGGTATGCGCGTTGACCGGATAGGTGTCGAGGAAAAGATCGCCAAACGGCAGGCGCGCTAGGTGCTCGGCGAGCGGTAGACCCTTGGCCCAGACAAGCCGTCCGGGATCGATTCCCCGCGTCCGAGCCTGGGCAAGGAGGTTCTTGGGTGCCTGCGAATTGGCCACGAACAGCCAGAGCACGGCGTCGTCGACCTGGCGCAGCAGCGAGCACCAACGGTCGAAGAGCTGGGGGGTGATCTTGTAGTTGGCATTGAAGCAGCAAAATACGAACGCGTCCTGCGGCAAACCCCAGTGCGCTCGGTCGGCGGGTGCGCCGAGGGGTCGCAAACGGTCGTTTGGCTGATAGCACTGGGGCATTTGCGCGATCTTCTCGGCAAAGCCGTCCGCGTGCTCGATCGGGGTGACGATCGGGTCGCCAATGATGTAGTCGTAATGCGCCGATCCCAGCGAACCCGGAAACCCGAGGAAATTTACCTGGACCGGGGCAGCGCGGTAGGCAAACAGGTCGTTGCGCGAATGCAGGGTGTAACCCTTGAGGTCGATCAGGACGTCGATCGCGTCGTTGCGGACCCGGTCGGCAAGTTCCTTTGTCGTCATCTCCCGCGCCTGGACAAAGTTCGGTCCGAATGCGTCCTCGATGCGCCGGCGCATCGGCGATCCGTCGTTGTCGCCGTAGGAATAGGCGTGGATCTCGAAGCGGCTGCGGTCATGGCGCTCGAACATCTCGGCAATCAGGTGCGCGGTCGCATGTTCGTGGAAATCGCTCGAAACATAACCGATCCGGATTCGGCCGTCGGCGCGGCTCGCTGCGCGGGCAGGCAAGGGCGTGATGCCGTGGAACAGGCGAACGGCCTGCGCGCGGGACGCAGCGAGTTGCTGCTGTCGCGTCCAGGAAAAGTTCAGGCAAAAGAAGGGAGACGGCTGCTCCTGGCCTGCGGCCACCAGATTGTTGAGCGCGGCAAGGTCTGCGCCGATGTTCCCCCAGCTCGAGGCTTCGAGCGAGGTAAAAAGGACTGCGGCCGCCATCTCGACCGGAGAGCGGCCCAGCGCCAGGGCATTGCGAAAGCTCTCCCGAGCCTCCTCGGGCATCCGCAGGAGTTGGAACACGTTGCCCAGCTGGGCAAAGGCGTCGGCGGAGCGAGGGTTGCGCTGGAGGACGTCGAAAAACGCCCCGACAGCCTCCTGGTAGTGTCCCAGTCTTGCAAGGGCGATGCCCAACTTCAGATGCAGGCCCGCTTCATCGATGGCTTGCATGTCGATCGAGCGAAATAGCGCGACCAGATCGCGCTGGCGACCAGCGCGTTCGAGGCACTGGGCCGCGATCGCCAACGCGGGCCCGCAGCGCGGATCCAATGCCAGGGCCCGGCACGCGGCATCGCTGCTGCGAGCGAGGTCATCGAGCTTGAGCCGGGCTTGGGCGAGGTTTAGCCAGAGTGCGGAGTCGTTCGGAGACTGCGAGAGCGCTGCTTCGTATGCATCGGCCGCCTCGGCCCAACGGCCCTGGCTTGCGTAGGTCTGTCCGCGTCGATGCGGGTCGTCGGATCGATCCGGCGCGCAAGCAGGCCCACGCCCCGTCACGCCGGCCCCGGGCGCATGGTTTGCCAGGCTCATGGTAGTGCCGTTGCGGCCGGCATATGCTGCGGCGCCTCGCCCTGCGCCCAGGCCGCGAGCATTCTCGTGAATAGAGCCTCCAGATCGCGTGCATAGGCCGGGCTGTCGAAGAGCGCGCAATGGTCCCGGTTGGCGGCGAGCCGAGTGCGAATCTCGCGCAGACGCTGGGGATCGCGCGCCAGTTCGAGCGCCAGCTGCTCGTAGGCATCGCTATCGGCCGCAATCAGCTCCGGCAGACCGACCGCGTGCAGCACGCTGCTGGCGACGCGGGAGACCAAAGTGTCCCCCGCAGTCGTGATCAGCGGCACGCCGGCCCAAAGAGCATCGCTTGCGGTGGTATGCGAATTTACGGGGAGCGTGTCCAGTGCGAGGTCCGCCAGCTGCAAGCGTCCGAGGTGCCCGGGCAGGTCCAGGTGGGGGGCCCAGACGATGCGCTCCGGTGCGATACCGCGCTGTTGCGCCTCGCGCAAGAGGTTGGAACGGGCCTGGGAATTGGCCTCGTACAGCCACAGGACGCTGCCGTCGACCTGGCGTAGCAGCCGGCACCAGCGGTCGAAGACGGGGGCAGTGATCTTGTAGCAGGTGTTGAAGGAGCAGAAGAGGAAACCCTGCTCCGGCAGCCCGCACTGGGCACGAGTAGGGCGTGGCCCAACGGGCCGCCGCCGGTCGTTGGGCTGGTAGCAATGTGGCATCTGCGCAATTTTCTCGCTGTAGCCGGCTTCGTGCTCTATCGGCGTGACGATCCGGTCGCCGACGATGTATTCGTAGCAGGGTGCGCCCGTCGTTCCCGGGTAGCCAAGGTAGTTGACCTGGATGCGTGCGGGGTGGAACGCGAAAAGACCCATGCGGGTGCCAAAGGTGTAACCCTTGAGATCGACCAGGATGTCGATGTCGTCGCTGCGGACGTGCTCCGCAAGCTGTCGATCCGATGTCTGGCGGGCGTCGAAGAACCTGTCGCCGGCAGCCGAGACAATGCGCTTGCGGATTTCGGAGCCGTCGTCGTGGCCGTAGGAATAGAGGTAGACGTCAAAGCGCGATCGGTCGTGGCTTTCGATCAGGTCGCCAATCAGGTAGGCGGTCGCATGGCGGAAGAGGTCGTTGGTGACGTAGCCGATGCGGATGCGCTGGTTCGGCGTGCGCGCCCCGGACCTGGGTAGCGGCGTTATGGTGCTGCAGTGCTCGGCCCAATACGCGTAACCGGCGGCGCGCTGCTGACTTCGAGTCGAAGGCATGGTGAGCAGATGAAATGGAATGGCCTGTCCGGAACCAGTCGCCAATTCCTGCTGCAAATCGGCCAGGTCCTGGGCGAACAGATCCCAGCGGCAGGCGTGTTGCGAGTGGTAGGCCATCGCCGAAAGCAGCCCGGCCCGGGCGCCACCGAGGGCGATCGCGGTCTGAAAGCACTCACGGGCCTCGACGTGCAATTTCACGCGCTCGAATACGTTGCCCAGGTGGGCGTGGGCCGGCATGAAATCGGGTTTTCGCTTCAGTGCGGCAAGATACGCGTCAATGGCTTCCCGGTACCGGTGTAGCGCGGTGAGAGCATTGCCCAGTGCAAAATGCGGACTCGAATTCTCGACGTGATCCAGGTCGAGGCGCCGCAGCATTTCGATGGTCTCTTCGTGTCGGTTGCCCGCTGCCAGGCACTGGGTCGCGATGGAGACGGCCAGCTCCGATTGCGGATCCAGCGCCGCGGCACGCCGCGCCGCATCCGCCGCGCGCTCCAAGTCGCCAAGCTTGACCCGCGCGTGCGCCAGGTTGAGCCAGAAAACGGCGTCGTCCGGGCTGCGGCGCACGGCTCGGCCGAATGCCGCGGCCGCCTGTTCCCATCGCTCGCTTTTTGCCAGTTCGAGCCCGCGCCGGTACTCGGCTTCGGCACGCGGGTCGGGTCGGCCCGCGCGTACCGGCCCGGGGCGCTTCTTTGCGTCAGGTGTTGCGTGGGCAATCTGCATCGCTTGTCTTCGGTCGACCTCGTTTGCCCTTCGTGGCCGTGTTCGCGGCCGGAGCCGACGCCCGGTGTTCCACGGCCCGCTCCCGCCGGCGACTCCGCCGAAGGCCGGGTATCGCTGCGCAATGGACCAATGTAGAGATGGTGGCGGCGGACCGGTTGCGGGAATTGCGGCGGGTTCGCGATGCAGTTTGCCGGGAGCGAATGCGCCGTGACGAGTTCGGTTGCTGGAATTGCGGCTAGTTCCCGTCCCAGTTTGGCGCGTGTGCGCGGCGCAACTTATGGTGAACTTGCGCAGCGGCACGGCCGTGGGCCTTGGTCCTTCCAACCGCCCCGCAGGAATTTCCCGGAACCAGACGAGCTTTCGACCCGAATGCAACTGCACCCGTTTCCCGAACCCGATACGCCCGAGCTCGAGCACTACATGTTGTACTCGCGTGCCGAGATTGTCACGATCCTGCGGCGCATCGGGCAGGAGCGCACGCTGGTGTCGGTCTACACCGGCGAGGAGGGCGAGTTCGCGGTCACGATGATCCTGCACGTGGATCCGGACTTTGACGAAGCAACCTTCGACATGCCGATCAATCCCGAGGCGCAGCAGCGCGTTCTGGGAGCACACGAACTGGTCTTCGTCGTCTTCTTTGAGAATGTAAAGGTTCAGTTCTCGGCGCAACTGGCGCAGGCGACGACCTTGGAAGGGCGCTCGGCCTTTCGCATCCGGCTGCCGACGCAGATGCTGCGCCTGCAGCGCCGCGAGTACTTCCGGGTGCGCACGCCGATCATGGGCAAGGCTACCTGCTTGGTACCGCAGGAGAGCGGTGCCGCAAAATACGAGTCCCTGCAGGTGCTAAATATCAGCATCGGCGGCCTTGCCGTGCTGAGCTACCCCCACAACTTCGAATTGCCCGTCGGCGAGACGATCAGGAACTGCTTTCTTGACCTGCCGGGCATCGGGCCGGTCAATGTGGCGTTCCGGGTCGTGAACGTGTACGACGCCGACGAGGGCGCGGACGGGCGCCGTTGCGGCTGCCAGTTCGTCGATCTGCCGCCCCAGGCACGGATGATGCTCCAGCGCTACGTCAATCGGGTCGAGGCCGAGCAGCGCAAGGCCCTAGGGAACGCGAAAAAGAGCGCCTAGCTGCGTCCGGTGGCCGCCCCCCGGCGGAGTCTTCAGTCGGAATCGGTCTCGTCGGCATGCGACGAGTAGAGCGCGTTCCATGCCATCTCGTACTGGCTGCCAGAGCCGATCCAGGCGACGGTACCGACGGCCAGGGCCGCGGTATAGATCGCGGCGATGCGCTCGGCTGCGCGATCGCGGCAGCGCACCCGCAGCGCGGTCAGCAGGTGCTGGTGACCGAGCGCGTAGCGCCGTTCGATCACCCGCATCCCGTGCGCCACGGGGAACAGGGATTCGGGAAGACCGGCGATGCCGCGTTGGCCGTGGCGCTGGCGTTCAGACGTGTCTTCGAACCATATGAACAGATCGCGCGAGTCGTCGCTCAGCAGCTCCTGTTCGGCCCGTGGCGGCGGCGCATCAAAATCCTGCAGGGGCTTGGTCGCGTCTAGGACCAGTTGTCGGAAGAGTGCCATTCGAGTCATTGCCAGGTTCCGTGCGCTGCGCCCGCGGAATACGAGCTCTCCGTCTGATCTTTTCGGCAGGAGAAGGCGCAACTGAAGCCTGGGGGCGGAAAAAACCGCAATTTTGCGGCTGCGCATACGCCCTATTTTTCTTTGCGGCAGACCTAAAGTAAGCCCTTGGGCTGCCGATATTCGGCCCTTTCGGCCTGCGTTCCGGCCGAATAATCGAAGCGATCCCACTAACGCGTGCGCAATGTTTATTGCGCCTCCCAAGCTTCGATGGCCGATTCAGAAAGCGGACAAGACCGGACCTTAGACCCGACGGCCAAGCGCTATGCCGACGCGCGCCTGGAGGGTCAGGTTCCGCGGTCGCGCGATCTGGCGCATTTCATCGTCGTCGGATCCTCGGTGGCCGCGCTGGCGTTGGCGGGTGGTTCGCTGGCGACGGCGAGCCGCGCCCTGCTGACCCATGGACTGCGCTTCGACGCGGTCACGGCGACCGAGCCGGCGCGCATGGCCGAGCGGCTCGGTGAACTGGTGAGCGGGGCGCTGCTGGCGGTCGCTCCCGTCTTCGCCGTGATGCTGGTCGCCGCGATCGCATCGCCGCTGCTGATCGGCGGCTGGCTTTTTGTTCCCGACGTCGTCTTGCCGAACCTCGAGCGCCTGGATCCGGTCGCCGGCTTCCAGCGCTTCCTGTCGCTGCGATCCCTGGTCGGAATCAGCAAGAACGTGCTCTTGACCATTTTGCTCGCGGTGGTCGGCGGCACCTACATCGTCGGGCACATCGAGCAGTTTGCCGCGCTGGCTTCCGATTCGCTGCCGGCCGCGCTCTCCCAGCTGTTCACCCTGGTGCTCAGCGCCTTCGCCCTTCTGACCATCACGCTGGCGGCGATGGCGGCAATCGACGTGCCCTACCAGATCATCCAGTTTCGCAACCGCCTCAAGATGACGGTGCAGGAAGTGCGCCAGGAGGAGCGCGAGCTGCAAGGCGATCCCCGACTCAAGCAGCAGGTGCGCAAGGTGCAGCGGGAGATGGCACGGCGAAGAATGATGGCCGCCGTGCCAAAAGCCGACGTGGTGGTCACCAACCCAAGCCACTTCGCCGTGGCCCTGAAGTACCTGGAGGACCGGCACCGGGCCCCGGTGGTGGTCGCCAAGGGCATGGACCAGGTCGCGGCACGCATTCGCGAGCTTGCCCGCGAGTCCGGCGTGCCCCAGCTCGAGGCGCCCCCCCTGGCGCGGGCCCTGTACCAGCATGTGGAGATCGGTGCCGAAATCCCCGCGGCGCTGTATACCGCCGTGGCGCAGGTCCTGGCCTACATCTTCCAGCTTCAGCGCTACTCCCAGGGACAGGCGCCGCGCCCGGTCGCGCCGACCGACATCGAGGTGCCCGAGGGCATGGATCCGCTGGCGCCGATGGCGCGCGCCTGAATCGGCCGATCCGAAAGATATAACGCCACCAACCATCGGAAACGCACCCCATGGACGCCATCTTGAACCACCCGCTGGTGCGCGCCATTCCGTGGCGCTCGCTGGCAGTACCGCTGATCGTCTTTCTCATCCTGGCGATGATGGTGCTGCCCTTGCCGGCATTCGCGCTGGATCTGCTGTTCACCTTCAACATCGCCCTGGCGCTGATCGTCTTGATGGTGTCGGCCTATACGAGGCGGCCGCTGGACTTTGCCGCGTTCCCCACGGTGCTGCTGCTTACCACGCTGATGCGGCTGTCGCTGAACGTGGCGTCCACGCGCGTCGTGCTGACCTCCGGCCACACCGGGTCGGCGGCCGCCGGCAAGGTCATCGAATCCTTCGGGCACTTCGTCATCGGCGGCAACTTTGCGGTGGGCTTGATTGTCTTCGCCATCCTCGTCGTCATCAATTTCATGGTCGTCACCAAGGGTGCCGGCCGCATCGCCGAAGTCGCAGCGCGCTTTACCCTCGACGCCATGCCCGGCAAGCAGATGGCCATCGACGCCGACATGAACGCTGGCCTGATTGACGACAAGGAGGCGCGCCGCCGGCGCAGCGAGATCGCCCTCGAAGCGGACTTCTACGGCGCAATGGATGGCGCGAGCAAGTTCGTCCGGGGCGACGCGGTGGCCGGGATTCTCGTGCTCTTCATCAACGTCATTGGCGGCCTGGCCATTGGCGTGCTGCAGCACGACCTGGACATTTCAACGGCGATCGACAACTACGTACTGCTGACGATTGGCGACGGCCTCGTGGCGCAGATCCCGGCGCTGGTCATTTCGATCGCGGCCGGCCTGATCGTATCGCGCGTTGGCAAGGACGAGAACGATGTCGGCTCGCAGATCGTCAACCAGATGTTTTCGACACCGCGCGCCCTGGCCATCACAGCGGCGATCCTCTTCCTGCTGGGGATCATTCCCGGAATGCCATCGATGGTGTTTTTGCTGCTGGCGGCGGCATGCGGCTATCTTGCCTGGATGCTGATCCAGCGTGCCGAACGCGATCGCAAGAGCGCGGCAAGCTCGGCGGCGGCGCCCGCAGCGCCGGCGCCGCTGGAAGCGAGCTGGGAGGATATCGTTCCGGTTGATGTGCTCGGACTGGAGGTGGGCTACCGCCTCATCCCTCTGGTGGACGCCGGCGCCGACGGCGAACTGCTCAAGCGCATCAAGGCCATCCGCAAGAAATTCGCACAGGAGATCGGCTTTCTGCCGCCATCCGTACACATTCGGGACAACCTCGAACTCAAGCCCAGCCAGTATCGCGTGCTGCTCAAAGGGGTCCCGGTTGGCGAGGGCGAGGCGTTCCCGGGCCTGTGGCTGGCGATCAATCCCGGTGGCGTGACGCAAACCCTTCCAGGAACGGCCACCAAGGATCCGGCCTTCGGCCTGCCCGCCATCTGGATCGAGGCGCGTCATCGCGAATCGGCGCAGGTCCTAGGGTATACGGTCGTGGACTGCGCAACGGTGGTTGCAACGCATGTCAATCACCTGCTGCTGACCAACGCCGGTCAGCTGCTGGGCCGCACCGAGACGCAGGCACTGGTCGATCATTTCGGCCGCCTGCAGCCCAAGTTGATCGACGATCTGGTGCCCAAGCTGATTCCCCTGGCGACGCTGCAGAAGGTACTGGCGAACCTGCTCGAGGAGGGGATACACATCCGCGACATGCGGACGATCGTCGAGACGCTCGCTGACGGCGCAACCCGGACGATCGACGCGGCGGAGCTCACGGCGCTGGTGCGTTCCGCGCTACGCGCATCCATCGCGCAGACGCTTTTCGGTTCCACCCGCGAACTGCCCGTCATCGCGCTCGACCAGGAACTGGAAAAGGTTCTGACGCAGTCGCTCGGTGGTCCCGGGGACGCCGCGGCTTTTGAACCCAGCCTGGTGGATCTGTTGCAGCGCGGCGCCGCGGCGGCGGCAAAGCGGCAAGAGGACGCCGGTCTGACGCCGACCCTGCTGGTGCCCGACCGGTTGCGCGTACCACTGGCCAAGCTGCTCAAGCGGGCGGCACCTCGCCTGCGGGTGCTGGGACACGCAGAAATTCCCGAATCGAGTTCGATACGGGTTAGCAACGTGCTGGGGGCAGGCGCGTGAAGCGCCGACGCCGACCATGAACCAACGCGTGGGCAAGGCCGCGTGTCGGTGACGATGAAGGCAAGGAGAGAAGCATGGGATTCAGACGATACGTGGCCCCGAGCGCGCGCGAGGCGCTGGAGCGGATTCGCAAGGAACTCGGGCCCGAAGCGGTGATCCTGTCGAATCGGCGATCTGGTACGGGCAAGGTCGAAATCATCGCGGCCGCCCACGGGGAAATGAACGCCTTGGTCCAGGAGCTCGCGCCGGGCAATGGCCGCGAACCTGCCGCCCGTGCCAAGGAGGCCATACCGGAGCAGCCCGATGCGACGCCCGCGCGGCGGTCAGCGCCGGAGTCGTTCCAGGAATTCATTCGTCGCCAGTCGACGCTTTCGGCTCCCCGACTCGACGGCGTGGCGATGTATGCCGCCGTTGCCAAGGAAGAGCGCTCCGGCGCGAGCCCCGCAGCGATCACCGTCCCGACCAAGCCAGTCGTTGCCAGGGGCGCAGAGGTTTCCCCGGCTGCGACGTCGGCCGCCGTCTTCCGCCGGCGTCCATCGCGGCTGGGCGAAGCGCGCGCCGAAGTACCGGCGACGGCGCCGCCCGAATCAAGGAGCGCGAGTCGCGCCGATGCAGCTCTGGCACTGCCCATTCCCCCGCCTGCCGCCCGCGCCGAAGCGACGATGCCCGTGGCCAAGGGGATAGAGGCCCCCAAGAGCGAGTCGAAGCCGCCGGAACCGGTCCGGCCTGCCGCACCAAAGGCCGCAGGGCCGGTGGTCGGACAGGCGCCCGCGGTGGCCGTGCCGTCGCCCGACGCGCGCGTGATGGCGGAGCTGCAGTCACTTCGCTCAGTGCTGTCGGACCGGATTTCGAACTTGGAAACCAAACTCGCTTCGAAGACGGCACCGTCAAAGAGCGGCGCCGCCGGTACCGGTCGGCCAGGAGCCTCGCGGCAGGCGATGACACGGCTGCTCCTGTCGGGCTTTTCCCCGGAACTGGCGCGTCGAATCGGCGAAGCGGCGCCCGACGCGCTCGAGGCCAAGGATATCGACAGCTGGCTGCAGGACGTGATCGCGCAGCAGATCCGGTGCCCGGTCGAGGCCGAGAATCCGATACTGCAGCCGGGGGCCATTGCACTGGTCGGACCCACCGGGGTCGGCAAGACGACCACGATTGCCAAGCTCGCGGCGCGCTTCGTCGTCCGTTACGGCGCTGGCGCCCTGGGCCTGATCACGCTCGACTCCTATCGCATCGGCGCGCACGAACAGCTACGCAGCTACGGGCGCATTCTCGGTGTCCCGGTTCACAGCGCCCACGACACCGTCAGCCTGCGCGAGTTGCTCGCGTCGATGCATGGCAAGCGCCAGGTACTGATCGACACCTGCGGAGTGTCGCAGCGCGACCAGCGGCTGACGGAGATGCTTGCCATGCTCGAGCAAGTCCGCTTCGCGGATCAGCCGATCCGGCGCGTCCTGCTGATCAATGCCGCTTCGCACGCGGAAACCTTGGACGAGGTGGCGCGCGCTTGGCGCGTGGAAGGCGTTCACGGCGCGGTCCTGACCAAGATCGACGAGGCTGCACGCATTGGTGGAGCACTCGATGCCTTGACGCGTTATCAAACCTCCTTGCTGGGACTAACGAACGGTCAGCGTGTGCCCGAGGACTGGCATCCGGGCAATCCGCCCCTGTTGGCGCATATCGCCCTCAAGCCTTTCGGTGCCGCATTCTGTCTGGACAGCGACGAGATCCAGGCGATTTCGAGCAAGGGAGCGCTTCTTGCCTGAAGGGAGCGGGCCGGAACTGTCGTTCGATACCGAGCTGGACCAGGCCAGTGGCCTTCGCAGGATCTTCGACCAGCTTCCGGTGCGCTGGTCCCTAGTGCTGCAGCCGTCGACCCGGTCCGGTGTCCACGCTTCGGCCCTGGCAGGCCGCGCGCGCCAGCTGGCCGCAGACGGTGGCGACACGCTCGTGATCGATGCCGCGCGCAGCCAAGTGGCGCTGCCGCTGGGATTGCGGCTGCGCTACGACCTGCAGCATGCCCTGGCAGGGGACTGCGAGATCGGCGATGCCTGCGTCGCGGCGACCGAGGCGATATGGGTGCTGCCTGCTGCTCGGGCCCTGGACAAGGCCTGCACGGACGAGCGGCACGCCAGCCGGGTCGCCGCTGCCGTCCATACGGTGGCGCGCGACATGCGGCAAGCGATGCTGATTTTGCCGGCGGCCCGCGTCTCCTGGATCCATCGACTGCCGGAGTTGGTGCGCCTGCGCCAGGCCCTGATCCCGGTGCTCCGTGGCGCCGACGCGGGGGCCGCGGTGCTCACGGCGGTAAGCCAGGCAGTGAGTGAAGCGCAGATCGACACTTTTCACCTTCTTTTTCTGGGTATGGGGGAGGCGGCGGCCGGTAGGCTGTTGTCCGGGATGGCTGCAATCGCGCAACGCCACTTCGGCGCGACCTTGCTTGCTGCCAAGCCGCTGCCGGATGTCGGGCTTGCATCGAAGCTCGGCCATTCCAGGCACCGACCCGTGGAGAGTGTGTTTTGAAAAACGACGCTTTCGTGTACAACGCGCGCGGCACGCTCGAGCGGCAGCA
>Ga0209415_10007714_pt1 | contig 18743 bp, 7 predicted proteins | sample PeaSoiSIISIP2007_FD_187696 | JGI IMG/M metagenome (GOLD analysis project Ga0209415, IMG submission 187696) | Peat soil microbial communities from Weissenstadt, Germany - SII-SIP-2007 (SPAdes) (version 2) | ecosystem: Environmental > Terrestrial > Soil > Wetlands > Peat | place: Germany...
TGGGCTCTCTCGCGCTCCGACTTGTATACCCGCAAAGCCTCCTCAGTCGGAAAATAGAACGCCTCGATTTTCAATTTTCCGCGCAACGGTATAAGGCGACGAGATTGTGCTTTCATATTCACGATAGCAACTTGAGGATGCAGACATAGTTGGCTATGAAGAGTGGTGCCGGACGGCATTTCCTTTGCGTCCCAACTCACTAGGTCCGAAGCTCCAAAAACATTGATCCATGTAAGATTGCCCTCGTTCGATGCCGCTTCGGTCAGTTGGTTCACCGAGGTGTAGATATACAGCCCCATATCTGGAATAAAGAGCGACGACGAAGGAGAAATTATTCGATCCAGGCCTAGAGCCAAACAGTCCTTCTCCCAGTGAGGAGGCGTCGTCAGCCGAATAGTCAGTGGCGCCGAAAGATCCTTTTGGACTCGATTGGTCTCTTGACCAATGATGAGATGAGCCGCGCTGGCGAGTAGAAGACACCCTGGCAAGCTGAACGGGCGGGACCACATGGAAGCCTCCGAGTGCGACAGACTTTGTCTCTAGTATACTTCGATGCAATTCGGCGGCAGTGGTGGTCGGGATCGGCTGACAAAAACGAGGCACAGCAAATGATTATTGGGATGGGAGTGGATTTGGCAGAGGTGGGGAGGATTCAGAAGGCGATTGAGCGGCATGGGGAGGCGTTTTTGCGGCGGGTGTATACGGTGGGGGAGCGGGAGTATTGCGAGCGGTTCAAGAATAAGTATGAGCGGTATGCGGGGCGGTTTGCGGCGAAAGAGGCGGCGATGAAGGCGCTGGGGACGGGGTGGAGGCGGGGGGTGCGGTGGGTGGATTTTGAGGTGGTGCGGGAGAAGGGCGGGCGGCCGACGATTCGGTTGGATGGAGAGGCGAAGAAGATTGCGGAGGAATTGGGAGTGAAGAGGATTGCTTTGAGCATTACGCATACGGAGGCGCAGGCGTTGGCGCAGGTGATATTCGAAGGTTGACAGTCAACAGTTTAAAGTCGAAAGAAAAAACTTTTACACAGAGGGCACGGAGAGCACAGAGGACACGGAGAGTTCTGGGTTGGTGAATGCGGGTGCGGATACGAGGTAGTTCCCTTCTTCGGATTTGATCTCAACATCTAGCCATTCGTTAGACTGAAAAATTCCTGGGGCATGAACGCGGAGGTAGTTGGAGGAGATGGCAGGAGTGGTGTGCGTGGTGGATGGAAGTGAGGCGTCGTGTTCGTCGTCTCGATGGAGAGTTAGGACGCGGAGGGTACGGCCGATTTGGGAGCGGCGGAAGGCGGAGGATTTGGATTCGGAGAGGGAGCGGAGTTCGCGGGCGCGGCGCTTGATGGTGGCGGCGGGGACCTGGTTGGGGGACTGGGCGGCTTTGGTGCCGGGGCGGGGGGAGTAGGAGAAGACGTGGAGGTAGGTGAAGGGGTGGCGGTCGATGAAGGCCAGGGTGGCGGCGTGGTCGGATTCGGTTTCGCCGGGGAAGCCGGCGATGACGTCTGCGCCGATGGCGGCGTTGGGAAGGCGGTCATGGATGAGGTCGAGGCGGCGGGCGTAGTGTTCGGAGCGGTACCAGCGGTGCATGGCGGCGAGGATGGGGTCGGAGGCGGATTGCAGGGGCATGTGGAAGTGTTGGGCGATGCGGTCGGTGGAGGCGAAGAGGTCGATCAGGTCCTGGGTGGCGTCTTGAGGCTCGATGGAGCTGATGCGGAGTCGTTCGAGGCTTGTTTCATCGAGGATGCGGCGGAGGAGGTCGAGGAGTTCGGCGCGGGGAGCTAGGTCGCGGCCGTAGGTGCCGAGGTTGATGCCGGAGAGGACGATTTCGCGGGAGCCGGATTCGGTGAGGGATTGAATTTCGTGGATGACCTGGTGTGGGGGGAGGCTGCGGGATTTGCCGCGGACGTAGGGGATGACGCAGAAGGAACAGCGGTTGTTGCAGCCGTCCTGGATTTTTAGTATGGGGCGGGTGTGGTGGGATTCGCCGCCTTCGATGGGGGCGGAGAGGAATTCGGGGTGGGCGAAGATGTCGCCGGAGAGGATTGGGGCGGGGCGGGGGCAATCGACGAGATTGGAAATCGCGCCGAGATGGGGCGCAACATGTTGCGCCCCTACAGAGGAAGACGACGGCGCGAACGGAGCGATTTGGGTGACGAGGTTGGGGATTTGGGGTTTGTGGGAATTGCCGACGACCCAAGAGACGCCTGGGAGGGCGGCTAGTTCTTCGGGGGCGCGTTGGGCGTAGCAGCCAGTGACGATGAGTTGGGCGGCGGGATTATGAGCGTGGATTTTGCGGATGGCGTCGCGCGCCTGAGCGTCGGCGGCAGCGGTTACGGTGCAGGTGTTGAGGACGACGATGGAGGCGGTGGCGGGATTGGGGGCGGGAGTATAGCCGCGGTCGAGGAGTTGGCGTTCGATGGCGGCACCGTCAGCTTGGGTGGCACGGCAGCCGAATTGTTGGATGTGAAATGTGGTCATGATTTGGAGACGGCGCAAAAAAATTAGGAAAAATCATTATTACACAGAGTTCGCGGAGGGCGCAGAGAGCACAGAGAAGAAAAGAGGCAATGCCTCCCTGCTCGGGGTTTGGAGGGCGGTTGGTCCCGGCAAATCTCTGTAGAAAGCCGCAGATAGAATAACCGGTTCAGGAACCTTGCGGGAGGATATGCGGAATAGAAACAAAGGCTCAATCGCGGCTTTACTCGGTGCGCGGGAGGCCGATACAATATTTTCAGAAAATGTGTGCCCTGCGGCGTCACCCCTCTGCGCTGGATAACCCGAAGATTTCGGTAGTGATACCCGTTTACAACGAAAAAGCGACGATTGAAGAGATTTTGCGGCGCGTTCTGGAAACAGAGATGCGCATGGAAATCGTGATCGTGGACGATTGTTCAAAGGACGGGACGCGGCAGTATCTTGAAGCGATGATGCAGGCGCAGGCCAAGGGCGAGACTTCGGCGCCGGCGCATGATGGCGGCGATCCGGTGGATGTACGGTATTTGCGGATTTTTTTCCAAGAACAGAATCAGGGCAAAGGCGCGGCGATGCGGCGCGGGTTCGCGGAAACGACGGGCGACATCGTGCTGGTGCAAGACGCGGACCTGGAATACGACCCGAAGGATTATCCGGTGCTGTTGGCGCCGATCATCGATGGGCGGGCGGACGTGGTGTTCGGGTCGAGATTTCTTAGCGGGCCGCAGCGGGTGCACTATTTCTGGCACTACGTGGCGAACAGGACGCTGACGCTGCTGTCGGACGTGATGACGAATTTGAAGCTGACGGACATGGAGACTTGTTACAAAGTGTTTCGCAAAGAAGTGTTGCAAGGGATCAAGCTGAGGTCGAACCGGTTTGGATTTGAGCCGGAGATTACGGCAAAAGTGGCTAAAGGCAAGTGGCGGATTTACGAAGTGCCGATCAGTTATGCGGGGCGGACGTATGAAGAGGGAAAGAAGATTACGTGGAAGGATGGTGTGAAGGCGTTGTGGTGCATTTTTTGGTTTAAGATTGCAGATTGATTGGAAAGTGAGTAGTGGGTAGTGAGTAGCTAAAACCTTTTGGCGAGCGGCGTTCGCGGCTCGATTTCACAAAAAATCGCGAGTAAAAACTCAAGATAGAAATCAGACAGAGGTAGATTGTGCGTAGCCGTGGAGGTGTTTTTGTTTCCAGGACCAGGCGGAGGTGATGATTTCCTCGAGGGAAGAGTGCTGGGCTTCCCAGCCGAGGGCACGGTGAAGCTTTTCTTTGCTGGCGACCAGGACCGCGGGATCGCCGGGGCGGCGCGGGGAAAGTTTGCGGGCGATCTTGTGACCAGTGATTTTTTCGGCGGCGTCGATAACTTCGATGATAGAGAAGCCGCGGCTGTTGCCAACGTTGAAAGCTTCGCCGGAGACGGACTCGATGGATTCGAGGGCGCGAAGGTGGGAATCGGCGATGTCGAGGACGTGGATGTAGTCGCGGACGCAAGTGCCATCGGGAGTGGGATAGTCGGAGCCGAAAATTTCAAGCTGCGGGATGAGGCCGAGGGCGGCGTCGAGAACTTTGGGAATGAGGTGGGTTTCGACGCGATGGGCTTCGCCGCGTTCAGCGGAGGCGCCAGCAGCATTGAAATAGCGGAGAGTGGCGTAGTGCAGGCCGGTGTAGGCGCGGTAGTCGGAGAGGATTTCTTCGAAACGCAGCTTGGATTTGCCGTAAGGGTTGATGGGATTTTTAGAATGGTCTTCGGGGATGGGAACGGTGTGAGGCTCGCCGTAGGTGGCGGCGGTAGAAGAAAAGATTAGTTTCGTTACTTGGTGGCGGGTCATGGCGTCGAGGAGATTGACGCCGGCGGCGATGTTGGCGGCGTAGAAGGTGCTGGGCTCGCGGACGGATTTAGCGACCAGGGCTTCGCCGGCGAAGTGCATGACCGCATCAATTTTGTGCTTAGAGAAGACTTCTTCGAGTTGCGCGCGGACGGCGAGATCAACTTTACAGAAGGTGGCTTGGGGAGGGACGGCGGCGGCGTGGCCCTCCTGGAGATTATCGAGAGCGATGACTTGGTAGCCGCGGGAGAGGAGAACCTCCGCGCAGATACTGCCGATGTAGCCTGCTGCTCCGGTGACAAGAACGTTCAAGGAATAACCTCGCCTTTATACGAAGGATGTGTGGCGCTTGGCGCAGGTATTAAAACTATCAGGATGGCGAGGCGTTGTCAGCTAGAAGAGGGCGGGGGCCCTTCGAAGCTCAGGGCAAACAAGCCCCGGCCTTACAAAGATTGCGTGAAAGCGTTACGAGCTAGAACGCCAATCAAGGGGCCGACATGCGGCGTTGGAAGGTGAGGAGAATCAGGTCGGCACGGCGGCGGACGCCGAATTTGCTGAGAAGATTGGAGACGTGAAATTTTACGGTGCGCTCGGCGATGTTGAGTTTGCTGGCGATTTCCTTGTTGGAAAGATTTTCGAGAAGCGAGTCCAGGACTTCCTGTTCGCGGCGGCTGAGATTGGTGACGGAATCGGTTTTTAGCCGGCGGCCCTGGTTGGTGAGGATGGAATCGACGAAACCGGAAAGAACGGAGCGTGGCACCCAGAATCCACCGCTAGCGACAAGCGGCAGAGCGCGGACTAACTGATCGCGAGCTTCGGTGTACGTGAGAAGTCCTTTCACACCGAGGCGCAGAAGCTGATAGCTGTTGGCGTCGGAATGCTGTTCGCCAACGACGATGAGGCGCGCTTCGGGATGGCGCTCCATGAGATTGGCAAGAAGAGCGCCGGTAGCGGGACGCGCGGCGTGGCCATCGATGACATACACCTGTGCGACGGGCGGCTCGAGATTGCGCATGTCGGGGGCGAGCGTGGATTCGAGCTGCTTGACGGCGACCTTGAATTGGGCCTTCGACAAAACGCGTTCGAACTCGCTCAGCACCAGAGGGTGCGGCGACAGGATGCAGACGGTCAGTTTGGTTGATGCGCGCTTGGTAGCCACTATGTGCCAGCGTAGTGAAAACTGTCCTAAGGGGCAAGTCTCTTGGAAGCGCTTGTTCTCGAATTGTTACGTGACAGGTAGGGCGCTTTTTCGGTGGGGTCCGAGGGGCGATTTTTCGAGCAAAACCCGGACAATTCGCTCGGCGGCGTGGCCATCCCAAAAGGGAGGAATGCGGCCGGGCTTGCCTTTTCCGGCAAGGACGTCTTGCGCGGCGGCGAGAATCTTTGCTGGGTCCGTGCCAATGAGCTGGTTTGTGCCTTCAGAAATGGTGATGGGGCGTTCAGTGTTTTCGCGAAGAGTGAGGCACGGGACGCCTAGGGCGGTGGTTTCTTCCTGAATGCCGCCGGAATCAGTCAGGACAAGTGTGGCCTTGCTAAGAAGGCAGAGAAAATCGAGATATCCGACGGGCGGAATCAGGCGCAATTGCGGATGAGTCTTGATCCCTGCGTGAGTGAGGCGTTGCTGGGTGCGCGGGTGAACAGGGAAAACCACGGGAATTTGGGCAGCGACGGAATTTATGGCACCAAGAAGTTCGGCAAGTTTTTCGGTGGAATCTACGTTGGATGGACGGTGGAGTGTGAGCACACCGAATCGCTGCCAATCGGAACCGTTCTTCAAACCAAGATCTTCACCGATTGGAGACTTCTGTGCGATGGGAAGAAAATGGCGGAGCGAATCGATCATGACGTTGCCGACGAGATAGATGGCATCGCGTGGGCGGCCCTCTTTGAGGAGATGGCCGATGGCGTCTTCTTCGGTGACGAAGAGATAGTCAGCAAGGGCGTCGGTGAGGATGCGATTGATTTCTTCGGGCATGGAGCGATCGAAACTGCGCAGGCCGGCTTCGACGTGGGCAACGGGAATGCCAAGCTTCACGGCGGCTAACGAAACAGCGATGGTGGAGTTGACGTCACCGACGACGAGAACGAGATCGGGCTGATGATCGAGAAGAACAGGCTCGATACGCTTGAGGACTTCGGCGGTCTGGACGGCGTGCGTGCCGGAGCCTACCTCAAGATTGACGTGCGGGGTGGGAATGCCCATTTGGCGGAAGAAAATGTCGGAAAGGGCTTCGTCGTAGTGCTGGCCAGTGTGAACGAGGATTGGCTCGATCTCCGGATGACGCTGCATCTCGCGCATCAGCGGCGCGATTTTGGGGAGATTGGGACGCGCACCTACGATGTTGATGATTTTCAGTTGGCTGGTCATGAATTCGTGAAAGGTGTCAGAGAATCGCAGTATAGCATTTGAGTTCAGGCGGTTCGGGGCGCTAGAACGACCGTTCGCGCCAAAAAAGCACTAGTTCGCTGCAAGGCGTTCGATTCCCTGGTGGAACCTGCGTAAAATAGAGGGGTATCCCGAAACGCGACCTTCTCTGCAAGTTTCCCCTTTCAAGAGGAAGTCCGGTAAGGAGTTGTGAGTTACCGTGCATGCGTAATTTGACCGAATCCGCGAAGGCGCTGCGAGAGTTGCTCTCGGAGCGGATCCTTGTGCTCGACGGAGCCATGGGGACGATGCTGCAGCAGCGTCATCTGACGGCGGAGGATTTTGGCGGGGCGGCGCTCGAAGGTTGCAACGAGAATTTGGTGCGAACGCGGCCGGATGTGGTGCTGGATATCCACCGGAAGTATTTCGAGGCTGGGTCGGACATCGTTGAGACGAACAGCTTTGGCGGTGCGCCGATCGTCCTGGCGGAGTATGGGTTGGCGGCGGACGCGCATTTATTGAATAAGCGCGCGGCGGAGTTGGCGCGGCAGGCGGCGGATGAGTTGAGCACGGCGGCGAGGCCGCGTTTTGTTGCGGGTTCTGTGGGGCCGACCACGAAGGCGATTACGGTGACGGGCGGCGTGACGTTTGATGGGCTGCTCGACACATATTACGTGCAAGGGAAGGGATTGGTTGAAGGCGGAGTGGATTTGCTGCTGGTAGAGACCTGCCAGGACACTCGAAATATTAAGGCAGCGCTGCTGGCAATTCAGAAACTTTCCAAAGAAATCGGGATGCAGGTGCCGGTGATCGTCTCGGTGACGATTGAACAAAACGGGACGATGCTTGCGGGGCAGACCGTCGATGCGATGTGGGCGTCACTGCGACACGCGAAGCCGCTGGCTTTTGGTATGAACTGCGCGACGGGACCGGAATTCATGACCGATCATCTTCGAACGCTGAGCCAGCTCTCGAGCGAGTTTGTTTCCTGTTATCCGAATGCAGGGCTGCCGGATTCCGAGGATGGAAAGTATCACGAGACGCCGACAACGCTGGCGACTCAGCTCGAAAGATTCGTGGGAAACGGATGGCTAAACATTGTTGGTGGGTGCTGCGGAACAACGGAGCAGCATATTCGCGCGATTGCGCAGATGGTGCAAGGGAAAAAACCGCGGGTGCGGCCGGGCGAATCGCACCGGGCCGTGTATTCGGGGATCGAGACGATTGAAGCGGAAGACAGCACGCGGCCATTGTTGGTGGGCGAGCGGACGAACGTGATTGGGTCGCGGCTGTTCAAGAATCTGGTTGCGGAAGAAAAGTGGGAAGAGGCGAGCGAGATTGCGCGGAGGCAGGTGAAGGGCGGCGCGCACATCGTGGATGTGTGCCTGCAGAGCACGGAGCGGGATGAGAAGAAAGACATTCCTGTGTTTTACGAGAAGTTGATTCGCAAGGTAAAAGCGCCGGTGATGATTGATACGACCGACGCGACGGCGATTGAGCTGGCACTGACGTATTGCCAGGGCAAATCGATCATCAACTCGATCAATCTGGAGGATGGCGAGGAGAAATTCGAGCGTGTGGTGCCGATTGCGCACGACTTTGGCGCGGCGGTGGTGGTCGGGTGCATCGATGAGGACAAGCTGCAGGCGCAGGCGTTTACAAGAGAGAGGAAACTGGCCGTAGCGCAGCGGAGTTACAAACTGCTGACGGAAAAATACAGTTTGGGGCCGGAAGACATTATTTTCGATCCGCTGGTGTTCCCATGTGCGACGGGCGATGAGAATTACACCGGTGGCGCGGTTGAGACGGTGGAGGGGATTCGTCTGATCAAGCAAGCGCTGCCGGATGTGCGGACGATCCTGGGGATTTCCAACGTGTCGTTTGGATTGCCTGCGGGCGCGCGCGAAGTCGTGAATTCCGTTTTTCTCTACTATTGCACTAAGGCGGGGTTGGACCTTGCGATTGTAAATACGGAGAAACTGGAACGATTCGCTTCGATTCCACAGCACGAGAGAGACCTTGCGGAGAACCTATTGTTTTCACATCCGCCTAAGGATGTGCCCGGAGATCATTCGCAGGCGAAATTGCTGCGCAACGTGCCGGCCGATTGGCGGGAGCAAAAGAAAGAGCAGCGCGCGGCGGTGAATCAGTATCACATTGCGGCGATTGCGGAATATTTCCGGACGGCAAAAAAGAAGGAGAAGAAGCTTGCGGCGGACGTGCCGCTGGACGAGCGGCTGGCGAACTACATTATTGAGGGGACGCGTGACGGGCTGATCGCTGACCTGGAGCGCAAACGCGCGGAAGGCGTGGCACCGCTAGACATCATCAATGGTCCGCTGATGACGGGGATGGCGGAAGTGGGCCGACTGTTCAATGCGAATGAACTGATTGTGGCGGAAGTGTTGCAATCCGCTGAGGCGATGAAGGCTTCGGTGAGCCACCTCGAACAGTTCATGGAGAAAGCAGACACGGCGAAGCGTGGAAAGATCGTGCTGGCGACGGTGAAGGGCGACGTCCACGATATTGGAAAGAATCTCGTTGAGATCATTTTGAAGAATAACGGGTATGACGTGGTGAATCTCGGGATCAAGGTGCCGCCTGAAGAGTTGATCAAGGCGTATCAGGATCATCGGCCGGATGCAATTGGGCTTTCTGGCTTGCTTGTGAAGAGCGCGCAGCAGATGGTGATCACAGCGAGTGATTTGAAGGATGCGGGGATCGAAATACCGCTTTTGGTGGGCGGGGCGGCGCTCTCCGCGCGATTTACGCAGACGAAGATTGCACCAAGCTATGGCAAGGCGGTCTGCTATGCAAAGGATGCGATGACGGGATTGCGGCTGATGAATCAGCTGATGGACCCTGCGACGCGAGAGCATGTTCTGCACGAACATTCAGCCTCGGGGAACGGGTTTGCCGTCGCGACGACGGTGAAGGTGGCAGAGATACCAAAAGTTACGCGTTCGCCGAAGGTGCGAACGGATGTTCCAATCCCCAAGGTAGCCTACCTGGACAAGAAAGTGCGGCTCGTGCCGGACTTAAACGAGGTATGGAGCTACATCAACCCGTTCATGCTGTATGGACGGCACATGGGATTTCGCGGGGATTTCGAGAAGCGATTTGCCGAGCGCGAGCCAAAGGCTGTCGAGTTATTCGAGAGCATGGAAGAGGTGAAGCGCGAGGCGGCGGAGTTTATGAAGCCGCGTGCGGTGTGGCAGTTTTTTGAGGCGGAAGCGGATCGGAATGCGATGCACCTGTTCACGCCAGGTGGAAAAGAGCCAGTGCATACGTTCCAGTTTCCGCGGCAGCGGGTGGGGGATTTTCTCTGCCTGAGCGATTATGTGCTGCCCAGACAAGATGGGAAGCGGGATCACGTGGCACTGTTTGTTGTGACGGCGGGAGAAGGCGTGCGCGAGCGGTCGGAAAAAGCAAAGAATGAGGGCTACTACTTCAAGTCACACGGAATGCAAGCGCTGGCGATTGAGTCGGCGGAAGCATGCGCGGAGTGGCTGCACCGGCGGATCCGCGAAGACTGGGGATTCCCAGACCCGTCAGAACTGACGATGGCGCAACGATTTACTTCGCGCTATCGCGGGAAGAGGTACAGCTTCGGCTATCCCGCTTGCCCGAATCTGGATGATCAGGCTGGCATCTGGAAGCTGCTGCAGCCGGAAGAGATCGGCGTGCAGCTGACCGAGGGCTTCATGATGGATCCAGAAGCGAGCGTTAGCGCGTTGGTATTTCACCACCCAGTTTGCACGTATTTTTCGGTTGGGGATGCCGGCGAGGCGTAGGGTCCTGCCGAGAACGGCTGCGCGCGGCAATTTACATTTCCATTTTTACGACAGGCATCAGATCCCATACGCGCCAGAATTCCTTCATTTGTGGCGGAGTTCCGAACGACACTCGCACTTCACGGTTCGGTGTCGCGGCGAACGGAGCCCTGGTGCGAGCTTGTGCCAGGAAATTCGCAAACCCCAAGGCTAAGGGAGCAGCCCGTATGCGGTAACTTGCGTTTGCGTTCCAATGAAGACCTTTCCGTTGGCCACGGTCGGGACCACGAACTTCACCGCGTTGCCAGCGGTGTCGCGTGCGCCGGCCTGGGAACTGTTCCAGAGCTCGGTTGCCACGTTTAGCGCGTCATAGGCATGCAGCACAGCAGGGCCGTTAGGGCCGCCATCCGGAGTGCCATTGCCGTTCGAATCGACCACCCAAACAATTCCGCCGGTCGCGCCTTGAGAGGAGACTGCGGGCGTGGCGCCAGGAAATCTGAATGTTTGAAGTGATTGCGAGGTGGGCGAGCCGGAAATCTGCGCGTTGCTGATAGAAAACACTTTGAGCACATCGTTGACGGGTTGAATATACAGATTCCCCTGCCAGACAGCCGCAGTCTCGAAAATGCCACATGTGATGCAGCCGCCCGTTGTGATGTTGAGCTGCTGAACGATGTTGGTGTTCGTCGTGGTGCAACCGGGGCAATATTGGCCCATGTTATCGCGATCGACCAGATAGAGGTTGCCCTGCTTATCGCCTGCGAGGGCAAGGTGCGGATGTGCCGTGGAACCTGCGGAATCCGGCAGCACGACGGTTCCTCCTGAGCCGAAATCGAAGTCGCTGGAATCCGTAGAAGCAAAATTAAAGAGAGTGAAAAAGTCGGTCAGAGCCAAACCGGTGGAAGTGCCTAGTTTTAACAGGCTTTGCCCGAAATCGTTGTTCGGTGCAACAGGCGGGATGGCCGCGGACGTATCGAAACTTCCATTACCAACCACAGCGTAAATGTTGCCGCTCGAATCTGCAGCCGGGCCCGCGCCGCCTTGCCAAATCCCGCCGTCGGAGCCGTTCGGAGTTGTGATGAAGACGGCCGTCTGCTGAAGAGTGGCGGCATTGTAAGCAATGACCCAGCCATGATAGGGAGCATTGTCACCGTGCGACGCCCAGGCGATGTAGACCTGGCCGTTCAAGAGAAGAAGCGCGGGCCGCTGATTCTCGCGGAGCGCGGAAAACGAAACGTTGCCGCCCGAAGAGCCATCGCCCGTTCCCGGCACGGAAGCAGAAATGCTTACGGGGCCGCCAAACTTCTCGGTGCCATCGAAAAGGCTGAGAGCATGCAAGCGCTGGACGTAGTTCGCTGTGCCCTCTTTTGTCTTTGACACTGCATAGAGCGTATTGGTGTTCGGATCGATCACCGGAGTTCCTGTGATTCCAATGACAGGGGCGATGTCTCCGGTCTCTCCAGTATCGGCGGGGGGGACGGCAGTCGCGCCAACTGCCGCTCCGTGCGCCGCGTCAAGCAGCGACGCTTGCCAAAGTTGGTTGCAACCCGGACCATCCGCGTCGAACGCGTAGACGGAGTCGTTTTCGGTGGCTGAAAAAACGACGTTATGAATGACGCTCGAGAAGCTGAGCCCCGGAACATAGAGAGGCTGCGTGTAAGAGGAGGCGTCCAAGGGGCACGAAAAAAGCTTACCGAATTGTGCGGCAGTGACATTGGAGGGCGTAAGGACGGTTTCATTGACGTTCTGACCGGTGCGCGCCACGTCGTTGTGCCAAGTAAACGTTCCGGGATAGTTGGTGACGTAGGCTATAGCTGAGACAGATTGCGTCGGTGCGCCTGTAGTCATCGCCGTCACCGTGTACGAACCGACCACGGAGGACGGTGTGTATAGTCCCGCCGCGGAGATCGTTCCCACGGCGGCCGAGCCTCCAGCAATTCCGTTCACAGACCAAGTCACACTGCCGCTGCTCGCCGTGAATTGCTGCGTTTTGCCAGGTGTGAGGGCGATGGCGCGCGGACTAACCGCGAGCCCCGCTTGGGTTGTGGCCGCCTTGAAGGCGACCAACTGCATGACCCAGGCTCCTGCACCCGTCAGTGTTGCTGTCGCGTGGTAGCTACCCTTTGCGCTCACCACTTCATCTTCTGCGAGGTCCGAGTCCGGCACCGTGATAATCCGGCTCGTGTACCCTGTCCCCGCGCTCTTATTCGCGGTGAAAACGGTGTTGGCACCGAAGAGCAGGTCATTGGCGTTGAGAGTTGTCGCCGTTCCACTGGCCGCCGCCGTGGTACTGCCTGTACCTGCCACGGCCACATCCAGCGGGCTTGTTGGATCCAGCCCGCTGTACTCCAAAATGCGGACGTCGGGAAAACTTGCGGCTGGACTGAAATTCACAGTGACCGAGTTTGCGCCCGCTCCGGCTGCAACGACATTCTTTGCGTAATAAATCGACTGGCTGAGAGTCCCGGCCACCGCCGTTGGTCCCACCGCCAGCGTATAGGTATTTCCCGTCGTGTCAGTAACTGAGGTCACTGCGGCTGTGCTATCGTTCCAACCCACGACCACGATGTTGAGATCGCCTGCCGTCTGGGCTGCGGCGTAGGTCGCAATTACTTGAGATGGCGAGGTCTGCGGATCGGCCGAGTTAACCTGTACAAACGTGATCACTGGGGGCGGCGGAGAGGATTGCGTGGTCGCGCTCGCCGTGTTCGAATAGGGGCCCAGGTTGTTCGAAGCATCCATTCCTCGTACCCGATAGCTATAGCTCGTCAACGCCGCTAACCCGGGGTCATTGTAGGCGACTGTCGTGGAGGTGCCAACCTGCGTAAAGTTGGTGCAGCCAGCCCCCTGGCAGCGTTCCACGAGATATTGAGTGATCGTTCCTCCTGTCTCTGTGGATGCCGTCCAACTCAGACTGATCTGTATTGGACCACCCAGCGTCGCCGTGAGGTTCGAAGGCGCGGAAGGTGAACTCGCGGGCGTGGTCGCGCTGGCAGTGTTCGAATAGGGGCTCAAATCGTTGGCCGCATCTGTGGCGCGCACACGATAGGTGTAGCTTGTCAGTCCGACAACGGTGGTATCAGAGAACTTCCTGTCCGTAGCGGTGGCGATCTGGGCGAAGTTGGTGCACGCCGCACCCTGGCAGCGCTCCACCAGGTATTGGCTGATGGTCCCGCCCGTCTCCGTTGATGCTGTCCAACTTAGGTCAATCTGCGTTCCTGACTCGGGAGTCGCCGCAAGATTTGACGGCGCGGTTAGTGTCGGAGGAGCCGTCGTTGCTGCCGCCGTGTTCGAGTAGGACCCTGTCACATTCGTTGTGTCCATGGCCCGCACACGATAGGTGTAGGTAGTCGAACCCAATAACCCCGTATCGCTGTAAGTGGTTGTCGTGGAGGTGCCTACCTGCACAAAGTTGGTGCAGCCTGCGCCCTGACATCGCTCCACGAGGTATTCGCTGATTGTTCCGCCTGTCTCCGTAGAAGCCGTCCAGGAAAGGTTGTTCTGCACCGGACCTGCGGGCGTTGCCGTCAGATTACCAGGCGCCGTGGGTGAATTGACGGGTGTCGTAGCGCTGGCTGTGTTGGAATACGAACTCAAGTCGCTCGAGGCGTCCGTAGCGCGCACACGATAGTTGTAACTGGTAGAAGCTACTACCCCAGCATCGCTGTAAGTCGTCGTCGTAGACGTTCCCACCTGGGCAAAACTGGTACAACCTGTCCCCTGGCAGCGCTCCACCAGGTATTGACTGATGGTCCCGCCCGTCTCCGTGGAAGCCGTCCAGGCAAGATTGACTTGCGTGCTACCCGAAGGCGTGGCCGTCAAACTCGATGGCGGTGTTAAAGTCGGCGTCGCGGTGGTTGCTGATGCTGTGTTGGAGTACGGACTCAAATCGTTCAAAGCATCCGTGGCTCGCACACGATAACTGTAGCTGGTCGAACCTATTAGGCCCGTATCGGTGTATGAAGTCGTCGTGGAAGACCCAATTTGCGTAAAGCTGGAGCAACTCGTGCCCTGGCAGCGCTCCACCAAGTATTGACTGATTGTTCCACCTAACTCCGCGGAAGCTGTCCAGGATAGATTGATCTGCACGGGACTCAAAGGCGTGGCAGTCAACCCCGAGGGCGCTGCCAGAGTTGGCGCTGCCGTTGTCACTGTTGCCAAGGCCGAATATGGCCCGAGATTGTTCTGGGCGTCGCCAGCACGCACGCGATAGGTGTAGCTTGTCGAACCCGCCAAGCCCGCGTCGCTATACGAAGTAGTGGTGGAGGTTCCGATCTGCGCAAAGCTGCTGCAACCCGAGCCTTGGCAGCGTTCCACCAGGTATTGGCTGATTGTCCCACCCGTTTCCGTGGAGGCCGTCCAGGAAAGATTAACCTGCACTGGGCCCGCGGCGGTGGCCGTAAGATTCCCGGGTGCCGTGGGGGTAGGTGTCGTCCCCGCAGCCTTGAAGGTCACCAGTTGCATGACCCAAGATCCGGCGCTCGTCAGGGTTGCCGTCGCGTGGTAACTTCCCGTCGCAGTCACTACCCTGTCTTCCGCAATGTCCGCGTCCGGCACAGTAATAATCCGGCTCGTGTATCCCGTCCCCGCGCTCTTATTCGCGGTGAACACGGTGTTGGCCCCGAAGAGCAGATCATTGGCGTTGAGAGTTGTCGCCGCGCCGCTGTCCGCCGCCGCATTGCTCCCCGTCGCTGTCGCCTTCACATCCAACGGATTGGCGGGATCCAATCCGCCGTATTCCAAGATGCGAATGTCAGGAGCACTCGCAGCCGGACTGAATTTCACTGTAACCGTGTTTGCCCCCGCTGCAGCGGCGGCAATATTTTTCGCATAGTAGATCGACTGGCTGAGTGTCCCGGCCACCGTGGTCGGCCCTACCGCCAGCGTATATGTGTTCAGCAGAGTATCTGTGACCGACGACACTGTGGCCGCGCTATCGTTCCACCCTACGACTACAACGTTTAAGTCTCCGACTTGCTGAGCCTTGCTGTAGGCCACGGTAACTTGCGCCGACGAACCCTGCGGAGTTGCTGAGTTTACCTGCACAAAAGCGATCACTGGCAGAGGTGGAGGCGTGGAAGGCGTTGTGGCGCTTCCCGTATTCGAGTAGGTGCTGAGATTGTTCAGAGCGTCCGTCGCACGCACGCGATAGCTATAGCTCGTTGCCGCGAGCAATCCAGTATCGCTGTAAGAAGCTGCAGTGGATGTGGCAACCTGCACGAAGTTGGAACATCCGGAACCCTGGCATCTCTCGACCAAGTATTGACTGATTGTCCCACCCGTCTCCGTGGAAGCCGTCCATGTGAGGTTAATCTGCGTATTTGAAATTGCAGCCGCCACGAGACTGGAAGGAGCGGTGATCGTAGGAGCCGAAGTAGTCGCTGAGGACGTCGTTGAATAAGGACCGAGATTGGACTGCGCGTCAGTGGCTCTGACGCGATACGTGTAGCTGGTCGAACCGGTCAGTCCGGTATCCGAGTAGGAATTGGTCGTGGAAGTTCCCACCTGAGTAAACGTAGCGCAGCCCGAGCCCTGACAACGCTCGACCAAGTATTGAGTAATCGTTCCGCCCGTTTCTGTGGCCGCCGTCCAAGAGAGATTAATCTGCGCCGGCCCGGAAGCAGCGGCAGAAAGATTCGTTGGCGCTGCAAAGATCGGCGGCGCAGTCGTCGCGTTGGCGATATTCGAATACGGACTGGGAGTGTTCGAGGCGTCTGTGGCTCGGACGCGGTATCTGTAACTGATGGATCCCGTTAAACCGTTGTCGGTATAGGAAGTGGCTGTGGACGTTCCTATTTGCGCAAAAGCATTGCAACCTGCGCCCTGGCACCGTTCGACCAGGTATTGACTGATCGTGCCGCCGGTTTCCGTCGACCCCGTCCAGGAGAGATTGATCTGGACCGGGCCCGAGGCGACAGCCGCCAGATTCTGGGGTGCAGTGGGCATCGGACCTTGATTGATGGACATTGCTTTGAACGCCACCAACTGCATGATCCATGTGCCAGTGGCGATGAGCGGCGCCGTCGCGTGATAAGAACCAGTGGCTGTTACGACCTGATCTTCGGCGATATCAGAATCAGGCGCAGTAATGACCCGACTGGTGTAACCCGTGCCAGCACTCTTGTTGCCGGTTAAAACCGTGTTCGCCCCGAAGAGAAGATCGTTCGCATTTGTGGTGGTTGTCGGCCCACTGTCCGCAGTGATGGTGCTTCCGGTTGCAGCGGCCGTCACGTCCAACGGATTTATGGGATCCGATCCGCTGTACTCTAAAATGCGCACGTCAGGAGCGAAGGCGGGAGGATTGAAATTGACGGTCACGGTGTTCGCGCCCGCGGCGGATGCCTGAATATTCTGGGCGAAAAAGATGGTCTGAGTGAGTACGCCGGGGGCGGAGGTTGGCACCAAGGCTTGCGTGTAGGTGTTCCCCGATGAATCAACCACGGACGTCACCGAGGCATTGGTGTCGTTCCATCCGACCACCACAACGTTCAAGTCGGCTGTGTTTTGAGCGTTGTTGAAGGGGACGAGAACCTGGCCCACCGTGGATTGCGGTGTCGCATAGTTAACTTGGATAAAACGAATGGTGGGCGGAGGTGGCGTGCCGGATGTGGTAGCGCCGGCAATATTGGAATAGCCGCTTAGATTCCCGGCCGCATCGGTGGCGCGAACTCGATAACTGTAGCTCGTTCCTGCCAGAAGGGTGGTATCGCTGTAGGTGGTCAAGGTTGCATTGGCGAGGAATGCAAAGGCGTTGCACAGCGAGCCTTGGCAGCGCTCGACTTTGTATCCGGTAACTCCAACGTTGTCCGTCGAAGCAGTCCAGGAGAGATTAATTTGCGTGCTCGAGGCGGCGGTGGCAGTCAGGTTCGTGGGTGCAGTTGGAGGCTGGTTATCTGTCGGACCGCTAACAACGAGAACTATCGGATTAGAATGAATGAATCCACCACTGCTGCCGATAACGTTCAACGAATAACTGCCAGCGACCACAGAACTGTTGGTTGCGATGCTCAGGACGGTTTGACCCGAGGTAGTCACGGTGGCAGGTGTGAAAGTTGGAGTTGCGCCGTCTGGAAGGCCCTGGACGGTAAAGGAAACGACTCCCGAGAATCCGGTTCCTGGAGTCACGGTGGCGGTGAACGTAGTCCCAGCTCCAGGGGCAACCGTTTGAGAGAAAGGGGTAGTCGACTGAGAAAAATCGGCCCCTACGGTAACGATTCGGGTCTCAGGACTCGGATCGGTGACTCCCTGATTATCCGTCACGGTGAGAGAAGCAACGTAAGTTCCAAGTTCCGAATAGATTACGTTGCCAGGCGTGGCCACTGTGCTAGAACTTGGATTTCCCCCGGGGAAGACCCACTTGTAGGAAGCAATGGACCCATCAGGGTCGGTTCCTGAACCCGAGAAGAAGACGCTAGCCCCAACGCCGATGCTGGGGTTGGAAGCTGGCTGGGAGATGATTCCGGTAGGAGGCTGGTCCGCGGGTGTGGAAGAAAGGTTGACGAACGAGGCCACCGAGGGGACGCCTGCGGAATTCAAAATGAAGAGAAGGTAGTAACCCGGGGGGGCGATGTTGGAATTGGGTGGGCTAGTGACATTCAAGACGCCGCTTCCCGCGGTAAACGTCAGGCCAACCATGCGTTGGTCCATATCGAAGGAGTGTGTCACGGCGCCGGCGCGGATCAAGACCGCCGACGTAATGTTGGCGCCGTCAGGAGTTTGCACCTGAAACGGAGCTGCATACCCAATAACTCCCTGGCTAACGCTTGTGATGGAGGGACGAATAGCGGGCGAGCCGTCCGGATTGAAGAGATAGGCCGGAGAGTAGACCTCCAGGTGAGGCTCATACGTTCCTCGGGAGGGATTGCTGCCCAGGAGCAAAACCGTTGCATCGGGAAGAAGCAAACTGTTCGAGTGGTAGAGGCGAGGGTAGACGTTCGCGCCGGCGGAAGTGAAGGCATTTACATTTGGATTCGGATCGTAAAGGTCGGCGTTCAAGCTCGCGGTCGTGCCGTCCTCGTCATTATAGGAGCCGCCGGTAACAAGAATTTTGCCACTGGGCAAGATTGTGGCGTTCATTTCAATGCGAGGTTGCGACATGTTGGGTCCGTAGACCCACTTGGGATTTGCAACCGAAAGGTCGATGATTTCGGTTGAGTTGACGGAGGGATTTCCGCCACCCATGATCATGACTTCCGGCTTGTACCCGTTCGCTGGGGTGAGCGGAAAAAGCACCGAGGAACCGTACACGCGCCCGACATTGTAATTCGTCGTCGCAAAATTGGAATTCCAGGTGTGCGTGGAAGTGTTG
>Ga0209415_10007715_pt1 | contig 18741 bp, 13 predicted proteins | sample PeaSoiSIISIP2007_FD_187696 | JGI IMG/M metagenome (GOLD analysis project Ga0209415, IMG submission 187696) | Peat soil microbial communities from Weissenstadt, Germany - SII-SIP-2007 (SPAdes) (version 2) | ecosystem: Environmental > Terrestrial > Soil > Wetlands > Peat | place: Germany...
GAATGACCTTATTGTCATCCCGAGCCTGTCGAGGGACCGCCACAATCAAGAGCGATCCGCACCAGGCCCAGATTCGTCGCGGCGTCGAAGCCATGCCGATCGGATGTCGGCGTGAGCGTCTTGCGGCACGGAATGGATGCGTTCTTCGCCGCTAGGGCGCAATCGCACGGGATCACCCTCGTCACCAAAGACGTCGGGGACTTTAAAGCAGCAGGAATCGATCTCTTCAATCCTTGGCAGCGGGCATGACGTTGGATCGCGAGCTTACGTCGCGAGCGCCACTTCCACCGGTTGCGGATGTTCCGCTAGTAGACGGCCGTACCCGGGGCGGGGCTGACGCACGTGCAGCCGGTTTTGAATCGCCCAGATGCGGGCCATCTGCGCGTGCACGACCGGCACGCCGAAATCATCCTCCATCAGTTGCACGATGTCGGTGACCTTCCAGCCCGACCCCAGCATGTAGATACCGTCGGCCCCGGGGTTCTCGATGAACGTCTTGCGCGTATGCGCGTAGACCTCGTGGGACGAAAGATTTTGCGCCCGGTCGAAGTCGACGTCCATGCCGGCCATGGCCAGCACCTCGATGCCGGCGTCGCGGAAGTATTGGGCGAACGTCTCGTTGATATCGCCGCGAAAATACGACACGCCGATGATGCGCCGGATTCCGAGCGCGTGCATCGCTTCGACTTGCGTCTGCGGGGCCGTCACGATCGGCACGCCGTACTTCCGCTCCCAGCCTTTCACGATCTCACGTTCGCCGGCCAGCCCGTGCACCATGAACGGCGGAGCGCCTTCCGGGTGAATTAGCTCCACCGGAACGCTTGCCAGCGACTTCACGTGCTCTTCGAAGTGATCGAGCACGCTCTTGAATTCATCGGCCGTGCCTTTGCGGATGTTGACGAACAGCGGCAGCACGCCGATGCCTTCCGGCAAGAGGCGAATGAACTCTTCGATGCCGCCCAGCCGCATCGTGGGTTTGATGATGCCGACGCTTCCGCGCCAGCTCGACGTAATCGCCACTTCTAGCTCCTCACGGGTTCGGCGGCTTTGGGAGTGAGCAGCCGGCCGATGCCGGAACCGACGTAGTCGACGACGTGCTCGCCGGCCACGATCGTGTGCTGCATGCGGCCGATGCCTTCGAACTCGATCGACACGGTTTGACCGACTTGCACCCACTTGTGCAAGTCGATCGAACAGCCCGTCCCGATCGTCCCCGTCCCGAGCAATTCACCCGGTTGCAGCGTTTCGTTGTCGGATGCGTACGCAACGAGCTGATGCGCGAGCACCGAACGCGGCAGGCTCGTGTTCCCTTCGAACCAGACTTCGCCGTCCACCACGACACGGACGGCCAAGTCGTCCACGTCGATTTCATCGGGCGTGACCAGACATGGTCCGACCATGGTTGCGAAGTCTTTTGACTTGGCCGGCCCGAGCGTGTCGCGCTTTTGCCCGTCGCGGCTGCTGCAATCGACGACGATCGTGTAGCCGGCGATGGCGGCGAGTGCTTCGTCCTCGCTCATGTTGCGCCCGGCGCGACCGACGACGATGCCGAGTTCCGGCTCGAGGTCGAGCTTCTTCGTGTAATACGGATACGGGATCGGATCCTCGGGGCCGTAAATCGATTCAGGACTGCCCTTGTAGTAGGGCGGCCACTTGTACCAATTCTCCGGCTTGTAGCGGCGCACGGCGAGCTCGTTGCCGTCACGCAGGCTGCCGTGGTCTTCATAAATCGAAAAGTCACGAAACGTCGTCGGGCGCGGCAACGGCGACAAGAGCCGTATCGCGGACCGCGTATGCACGACCTGTTCGCCGTTCGGCCCCCGCTCGTACGTTGGACCTTTGCCGTACACGTGGACCAGCGCGTGCTCCGCGGCTTCCTTCGATTTGTGCCCGCCGCGCAGCCAGCCGATCATGTCCGGCGGCGTGCGCAGCTGGGCGAGGCCGTCGGGCTGCGTCTCGTCGGTCTCCTCGCGCAAGTACAAGGCATACGCCAAGGTCAGGTCGACCACGCGGCCGTCCTGATCGCCGTCGATGAGGGCGCCGAGCCGCCGCAGTGGGCCAAGCGGGGTGGGAATTTCGAACGTGACGAGCTTCATGACCTAATGCGCGCCGGTCGTCGCTTCGAGATGGCCGGGCCACTGCCACGGTTTGAGCGGCTCGCCGTTGGCGATCTTGGCCATCTCCCGGCTCCAGAGTTTCCGTAGCAGGATCACGATCTTGTCGGACTGCCCGAGCCGTTCGTGCACGCGATCGACGCTTCGCCCCTGGCCCAGCTGCGCGACGTAATCTTGCAGGTTGACGCTCTTCGCGAGCTCCCCGACGTCCTCGACGGTCAAACGCAGTCGCCCGGCCAGAATCTCGTTGCCGACGCGCTGGATCTCCGCCCACTGCGCCTGCCGGCCGGAGTTGCGCGGATTCTGCGGGTGGTTACGATAGCGCTCCGCCGCCTCGCCCGCAACGTGTGCGATCGTCAGGTTGAAGTTGTGGTAACTCTCGTCGTCGATCGGCACTTTCCAGGCGACGAAGTCGCGCCATCCGCTCTCCGCATCGACCGGCCAGACCTTGATGTGCAGCCCGTTCGGCATCTCGAAGTGGCTCACGCGCACGCTGCCGTTATCGTAGATATCTCGAAAGATGAACCCATATTCGGTCTCCTCGGCCGAAAACTCGACGATGTTCCCCTCCATCGACTCGACCTTCTTGCCGTTGTCTTTGAAATCGGTGAGGCGACTGTCGGAGTAGAAGTTCGACCTGCGATGCACCCAGCTCACGTGGAGCGTGTCGACCGAGTTCTCCATGTTCTGGAAGAAGTTGTACGGGATGTCCATCATCACCGGATCGACGACCACGCCCGACTCGAATTCGGGGTAGCGCGGCAGCGCCGGCGGCTCGCCCGCGCCGAGAAACGCAAACACCAGGCCCAGGTACTCGCGCACCGGATAGCTCGGGATCTGCACCTTGGAAGCGAATCCCGGCGATTCGACGGCCTGTTCGATGCATTGCCCGTTCGCGTCGTATTTCCAACCATGATAAAAACAACGGATGCAGTCGCCCTCGATCCAACCGATCGAGAGTTGCGTATTGCGATGCGCGCAGCGCCCGGCCACGAGGTGCGGCGTGCCGCTCTCGCCGCGATAGAGCGTGAACTCTTCGCCCATCACCTTGATGGGAATCGCGCGGCCCGCCTCGACCGCGTCGGATAGCGACACCGGCTGCCACACCGAACGCATGAGCCTGCCGCCCAGGGTATCGGGTCCGGTGTGTGCGTAGTCGGTGTACCGCTCAACTGCAGAAAGCATGCCCTACCTCATCGCTCCGTTGGTCAGTCCAGTGTTTTCTTGTCGACCCAGCCCTGGCGCTCGAGCTGGCTGAGCCCGATCATCTCGTAGCCGGCGCCGGCATCCAGCGTCCGGTTGAGCTGTTCGACGACGTGCCGGTTTACCGCGCGCTTGCACCACGCCAACGGATACGCCGGCCGATCGAGCAGGCGTTTCACGAGATCCGCGACTTTCGCATCGATCTCGCTTTCCGGAACGGCGTAGTTGATCACGCCTTGCGCGGCGAGTTCTTTGGCCGTGAAGCTCTTGCCGAGCATCAGCATTTCCTTGGCGATCGGCGGCGAGAAGAACAGCGGCGCCAGCGCCGTGCCCCCGTCGCCCGGCACGAGGCCGAACGGAGGACCGATCGGATCGTAGGAACCCATGGCGAGGTGATGATCCCCGAAGATCGCATCCTCGCGCGCGACGATGAAGTCGCCGGAAAGCGCGATCCAGCAGCCGCCGCCGATGATGTTGCCGTCGACTTGAACGACGATCGGCTTCTCGATCGCCGCCATCACCTCGTGCATGCGCACGATGCCGGAGAAGGTCTGCCAGATGTGGGCCGGATCGTTATGGTGGTCCTGCCATGCCGGGCTGTTGTAGTGCTTGGTCGAGTTACCACCGTGGTTCGCTCCACCGCGGTGGAGCACGATGACCCGTACGCCGTCGTCCGCACGCAGCGCGTCGAGCAGGTTGGCCAGCGCCAGCGCACTCGTGACCTTCTTCGCCGCTTCGGCTTCCTCGGGACCGAGTTTTTCGCCGCTGCGCGCCCAGATCGTCGCCAGTTGACCCGCACGTTCGATCCGGAAGTGGGGGCTCTGCATGCGGTCGATCATGCTGTTTTGATGACGAGTTCCGCGGTGGTCATCGCACGCGGGAGAAAGCCGAACTTGGTGGCCGTGTCCAACAGCGGCTGAATCTCTTCGGCGTGGATCCCGTCGGAGAACTCGGCCCGCATCATCGTCGTGATGTCGGCCACCGGCAGCTTCGTGTACTTCGCGACGATGACCGCGGAGGCAGCATGGTTGTTGTTGCCCCACTTCGCTGCGACGGCGATGGCGTTTTGAAACCGCTTCACGATATCGGGGTTGGCTTTGGCCCACGCCGGCGTCGCGTACCAGGCCGCGTAGAGAAAGCGCGGCGCGATGGCGGGCATCGGATCGGCGAGCACGCGGACGTTATTGCGGCGTAACGCGTCGGAGAGGGCCGGTTCGCCTTGGGCGAACGCGTCGATCGTACCGCGATCGATCGCCACCCCGACCTCCGCCGCCAGCACCTCGACGAACTTCACGCTCTTCGGATCGAGGCCGTTCTTCGCCAGCCACGCTTGAATCGCGAGATCGACCGACGTGCCCAAAATGTTGACGCCGATGACTTTTCCGACCATATCGTTAGCGGTGTGAATCGGCCCGTCCTTACGAACGCACAGCAACGCTTGCGGCCCTTTCGCAGTGTTCACCGCAGCCGGAGCGACGATCCCGAGCGGAATGTTTTTCGAGACGGCGGTGGCGAGCGTCAGCGTGGTACCGCACGCGATGTCGCACGAGCCGGCCAAGACCGCTGCGGTGGCGAGGCTGCCGCTGTTGAACGGGTAGTAGTCGACGTCCAGACCAGCATCCTTGAAGAAGCCCATGTCGACGCCGTACCAGCCTTCCGCGTAGGCGTCGGCGGGCCCGGAACCGATCCGCAGCTTCGGCAACGCCGTCTGCGCGCGGGCCGGCGCCGCCTGGGCGAGCGCGAGCGCAGCGGCCACGCCGCCGAGAAAGGCCTTACGCGCGAGGTCGGTCATGGTCGCTCCTAGCTTGCAGCGCATGATAAATGCGCTCGGAGGTAATCGGAAACTCGGCTAGCCGCACACCCACGGCCTGGTTGATGGCGTTGATCAATGCCGGTGCGACGCCGCTGTTGCTCAACTCGCCCGCCATCTTCGCACCGTACGGCCCTTGGCCTTCGGCCGGCACGTGCACCGTGCGGAACGACGGCGGCAGATCGTTGATCGTCGGCAGCTTGTACTCCGCGAGGCTCAGCGTCGAAATCTTGCCGCTCTCGTCGACCGGCATCTCTTCCATCGTCGCACCACCGAGCCCGTAGACGAAACCGCCGTCGATTTGTCCCTGATGCGCGACCGGATTGATGATCTGGCCGACATCTGTGACGAACAGCGTGTCGAGGATTTCGAACGCGCCGGTCTCGCGGTCGACCGCGACGTCGAGGGCGAACGAGGAAAACGTGTAGTCGGCGGGATGATCGCCCGCGTGCGAGCCGTCGTAACTGCCGACGACGTCGAGCGCTCCGCCGGCGCACGCGCGCGCCGCAATCGCGTCGAAGCCATGACGCGCGCCCGCAGCGTCGACGAAAACTCCGTCCTCGAACCTCGTGCCGGTGCGCTCGGTGAGTTCTGCCACGATCGCCTCCGAAGCGGCGATCGCCGCCTGCCCGACGATGTGCGTCACGCGGCTCGCGCCCGCGCCGGGATCGTTCGCGGCCTCCGCGGTGCTGCCGCGGCGAACCGAGATGCGCTCGGGCGCAAGGTGAAAGATGCCGGCCAGGATGCGGTTCACGACGGTGAAGCTGCCGGACCCCTGATCGGGGACGCCGACGATCACGCCGATCGTGCCGTTGGCCCGCACCGACGCCTTGATCGACGTCTTGCCGCCACCGGTATGGCGGCACACGAACGAAATTCCGCGGCCTGCCCCCGCCCTCGGCGGTCCTTGCTTGGCAAGTTCGGAAGCGAGCGCTTGCAGCACCGCCCGGCCGGCCGGTTTGTAGAGCGATTCGCCGGTCAACGCCGTGTCGCCGTCACCGGCGACGTTGCGCAGCCGCAGCGCCAGCGAATCGATCCCCAATCCCGCCGCGATTTCCTCGACGTGCTGTTCCCACGCCCAGAAGATCTGCACGTCCGACGGCGCGCGCATATGCGCCGCCGGCACCGTGTTCGTGTACGCGACGTCGATGTCGAGCCGCACGTTCGAAATGCGGTAGCCGACGCTGGAGTACCCGATCTGCCCCGGGGTCAGCAAGTTTCCCGGCTTGCCGCCGCCGTAGGCTCCGCCGTTGAAGATGACGTGCGAGTGGTGCGCGAGGAACGTGCCGTCGCGGTCCACGGCGGTGCGCAGCGTAAGCTGCGCCGGGTGCCGGACGGTGCCGTTCTGCAGCTCGTCGGTGTAGCTCGCGACGGAACGCACGGGCCGTCCGGTCGCGCGCGCCAGGAAGTAGCATGGAAACTCGTCGAGCGTGAGGCCTTTGCCGCCGAAGTCACCGCCGATGAAGGTCGACTCGACCACGATCTTGCTGTTCGGCACCCCGCTGATCCGCGCCAAGACCTCGCGGAACCGGAACGGCGACTTGTTCGGCGTCGCGACGTGGATCGTGCCGTCGGCGTCGATCCACACCAGCGTCGAGCGCGGTTCGAGGTAGCCGCAGTGCTGACGCGGCGTCGAGTACGAATGTTCGAAGATGCGGTACGCCCGCGCGAAGATCGCCACCAGCTCTTCGTCCGTGCCCTTGCGCACGACGTTGCCGCCCTGCTGGTTGAGATGCCGGCGCGCCGGTCGAACCTGCGAGCCGAACGCATACGACTCCAGGTCGGGATGGATGACCGGCGCGTCGTCGTCGAAGGCGTGGCGTGGATCGAGGACCGCCGGCAGCTCTTCGTACTCGACCGCGACCAGGCGCGCCGCTTCTTCCGCCGCAGCCCGCGTCTCGGCCGCGACGGCGGCCACGCGGTCGCCGACAAAGACAACTTTTTTGTGTGCTAAGACCGCCCAATCGGCGAGCATCCGCCCGTGCCGCACGTCGCCGATGTCGGCACCGGTGAGCACGGCCTTCACGCCGGGCACGTCCTGCGCTGCGCTCGTGTCGATGCGCACGATGTTGGCGTGCGCGTAGGGGCTGATCGTAAACGCGGCCCACAAACAGTTCGGCTGCCGCACGTCGGCGGTGTATTGCGCGCGGCCGCTGACCTTGTCGCGGCCCTCGACGCGGATTTCATCGGTTCCGAAAATGTCCGTTGCGGACGGGCGTTCGAGTTGCTTGACGCTCACGGTACGAGTTCCGGAGTGCCGCGCCACACGGCCAGCGCTTCGTCGATCCGTGCAGCATCGGCGCCGTAGTCACGAATCGCCGCGGCGCGCGACACGTAGCCGTCGAGCACGTCGGAGAGAACGGCCTCGAACGGCCGCGCGTACGGGTCGCCCAAGCCGCCGCCGCCGGCTCGTTCGAACTTCAACATATCACCGCGCATGAGCTTCACGCCGCTGAAGCGGCTCGGCAGGGCCTGCTCGCCGGGCGTACCGGGATTGAGCGTCAGCGAACCGAGCGCGCCCGGCTTACCGCCGGCGGCACCTTCGGCCGGCACGATGTGCTTGCCGCCGCGGCACGTTAACTGCGCGTCGTCGACGAGGATCTCCCACACACGGCGCGGCGACAGACCGCCGCGGTAGCGGCCCGGACCGCCCGAATCGCGGATGAGTTCGAACCGCCGCACGCGCGTCGGAAACTCGCTCTCGAGCACTTCGATCGACGCGGCGCGCGTGTTGGACAGCAACACCGCGATGCCGCTCACCCCGTCGGACGTCGCGCGGCCGCCGTAGGCGGAACCCATCGGTTCGTATTGCACGAACGCGCCGCCGCCCGGACGGCGCCCCGTGATCGAAATGCCCCCGACCCCGCCGTTGCCCGCCATCCGGCGGGCCGGCACGAATTCGCTGAGCGCGTTGAGCATCGCCTCGACGATGGCGGTAGTCGAGGCCATGTAGGTGCAACACGGCGCCGGGAAGTGCGGATCGAGCACGGAGCCCTTGCGGAACGTCGTTTCGACGACCCGCGCAACGCCGGCGTTGTTCGGCAGCGACGGGTCGATCGTCGCGATCAAGGCGTAGTAACAGCAGCCACGCGCGAGCGACGGGCTGATGTTCACCGGCCCCTGCGTCTGGTCGTTCGAGCCGGTGAAGTCGAAGGCGATACGGTCGCCGCGCTTCTCGATCTTCACGTGGTAGCGAATCGGCCGATCGAGCGTGATGCCGTCGCTGTCGACATACGTTTCCGCTTCGTGCACGCCGTCGGGCCACGTCGCGAGCACCGCGCGGATGCGGCGTTCGGTGACGTCTTGCAAGAGCGCGAAGGTTTGCAGCAGCGTGTCGATGCCGTAGCGCGCGATGAGATCGGCGATGCGCCGCTCGCCCAGGCGTCCGACGCCGACCTGGCCGCGAATGTCGCCGATGACGAGCTCCGGCGTGCGGCTGTTGGCGCGCAGAATCGCCTCGATGTCACGTTGCGGGACGCCGCCGGCGATGAAGCGGATCGGCGGATACTGAATGCCTTCTTGGAAGAGTTCCCGCGCGCTGCCGTACGATGTCCCGGGCACGACGCCGCCCAGATCGCTCTTGTGCGCAATGCTGCCGCAAAATGCAATCAACGCGCCGTCGTGAAAGACCGGCGAGACGACCGCCATGTCCATCGAGTGGGTGACGCCCGCGAGGTACGGGTGGTTCGTAATAAATGCATCGCCCGGAACGATGTCGTCGAACGTCCGGCGCACGGCCCGGACGACCTCCGGCAACGCGCTCACGTGCAGCGGCAGCACGACGTTTTCGCCGACGACGTTGCCCTCGGCGTCGAGGAGCATGCAGCTCGCGTCCTGCGACTCGCGGATGATCGTCGAGTAGCCGGTTCGGAAGATGCTGTCTTGCATCTCGCTGACGATGCCCGAGAGCCGGCTTTGCACGACTTGAAAGGTTACCGCGTCCAGCGTCCGCAGCGTTTCCGCTTCGGCCGCCGGCCGCGCGGCGCCGGTAACGATCTCGATTTGGCCGAGCTCGACGACGCGCGCGCGCTGACCGGTGCCGATCACCGTGGTCGCATCGTTTTGCAGCAGAATCGCCGGACCGTCGATTTCCGCGTTCGGCGGAAGCTTCGTGCGGTCGTACAGCGCGGTCGTCACCGGCTGCTCGCCTTCGATATAGGTTTGGCGGTCGCCGAGCCGCGCGCCGGCGATCGTGCCCGCGGCCGCAAACGGCGACGAGAGTGAAACCTGCGGCACCGCGGCGACCGCGGTCACGCGATAACTGACGATTTCGACTTGCTCGTCCGGCGCTGCGTGCCCGGTGAGCTGCGCGTGCTGGGCGTCAAAACGCGTGCGGATCTCGCGCAGCGCGGGTTCGGCCTGCGGAATGCCGTCGAGAACGACCGTGAGATCGTACCCCTGGCCGACGTAACGCAGATCGAAGGCGTATTCGAAGCGAATCGCCTCGGGAGGGAAGCCCTGCGAGCGCAATTCGCCGGCGCCCTGCTCGCGCAGCTGCTCGAAGGTGCTCTGGACGACGCCCGGTTCCGTTTCCGCAATCGGTGAGAGCTTCGATACGACGTAGTCGTGGCGCACGTCGGAGAGCAGCAGGCCGAGCGCGCTCGTCACCCCGGGAAACGCCGGCACCAGTACGCCGCGCATCCCGAGCTCGTGTGCCATCTTGGCCGCATGCAGCGGTCCCGCGCCCCCGAACGCGAGCAGATGGAAATCGCGCAAATCGTAGCCACGATTGGACGACACGACCTTGATCGCTTCTTGCATTTTCACGCTGACGATCTCGATCATGCCCCGCGCCGCTTCGATCACCGGTATGCCCAGCGGTTCGGCGATGCGCTCGCGAATCGCGCGTTCGGCGGCCGCCCGATCCAAGCGCAGCGTGCCGCCGGCCAAGGGACTTTCCTCCGACAACGCGCCGAGCACGACGTTGGCGTCGGTAATCGTCGGCTCCGTCCCGCCCTGGCCGTAACACACGGGGCCCGGATTGGCTCCGGCGCTCTGCGGCCCGACTTGCAGCGCGCCCGCTGCAGCGATCCACGCGATCGTTCCGCCGCCGGCGGCCACGGTATGAATGTCGAGCATCGGGACGAGCACGTCGCGGCCGTGGACTTTGCCGCCGGTGCGCCGGACCGGCCGTCCGTTTTCGATCAGCGCGACGTCCGTGCTCGTGCCGCCCATATCGAACGTGACGACGTTGGGAACACTCGCGCCGCCGCCGATCAACCGGCTCGACGCCACGACCCCCGCTGCCGGCCCGCTCAAAATCGTTTGCACGCTGCGCCGCGCGGCCGCTTCGAACGTCGCGACGCCGCCGTTGGAACGCATGATGTACCGCTGGCGTTCGTCGCAGCCTTGCGCCGTGAGGCGCTTGCCGAGTTCTTCGATGTAGTGTTCGAGTTTCGGGTTCAAATACGCGTTGACGACCGCGCTCGAGAGACGATAGTACTCGCGAATTTGCGGTGCAACGTCGCTCGAGAGCGAAACGTTGACGCCCGGAGCTTCACGCGCGATCAGTTCGCCGACGCGCCGTTCGTGCGCCGGATTGCGAAACGAGAACAAGAGCGCCACCGCAATCGAGGTAACGCCGTGGCGGACCAGCGTGCGAATCGCTTCGACCGTCGCGGTCTCGTCGAGCTCTTCGAGCACCGACCCGTCGTACAGCAGCCGCTCGGGAATCTCTTCGGTCAGGCGCGCCGGAACGAGCGCATGCGGCCGCTCGAAGAACAGATCGTACGTCGTCGCGCCGTACGGCCGGCTCTGCTCGCCCACTTCGTAAATGCCGCGGAACCCGGCGGTGACCAGCAGCCCGGTCTTCGCGCCGGCCTCTTCCAGCATCGCGTTGGTGCCGACCGTGGTGCCGTGCGAGAAGTACGCGACGTCGCTGCCGGCCGCGCCGGCCCGGGCGAGGTAATCCCGCAACCCAGCCATGATGCCGTCAGCCTCGGAACCGCGGGTCGAGGGCACCTTGAAGACGTCGAACGTGCCGCCGATCTCGTCGAGGACCACGAAATCGGTGAACGTGCCGCCGGTATCGACGGCCACGCGAAGGCGCCTTTCCACGCTCCTTACTATAGCCGTTGCTGCTACCGGGAGCGATGATCCGGGGTGACGTATTCTATGACGCGGAGGCTATAGGTATGGAACTCCTACAGCTGGAGTACTTTCGGGTCCTGGGGCGCGTGCAGCACGTTACGCGGGCGGCGGAGCGGCTGGGCATCGCACAACCGACGCTCAGCCGGGCGATCGGTCGCCTTGAGGCCGAACTGGGTGTGCCGTTGTTCGAGCGACGCGGCCGGTCGGTCGTGCTCTCCGAGCAGGGCGCCGCGTTCTTGACCTACGTCGAACGCTCGCTGGACGAAATCGGCAACGGGCGGATGCACGTCGCGCGCATGCAGTCGGCCGACGAGAACGTGATCGCGCTGGGATTCTTGCGCACCCTGGGTCCGCGGCTCGTTCCCGATTTGGCGCGCCGCTTCAACCTAGAGCACCCGAACGTGCGCTTCGACTACGGCGAAGCGGGCCGCGACGGCCTGCTCCAGCGCCTCTACGACGGGCAGTCGACACTCTGCATCACCGTCAGAACCGACGACGCGCGCGTCGATTGGCGGCCGATTGGAAAGCAAGACCTCGTCGTGATCGTGCCGCCGGACCATCGCCTCGCCAAACGCAAGAGCCTCGCGCTCTCCGAACTCGCGAACGAACCGTTTGCGATGTTCCGCGAAGGCATCCCCGTGCGGCGCCAGATTCTCGATTTGCTCGCCGCCGCCGGGGTGCAGCCGAACGTCGCCTCGGAAAGCGCCCAGTCCGGCTCGATCTTCGGTTTGGTGTCCGCCGGATCGGCGGTCTCGATCGTGCCCGCGACGGGTTCGTCGCACGATTGCGTCACGTTGACGATCGAAGATGCCGGCGCGGCGCGCGACATCGGGATCGCGCACATTTCCGGACGCTACCTCTCGCCGGCCGAATTCGCGTTTCGCTCGTTCGTCCTGCGCGATACCGCCCTCGACACGCGGGCGCTCTTGTCGGCGAACTAAGATCCGCCGAGCAGCGCGACCGTATTTGCCCGGCCGATAGCCGCAAGCTGGTCGGGCGTGAAGACTCCGCAGTTAGCCAGACCGTCGACGTTTTCTTTTACGGTCAGATAGGGATAGTCGGAACCGAACAACAGGTGACTCACCGGAATCATCTTCGTGATTGCCGCCATCGGTGCGGCGATCGCCGCTTGCGCGGTATCGTAGTACATCTTTCGTGCTTCGTCTTCGAAGGTGACCGGCTGATTTGCCGAGTTCCGCGGCATGTTCCGCGTCTCGCGCATGAAGCGCCACTGGAGAAACGGCATCGTGCCGCCGGCATGCGACCAGATAACCTTCATGTTCGGATACTTCATCGAGGTGCCGCTGAGAATCATCCGGGCGATCGCTCGCGTGGTGTCGGTACCGTATTCAATGTCGGAGTCCGTGATCGGCGCCATCAAGTTCACACAGCATGCCGGTGAGGTCGGATGCACGAAGAGCACCGCTTTGCGCCGGTTCAGCTCGTCGAAAATCGGAAAGAAAATCGGGTCGCCGAGATAATATTTCCCGTAGCTCGTGAACATTCCAATGCCGTCGAACTTCAGCGTGTCGAGCGCGTAGGAGATCTCTTTCAAGCACGCGTCGACATCGGGAAACGGCAGGGCGGCGAAGACGCCGAAGCGGCCGGGGTGATCCGAGCGCATTTTCGCCGCGTAATCGTTGGCATCGCGCGCGAGCCGGCGTGTCTGCTCGTTATCGCCGAAGGCCATACCCGGCGTCGTGACCGAGAGGATGGCCTTTTGGCAGCCGCCTTCATCCATCGTATCGAGCGACTTCTGCGGCGTCCACGGTTTCCAGATACCGGCCACCGACGGAGCAACGCCCTCAATGGTTCGTAGCCAATACGGCGACGCGAAGTGATGGTGAACGTCGATGCGGCCCGCCGGTTGCGCGAACGCGGCCCGCGGACCGAGCGCCAGGCCGGTGCCGGCCACGGCAAATCCAGCCAGGAACTTCCGGCGATCGATGTGGTTCATGCGAACCTCCATTAGTGTAGCAGCAGCTCGGAGGCTTGCATCGGGCGCGAAATGTAATTGAACTTCGCGGCTTCGTCGAGGAGTGGTTGCAACTCGCTCAGGCGCAGACTTTCCGAGAAGTCAGCCCGGATCATGTGGTTCACATCCCCGACGTCCAGCTTGGTGTACCTGGCAATGATAACCGCCGTTTCGGCATGATGCGTGTTCGCCCACTTCGCCACGGCGTACATGGTTTGGGTAAAGCGCTTGATGAGGTCCGGGTTGCGCTGGACGAATGCGGGCGACGAGAACCAGGCCGAGTACATGAAGCGTGGCGCGATGTATTGCATCGGGTCGACGAAGACGCGTACGTTATTCGCCCGGAGCGCTGACGAAAGCGCCGGTTCGCCGGCGACGAAGGCGTCAACCGTCCCGCGCTCGACGGCTGCACCCATCTCGGCAGCGCTCACTTCGATCGTCCGGACGCGTGAGATGTCGACACCGTTCTTGCTGAGGTAGGCATCGAGAGCCAGCTCGGAGCCGGTTCGGATGGCGTTAAAGCAGACCGTCTTGCCGATGAGGTCCTGGGCCGTACGGATCGGGCTGTCCTTTCGCACACACATGATCGACTGCGAGGCCTTCGCCGTGTTGACCGCGCCGGCCGCAACGAGGACTAGCGGGATACCGCGAATGACGGCGTTGGCGATCGGTAGCGGGGTCGTGCCCACGATGTCAATTTGTCCGGCCAGCATCGCGGCTTGCGCGGTCGTGCCGCTATTGAAGCCGGTGATTTCGACGTCCAGCCCGGCGCTTTGGAAGATGCCGGCGTCAACCCCGTACGATGCTTCGCCATAGGCATCGGAAGGCCCGATCCCAATCCGCAGCGGCACGGTCTGGGCCTGCCCAGCAGCGCCGGCGCCTAAAACGAGCGCGGCAGTCGCGCTGAGAAACGCCGAGCGAGAAGTCGTCACGTGGCTACTCTACCTTAAATCGCTACGCGCAGCGATGACAACCTGACTCTGAATTCATGATGCGCAGGCTATGATAGGATCTCGGCATTCCCTTCACCCAGCGTTGGGGCGAATCCGATGGAATGATCCCATAGCGTCGCCAGCGCGCCGCGCGGAAAACGCATGCGGCCATAACGCGGATGGTCGACGTTGACGAGGAAGCCCCGTTCGATCAGCTGCGGATCGTCGGCAAGTTCGGACGTCGTTGCGACCGGCGCTGCGGGTATGTGGCGCCGCTGAGCTTCCGTCACGAGGTCGATTTTCGGAAGCGCTTTCGCCCAGGCGGAAATGCGGTCGAGAATCCGATCGCGCTGGCGCTGCCGTTCGTCATACTCCGCCAATGCCGGGTCGCCGGCGAGGACCGGGTCTTGCATCCAATCCATGAGGACCGGCCAACGGTCGTTGCCGTCTCCGAGACTGAGCATCCAAAAGCCGTCGCTACTTGGAAAGGCCCCGGAAACTGCGGTCACCGCGCCACGGTATCCACGCCGTTCGGTCGGGCGGTTGCGGCCGGTGTAATTCTCGACAGCCATATCCAAAAACGTCTCGAAACACTGCTGGATGTCGACCGTCACGGATTGTCCGCGCCCGGTCGCCTTTTGCACGAGCAATGCCGCCGACGTCGCGACCATGACCCACAGCCCGGTTGCCGCATAGATGATGTGGCCGCCCATCAAGACGGGGGTTTTCCCAGGGTGTCCGGTGATCGAAAGTAGGCCGGAGCGAGCGTAGGCAATGAGTTCCGGAATGTCGTCGTTGACCAGGCGCACCGTAACGAGATGTTGATCGCGCGCCCGCAACCGCGCCAGATCGGCGTGTTGGAGGCCGCTCGCAACGATCACGTCGGCGCTTTGAGCGAGACGCGCAAATATCGCCAGCCCTTCATCGGACGTCAGATCGAGGGCGACGCTGCGTTTGCCGGCATTAAAAAACTGGTGATAGGCGCCGTCTTCGAGATTCGGCGACGGGCCGAGAAAGGGTCCGAGACGGCGAACGGCATCGCCGGCCGGGTGCTCGATACGGATCACCTCGTGACCTTGCTCCGCGAGGAGCCGCGCGGCATACACCCCGGCCGGGCCGGTGACATCCAGCACGCGCAGCCGCTTGGCCTCAGACAAGGACGCGATCGCTTTCGAGCGCGCCGATTTCATCGCCGTTCATCTCGAGCCAGTCGCGCAGGACGTCGCGCGTATCTGCACCCATTTCGTGCGGGGTTTCGACCTCGCTGAGGGCGCTCTCGCCGAACGTGAACGGCAGGGTAGCTGCGAGTGCCGAACGCCCGCCGGCGGTGGTGAACGGCCGATACACGGCCCCCGAATCGGGTGCATCGACGACGTCGGCGACACGTCGCATGCGCTCGGCCGGAATACCGGCGGACTGGAGCCGCGACGCGGCGGCGGCCGGGGTTTGCTCGCGCGTCCATGCGGCGATCGCGGCGTCCAGCTCCTCGTGGTGCTGCATGCGGGCGGCCGCCGTCGACAACCGTTCGTCGGCCAAGAATCCACTGCGGCCGAGGAGCTCGGCGAGCGCACGCCATTGCCCGTCGGTTTGGACGGTGAGCGCGACCCATTGGTCGTCACCGGCGCACGGGTAGACGCCCTGCGGTGCATCGTCGCTGGAACGATTGCCCAATCGGGGCGGGGTCTTTCCGCTCACCGCCGATGCGAGCAGCAGTGCGCCGACGGTCGCGACGCTGCACTCGAATTGGCTCAAGTCGATGTAGCGGCCCGCGCCCGAGTCGACGCGATCGGCGAGAGCCTGCATGATCGCGATGATGCCGTGCAATCCCCCGATGTAGTCGTTCCATGAGTTCGAGATCGCGGTCGGGGGGTCGCCCTCGAAGCCGGTCATGAGCATCAACCCGGTGTACGCCTGGAGATTCATGTTCATGCTCAACCACTCGCTGCGCGGGCCGGTATGACCGTATCCAGAGAGGCTGATGTAGATCAACCGGCGGTTAGCCGGTGCGAGCGACGCGTAATCGAGGTTGAGCCGGCGCATGACGCTGGAACTGAAGTTTTCGACGATGATGTCGGCGACCGCGGCGAGTCGCGCCGCGACCTGCTGTCCGGCGCCGGTTTTCAAATTGATGCCGATCGATCGTTTGTTGCGATGCTGATACGCCGCCCGGTAGCGATCTCCGGCCTGACGCGATGCGCTCTCGACGTGCACGACGTCGGCGCCCATATCGGCGAGACTGCGCGTGCAGAACGGTCCCGCGAAGACGTGCGAAAAGTCGAGCACCCGCAGGCCCGCCAGCGGCCCGGGTTCGCTCACGCGGGCACCCAAACCGTCGCTTCGCCGGACGTGCCGCGACCGCGCGGCGAATCCACCCAAACGTCGAGCGTGACGTTGCCGCCCGCTCCGTGAGGTTCGAGCGCTTTGACCGTTCCGCCGGCAACGAGGGTGTCCCCCGGGTGTCCGGCGGCTTTCATTTGGGCCGGGCCCAACTTGACAATGCGACCGTCGAGCCCGATCCATCTCCGCAACATCACTTCGAGCAACATCTCATAGCCGCGGGTATTGAAGATGATGTCGTCGAGATTCCCCTGGCGCGCAACATCCCGGTTGTGATGGATGCCGGAAAACATGCGGTCTACGGCGACGCTCATGACGATCCGTTGGTAGCTCAGCCACAACTGATACGGCGGCACGATGTCGCCGCCTTCGGTGCGCGCGCCGCGCGTGGCAGAACGCTCGCGGCCGCCCTCTGCGTCGTAGCGAAAGCTCGTGTTGCGGCGCACGGCGACGCGTTCTCCCGATTGCTTGCTGATGATCGTCTCGAACGTCAAGAACGCGCCGGCGCCTAAACGCGTGTTCTTGGGCGTAACCTGGACGAGCTTGTAGATGCTGGTCAGCCGGTCGCCGGGATAGACCGGTTCGAAAAATTCGACTTCACTCGACGCGTTGAGGCCGTTTTTCCACGGTAGCGTCATCGTCGACCGTGCGGTGCCGTCCTTTTCCGGAAGCCCTGGCCCGAAGATCGGCGCATCGCCGGGCGACCAGTATGCCGGCAACGCCCAGAGCGGAATCATGGCGAGCGGCGCCGTGGCCATCCGGTAACCGTGGGCTTGAGCAGCGGCGTCACTCGTGAAAATCGGACAGTCGAAGCAAAACACTTCGAGCTTGCGCCGAATATCGCTTCGCGTCACCTCATCGACCCCATCGTAGACGGTCTCGACGCCGATCCAACGGGTAGCCTCCTCGACCGCCGCTGCGTTCGAATTGGTGACGCTCATGTGGAGGAAGAACCCGCGCCGAGAGCAGCGGTTGCCGTTATTGACTCGCGCGAGGCGGGGACGTATGGTAGGCGCTGGAGGCAACCTTGATGGCACTCGTCGATCACGGTCCGGCCGGTCCGGTTTACTGGATCGATCACTTCGTCGTTTGCACCAACCAGGTCGAGCGCTGGGAGGCGTTTCATCGGAGCGAGTGGACTCGCACGCGAGCGCTAGCACGATGACGCACCTTAACCGCCGCGACTTCGTCCGGCTGAGTGCGGCCGCGGCTGCAAGCGCCGGTCTGGGAAATGGGCTGCAGCCTGCCGGGGCCGCCGAAAGCGCAAAACCGGCGGCCTGGGATGGGTTGGTTCGCGCCGCGAGTGGGGAAGGCGCGCTGGTCCTGTACGGTCCACCGGCGATCAACGGCATGTACGACGCGCTCGTCACGCGCTTTCAAAAAGCGTATCCGGCCATCAAAGTTACGGGGACGTACGGCTTCGGCGGAGAGCTCGGCGCGCGCATCACGGCCGAACGTGCAGCGGGGCGCTACATCCCCGATGTCATCGTGATCGGAACGTCGCTGATTCTGCTCACCCTGAAGCCGGCCGGTGCGCTCGTGCCGCTGGAACCGTACATTCTGCTGCCCGAGATCCTGAACCGCAACGCGTGGTTCCAAAATCAGCTCTGGTGGACCGATGCAGCGCGCCCGCTCACGAACTACATGTTCGAAGGCGAGATGATCCCCGTGGCCTACGTCAACACGTCGATCGTGAAGCTGGCCGAATTCACGTCGTATTGGGATCTCACCAACCCCAAATGGAAGGGCAAAATCGTCTCGAACGACATTCGCGCGAACGGTCCCGGGGGCGTACCGGCACGATTCATCTACAACAATCCGGGACTCGGTCGCCCGTGGTTCGAGCGTTTCTTCGGTCTCGACGTGCGCCTGAGCCGCGATCAGCGGCAAATTGTCGACTGGCTGGTGCAAGGCCAATACGCGATCGCTACGTTCATCGACACTGACACGGCACAGATCGCCATCGATCAGGGATTACCGATCGCGCCGGTGCCGATCGCGCAGTTCAAAGAAGGCGGCGCCGTGGGCCCGGACGCGGGCAGCGTTGCAGCACTAAACAACGCGCCGCATCCGAACGCGGCGAAGCTCTACGTGAACTGGCTCCTGTCGCGCGACGGGCAAATTGCCTGGCAAGAAGAGACGAAGACCCCATCGCTGCGGATCGACATCCCCAAACAAAATCTCCACCTTCTGTACGAGCGCAAGAACGGTGTGACGTATGAGAACGGCGGTGCGGAAAAATACATCAAGACCGGCGCCGCAATGACCGAAGCCCTCGTC
>Ga0209415_10007717_pt1 | contig 18739 bp, 16 predicted proteins | sample PeaSoiSIISIP2007_FD_187696 | JGI IMG/M metagenome (GOLD analysis project Ga0209415, IMG submission 187696) | Peat soil microbial communities from Weissenstadt, Germany - SII-SIP-2007 (SPAdes) (version 2) | ecosystem: Environmental > Terrestrial > Soil > Wetlands > Peat | place: Germany...
GCGAGCCGGTGCCTGCCCGCCGGTTCCGCCGTCCTGGCCGCGAGCCGGTGCCTGCCCGCCGGTTCCGCCGTCCTGGCGACGCCCGATGACCTGTTCCTGGCTGAGAACCTCGAGCCGGGACGGCCCGAGCGAGGCCGCCTGGTTCAGCGCCGGTCTAGCCTTGGCGCGCTGAGCCAGCGACCTCTCGCCGGGGTTGAGGTCGAGCACGGCGACCTGGTCGGCACGCAAGCTCGCCAGTACCTCCCCGATCATCAGCGCGGTGATGGTCTGGCCGGCCCCGACCGTGCAGCCAAGCACGACGATCCGGCTCGGCCCCGCGATCGGGAGCTGCGCCCTCGACCTGTCCCGTTGGAGCTGGTCTGGCTTGCCTGGCCGATGCCCGCCGGGCACGACGAGGACCCGGCCTGGCCGAGCATCGCCACGGTGCGCCGAAGGCCCGGCGAGCGCCCGTTCCACCGCTGGCGGGGCCGTGCGGCCCGGGCCAGCGCCGACCACGGTCACGACCCCTCGCTGCGGTCCGGCGCTGACCGGCGCGGCACCGGCAGCTTCCGGCGCGAGCGCCTCCACGGCTTCGTCCGGGCCTGGCGCGGTACGGCGAGCACTCGCTGGACGCTCCCCGCCATCCCCGCCGGACGAGCCAGCGACGGCCTGCCGACCGGGAGCCGTCCGGGCGGTGCGGCCCGCAGCCGGCCCGCCACCCCGAACCACATCCGGCACCCCACCGCCAACCGGAACCGACCCATCGGCGCGACCCGCAGCCGACCGCGACACACCAGCCGCCGGAACCGGCCCGCCACCCCGAACCACATCCGGCGGCGCCCCGCCCGCGACCGGCAACGGCCCGTGCGGGCGGGTGTCGGCCGGCCTGCCGGACTGAGCCGGGGCCAGACCGGACGGCCAGCCGCCGGCTGGTGTGAGCCGGCCGGGGCTGACCGCTCGGGCGGGAGGACTGGCCGCTCGGGCTGGCGGGGCAGCCGACCGGGCAGTCTGGGCGGCAGGGCCGCCGGGCCACGCGGCAGGCCCGGCCGGGCGGGCGGGGGGACCGGCCGGGCGGGCGGCGGACTTGCCAGGCATCCAGGACCGAGGCGATCCGGCGGCCCTGGCGGCGAGCTGGCCAGCAGGCCGTGACGGGGCCAGGCCGGCCGGGCCGGGAGCCGGCCGGCCTGACCGCGGCCGGCTGACGCCAGCGGGCCTGCGGCGGCGCGCCGCTGACGCGATCGCAGGCGCCGTCGCCGCCGCTGGTCGCCGGGCAGCGCGGGCGTGCCGCCATACCCGGCCGGTCACCACGACGACGTCCTTCTCAGCGAGCGGCGCCATCCGGCACCAGACCCGCGGCTCTGCGAGGTAGCGCAGCTGGGATACGACTAGCTCAGGCAGCCGCTTGCTCTCCAGGACGGGCCGGGTCGCCAGCCAGGTAAGGACTCCAGGCGGCAGCACGTAAAGCCAGATCAGCTTGTGATTGAAAGGAAGTCCGAGCACAGTGAGAAGCACCACGTACGGCACGGCAATGGCCGCGAACACCGTGAGCTGGCCGATCGGCAACGGCATGGGCAGCCGGAAGTCATACAGCTTGTAGAGCCGTTTCTCGATCCGCCAGATGTTGGTGTAGGTGGGCAAATCCACCTGGTGCTCTCCTTCCGCCTGCTGTCGTGACCGCTGCCGGAGGCTAGTGAACGCCGAACGCGTGGGCGATTCCCATCGCCAGCGACCGCACTATGCCCGGCACGTAGAAGATGACCGCGATGGCCACGGCGAGCACAAAGAATTGCACGAACCGGATGATCTCGCGGGTGAACAGGAAGAAGATTGCGACGATTCCGACAATCCCCAGGAACAGCGGCCCGAAAAGGTTCTGCAGATACGACACGAGGCCGGAGCTGCTGAGCGCGGCGGGGATCGCCGCCATGACGAGGTGGGGCGACATCTTTACTCCGGGGTTGGTGGGCACGGCCTGCAGGCGGCCCACGCTAGCTGGGACGGACTCATGAGGACGACCCTGGCAGCGCGGATGACGCGCCGATCGAGCGGACATACCAGGTGCCGTTGCGCTGGACGACGGTCATGGCGTAAGTCATCTGGACCTGCGCTGGAGTGCTGCCGACAGGCGACCCGCCGGCCGCGGATGTCTGGCCGGTCAGCCGCCAGATCACCGTGACCTCGATGTCGCGAGTAGCGCCTCCCGAGGCCGGCACGCTGATCTGCAGGATATTGCCGAATGAGACCGCGCCGTCAAGGCCGGATACCTGCGCGCCGCTGGCCAGGAAGCGGCCGAGCGTGAGCTTGTCACCGCTGGCAAAGGCTCTGAAGAAGGGCGGGAGCTGGCGGGCCAGCGTCGTCTGGGTGGCGGCGTCAGAGGGGACCGCTGGCGGCGGGGGTGGCACGACCCGGGCCGGCGGCGGTAGCAGCGCGGGCTGCCCGGAGACGACCAGCCCGCCATCGGCCGAGTAGATCGGAACGCCAAGCTCAATCAGACGTCCATCGATCCTGGCGAGCAGCCTCACGACGGCATGGTGCGGATCGCTCACTATGACACCGGCGACCTGCTCGAATTGCAGCAGCTCAGTCCCCGCGCCATCCCAGCCGAGCTGCGGGTCAGCCCCGGGCGGCAGGAAGGCGGCGAGCTCGCTGCTCCGGGTGGCGGCGCTGGCCGGGCTGAAGTTGAGATATACCTGCCCGAACGCGAGCGCGTAGGCCTGCGCCAGCGATACCGGGAATCCTCCGGCGGGCTCGCTGGCCGGTGTCGGCTGGCTGGCTGAGCTGGTCGACCCGGTCACGATCGCGACGACGCCCCGGTAGCCGATCAGCAGCAGGATCAGCCAGGCCACGACTCGCAGTACCCAGACGAGCCATCGGCCTCCCGAGCCGGATCGCGGCCTGGCCTGCCGTGACCTGCCTGATTCTTGCTCTGGAGCTACCGGGGCTCCGGGCAGCACCTGGTTGCCCGTAGCCATCACACCTCCGCCTGCTCTCCTGCGCCTACGCGGCCAAGAGCTGCGGCGCACCTTTGCTCGTGTCGGGCACCATTCTGCGGCAATACGCCCAGCCTCGCGGCTCTTTGCGGATGCCGACGCGCCGATGACCTGCGAAATGACGCCACAATTGGGATAGCAGCTGACAAGCTGGACTCGCTGGACAGTCGCCGTTGACCTGCGGTGATCGCATTGCGTAATGGGCTGCGAGCAAGGCGGTGAACGCTGCGAGTGTGCACGCGCATCGGAAACCTGCCTTCCTCCGGACAGGCGTACCTGGACATGCACAGCCCATCTCCCGGCTGTGACTGTTGCTGTGACAGTCGGCCTCGGCAGGGCAGGAAGTGTCAGCCCAGGCAGTTCCTGACCCGCCGTTCAAGGATCCGGCCTGCCCGGCGAAAGCTCATCCGCAGGACCAGGAACCGTGCCGCGTACCTACTAACCTGTGAACCTGCCTCGCGGGGACAGCAGGCGGGCAGAGTCTAGGCTCCGTCCCATCCCGGCCGGCTGCCTGATCCGCGGGCCGTGGCAAGGATCCAGGCGAGCACCATCGCCTCCTCGTGCCAGGCGTCATACCGGCCGCTCCGGCCGCCGTGCCCGGCGACCATCTCGGTCTTGAGCAGGAACGGCCCGCCGCTGGCGAGCGCCTGAAGCCTGGCGATCCATTTGGCTGGCTCGGCGTATTGCACGCGAGTGTCGTTAAGGCTCGTGACAGCCAGGATCGGCGGGTAGCTCCGATCCGTGGCGATATTCTCATACGGGCTGTACGACTTCATGTAGGCATAGACGTCCGGGTCGTGCAGCGGATCGCCCCATTCCTCCCACTCGGTCACCGTGAGCGGCAGCGAGGGGTCGAGTATCGTCGTGAGCGCGTCGACGAAGGGCACCTGGGCGGCGATGCCGCCGAAGGCTTCGGGCGCCATGTTCGCTGCTGCGCCCATCAGCAGGCCGCCGGCCGAGCCCCCGCGCGCGATCAGCCGGCCGGGGCTGGTCCAGCCGCTGTCCGCGAGATGGCGCGCGCAGGCGATGAAGTCGGCAAAGCTGTTGATCTTGTTGAGCAGCTTGCCGTCGTCATACCAGTGGCGGCCCATCTCCCCGCCCCCGCGCACATGCGCGATCGCGAAGCTGAAGCCGCGGTCGAGCAGTGAGAGCCTGGCCACCGACAGGTAAGGATCGGACGAGGCCTCGTAACTGCCGTAGCCGAAGAGCAGCAGCGGCGCGCTGCCATCGCGCGGCGTCCCCTTCCGGCAGACCAGCGAGATGGGGATCAGCGTGCCGTCAGGCGCGGTCGCCCATTCCCTGTGCTGTGAGTAGTCGGTGGTCCGGTACTCCTCCTGGCCTGGCAGGGTGAGCACCGGGCGCTGGCGGAGCAGGATCAGCTCGCCAGTGCGCGTATCGCAGTCGTACACCGAATCCGGCGTCACCAGGGAGCCATAGCCGAGCCGGAACAGCCGGGACGCGTACTCGGGGTTAGCCCCTGGCGTCACGTGATAGACCACCTCATCGAACGCCACCTCATGCTCGCTGCCGTCGGCGCGCAGGAACCGCAGCCCGGTCAGCCCGTCCCGGCGGAAGTAGACCACCAGGTGGCTTTCGAAAGCGCCGACGTCGATCAGCCGCGTGTCCGCGCGATGCGGTATCAGCGGCGCCCAGGCGCCCGGCTGCTCCAGCGCCGCGGTCGCGAGCTCGAAGTTCTCGGCGCCGTCGTTGTGCAGGATCAGCAGCCGGTCCGCACCGCCGGCGCCGGCCTGATGCTCGATCCGGTAGTCGACTCCCTGCCTGCGCGGAACCACCACGCGGAACTTGCCTTCCGGCCGGTCCGCGTCGAGCAGCCAGGATTCGGTGGTCAGCTTGCTGACGGCGGCGATCACCAGGAAGCGCTCGCTGCGGGTCAGGCTGACGGAGACGAAAAACCGCTCATCGGGCTCCTCGAAGACGATCGTGTCCTGCGCCGCGGGAGTTCCGATCAGATGCCGCCAGACCCGGTAGGGCCGCCAGGCGTCGTCGACGGTCAGGTAGAACAGCGCCGAGCCGTCTCGCGACCACGCGGGGCGGTAGTAGGTGTTCGGGATCTGGTCCGCGGCGATCTCGCCGGTCACCAGATCCTTGACCCGGAGGGTGAAGCGCTCGTCTCCGGCGAAGTCGGTGGAGTAGGCCAGCTTGCTGCCGTCCGGGCTGATGCTGTAGGCGCCGAGGGAGAAGTACGGGTGGCTGCCGGCCAGCTCGTTGCCGTCGAGCAGGATCTCCTCGCCGTCAAGCGGTGAGCCGTCCTCGGTCATCGGCGGGCCCTGGTCGTCCGGGCGCACCGCGCGCCGGCATCGCACGGGGTACTGCTGGCCCTGCACCGTGCGGGAGTAGTACCACCAGCCGCCCTTCCTGACCGGCACCGAGAGGTCGGTCTCCTTGGTCCTGCCCTTGATCTCGCCGAAGATGGCTTCCCGCAGGTCCGCCTGGTCCGCCGTGATCGCCGCGGTGTACGCGTTCTGCGCCTCCAGGAAGGCGATCGTCTCCGGGTCCTGCTTGTCTGCCAGCCAGGCGTACTCGTCGACAACCGTGTCGCCGTGATGCCTGCGCTCGGTACGGATCTGACGTGCGGGCGGAGGCGCTGCGACCGCCAGCCCCGGCGCGCCGTTGGCTGTCGCGGGCTCGCTGATCGCTGGCTTGATCCCGGCTGGCTGAGTGCTCATACCCTGGAGTCTATTAAGGCCGGGCCGGCGGTGCCCCGGCTCGCCGGGCCCGCGCGGCGGGCCGGGTGGGCGTGCGGGCGGCTGGCAGCGGTCGTGGCATGATCATGGAACGGGTGAGTGGACATGCGCCAGAAGGCGGTAGTGCTGGTCAGCGGCGGTCTTGACTCTGCGACCGTGCTGGCGATAGCCCGCGCTGACGGTTACGAGCCGTACGCTCTGAGCTTCCGCTATGGCCAGCGTCATGACGTGGAGCTGCTAGCCGCGGAACGGGTGGCCGCCGCACTCGGCGCGGTCTCCCACGTTGTCGCCGAGATCGACCTGCGCGTCTTCGGCGGCTCCGCGCTGACCGCGGACATCCCCGTGCCGCATCACGACAGCGCCGACGACCTGGACACTGCGGGCATTCCGGTCACCTACGTGCCAGCCAGGAACACGATCTTCCTGTCCTACGCGCTGGCCTGGGCGGAGACCCTCGCCGCCAGCGATGTGTTCATCGGCGTCAACGCGCTGGACTACAGCGGCTACCCGGACTGCAGGCCGGAGTACATCGCCGCCTTCGAGCGGATGGCCAGCCTCGCGACCAAGGCTGGCGTGGAGGGCCGCCAGCGGCTGCGGATCCACGCCCCGCTGATCGAGCTGACCAAGGCGCAGATCATCCAGCGAGGCCTCGGCCTGGGTGTCGACTACGGGCTCACCCACAGCTGCTACGACCCGTCGCCATCGGGGCGGCCATGCGGTACCTGCGATTCGTGCCTGCTGCGCAGCCGGGGATTCGCCGAGCTTGGCCTGCCAGACCCAGCGCTGGCCGCGTTCACCGGAAGCGGTCCATGACGTACCAGGTCAAGGAGATCTTCTACACCCTTCAGGGTGAGGGCACCAACGCGGGCCGGCCGGCGGTGTTCTGCCGGTTCGCTGGCTGCAATCTGTGGAACGGCAGGGAGTCTGGCCGGTCAAGCGCGGTGTGCCGGTTCTGCGACACCGACTTCGTGGGCACCGACGGGACCGGCGGAGGGAGCTTCGCCACCGCGGCGGCCCTGGTGGCCTCGATCAGCGCGGCCTGGCAGGGCAGCGCTCATCCGCGGGCGGCCAGGTTCGTGGTCTGCACCGGCGGCGAGCCGCTGCTCCAGGTAGACGCGCCGCTCGTCGACTGCCTGCATCAGGCCGGATTCGAGATCGCCGTGGAAACCAACGGCACGCAGCCGGCGCCCGAGGGCCTGGACTGGATCTGCGTGAGCCCGAAGGCCGGCGCCGATCTCGTGCTCACCTCCGCTGACGAGCTCAAGCTGGTCTTCCCCCAGGAAGGCGCCGAGCCGGAGCGATTCGAGCGGATGGGCTTCCGCCGCCTGCTGCTTCAGCCGATGGACAGCCCGGATCGAGACGAGAACACGCGGCGCGCGGTCGAATACTGCCTGGCGCATCCGCAATGGCGGCTGAGCCTGCAGACCCACAAGTACCTTGGTATCCGATGATGGAGATCTTCCGAGAGTTCAGCTTCGAGGCCGCGCACTGGCTGCCGAACGTTCACGAGGGTCACAGGTGCGCGTCGCTGCACGGGCACTCGTACCGTGTCGAGGTGCACGTGCGCGGGCAGGTCGGCGCCGACACCGGATGGATACTCGACTTCGCCGAGATCACCGACGCCTTCCGGCCGCTGCGCGAGCAGCTCGACCACCACTGCCTCAACGACGTGGCCGGCCTTGAGAACCCCACCAGCGAGAATCTGGCGCGCTGGATCTGGCACCGGCTGGACGGCACGCTGCCGGTGTCCGCGGTCCTGGTGCGGGAGACTGCCGCGTCCGGCTGCCGCTACGAGGGGGACGAGCCGTAGGCCGGCAGTCAGCAGCCCGGCAGTCAGCCCCGCTCGACCAGCAGGAAGGTCTCATCGGGCGTGCGGAACTCGTCGGCCTGGCGAAGGCCGTGCGCGGCGCAGAAGCGCAGGATCGTCCGCAGCTCGCGGCGCTCGATGTCCTGCCGCTTAGCCATCGCCACCCGGGACCCGCTGATCAGCAGCCGGTCCGCGGGGGTCGATGCCAGCACCGCCAGCAGCTCGGGTGACTGCCTGGCCACGACGGGAACCACTTTCAGCAGCAGGCCGACATCGCAGCTGCCAGGCAGCCCGGCACGCAGCAGCGGCGCCCATCCGGTCGCGATGTTCCATTCGACTGGCCGGATCAGCCGGTCCGGCGCTATCCGGGCATACTCGGCAACGGCGGCCTGCGCCCGGCTGTCCTTGTCGAGCGCCCAGTACTCCCGCACGCCGAGCCCGGCAAGCCAGCCGACCGGGAGCACCAGCGGAAAAACGCCGCAGCCAACGTCGACCACGGTGCCGCCAGCACCGGCGGCCGTGCCGTCGCGAGCGGCGGACCCGCTGGCCCCGCCGACGCCGGTCTCGGCGATCCCGCCAGCACCGGTCACCGCGACCCGGTCACTGCCAGTCACAGCGCCGCCGATGATCGTGGCCAGCTTGGCCAGGAACTCGTCCTTGCAGGGCAGCCGTTCCGCCGTGCTGACATGAGCGGCGGCCACCGCCAGGATCGCCTCGGCGAGCACTTCGCGGGCAGCGCCGGCCGGCAGGCAGGCCAGCGCGGCGAGCGGATCATCGAAGCTGGCCGGTTCCGGCAGGTAGCGCCGCAGCTGCTGATAGATGCCGCGCTTCGTCGCGACCGCCGCGTCCCGGTATGCCCGCGTCCGGCGCACGTCAGCGGCCGAGTTTGCCGTCTCGACCGCGGCAAGCAGCTTCGGCTGGCGGCTGAAGCCGTCGAGTATCGCCGACGCGGCGTCCGCGCGGTCGACCCGGTAGCGCCGCGTGACCTGGTCAGCAAGGTCGGCGGCGAGCTCGGCTAGCAGCGCCGCGGCGCCAGCCACCTCACCCACGGACGGCCTCGACCGCACGCCACGACGAGCTGAGCGCGCTGTCAGGGAACCAGGCCTCGTGCACCTCGAGAACCCGCTCGAGATAGCCCGCCAGGGTGCCGTCGTCGAGCCGGCGGTTGATCTCGTCGACCGTGGCCAGGATCGTCCACAGGTTATGCACGGTCAGCGCGCCGACCTCGGGGATCTCGGTCATCGGGCGATCGCAGACCGGGCAGTCGCACCGGTACTCGCCCGCCTTGAGCGGGCCGAGGTCGGATAGCGCGCCATACGGAGTCATGTACCAGCCGCCCTGCGCGAAATGCCCGTAGGAAGCCGAGTCAAACACGCTGACCCCGCACGCGACAAGGAAAGGCAGCTCGCACGGGTCTCCGGCGCCGTAGAGGTGGACGGGCACGTCGGGCCCGATCACCGCGCGGGCGTCGGCTGCCACGGTGCAGACGAACCGCATGTCGTGGTTGCGGTTGAAGAACGGCACCAGGCTGCCCAGCGCCAGGTACCTGACGCCAAGATCGCGCAGCAGGCCGACGCTGTCGTGACGCAGGGCAGGAAAGCGGCCGCCCTGCTGCACGCCGGCCAGGATGCCGCGCCTGGTGATCGCCAGCGCCTGCACGATGCGCTTCTCCGTGGCGCGGAGCTTCGCCTCTGCGGTGGCCCGGCTGTCCGATGGCGGGGTTATCAGGTCGAGCGGCGCCAGCACGTCGCTGCCGATCTGGTCCTGAAACCGCACGATGTCGGCATTGTTCAGGTAGAGCTGGCGGGTAAAACCCTGGAACGCCCCCGAGTCGGTGGCCACGAACCCGCCGAAGGACAGGTAGTCGTGCAGGTTCTGGTCCCTCTCAAGCTGCCGCCGCAGCTCCCGCTGCTTGTAGAGGAAGTAGGCGTTGACGATGCAGCCGTCGAGCGTCGGGCCATCCGGCCAACCGTCGAGCAACCCGGCCAGCCGCTGCGGCTGATAGACAGGCAGGAACATCGGGAGGCGGTGGCTGGTGCCGCGATTGGTAATGAATAGTCGCGAAGACATCGCCGTCTACCGGTCCCTCCTGCACCGCGCGGTCCGCGGCTGCGGCCGGGCCGGCGGCATGTCAGCGGCGCTGGTCGCGACCGTGCAGCGGATCGCGGCGGCAGTTCCGCCGGGTGGTGCGGATACCGTGCGGTGCGGATACATTGTCGCCCGTCAAGGTACCTTGCTGGCTCGCAGGCTTGGACGGCCGCAGTGATTGAGGAGATCCTTCCAGCTGGAACCGCGTCGGCCGAGGCCTTCGGCGATCCGGACAGCCTGTCCCTGTTCCCCGAGGAAGAGGCCCAGATCAGCCGGGCAGTGGAGAAGCGCCGCCGTGAGTTCGGCACGGTCCGGCTGTGCGCTCGCCGGGCACTGGCCGAGCTGGGCGTTCCGGCCGCGCCGATCCTGCCAGGAGAGCGCGGAGCACCGCAGTGGCCGGCCGGAGTGGTGGGCAGCATGACCCACTGTGACGGTTACCGCGCGGCGGCGGTGGCGCTGAGCGACGCGATCGCCACGATCGGGATCGACGCCGAACCGCACGCGCCGCTCCCCGATGGCATCCTCGGCCACATCGCTCTCGCCAGTGAACAGACCCTGCTGGCCGAGCTCGGCCGCGCCAGCCCCGCCGTCCACTGGGATCGGCTCCTGTTCTGCGCGAAGGAGTCGGTCTACAAGGCCTGGTTCCCGCTGGCCAGGACGTGGCTGGGGTTCGAAGAGGCCGACATCGTCCTGCGGCCGGACGGGACATTCTCCGCCCGGCTGCTCGCGGCCAGCACACCAGTCCTCGCAGGCCAGGCGCTGACCGGCTTCGAAGGCCGCTGGCTCGCCCGCCGCGGACTCGCCATCACCGCCATCTCCCTGCCGGTCGGCGCCAGTGCCCATGACCATGCCGGCTGAGGGCCCCAGCATCGAGATGGACGGTTTCGTCGACCACCACGCCCACCTGCTGAAGGACTCTTCGGGTGTCCCGTTTCCCTGGCAGGGCACGACCGTCCGCGAATTCCACGAGCAGGTCGCTCGCGATGGCGTCACCCCGATGGATGTCGCCGAGCCGTCAAGCCCCGAGCCCCTGGACGAGCTTGCGGCCCGTCTGCACCGTGGCCTGGCGCGCGCGGCCCGCGCTGGCCTGGTGGAGGTGACCGAGATGGGAATGCGGGACTGGTGGTATCTCGACGCGCTGGCCAGGATCCAGCGCGATGGCCCGCTTCCGGTACGAGTGCGGGTCTACCTCGCCAGCGGGCTCGCCGAGCGGGCGAGTGCCGCCGAGCTTGAGTCCAGGAGAGCTGACGCTGGCCCGTGGCTGCGGCTGGACGGGGTCAAGTTCTACGCCGACGGATGGCTGGTGCCGCGCACCTGCGCCATGTGCCGCCGCTTCGCCGACGCCGACGGTGACGGCCTGCTCTTCACGGACGCCGCTCAGCTCGCCCGCAGGATCGAGCCCTTCGCCGGCCGGGGCTGGCGGATCGCCACCCACGCCATCGGTGACCGCGGCATCGAGACCGTGCTTGATGCCTACGAGCTGGCCTGGGGCAGCGACCGGCAGGCGATCGCCGCCGCCGTACCACGCATCGAGCACGCCAGCGTGGAGTCCAGCGAGCTGATCGCGCGCATCGCGGCGCTCGGCGTAGCCGCGTGCATCCAGCCGTCGTTCGCCGTTACCGACGCCGGTGATCTGCCCGCCGCGCTCGGGGCCGAGCGGGCCGCGATGGGGTACCCGTGGGCCGCGCTGGCGGCGTCCGGAGCCCGGCTGCTCCTCGGCACGGACTACCCGATCGAGGTCATCGAGCCGCTGGTGGGCCTGGCGCGCCTGGTCAGCGGGCGGTCGGACCGGCTGGGCTTCGCCAGCGCTCAGGCCGCGCCAGAGCAGTCCAGGCTGCCGCTAGCGCTGGCGCTCAAGCTCGCGGCGGACGGCAGCGCCGGCCAGACGTTCCTATCGGCGGATCCGCGCGCCATCCCGCCCGGCGAGATCGACCAGATCGCCGTGCGCGGCACAGCGCCTGTGCCCTTCTGACCCGTCCCGCCCGCGCTTCTAGCCCCGCCGCGGCGACGTGCACCGAGGGTGGTGCGGCGGGCACGGGGTGATCGCGATGGCCACCGCGTTCTTTCCGACCGGGATCAGGGCTCCGACGGTGTTGGTCACGATGTCGATCGGGGAGACCGCGTTGTCGCCGACCACGTAGGCGGTCCTGGAGTTCGGGGTGATCGCGATGCTGTCGTCGCCCCGGTGCGGCGACTTGTTGCGGGCAGGCCCGCTTCCGCCGGTCCTGCCAGGCCGCTGCAACCGGTACCCGGTGCGGCAGCGGTCCCCACGAGCGCCCTGACCAGGAGCGCCGTCCTGGCGACCCGGAGAGCCACGCCAGGCGTCCGGCAAATCCGACTGCCATGACCGACTCGGGGACCGACCAGGATATCGCTATCCGACCGACCCGGACGACGGCCCCGCTGCGTTAGACGTTGAAGCGGAACTCGACCACGTCGCCGTCGCGCATGATGTAGTCCTTGCCCTCGATCCTGGCCTTGCCCGCGGCACGGGCGGCGACGATGGACCCGGCGGCCATCAGGTCGTCGAAGGACACGATCTCGGCCTTGATGAATCCGCGCTGGAAGTCGGTGTGGATCACGCCCGCCGCCTCTGGCGCGGTGGCGCCCGCCTTGATCGTCCAGGCCCTGGCCTCCTTCGGGCCGGCGGTGAGGAACGTGGACAGCCCGAGCGCGGCGAACCCGGCTCTGGCGAGCTGGGCCAGGCCAGGCTCGCCGAGGCCCAGCTCGGCTAGCAGCTCGGCCGCTTCGGCCTCGGACAGGTCGACAAGCTCGGACTCGGTCTTGGCGTCAAGGAAGATCGACTCGGCCGGGGCGACCAGCTTGGCCAGCCGGTCCTGCAAGGCCAGGTCGGCCAGCTCAGCGTCATCGACGTTGAACACGTACAGGAACGGCTTGGCGGTGAGCAACTGCAGCTCGCGCAGGTGCGCCAGGTCGATCCCGGCGGCGGCGGCGCCGGCGAAGAGCGTGGTCCCCCCATCGAGTAGCTGCTGCGCCCTGGCTGCCGCATCAGCCACTGCGAGCCGTTCAGGATCTTTATTGAATTTCGTTTCCTTGGCGAGTCGGGGAACGGCCTTCTCCAGCGTCTGCAGGTCGGCCAGGATCAGCTCGGTGGCGATCGTCTCGATGTCCCGCTCGGGCGAGACTTCGCCATCCACGTGGCTCACGTCCGGGTCGCTGAAGACCCGGACGACCTGGCAGATCGCGTCGGTCTCGCGGATGTGGGCCAGGAACTGGTTGCCGAGGCCCTGGCCCTGCGAGGCGCCCTTGACCAGGCCGGCGATGTCCACGAACCGGACGCTGGCCGGAACGACCCTGGCCGAGTCATACAGCCCGGCGAGGGCGGCCAGCCGCGGGTCGGGGATGCCGACGACGCCGACGTTGGGCTCGATGGTCGCGAACGGGTAGTTGGACGCCAGCGCGCTGGCCCGGGTCAGCGCGTTGAACAGGGTGGACTTGCCGACATTGGGCAGCCCGACGATTCCGATCTCAAGGCTCACGCAGGGGAGTCTAGGCGGCCAGCGGGACCCGCCGCCCCGGCCCCGCCTGGCCCGGCCATGATCGTCGTCGAATCTCAGTCGCTATGGCTGACTAACGACCGCGAACCCGCCGGCGGGCCCGTCCCGGCGGCCTGGCGACACCTGGCACGGCCGGGACTGCCGGGTAAACCGGGCCGGCCGACGCGGGCGTGTCGCGGCCGGAACTGTCGCCTGCGGCTGCAAGCATGGCCAGATATGAACGCGATCTTGCTGCTTGCCGGGCTTCTGATCGGCGCGCTGCTCGGCGCAGTCATCGGATATCTGTACGCGCGGAGCCGTCTGGCCGGGGCCACGTCCGACCTGGTCGCCCAGGCACGGGCGGCCGACGAGCGGGCCCGAGCCGCGCAGGAGAAGGCAGCGCTCGTCGACCGGGCCGCGCAGGAGAAGGCAGCGCTGGTCGACGGATACCTGGCCGAGCGGTTCCAGGCGCTGTCATCGCAGGCGCTGGACGCCAGCCAGCAGCGCCTGATCGAGGTGACCGAGGTGCGCCTGCATGCCGCCAGCCTCAAGGCAGCGGGCGAGATGGACTCGCGCCGGGCCGCCGTCGAGCAGATGGTCGGGCCGCTGCGGGAGACGCTCGCCCGGGTGGAGACCCAGCTGCGCGAGGCCGAGGCCGCCAGGCAGACCTCGCATGCCACGCTGAGCGAGCAGGTCAGGTTCGCGACCCAGACCTCCGACCAGCTGCGAGCCCAGACACAGGCGCTGGTCACGGCGCTGCGCCGGCCGGAAGCCCGCGGCCGGTGGGGCGAGATGCAGCTGCGCCGGGTGGTCGAGCTGGCCGGGATGAGCGCCCGGTGCGACTTCGACGAGCAGGTGACCATCGCAGACAGCGACGGCGGCACGCAGCGCCCGGACATGGTGGTCCGGCTGGCCGGCGGCAAGAACATCGTGGTGGACTCGAAGGTGTCACTGGCCGCCTACCTGGAGGCCGCCGAGTCGTCCGACCAGGACGTGCGCGAGGCAAGGCTTGACGCGCACGCGAGGCACATGCGGGAGCATGTGGACAAGCTGGCGGCGAAGGCGTACTGGGCCGCGCTGAGCCCGACCCCGGAGTTCGTGGTGCTGTTCATTCCCGGCGAGGCGTTCCTCGCTCCCGCGCTCGAGCGCGATTCCGCCCTGCTCGAGCACGCCATGGCCCGACGGGTTCATATCGCGACGCCCACGACGCTGGTCACCATGCTGCGGACGGCGCAGTATGCCTGGCAGCAGGATGCCCTGTCAGAGAACGCCCGCGCGGTGTTCGATCTTGGCCGGGAGCTCTACGACCGGCTCGCCGGGCTCGGCAGGCATGTCGACGCGATCGGCAGGTCGCTGACGAGCGCGGTCAGCCACTACAACTCGGCCGTTGGCTCGCTGGAGACTCGCGTGCTGGTCACTGCGCGCAAGCTCAACCAGATCGGGGTCACCGATGCCGAGCTCGATCCGCCCAGGCCAGTCGACGCGTCGGTCCGGCCGCTGTCGGCGCTTGAGCTCGTGACCGAGGCATTGCCTGAACTGACCGCGGTAACAGATGACCTGCGCAATGTCAGGGACTCCAGGGACGATGGCGCCGCCAGGGGCGACCAGCGGCCGGCGCAGGCTGTCAGCGGCCTGGTGGGCGGTGCGCGCGCGATCGGCGCCGCGGGTTGACCGACCGGGCTGGCGGTCCGGCTCGCCCGTGGCAGGGAAGGCGGCCGGCCATGGGTGCGCGGGCCGCCGTCCTGCTGATGTTCGTCCTCTTCCTGCTCGCTGACCTGGCCGCCGGGTGGCTCTCCGTACCCGGCCTGACCGGCTTCGGTTTCGCGGCTGCCAGCGCGATCGCGGCCGGTCGCGCCAGGCGCGAGGATCTGCTGATCGTGGTCGTTACGCCGCCGCTGACCTATCTGGTCGCGGTGACCTGCGCCGAGCTGATCAACGCCCACGCGGACCACGCCGCGATCTCGGTCAGCTCGATTGGCGCCGGAGTCTTCCTGACCCTCAGCGCCGCCGCCCCGTGGATGTTCGCAGGCCTGGCCGGTGCCGTGGCCATCGCCGCGGTCCGCGGCCTGCGGCAGTGCGTGCGTGACCTGCGTGCTGGCCCGTCGGGCCGGGCCGAGCGGTAGCTACGAGCGTGGCTGGCGGAGTTCGTGGGGCAGCGCGAAGACCAGGCTCTCGCGCACGGCCTCGACTTCCTCGACGGTTGAGTAGCCCATCTGCTCGAGCCGGTCCATGACCTCGGTGACCAGTTCCTCGGGCACGGACGCGCCGCTGGTCACGCCGATCGTGCTCGCGCCATCCAGCCATGCCGGGTCAAGCGCGCTGACATCGTCGACCAGATGGGCCGCCTTGGCCCCGACGTCGCGGGCGACTTCCACCAGGCGCACGGAGTTGGAGGAGTTCGAGGAGCCGACGACGATGACGACATCCGACTCCTTGGCGATCTGCTTCACCGCCGCCTGGCGATTCTGCGTGGCATAGCAGATGTCGTCGCTCGGCGGATCGATCAGCAGCGGGAACCGCTCGCGCAAGGCTTCGACGGTCTCGGTTGTCTCGTCGACCGACAGCGTCGTCTGGGACAGCCAGGCAACCCTGGCCGGATCGCTGACCTCGATCCGCGCCGCGTCTTCCGGGCCGTCCACCAGCCGGATGTTCGCTGGCGCCTCACCCGTGGTGCCGACGACCTCCTCGTGACCTTCGTGGCCGATGAGCAGGATGTCGTATCCCTGGGCGGCGAAGCGGCGTGCCTCGTTGTGCACCTTGGTGACCAGCGGGCAGGTCGCGTCGATGGTCCGGAGCCCGCGGTCCTTCGCGGCCTCGTGCACCTCAGGGGCGACGCCGTGGGCCGAGAACACGACCACCGCGCCCTCGGGCACCTCCTCGGTCTCCTCGACGAAGATGGCGCCCTGCTGTTCCAGGGATCGGACCACATGCGTGTTGTGCACGATCTGCTTGCGCACGTACACGGGGGCTCCGAACCGCTCGAGCGCCCGCTCGACGGTCTGGACGGCGCGATCGACCCCGGCGCAGTAGCCACGGGGCTTCGCCAGCAAGATGCGCTTGATCGGCTCGGACATGAGATCCATCGTAGGTGACCTTATGAGCGAGCCGTCGATCCGCGACCCTGCATCCGGCCAGCGATGCGACTGTCGCGGCAGGCACTGATGAGGCACGATGACGGATGACAGACCATCCGCGGACGCCGGCACGAGATAGGCCGCCAGCGCCGCCTCATCACCTTGTCGTGCGGGAGGCCGTGCCGCGGCCGCCTGAAACGCCGGAGGGAGGGCGATTACGATGCGCTTGCCTGAGGTCACTGACTGGGTAAGGGATGCCCCAGTGCGGGTGCTGCGTACCGCATTCGCGGGAATCGGCCAGCTGCTGCTCGCGACCGACCGCTCCAAAGCCGACGAACCCGAATCCGATCACGGGCCATCAGCCGCGGACGAGCATCAGGACCCGCTCAGGACGCCAGCCAGAACGCAGACAGCGGCGCAAGCCAGACGAAGCGGCGATGAGGCCGGGCCGGCGGCAGCTGGCGCGGTCGCTGGCCCGGCGGCCGGCCCGGCGACCGCAGGCGCGCACGGCCAGCGCCGCAAGTCAGGCAAGACGCCCAGGGCGACCGGCACGCCCAAGACGCCCGACACGCCGAAGGCGTCGAAGACCACCCGGATCGGTGGGACCGGCCGGGCGGCAGCCGAGCGGGTCAAAGCGCCTGCCCGGCCCGGGAAGCCGGCCAAGGGGGCAGGGAAGAAGGGGTCCGGGAAGCGGAAGAGCACGGACCAGGCCGGAGAGCAGTCGAGATGGCGGTCGCTCGACTCGACGGGCAACGTCCGCCTGCTGACCCCGGCCGAGATCGCCGAGAGCAAGGCGGCCGGCCAGGCGAGCGCCCCGGCGGCACCGCAGCCAGCGGATCTGGTCGAGCCGCAGGCACCAGCACCGAAGACGTCGGCCACGCAGAAACCGCCGACCCCGCAGAAAGCGCCGGTGGCGCAGAAAGCGTCGGTAGCGCAGAAAGCGCCGACCGCACGGAAGGCACTGGCCGCACAGAGGACGCCGGCCCCGCGGAAGCCGCCGGTAGCGCAGAAGCCGCCGGTAGCGCAGCAAGCACCGGCCGCGCAGCGTGCGCGAACGGCATCGGAAGCAGCTCAGGTACCGGCAGCTAGCCTGCCGCTGCCTGGATACGACGGCCTCTCGCTCGCGTCGCTCCGCGCGCGGCTGCGGAACCTCGACGCCGACCAGCTTCGCGCCCTGATCGACTATGAGAAGTCGAACGCCGGCCGGGAAGACGTGATAACGATGTTCGAGCGCCGGATCACCAGAATCAGCGGCGAGGGTTAACCAACCGATCCACCGACCAGCGAGATCCGCTCGGCCTACCGTCCAGCGAGGCTCCCCCCGATGCCATTGCAGACCAGCGCGGAGTCACCGATCCCGGTCAGAACCGTCCTGCGACTGGTCGGCGACTGGATCGGCCGCCTCGGCCGGGTCTGGGTCGAGGGTCAGATCGCCGAGCTGAGCCGGCGCGGCGGCACCGTGTACCTGACCCTTCGCGACCCTATTGCGGCGGTCTCGGTCCGGGTCATCTGCCCGCGGCAGGTCTTCGACGGGGCAGATCCGGCGCCAGCGGAGGGCGCCAGGGTCGTGGTCTGGGCCAAGCCAGACTTCAGCATGGGCAAGGGCACGTTCTCGCTGAGCGCGCTCGAGCTGCGCGCCGTCGGGATCGGCGAGCTGCTTGCCCGGATGGAAAGGCTGCGCCGGACGCTGGCCGCTGAGGGCCTCTTCGCGGCGGAACGCAAGCGGAGGCTGCCGTTCCTGCCCAAGGTGGTCGGGCTGATCTGCGGCCGAGACTCGGCCGCAGAACGTGATGTGCTGCAGAACGCGGCGCGGCGGTGGCCCGCCGTCCGATTCCGGGTCGAGCAGGTCGCGGTGCAGGGTCCGTTCGCGGTGGAGGAGGTTACCGCCGCGCTGGCCGAACTCGACGGCGATCCGTCCGTAGAGGTAATCATCATTGCCCGCGGCGGCGGCTCCATCGAGGACCTGCTGGCATTCTCCGACGAGTCGCTGATCCGTGCCGTCGCCGCATGCCGGACCCCCATCGTCAGCGCCATCGGCCACGAGCAGGACGTTCCGCTCCTTGACCTGGTCGCTGACGTCCGGGCGTCCACACCGACCGACGCGGCCCGGCGGGTAGTGCCCGATGTCACCGAGCAACTGACGCTTATCTCCGCTCTCAGGTCCAGGGCACGCAGGCAGCTGGCCGGCCGGCTGGACCGGGAGGCGGCGTGGCTGGCCGGGATCCGGTCCAGGCCGGTGCTGGCCAGCCCTGCCGCCGATCTCGACCGGCGCCAGGAGCAGGTGCTCGCGCTCGCAGAGCGAGCGCGGCGTTGCCTGGCCGCCAGCCTGGATCGAGCGAGCGCGGACCTGGTGAGCAGCAGGGCCAGGCTGGTCGCCCTGTCGCCAGCGGCGACGCTGAGCCGCGGCTACGCGATCGTTCAGCGCGACGATGCCAGCGTTGTCAGGTCCGCGTCGGAGGTCAGCAGCGGCGAGCAGCTCCTCCTCAGGTTTGCCGACGGCCAACGTTCTGTCACTGTGAGTGACTGATACACTACCTGACGCACCCATTACTGGAGTGCGTAGGTTCACTCACTCTGCGTGGCGTTTCGCCGCGCTAGT
>Ga0209415_10007719_pt1 | contig 18737 bp, 17 predicted proteins | sample PeaSoiSIISIP2007_FD_187696 | JGI IMG/M metagenome (GOLD analysis project Ga0209415, IMG submission 187696) | Peat soil microbial communities from Weissenstadt, Germany - SII-SIP-2007 (SPAdes) (version 2) | ecosystem: Environmental > Terrestrial > Soil > Wetlands > Peat | place: Germany...
CCCGACGAGCCAGCAAGCCGCGCGGACCGCGCCGCGCGCGAAGAGGCGGCGGCTCGCCGCCCGGTGGGTGAGTTCGAGCCGCTCGCCGTCGCCTGCGAAAATCACCGTATGGTCGCCGACGACATCGCCGCCGCGCAAAGTGGCGAAACCGATATCGCCTTTGCGCCGCGCGCCGGTATGGCCATCGCGGACGCGCTGGCTGTGGCGCTCGAGATCGATGCCGCGGCCCTCTGCCGCCGCTCGGCCGAGCGCCAAGGCGGTGCCCGAGGGCGCGTCGACCTTGTGCCGATGATGCATCTCCAGCACCTCGATGTCGTAATCGGGACCCAAGCGCTGCGCCACCTCCTTGACCAGGCCAAAAAGCATGGTGACGGCAGGGCTCATGTTGGGCGCCCAGACGATCGGCGCCGTGCGCGCGGCAAGCTCGAGCGCGCGGCTCGCTTCGGCGTCGAGGCCGGTCGTGCCGATGACCAGCGGCTTGCGCTGGCGCGCCGCCGCCGCGGCATGGGCGACGCTCGCCGCCGGGACGGTGAAGTCGATGACGACGTCCGCGGCTTGCAGCAGTGCCGTCAGGTCCGCGCCCGCGGCCATTCCGATGGCGCCGAGCCCGGCCAACTCGCCGAGATCGCGGCCGAGATCGGGGCTGCCCTTCGCCTCGATGCCACCGGCGATGCGGCAGTTCGGCGTGCCATGCACCTCGGCCAGCAGCATGCGCCCCATGCGCCCGCCGCAGCCGATGATTCCAATGCCGATCTCCGCCATTCCTTCCTCCCGCGCCCGCGCCGCCTGCGTTAGCAGCCGTCGGCGGCGATGACAAGCGCGGCCGCAACGGCCGGTTGCGCCCTTCCCTTGCCCGAGCGCTTCCTTTACATCTTCGGGCCCATGGCTCTCTTGCGCTCGGTCGCGACCGTCGGCGGCTACACCATGATGAGCCGAATCCTCGGCTTCGTCCGCGATGTGCTGACGGCGGCCCTATTGGGCGCAGGGCCGGTGACCGATGCGTTCTTCGTGGCGCTGAGGCTCCCGAATCTCTTCCGCAGCCTGTTTGCCGAAGGCGCCTTCAGCGCCGCCTTCGTTCCGCTCTTCGCGGGCATGGTGGCGAAGGAGGGACGGCCAGCCGCGGGCCGCTTCGCCGAATCCGCGCTCGCCGTCCTGTTGAGCGCGCTCTTCGTCTTCGTGCTGCTGGGCGAGGCGGCGACGCCGTGGCTGTTGCACGTGCTGGCGCCCGGCTTCGCGGCGGAGCCGGAGAAATTCGCGCTGACCGTGGCGTTGACGCGTATCACCTTCCCTTATCTGCTGTTCATCTCGCTGGTGGCGCTATTGGGCGGCGTGCTCAATTCGGTCGAGCGCTTCGCCGCCACCGCGGCGACGCCGGTGCTGCTCAACATTTTTCTCATCGGTGCCCTAACCTTGATGCATCCGCCGAGCGGCGCCGCACTCGCATGGGCGGTGACGGCGGCGGGATTTGCGCAATTCCTTTGGCTGATGTTTTCGTGCCATGCCGCCGGCCTGACCCTGGCGCTGCCGCGGCCGCGGCTCTCGCCGGAGGTGAAGCGCCTCATGCGGCTCATGCTGCCAGGCGCCTTCGGCGCCGGCGTGACCCAGCTCAATCTGGTGATCTCGACTGCGATCGCCTCACTGCTGCCGACGGGCGCGGTCTCCTATCTCTACTACGCCGACCGGCTGAACCAGCTTCCCTTGGGTGTCGTCGGCATCGCCGTCGGCACTGCGATTCTGCCGCCCTTGTCGCGCCAGGTGCGCCTGGGCGACGAAGCGGGCGCGCGCGACACTCAGAATCGCGGACTCGAGCTCGCCTTCCTGCTGACGCTGCCGGCGGCGGTGGCGCTGGGCGTGGCCGCGCTGCCCATTCTCGAGGTGTTGTTCCAGCGCGGCGCCTTCGGCCCGGTCGAGGTGCACGCCACCGCCGGCGCGCTCGCCGCCTATGCGGTGGGGCTTCCCGCCTTCGTGCTGGTCAAGGTGATGGCGCCGGGATTTTTCGCGCGCCACGACACGGCAACCCCGGTCAAGATCGCGCTCGGCGCCATGGCGGTGAATGTCGCGCTGACCTTGTCCCTGGGGCTGCTCACGCCGCTCGCTCATGTCGGCATCGCGCTCGCGACCTCGGCGGCGGGCTGGGTCAATGCGCTGTTGCTCATCTTCCTGCTGCACCGGCGCGGCCATTTCGCGCTCGACCGGCGCGCCAAACGCTCGCTACCGCGCATGCTGGCGGCCGCCATCGGCATGGGCGCGTTGGTGGTCGTGATCGAAACGCTGGTCCGCCCGGCGCTCGGCGGCGGCCTCGCGCTGCGGCTCTGCGCTCTCGCCGCGATCGTCGGCGGCGGGCTTGCCGGCTTTGCCGGGCTCGCGCTCGTCTTGGGCGTCGCCGAATGGCAGGAGGTGAAGCGGCGCTTGCGGCGGCTTGCCGCTTGACCCCTTGAGGACAGGCGGCGATAAGGCGGCCCAAGAACCAGCGGACAGCATCCATGAACCGGATCTTCTCGGGCGTCCAGCCGACCGGCAATCTGCATCTCGGCAATTACCTCGGCGCCATCCGCAACTGGGTGCGGCTGCAGCACGATTACGACTGCATCTTCTGCATCGTCGATCTGCATGCGCTGACCCTGCCGCAAGACCCGGCGCAACTGCGCCAGCAGACGCGCGAGGTGACCGCCGCCTACATCGCCGCCGGCATCGATCCCGAGCGCTGCATCATCTTCAACCAGAGCACCGTGCCGGCGCATGCGGAGCTTGCCTGGCTGTTGGGCTGCCTGACGCCCCTGGGCTGGCTCAACCGCATGACCCAGTTCAAGGAGAAGGCGGGCAAGGTGCGCGATGAAGCCGGGCTCGGCCTTTATGCCTACCCCGTGCTGATGGCCGCCGACATCATCCTCTACAAGGCAACGCATGTGCCGGTGGGCGAGGACCAGAAGCAGCATCTGGAACTCTCGCGCGACGTCGCCGGCGCCTTCAACCGGCGCTACGAGGTCGAGTTCTTCCCGCTCCCCGAGCCCTTGATCTTCGGCGCTGCGACCAGGGTGATGAGCCTGCGCGACGGCACCAAGAAAATGTCGAAATCCGACACTTCGGACTACTCGCGCATCAACATGACGGACGACGCCGAGGCGATCGGCCTCAAGATCCGCAAGGCGAAGACCGATCCGCATCCGCTCCCCGCCTCGATCGAGGAAGCGGAAAAGCGGCCCGAGGCCGACAATCTTCTGGGCATCTACGCGGCGCTCGCGGACCTGTCGCGCGAGGCGGCCATCAAAAACTTCGCCGGGCGCAATTTCTCCGACTTCAAGCGCGAACTCGGGGATCTCGCCGCCGAAATCCTCGGCCGCATCGGCGGCGAGATGCAGCGGCTCTTGGCCGACCCCGGCTATATCGATGGGGTGCTGCGGCGCGGCGCCGAGCGCGCCAACGCCATCGCCGCGCCTCATCTGCGCGAGGTCTTCGACATCATGGGGCTGCTTAGGCCCTGAACTTGCCTGCGATGCCGCGCTCTTGACCTAGATCAAGGCCGCGCGGCGGCGCTGCTCTATGCTTCGATCTGGCCGCGGCGGAAGCGGGCAGGAGGCAGTTATGAGCGAACGACGGGCGATACCGGGAACGCCGATCTTTGATGGCGCAGCGGCGCGTAAGGGCTATGCCCTCAACAAGATGTGCTTCTCCTTCAACCAGGCCGCGAACCGTGCCGAATTCGTCAAGGACGAGGACGCCTATTGCGCCAAGTTCGGCTTGAAGCCCGAGCAGCGCGAAGCGATCCGGCACCGCAACGTCCTCGAACTCATCGCGGCCGGCGGCAACGTCTATTACCTCGCGAAGTTCGCCGGCATCTTCGGCTGGAACGTGCAGGACATCGGCGCGCAACAGACCGGCATGACGGTCGAGGCCTTCAAAGAGAAGCTCGCCGCGGCAGGAAGATGAATCATGGCTCAAATCATCGGCGCGATCACCACATCCCACATTCCCGCGATCGGCGGCGCCATCGCCAAGGGCCGGCAGAACGAACCCTATTGGCAGCCGTTCTTCGACGCCTATGGCCGCGTGCACGAATGGCTGGCGAAGGTCCGGCCGGACACTGCAATCATCATTTACAACGACCATGGCCTGAATTTCTTCCTCGACAAGATGCCGACCTTCGCGGTCGGTGCGGCGCCGGAATACCGCCATGCCGATGAGGGCTGGGGCCTGCCGGTCTCCCGCGCTTTCGCGGGCAACCCAGAGTTGTCCTGGCATCTCATCGAGTCGCTCGTCGCCGACGAGTTCGACGTGACGACCTGCCAGGAGATGCTGGTCGATCACGCCTTCACCGTGCCGATGTCGCTGCTGTGGCCCGGCGTCGAGAGCTGGCCGGTGAAGACGATTCCGATCACCATCAACACCGTGCAGCACCCGCTGCCCTCTCCCAAGCGATGCTTTGCTTTGGGCCAGGCGATCGGCCGCGCCCTCGACTCCTATGAATCGGACTGCAAGGTCGTGATCATCGGCACCGGCGGCTTGTCGCATCAGCTCGACGGCACGCGGGCCGGCTTCATCAACAAGCCCTTCGACCTGATGTGCATCGAGAAGCTCGTCAACGATCCGGCGGCGCTGACGCACTACGCGATCCCCGAGCTGGTCGAGCTCGCGGGATCGCAGGGCGTGGAGTTGCTGAACCTGCTGGCGGCGCGCGGCGCCTTGACCGGGCAGGTCGCCAAGGTCCACGGCAACTACCACGTACCAATTTCCAATACGGCGACGGGCCTCCTGGTCCTGGAGAATCGGCCGCGCGCGCCGGCCAGCCGCGCCGCGTGAGGCCAGCTTAGCTCGCGGCCCCAGGCGTCAACGCCCCGACCTCGAGCGCCGCGACGATGCTGCCGCCGCCCCAAAGGGAAGAGCCGCCATCGACCGGCACCACCGTGCCGGTGATCCAGGAGGCATAGGGCGAGGCCAGGAACAGCGCGAACTGCGCCACGTCATCGGCTTTGCCCATGCGGCCCAAGGGCACGCGCCGCACGACCGCGGCGCGGGCTTCCTCGTTGGGCGCGAGCCGTGCCATGCCCTCCGTCCCCTCGATCGGACCCGGAACAATCGAGTTGACGCGGATGCCGTCGGCTCCCCATTCGAGCGCCAGGACCCGCGTCACCATGTCGACCCCGGCCTTGGCGGCGCAGACATGGACCTGCAGCGGCATCGGATTGAAGCTTTGCGGCGCCGAGATGTTGATGACGGCGGCGCCGGGCTTCTTGAGGTACTGATGCGCCGCGCGCAGCACGTTGAAGGTGCCCAGCACGTCGATGTCGATGACGGCCTTGAAGCCGTTTGCCGACATGCCCAGGGCCGCAGCCGGGAAATTGCCGGCGGCGCCGGAAACGAGTACGTCGATCTCGCCCCAGTCGCGGTGGACAGCGCCGAGCACCGCGGCCACGGCGGCATAGTCGCGCACATCGGCGGTATGGCCCGCGACCCTCCCGCCGCGGCCGGCGAGCTGGGCGCAGGCGGCATCGACGCGCGGCCGCGATCGGCTCATGATCGCGACATCGGCGCCCGCCGCGGCAAAGGCGAGCGCGATGCCGAGATTGATGCCGCTGCTGCCGCCGGCGACGAAGACCGTCCTGCCGCGATAGTCGAATGCTTCTGCCATGGCTTTCTCCTGCCCATGCTGCCGACGTCAATCTACAACGGCGCGATGACGGCGAAACCGCTTTCGCGACGGCGGGGCCGGTTGTAAGGTCCGGCAGCGATCGGCTCCGTTTGCGAGCACCATGGACATTTATCTGCCCATCGCCGCGGTCTCGCTCGACGCCTTCACCCTGTTGGCATTGGGCGGCGTCGTGGGCTTCTTGTCCGGAGCCTTCGGCGTCGGCGGCGGGTTTCTCCTGACGCCATTCCTCATCTTCATCGGCGTGCCGCACGCGGTCGCGGTCGCCTCCTCGGCCAATCAGCTGGTCGGCGCCTCGGTGTCGGGGGCGCTCGCGCATTGGCGGCGCGGCAATCTCGACCTCCTCATGGCGCTGGTGCTGGTCGCCGGCGGCCTTTTCGGCTCGCTATTGGGCGTCTGGCTGTTCGCGCTGCTGCGGCGGCTGGGCCAGATCGACCTTTTCATCAGCCTGTCCTACGCGGCGCTCTTGAGCGTTCTGGGCACGCTGATGCTGATCGAGAGCGGCAAGGCGCTGTGGCGCGGCCGGTTGCCGGGCGGCGCACGGCGCAAGCTCCATCAGCACACTTGGCTGCACGGGCTGCCGCTCAAGATGCGCTTCCGCCGCTCGAAGCTCTACATCAGCGCGCTCCTGCCGCTGGGGCTGGGCTTCGCGGTTGGCGTGCTGTCGGCGGTGATGGGAGTGGGCGGCGGCTTCGTCATGGTGCCGGCGATGATCTACATCCTGGGCATGCCGACTTCGGTCGTGCCGGGTACCTCGCTCTTCCAGATCATCTTCGTCGCTGCGCTGGTCACCGTGCTGCAGGCGCTCGAGAACGGGACGGTCGATGTCGTGCTGGCGCTCATCCTGCTGGTCGGCGGCGTCATCGGTGCGCAATTCGGCAGCCGCGTCGGCGCCAGACTGCGCGACGAGCAGCTGCGCGCGCTTCTGGCATTGATCGTCCTCGGCGTCGCGGTGAAGCTTTGCGCCGACCTCACCGTCCGGCCCAACGATCTCTATTCGATCGCCCCCGTCGAGTCATGAGGCATCTTCTCATCGCCCTTCTCGTTCTCGGCGGCATGGCCTGCATGAGCGCCGGCGCGGCGCGCGCGGATGGGCTGGCCGCCGACCTCTCCAGCCATGTCATCGCCATCACCACCGGCTTCACCGGCACCGAGGTCGTGCTGTTCGGCGCGACCGACGGCAAGGGCGATGTCATCGTCGTCGTGCGCGCGCCCGGCCGTCCGGTCGTCGTGCGCCGCAAGCGCCACATCGTGGGGATGTGGATCAATACGCGCTCCGTCGTCTTTTCGGATGCGCCCGGGTTTTATGCCGTCTATGCCAGCGCGCCGCTCGAGCAGATCGCACCGGCCGCGGTCCTGGCCGAGCGCCAGATCGGGATGGCCAATTTGCGGCTCGGCCAAGTCGAGGGCGTGCGCTCGCCGGGCGAACTCGCCGATTACCGCGCGGCGCTCCTCGCCGAGGAGCAGGGCGAGCATCGCTACGCGGCGGAGACCGGGCGAATCGAGTTCCTGGGCGACCGGCTGTTCCGCGCGGACGTAGCGCTGCCGGCGAGCGTCCCGACCGGCGCCTACCTCGTTCAAGTGCTCCTGCTGCGCGACAAGGCGGTGATCAGCGACCACATCACGCCGCTCGTCGTCTCCCAGATCGGGGTCAGCGCCGCGCTCAGCGATTTCGCCGAGCGGCGCGCGCTGCTCTACGGCATCGTTGCCGTGCTGGGCGCGGTGGCGGCAGGATGGCTCGCGAGCCTACCGTTCCGCAATGCGTGAGCCCTGGCGATGAGCGATCCTCTCGCGCCGCAACCCGCACTGCCGCCATCGGAGCGCACCTTTCTCGTCGTCGTCGACGAGACCACGGAAATGCGGGTGGCGCTTCGCTTCGCGGCGCTGCGCGCGGGCCACACCGGCGGTCGCGTCGCCCTCCTCTACGTCATCGAGCCAAGCGACATGCAGCAGTGGATGGCGGTCGAGTCGCTGATGCGCGCGGAGCGGCGCGAGGAAGCGGAGCAGCTCCTGCACAAGCTTTCCGCGGAAGTGAGCGAACTCTCGGGATCGATGCCGGTCGTCTACATTCGCGAAGGGCGGCGGCGCGACGAGTTGCTGACGCTGCTCGACGAGGAGCCGAGCATCTCGATCCTGGTGCTGGCCGCCGGCACCGGGCAGGAAGGCCCGGGGCCGCTCATCACCGCGCTTGTCGGCAAGATGGCCGGGCGAATGCGCGTCCCCATCACCGTCGTCCCCGGCGGTCTCGACGACGATCAGATCGCAGCGCTGGCTTGAGAGGCCGTCTTGCCGAAGACGCGCTCGGCCGGCAGGCGGAGCGTCGCAATCGCGCCGCCGCCCGGCGCGCAGGCAAGATCGAGACTGCCGTCATGGAGTTCGAGGAGGTGCTTGGCGCGCCTGAGGCCGTCCGCCTCGGCGGGCGCAGTCGCCGGTGCGAGCAGGGCGGCGATTTCCTCTTCCGTCACGCCGCGACCGATGTTTCTCACGGCAATAGCCAGCCGGCCATCGGTCTCGATCTTGGCGCTCAGCGACACCTCGCCACCGTAGCCCGCCCAGCCGATGGCATTGCCGATCACCGCGACCAGTGCCTCTTTCAGTCGCTGCTCGTCGCCGGTCACGGTTCGGACATCGGTCGCCAGGCCGACGGTCAATCGGATCCCTGCGGCCGCTGCCAGCGGTCCGCTCGCATGGACCGTACTGGCGATGAGCGCCGCGACCTCGACCGCCGCCTCGACCAGCGTCGCCGCAGCAGCCGCATTGGGCATCAGCGCGCGCAGGCGTTCGCTCGGACGCGGGTTTTCCGCTTCAGCGGCGCGGGCGCGGGCGAGCGCCTCTTCGAGCCGCTTCTGCTCGGTGACATCCTGCACCGTCCCGATGATCTTGACGAGCCGCTCGAACTCGTCATGCAGCGGCCGGCCGGCACAGCGGATGAAGCACATCTCGCCGGTGTTGCGGAGCATGCGGAGATCGATCGGCGCCGGCGCGTCCGCGCGGCCAAGCGCGGCGAGCCAGGCCGCGGCGCCGGCGCGGTCGCGCGGATGAATGAGCGCGATCAGATTCGCACGCGACGGCGGCACGCTGTCCTCTTCCAAATGGAGAATGCGATAGAACGCCGGCGACCAGCGCATCGCGCCGTTGCCGAAATCCCAGTCCCAATCGCCGATCAGTGCCACCTGCTGCGCCTGCCGCAGCGAGGTCTCGCTCTGCCGCAGCGCCGCCTCGGCGGCCTGGCCGTGCGCATGCTCTTGGGCGAGCAGACTCCGCACCTCGCCGAGCGTCCGGCCGAGCCGCGTGAACTCGCTGACTTCGCTGACCGCCGCCACCGGCTGCGCGAGCGACCGCGCCGGGCCGAGCGTCGCCGCGAAACTCATGAGCTCGCGCAACGCGCGGCGCAGGCGCTGGCCGGTGACCGCCGCAATCGCAAGACCGATGACGAGCATGGTGATCCCGCCGCTGAGCGTGGCCCAGAGCCAGCCCTCGAACCAGCCGTCGATCGCGGCCTGAGGCGCGCTCATCAGTACGCCCCAATCGGAGAGCGCCGATTTCGACCACGCCGCGTAGACCGGCGTGCCGTCGCTAGTGGTGGCGTGGAAAATGCCGGCGGGCGGCGTGGCGAGCCGATCGACCAGGCCGGGATCGCGCGCGCCGATGAAGCGCGCGGCATCGCGCGAGCGCCAGAGGATGCGGCCGCTCGAATCGAGCACCGCGCCCGTCCAACCCGCCGGCATCTGGGCCAGGTTAAGCGCCTCGGCGAGATGCTGCGGCGGCACCCTCATGACCAGGGCATGGGTCCCTTGGGCGACCGGCGCCACCAGCGCATAGGCCAGCGGCGGCAGAGCCTGGGTCTCGATGAGGCCGGTGACCAGGGCGGTCCCGCTGGCGACGGCACGCGCGACGCTTGCAGCATCGACCTGCGGCTCCACGGCCACGCCATAGGGTGCGGCGGTCGAGAAGATCGGTCGGCCGCTGGCATCGGCGAGCGTGATCACCGCTCCGAAACTCTGCGCCACCGCCTCGGCTTCAGTGTAGAAGCGCGTGTAGTCCTGCGCGGCGAGCGCCGAGGAGAGGCCGAGGGTGTCGAGCGTCGCTCCAGCGCGAGCGAGCTCGCGGTCGACCGCCGCGACAAGGCGCGTTCCCGATGCCGAAAGCTCCTGACCGGTGATCCGCCAGTACTGATCGTAGACACGAACCAGCAGCATCGCCGAAAAGGCCGCCGCGGGCAGGGCGCCGGCCAAGAGCAGCATTGTGAGATAGGCCAGCAGCGGCCGCTCCGGTCTCGAGCGCAACGCTTGCGGCAGCATCGGGATACCGTGCGATGGATGACGCCAGCGAGTATCGGCAACAGGTGTGAAGGGATACTGAACGGGCGAGAGCGGCGGCGGAGACGCCCTTTCCATTGCGGTGCCGCGCGCTCCTGCATCTCCGCGGCCCCTCGCGCCGCGGGTCGGCACTGGCGTTTCTTAACCAAGCGTCCCAGGCAAGCGTCTGCGCGGGGAGGCCGGCCAAGCGGCGCGCGCCTGCGCAATTCTCGCGCGTACGGTTAAGCGCTGCTAGCCATTATTCAGCGTCCCCCTATTTCGGCAACTGAGCCTTGTATCCCGCTATCGGAGGGGGCATGTTTCTTCCGGCTCGCGTCGTCGGTTCGGACGGCGGCCATCCGAGTTCGCGACCCGTCAAGCGGTCGCCGCCGGCCTGTGGTATGGCAGGCCGCAATAGGTGTCGGTCGCCCTGCCCGTGGCGAGGTTCCGACCGGCAGGTCGACGGCCGCGATGGAGCGGCGCGGAGGAGTATTGGGTGATGGCGACGGTCCTGGTGATTGATGACGACCAGCAGATTCGTCGAATGGTGGTTCGCGTGCTCGCCCGCGACAATCATGAGGTGATCGAGGCAAGCGACGGCCAGGAAGGGCTGAAACTGTTCAATGCACGTCACCCGGCGCTGGTGATCACCGACATTCTCATGCCGGAGAAGGAAGGCATCGAGACGATCCGGGAGATCCGCGCCGTCGCGCCGCATGTACCGATTCTCGCGATGTCCGGCGGCGGCACGTCGAAGGCCATGGTCTTTCTCGACGTCGCCAAGGCCTTGGGCGCCGATTCCGCCTTGAGCAAGCCGTTCCGCGCCGATGAGCTCATCGACGCCGTCAACAAGCTCCTGCAGCCTTGAGCAAAGTCAGTTGCGGTGGATCGGGTCGATCCAGCGCACCTCTTCGGGCGGCTCCGCCGGCGCGATGTCGAGATTGACCACCACCGGCTCCTGACCGCTGCGCACCAGCACGCATTCGAGCGGCTCGGCCGCGCTCGCGTTGATCTCCTGGTGCGGCACATAGGGCGGGACGTAGATGAAGTCGCCTGGACCGGCCTCCGCGACATATTCGAGCCGCTCGCCCCAGCGCATGCGCGCGCGGCCCTTGACGATAAAGATCACGCTCTCGAGCGCGCCGTGGTGGTGTGCGCCGGTCTTGGCATTGGCATGGATGGTGACCGTGCCGGCCCACAGCTTCTGCGCGCCGGCGCTGGCATAGGTGATGGCGGCGGCGCGGTTCATGCCGGGCGTTTGCGGCGTGTTCGCGTCGAGCTCGCTGCCTTTGACGACGCGGACGCCGTGCTCGCGCCAGTCGATCTTCGAATCCGTCATCCTCTCCTCGTCACGCCAACGCCGCCTGCCACTCGGCGCGGACATCGGCGTCGCTTTCGCCGGCGCGCTGCGCCGCGGACTGGAGCATCGCGCGGCCACCGAGCCGGTGCACGGCCCAGACCGCCATGGCGCGCACCAGCGGCGAGCCGTCGGCGAGGAGCGTGCGGACCTGGGGCAGAAGCCGCGCATCGCCGCTGTTGCCGATGGCGATGAGGACGTTGCGCAGGAAGCGGTCGCGGCCGATGCGCTTGATGGGCGAGCCCGAAAAGCGCGCGCGGAAGGCGGCATCGTCGAGCGCGGCGAGCTCAGAGAGCGCCGGCGCGCCGAGCCCCGCCCGCGGGCCCAGCGCGGGCTCGCCCGCGGCGCGCGCGAATTTGTTCCAGGGGCAAACGGCGAGGCAATCGTCGCAGCCATAGATCCGGTTGCCGATCAAGGGCCGCAGCTCCGCGGCAATGTGGCCTTTGTGCTCGATGGTGAGATAGGAGATGCAGCGCCGCGCGTCGATGCGATAGGGCGCGGGAAAGGCCTTCGTCGGGCAGACATCGAGGCAGCGCCGGCATTCGCCGCAATGATCCGCCTCGGGCTCATCGGGCGCGAGCGCGATGCCGAGATAGATCTCGCCGAGGAAGAGCCAGGAGCCGAAGTCGCGCGAGACCAGATTCGTGTGCTTGCCTTGCCAGCCGATGCCGGCGCGCTGCGCCAGAGGCTTCTCCATCACCGGCGCGGTATCGACGAAGACTTTGAGCGCGCCAGGCGCCAGCGCAGCGATGTCGTGCGCGAGCCGCTTCAGCTTCGACTTGACGAGATCGTGGTAATCGCGCCCACGGGCATAGACCGAGACATTACCGCACCCGCGCGCATCGAGCAGCGCCAGCGGGTCCTCGGCAGGCCCGTAATTCAGTCCGAGAACCACGACGCTCTTGACCTCGGGCCAAAGATCCCTCGGCGCCGAGCGCTCGGCCGCGCGCCCCGCGAGCCAGCCCATATCGCCGTGATAGCCGCGCTCGAGGAATTCCTGGAGATGCCGGCGCGCCTCGGGCGCCAACTCCGGCGCGGCGAACCCGACTGCATCGAAGCCCAGGAACAGCGCGCGCGCGCGGATCGCCGCCTTCACCTCATGCGGCGTGAGCGCCGTCATCCCCGGCCGCGATAGGGAGCGACGCCCTGATCCGGGAGCCACAGCCCTTCCGGCGCCGCGCCGGTCTGATAGAAGACGTCGATTGGCATGCCGCCGCGCGGATACCAATAACCGCCGATCCTGAGCCATTGCGGCGCAAGCGCGTCGACGAGGCGGCGCGCGATCGCCAGCGTGCAGTCCTCATGGAAGGCGCCGTGATTGCGAAAGGCACCCAGGTAAAGCTTCAGCGACTTGCTCTCGACCAGAAACTCGCCCGGCACATAGTCGATGACGAGATGGGCGAAATCAGGCTGCCCGGTGACCGGACAGAGCGCGGTGAACTCGGGACAGGTGAAGCGCACGAGATAGAGCTCGTGGGGATGCGGATTGCTGACCCGCTCCAGCACCGCCGCCTCGGGCGAGGCCGGCAGCGCCGCATGCGTGCCCAGCAGCTTCAGCTCGCGATAGATCGACTCGGCCATGCCATCGCTCAGCAGGGCGGGATGTCGCCCGAATCCCAGATCCGGGCCAGCGCCGACGCATGCTCTTCGAGCCGGCCGGCCGCGATCGCCGCCCGCACTCCCGCCATGAGATCCTGATAGTAGCGGAGATTGTGCTGGGTCAACAGCATGCTGCCCAGGATTTCGCCCACGCGCACGAGATGGTGGAGGTAGGCCCGGCTGTAGCGGCGGCAGGCGGGACAGACGCAGCCTTCGTCGAGCGGCCGTTGGTCGTCGAGATGCCGCGCATTGCGCAGATTGACGGTGCCGCGGCGGGTGAAGGCCTGCGCGGTCCGGCCGGAGCGCGTCGGCAGCACGCAGTCGAAGAGATCGATGCCGCGCCGCACCGCGCCCAGGATGTCGTTGGGCTTGCCGACGCCCATGAGATAGCGCGGCCGGGCCTCCGGCAGCGCCGGCACGGTCTCGTCCAAGACCGCGAACATTGCCGCCTGACCCTCGCCGACCGCGAGCCCGCCCACGGCGTAACCCTCGAAGCCGATGGCGCGGAGCGCAGCGGCCGAGGCAAGCCGAAGCGCCGGATAGACCCCGCCCTGGACGATGCCGAAGAGCGCGCGGCCCGGAAGTGGCATGAACGCCGTCTTTGAGCGCGCGGCCCAGCGCATCGACAGCTCCATCGATTGCCGCGCCTCGTCCTCGGTCGCGGGAAAGGGCGTGCATTCGTCGAAAACCATGGCGATGTCGGCGCCGAGCAGGCGCTGAATCGCGATCGAACGCTCGGGCGTCAGTTCCTGCAGGCTGCCATCGAGATGCGAGCGGAAGGAGACGCCGGCCTCGCCGATCCGGCGCAGCTTTGCGAGCGACATGACCTGGAAGCCGCCGGAATCGGTGAGGATGGGTCCCGGCCAGTTCATGAAGCGATGGAGCCCGCCCAGCTTCGCGATGCGCTCGGCGCCCGGACGCAGCATGAGATGATAGGTATTGGCGAGAATGATCTCGGCGCCGGTGGCCGCGACATCCTCGGGCCGCATCGCCTTGACGGTGGCGGCCGTCCCCACCGGCATGAAGGCCGGCGTCTCGACGGTGCCGTGCGCGGTCGCAATCCGGCCGCGCCGCGCCGCGCCATCGCGGGCGATGAGAGTGAAGGCGAATTCCGCGCTCACGGCGCGCGCTCCGGATGAAGCAGGCAGGCATCGCCATAGGAGAAGAAGCGATAGCCCGCAGCGATCGCATGCGCATAAGCGCGCTGCATCCGCGCAAGCCCGGCAAAGGCGGCGGCCAACATGAACAGGGTCGAGCGCGGCAGGTGAAAATTGGTGAAGAGCAGATCGACGGCGCGGAAGCGATAGCCCGGCGTGATGAAAAGCGCGGTCTCGCCGGCGAAGGGGGCGATGCGGCCCGTGGCGTCGGCGGCGCTTTCGATGAGCCGCAAACTCGTCGTGCCGCAGGCGATGATGCGGCCGCCGCGCGCGCGCGTTGCATTGAGGTGTTGGGCGGCTTCGGGCAAGAGAAAGCCGCGTTCGCTGTGCATGACATGGTCTGTGGTGTCGGCGGCCTTGACCGGCAGAAAGGTGCCGGCGCCGACATGGAGCGTCACGGTGAGGCGTTCGATCCCGGCGGCGTCGAGCGCGGCCAGGAGACGCTCGGTGAAGTGGAGCCCGGCGGTCGGCGCCGCGACCGCGCCGGGCGCGCGCGCGAAGATGGTCTGGTAATCGGTGCGGTCGCGCGCCTCGCCGCCGCGCGGGCGCTTGATGTAAGGCGGCAGCGGCATGCTGCCGCAACGCTCGAGCGCGGCCATGAACGCCGCGCCTTCGAGGCCGAAATCGAGCGTCACCTCGCCCGCCTCTTTCGCCGTGACATCGGCGGCGAAACCCGCGCCGAAGACGAGATGGTCGCCCGGCTGCAATCGCCGTGCGCCCTTGGCGAAGCCGCGCCATATGCCGCCGCCCAAATCCCGATGCAGGGTCACCTCGACTTGCGCCGCGCCGCGCTGGCCGAGAAGCCGCGCCGGGATGACGCGCGTGTCGTTGAACACCATGACATCGCCCGGCCGCAACAGGCGCGGCAGATCGGAAACAAGACGGTCCTCCAGCGCCTCGCCCACCACCAAGAGCCGCGCCGCATCGCGCGGTGCGCAGGGGCGCTCGGCGATGAGCTCGCGGGGCAGGGAAAAGTCGAATTCATCGACGCGCATGGCGGGACGGCTCTAGCCGGAACGCGGCGCCAGGGGAAGCGGGGTGCGCGCCTGGAGAATCGTCTATAATGTTAAATCACCATGCCGCCTGCGCCCCCGCCGAACAAAACCCCGACCGACCGCCGGGCCGAATGGCCGCTCGACCCCGATATCGCCTATCTCAACCACGGCGGCTACGGCGTCACGCCCATTCCCGTGCTCGCGGCGCAGGAGGAATGGCGCCAACGCATCGAGCGTAACCCCACGGGCTTCATGGCGCGCGAATTGCCGGCGGCGCTGCGCCAAACGGCGGCCGAAGTAGCCAAGGCGGTCGGCGCCGCGGCGTCGGATCTGGTCTTCGTCGAGAACGCCACGGCCGGAATCAACGCGGTGCTGCGCTCGCTCCGGCTCGGCGCCGGCGACGAGATTCTTGTCACCAGCCTCGCCTATCCGGCCGTGCTCAAGGCGGCGCGGTTCGTCTGCGAGGCGGCGGGCGCCAGTTTGGTCGAGGTCGAGATCCCGCTGCCGGTCGCCGCGGAGGAGACCGTCACGGACGCGGTCGCGTCCCGACTTTCGCGGCGCACGCGGCTCGTGATCTTCGACCACATCGCTTCGGCGAGCGCCCTGGTGCTTCCGGTCGCCAAGCTCACCGCTCTGGCGCGGCAGGTGGGCGCGCGCGTGCTGATCGACGGGGCGCATGCGCCGGGACAAATCCCGCTCGACATCGCCGCCATCGGCGCGGAGTACTATGTCGGCAACCTGCACAAATGGTATTTCGCGCCGCGCGGCTGCGGCTTCCTTCACGCCGCGCCCGCGGCGCAGGAGGGGCTGCATCCGCTCGCCATTTCGCACGGGCTCGGCGGCGGCATCATCGCCGAGTTCGATTGGACGGGAACGCGCGACTTCTCGCATGTGCTCGCCGCGCCCGCCGGCATCGGCTTTCACGCGAGCCTCGGCGGGGCGGCACTCATGGCGCGCAACCGCGGTCTCGCGCGCGCCGCCGCAACCCTGCTCGCGCGCGAATGGCGCAGCGAGATGGGCGGCCCGTCCGATGCTTTCGCCGCGATGGCTACGGTGCGGCTGCCGCTCGCAGACGAGGTCAGCACGGCACGCGCCGTTGCGCTCTGCCGCTTTCTCGCCGAGCGTCACCGCATCGAGGTCGCCATCAATGCGGTGAGCGGCGCACTCTGGCTGCGGATCTCGGCGCAAGCCTACAACGATCTCGCGGAATACGAACGGCTCGCCGCAATCTTCGCGGCGCCGCGGAACGACCTGCCGTGATCCGCCGCATCGCCGCCCCGCTCGCGAGTCTGGCGCTCCTTTGGGCGTTGTGGCTGCCCGGGGTCGACGCCGAGAGTCATCACCTCCTGATCGACCTGCGCCCACCTGCGATCCTGATGTTGCTGATCCTGCTGGTTGCTTGCAGGGCGCTTGCGGGGCGGCGTTTGCCGCGGGGAGCAACCATTATCCTTGCCGTGCTGCTCTTCGCCGCCGCGCTCCTGCAAGCGGCGGCGGCGCTGGTGCTGCGCTTCCTCGACCGGCCGCTCGATCTCTATTTCGATCCGCAGCACCTGCCATCGCTTGTCGGACTCTTCACCGACGCCATGGGCGCTGTGCGCGCGGCGTTGGTCCTCGCCGCGGCGTTGTTGGGTGCCGTCGCGCTCCTCGCCGCGATCTATTGGGCGCTGCGGAGCGTGGCGCGCGCGCTGGCGCCGCGCGGCGTCGTGCTTGGAGCTTCGGTGCTGGCGCTGGCGGTGCTGGGCACCAGCGCCCTCCCCGCAGGAGTACCGTCCCCAATCAATACGAGTGCGGCGAGCGCGATTGCCGATCAAGCGGCGCTTCTCTATCGCGGCTTTGCCGTGATGCATGGCTATGATGACCGCTATGCGCGGGTGCTCGCCGCGCCGGAGCCGCCGCTGCGCGATCTCCCCGGCCTGGCGCGGCAGGACGTGATTCTCATCTTCGTCGAATCCTACGGCACCATCGTCCTCGACGAGCCGCGCTTTCACGCCGTAGTGGCGCCGGCGCTCGCGGATTTCGCCGCGGTGGTGAAGGGAGCCGGCTACGAACTGGTTTCGAGCCGCCTGGTCTCGCCGACCTTCGGCGGCGGCTCCTGGCTCGCGCATGGCACCTTGGCGAGCGGCATCAAGCTCGACCCGTTCCTAGACCGTCTGGTGATGGCGAGCCACCGCCGCAGCCTACCGCGCTATCTCGCGGCCGCCGGCTACCGCACCATCGAAATCATGCCGGGCATCAAGAAGCCCTGGCCCGAAGGCGCCTTCTGGGGCTTCGAGCGGAGCTACTATGCGCGCGACCTCGGCTATACCGGTCCGCCCTTCGGGTGGTTCGAGATTCCCGACCAATACACACTGCGCAGCTTCGCCGAGGACGAGCTGTGGCCGGGCCACGCGCCGGTCTTCGCGCAGATCGTACTGGTGTCGAGCCATACGCCCTTCGCGCCGGTCCCGCCCTATGTCGCGGATTGGCGGGATGCCGGCGCCTTCGCCAGCATCAGCCAAGCGCAATGGCGCACGATCTATCGCGAGCCGGATTGGTCGGATCTCGAAGCACCCTATCTCGCGAGCGTCGTCTATGATTTGCAGACCCTCGCGTCCTTTCTCGCGCGGCTCGACGGTAAGGCCTTGGTCATCATCCTCGGCGACCATCAGCCGCCCGGCTTCGCCTCCGGCGCGAAGGTGCCGTGGACCGTGCCGGTGCATATCTTGTCGCGCGACTCCGCGCTCGTCGCGCCCTTCCGCCGCGCGGGCTACGAGCCGGGGGCGCTGCCGCAGCCGATCGTCGAGCCAAAGGGCATGGAAAGCTTTCTCGGCGATTTCCTCAGGGATTTCTCGGCAGGGAGCGCCGGCGATTGAACGACATTGATGCCGCACTTGCCGATTATCGCGCGCAAGGCCTCGCCGTGCTGCGCGGTTTCTTCGCGCCCGCGGAGGTGGCAGCGATGGCGACGGCATTTGACCGCCATTGGCGCGAGGGCATGGCGCACCCCAAAAGCTTTCGGCACGGTAATCTGCTTTATCGCCTTGGCCGCGACCCGAATTTGGGCAAAGTCGTCCGGCTGGTGCAATGGCCGGCCTATGTCGATGCCGCGCTGGAGGCGGTGCGGCGCGATCCGCGCTGGCTCGCGCTCTTGGAACCGCTCCTCGGCCGCGACGTCAAGCAGATCATCAATCAGCTGCATTGGAAGCCGCCGGGCGCGGCGGCGGCCGAATTCGCCTTTCATCAGGATGCGCGCTTCCGCCGGCCGCGCTCGGCCTATCGCAATCTGGCGCAATCTTATGTCCAGACCGGCATCGCCATCGATCCGCACCGCGTCGCGAATGGGGCGATGCGGGTCTATCCCGCCTCGCATCTCCTGGGCGAGCGCGAGGTCGCCGGCCCCGCGCCGGTGCTCGACCAGGCGATGGCGGAGGAGCAGCTTGTCGCCGCCGGCCTCGATCCCACGCGCCTCATCGATCTCGAGCTCGAGCCGGGCGATGTCGCGTTCTGGAACGTCTACACCATCCACGGCTCCGGTTCGAACCGCAGCGCGGGCGACCGGCGCTTCTACTTGAATGGCTATGTCCGCGCCGCCGATTGCGACCGCGGCGAATGGGCCTTCCGCGCCGGCACGCCGGTGCCCTTGGGCGAGCCCGCGCTCGTCCATTACGATGATCTCTTCACCCGGCCAGAGCCGCACTACCTCGACAA
>Ga0209415_10007720_pt1 | contig 18737 bp, 17 predicted proteins | sample PeaSoiSIISIP2007_FD_187696 | JGI IMG/M metagenome (GOLD analysis project Ga0209415, IMG submission 187696) | Peat soil microbial communities from Weissenstadt, Germany - SII-SIP-2007 (SPAdes) (version 2) | ecosystem: Environmental > Terrestrial > Soil > Wetlands > Peat | place: Germany...
ATATTGCGCGAGCCGATGACCAGGTCGGCGCCGCCGTCGAGGGCGCGCACGAACGAAGGCAGATAGCGGACGTCGTGCGACAGGTCCGCGTCCATCTCGAAGAATCGATCGTAGCCCTCGGCGAGCCCCATCGTGAACGCCTGCACGTAGGCGGTCCCCAGACCCAGCTTGCCGGCGCGGTGCATCACGCGAACGTGCGAATCCTTCGCCGCGATCGAGTCCGCGAGATCGCCCGTGCCGTCGGGCGATTTGTCGTCCACGACCACCACGTCCGCGTCCGGCAGAGCGCCGCGAACGCCCTCGACGAACCGGGGAAGATTGTCCCGCTCGTTGTAAGTGGGCGTGACCACAAGCGTGCGGGGCGGCGGGACGGGCACGGAAGCGCGCGAAGCTAGCGCAACAGGCCCTTTCGCCGCAAACGCGGTCGAAGTCGTCTCTGACCGGTGCGGCCGTCCGCTGATAGGATGACATCGTGCCGGTGAAGCCCAGCTCTGCTCGCCCGCTCGACGCCCGCCTCGCGGACCTCGAAGCGGCCCTCGCGCGCGAAATCCGCGTGAGCAGGGCGCTACGCGAAGTGGGGGTCGCCCTCGGCACGACGCTCGACCTCGACCAGCTGCTCGAGCTCATCCTCGACAGGATCACGGACGCCGTCGAGGCGGACCGCGCGACCCTGTATTTGCTCGACGAGGCCAACGACGAGCTTGTCTCGCGCGTCGCCCAGGGCGAGGACGTCCGCTCGATCCACCTGAAGATCGGGCACGGAATCGCCGGATACGTCGCGCGCACGGGCAAGCCGCTCCACGTGCGCGACGCGTACAAGGACCCGCGCTTCAGCGCCGAGTGGGACATGGTCACCGGCTACAGGACGCGATCGATCCTCGCGGCGCCGATGAGGAACCACCTCGGGAAGACGATCGGCGTCGTCCAGGTGCTCAACAAGCGGCGCGGCCAGTTCACGGACGACGATGCGGACATCCTCGCCGCGCTGGCCACACAGGCCGCCGTCAGCATCGACAACTCGCGCCTCTTCATGTCGGTGACGCAGAAGAACATCCTGCTTCTCGACACGAAGGAGCAGCTCGAGCACCGGGTCCGCGACCTCAAGCTCCTGTTCGATCTCGAGCGAGCGATGGCGCACGCCGCGTCGCTCGAAGAGCTCCTCATGGCGGTCCTCGGCGAGGCGATGCGCGCGTGCGAGGCCAGGATGAGCGCCGTCGCGCTCCGGGACCCCGAGTCGGGCACGGGCACGCTCTACGTCATCGACGAGCGCGGCAAGAAAATGAAGAGCCTGCCCTTCCCGGAGAACCTCGGGCTCATCGGATGGGCCGTGCGCAACAACGAAGTCCTCATATCGAGCGACGCCGAGAGCGACGCGCGCCGCGATCGGGCGCTCGACACGCGCGTCGGCGGCGCGACCGCGAAGACGGCGCTCGCGGTGCCGCTCGAGGGCGACGGGGACTCCGCCCTCGGGGCGCTCGCGATCTACAACAAGAGAGGCGGTCGCCCGTTCAACGAGGAGGACCGGGAGCTCCTGGTCCTCGTCACGGCCAACGCGTCGACGGCCGTCCGCCTGCAGCTTTCGAGGGAGGCGCGCGAGCACGAGGAGCGCCTGACGACGATCGGCCGCCTCCTCTCGAGCGTCATTCACGACCTCAAGACGCCGCTCACCGTCATGAGCGGGTACGTCCAGCTCATGCAGTCGTCGAACGATCTGGCCCAGCGGGAGAAGTACGCAGAGCTCATCCTGAGGCAGTTCGATCACATCGGCGCGATGCAGCGCGAGGTGCTCGAGTTCGCGCGGGGCGAGAAGAGCGTGCTTATCCGCAAGGTGTACCTGCAGAAGTTCTTCGACGACGTCCGGGAGCAGCTCGAGGGCGAGCTCGCGAGGCGAGGTGTCGAGCTCGTGGTGGACGTCCAGGAGCGCGGCACCGCGCGCTTCGACGAGGGGAAGATGCTCCGCGTCATCAACAACCTGGCGAGGAACGCGGCCGAGGCCATGGGTCAGGCCGGCGGCAAGTTCGTCATCAAGGTCACGCGCGACAAGGAAGACCGGGCGCTCGTCGTCTCGTTCTCGGACACGGGGCCCGGCATCCCGAAGCAGATCGAGCACCGTCTCTTCCAGTCGTTCGTGACGAGCGGCAAGGAGGGCGGCACGGGGCTCGGGCTCGCGATCGTGAAGAAGATCGCCGAGGAGCACGGCGGCAAGGTCAGCGTGCAGTCGTCGAGTCGAGGGGCGACGTTCAAGCTGCGGATCCCGCAGCCGCGGACGTGAGAGCTCGCCTCGCCGTGCGGGCGGGGCCCGGCGCGGCCGCCGTCATCGTGCTCGCGGCAGGCGTGGTGCGTGCGGGCGTTCCCCTCCCGCCCTGGATCAACGAGGGGCTAGTCCCCCCGGCCGCGTGGGCGCGGTCCGTCGCGCCGAAGCCCGGCGAGCGGGCCCGTCCGGGCGACCTCGTCATCTTCTCGGGGGCCTCGACGGCGAGCCCGCGGCGCGGGGTCACGGCGCCCGGGGCCACACTGGGGTTCTTCGGGGCGAGGCGCGGCTCGGGATGCTCGGGGACGTGGTGGCTGGTCGGCCCCCTCGCGTGGGTCTGCTCGGACGACGCCGTCCTGTCGCCGGCCGAGCCAGTCGCGGTGCCTGCGCTTCCGGCACAGTACTTCTTCGTCGGTCGAGCGGGCGCCAGCGCCTACTCCAGCCTGGACTCGGCCGCGGAAGGCGCTGCCGACAGGGATCTCGAGGGCGGTTGGGCGGTCGCGGTCGTCGAGCAGCGCGAGGCAAACGGGGCCAGGTGGGCGCGGACGAGCAAGGACCTCTGGATCGCCGCGGCGGATCTCGTCGCGGCCCGCCCCTCGGAGTTCGAAGGGGCGGCGATCGAGGATGGAACGATGGACGTGGCCTGGATCCTCGCGGACCGCGCGAGCGTCTTCGCGTCGCCGTCGCCGAAGGGCAAGCCGAAGGGGACGCGAGACCGGTTCCAGCGCGTGCACGTGCGCGAGGAGAGCGGTCCGATGGTCCGCATCGACGACGGCGCCTGGCTGCTCGCCAGGGATCTCTCGCGGCCCAGCGTCGCGCCTCCGCCCGCCGAGGTCACGCTGCCCGGGGAGCGCTGGATCGACGTCGAGACCGCGACGCAGACCCTCGTGGCCTACGAGGGGGCTCGCCCCGTGTTTGCCACGCTGGTCTCGACGGGGCGCACCGGGGAGTCGCAGACGCCTCCGGGAGTGCACCGGATCTGGTCGAAGCTCCTGGCGTCCACGATGGGCAACGTGACGACCGACGCCAACGCGCGGTACTCGCTCGAGGATGTCCCCTACGTCCAGTTCTTCGACAACGGGGTTGCCTTGCACGGGACCTACTGGCACCAGGACTTCGGTCACGCGCGGAGCCACGGCTGCGTGAACCTCGCGCCGAGGGACGCGCGCCGCTTGTTCGCATTCACGGCGCCGCGGCTCGCCGCGGGCTGGATGGCCGCTTACCCGACGCGCGTCGAAGAGGGGACATGGGTGCGAGTCAGGTGAGTCGCGCCGGGTGACTACGACGGCGAGAACGCATACGCTCGCTCGCATGCCAAGGCGCGCGCGACGCTGGATCGCTCCCGGCCTGCTTTTCTCCGTTCTCGGATGCACGTCGAGCGCCGCTCCAGTCGTCCCCGTCGACGCGCAGACCGTTTGCCCGATGTCTCCCTCGGCGGCCGTTGGCGCCCCCTGCGGCAGCGAAGGGCTCGTGTGCTCCCCCGAGTACCCCTGCGGCATCTTGCAAGCGACCGCGACGTGCACGTGCACGGCGGGGGTCTTCGTCTGCACGGACATCACGGGCAAGGCGCTCGCGGAGGGCGGCTCACCGCAGTGTCCCGCTCTGGACGCTTCCGCGGCGTGCCCCGCCACGGAGACGATTGCCAGCCTGCGGGCTTGCGGCAATGCCGGTCTGATGTGCTTCTATCCCAGCACGTGCTCCGGCGGCCAGGAGTACGACACCTGCGTGTGCTTCACCGGCACGATCTCCGATGGCGGGATGGGCCTTCGGTTCGAGTGCACCCCGGCGTGCGACTACGACGCGGCTCCGATCGACGCGGGACCGACTGTCGACGCGACGGCGCCGGACGTCTCCACCGAGGACGCGCCATCGGAAGCGCGAGGCGCCGACGCTCCCGGCGGCTGATGGCCGACCGGGACGGGCGGGCCAGGATCAGGGGGCGGCGACGCCCTTGAGCCAGAAGGCGATGACGAACGCGATGAGCACGAGCGATTCGATGAGCGCCAGGCCGAGGATCATCGGCGTCTGGATGCGGGCGGATGCCCCCGGGTTGCGTGAGATGCCCTCGAGCGCGGCCGCCGCGGCCCGTCCCTGACCAAGCGCGCCTCCGAGGACCGCGAGCCCGATCGCGATCCCGGCGCCGGCGGCGGCATACGAACGGACATCGAAGATGTTGGAGCCGGCCCCCTCGCCCTGCGCAAACGCGGCGAGCGGAACGAATAGAGAGGCGGCGAACGTGAACGCCGCGAGGGCGAGCTTCTTCGGGGTCGACATCGTCACGGGCTCCTTGGGCTTACGGGGATGAGGAATCGCGCGAAAGCGGTGATGGGCGGGCCTAATAGTCTTTTTTCGCGTGCGCCGCTAGGGCCCTCTCGTTCGCGCAAATCGTGCGCCGATCAGGCCGCAGCGCTCGCGAGCTCCTCGGGTGCGTGATCCTTGGCCGGCGTAGCGTGAGCGTCGTGATCCTCGTGCTCGGTCGCGAGGGCGATGTAGATCGACGTAAGGATGCAGAAGACGAGCACCTGGACGATGCAGACGAGGAGGCTCAACACCAGCACGGGCACCGGCAGGAACAGCGTGACCATGCCTAGCGCGATCGTCACCAGCAAGTGATCGACCGCCATGTTGAGCATGAGGCGGATGCTCAGCGTCAGCGGCCTGATGAGGAGAGAGAACGTCTCGACGACGAAGAGGAGTATGTTGACCGGCAGGAGGGGCCAGCCCATCCAGGGGCCGAACAGGTGCTTCACGTACGCCAGGCCGTTCGCCTGGATGCCGTAGTAGTTGAACATCACGAAGACAACGACGGCACACCCGAGCGTGACGTTCCAGCTCGACGTAGGCGGAGTGAAGCCGGGGATGATGCCAAGAAAGTTGCTGAACACGATGAAGAGCGAGAGGGACCCGATGATCGGGAAGTACCGTTTGGCGCGCTTCGGGCCCATCATGTCCTTCACCAGGCCGTACCAGTAGCCGATCCACACTTCGAAGAACGTGCGAAGGGTGAGGTTCGCCTCCGGCAAGACCGCCTTGCCTTTGGCGGCAAGCGCAGGTCGTACGGCCAGCGTCAAGACGACGATGAGCGCCATGACGGCGACGCTTCCGACGAGCGGTTCGATGCCGTGGGCGTTCACCGGCTGGTGCCCCAGGAACGACCGGCCGAAAGCGTGGGCGTTTTCTCCCAGGGCCGGGAACATCGCGATCAGGTAACTGAGGAAGGACGTGTGCTCGGGCATGGGGCGCGCTCGTGGCAGAGTCAACCTATCGTCGGGGGCGGCTCGCTTCTATCGCTCACGAGCGACCCGATGGCAACCCCGATCGGCAGGCCGCAGAGGCCCACGATCATCCCGATCGGCGAGACGAGGCCGTGACGCATGAGGAGCCAGGCGATGGCAAGGACGGCGACCATCTTGACCAGCGCGACCAGCGCCCACGCCGCGCGGCTCTGCGCCTTCGCGGCCGGCGCGGTGGCGGGAAGCAAGGCGGCCACGGTCCGCGCGAGCGCCCACAGGTTTGCGGCCGCGAGGGCGGCGCCGAGGCCAACGGACGCCCCCACGCGAGGCCCGGAAAAGACGGCCGCCGCGAGCGCCATCGTCGCCCCCGTCGCGCCGACGGCCACGAGGGACGCCCTCAACCGTGCGTCGAGACCGCCGCCCGCAGTGCCTTGCATGTCGTCCTAGGAGTGATCGTCCCCTCCGCCGGGTCCCCTCCTATGGTCCGGATCGCGGTCCTTGGCAATATCGTCGCCGGTTCCCTTGTGGACCCAGGTCTCGTCGACATTCCACCGACCTGCGGAGGGATCCCGGGCCTCGGCGCGCTCGATGTCACGCTGCATATGGGTGGCAGTGCGCATCAGATTGCGAAAGGCGACCGCCACCCCCAGGACGAAGCCGGCCGCAGTCCCCCATCCGCCGCCTCCCCAGTAGCGAACATCCAGCCAGTGTCCGATGCCGCCGAGAACGAGGATCGTGAGCACGAGCTCGATCCCGACACTGCCGTACCGCCCGATCTCCAGCCATGGCCTCGCCATCGCTCTCTATCTGCCTCGGCGGCCGTGGCGCGTCGAGCGTGCGTAACACGATGCGGGTGCGCGATCCGGGCTCGTCGAATAGGATGATGCGTGTGTGCGCACGCGCGCACGCTTGGCGGAGAGTGGATATGGCAGCACGGCCGACGACGACCTGGGGGGCGACGCTCGCCGCCCTGGTATGGACGTCCGTGGCGCCCGGCCAGAACGAGCCGCTGCCCCCGCTGCCCGCGCCCGCGATTGCGCCTGCGCCACGCGCCCGCGATTGCGCCCGCGATTGCGCCGGAGCCCGCGCCTGCGCCCGCGCCCGCGCCCGCCATCGTCTATGTCGCCCCCGTCCCTCCAGTTCATGCGCCCCGCTTCTCCCTCTGGCTCGGCGGACGCGCCGGCTTGCTCGCGTACGGCGGCGGGCTCTACGTCAACAACGAGCAGAAGGACAGCATCGAGACCACGGGAAACTTCGTCCGGCCGGGGCTCGGCCTCGAGATCGACGTAGGGGCGCGCCTCGGCAGGCGTTACATCCCCTATCTCGGGGTGGAGCTCGGAGTCACCGGCGCCGGCCGCCGCTTCGATCAGACAACGAGCGCGAGCACCGGGTTCTACGGGGTCGGGTTTCGCTACCTCGCGGGCGATGTCGACACCGTCTCGTTCGCGAGCGACCTCTCCGTCGGGATCCGCCAGTTCCAGGTCGCCAACGCCACCGGCACATGGACTGCGTCAGGTCTCGAGATCTTCCGGCTCGGGCTGGGGGCCGAGATACGCGTGAGCACCCTCTTCGCAGTCTCCCCGATGGTCACCCTGTCCGGCGGGACGCTGACGCGCACGAGCGGCAGCATCTCGTACGCTCCGGGGCAGGGGGACGGCCAGACGGGACCAGGGACGGTCCTCGGCTCCGGCGTGCCCCTGCAGTTCTCGCAGGACACGAGCATCCCGAGCGGAGCGCAGACCACGTACGTTTCGGTCGTCGTGGGCTGCGGCGGTCACCTCGATCTCTTCGGCCGCTAGGAGCAACAAAAGCAAATCGAGGTCATCCGACGCTCGCGACCTGGGCTGCGCGTTCTTCGAGGACGCGCTCCAGGATCGGGCGAAGCGCGGTGAAGGCGCGCGCGCGGTGGCTCACGCGGTTCTTGTCCTCACCGTCGAGCTCCGCCAGGGTCCGGTCCATCCCCGCAACGACGAACAGCGGGTCATAGCCGAAGCCTCCGGAGCCTCGCGGGGTTCGCGTGATCGCCCCCTCGCATACGCCTTCCACCGTTCGCGGCTCGCCGCCTCCGGTGAACGGATCGACGAGCGCGAGCGCACACCGGAAGCGGGCCGGGAAGCCGCTGCTCGCGACGTCTGCCGGCTCGCCGAAAGCGTCGAGAGCGGTCAGGAGCGCCGCGTTGTTCTCGGCGTCCGTCGCGCGATCGTGCGCGAAGCGTGCACTCCGCACGCCGGGGCGCCCGTCGAGCGCGTCTACCTCCAGGCCCGAGTCGTCGGCCAGGGTGAGAGACATCGTGGCCTGGGCGATCGCCCGCGCCTTTTTCACGGCGTTGTCCACGAACATCGGGCCGTCCTCGACGACGTTTGGGGGCTCGCCGAGGAGGTCGGCGGCGCTGCGGACATCCACCGGAAGGCCGGCAAGGAGCGACCTGAGCTCCTCCAGCTTTCCGCGGCTGCTCGTCGCGACGACGAGGATCTCCTTGGTGGTCATGCCCGGCCCCTGGTCCGTCCGACCTACCCGACCAGCTTCGCCGGATCCACGCCGGCCGCAGCGAGCGCGCTTCGCTGCACCTGGCCGAGCTTCACGATGCCGGCGAGGGCCAGGTCAACCATCGCGTCGACGTCCTTGCGTTCGACCGGCGCGCCCTCCGCGGTGCCCTGGACCTCGACGATCTTACCGCTGGCGGTGGCAACGACGTTCAGGTCGACGCGCGCCTGCGAGTCCTCGATGTAGCAGAGGTCCAGCGCGAGGCCCGCTCCATCGAGCAACCCCACGCTCGTCGCCGCGACGGGCTCCCGGAGGGCGCGAGCGCCGATCTTCGAGAGCGCGAGCGCGAGCGCGACGAAGCCCCCGGTGACCGAGGCCGTGCGAGTGCCGCCGTCCGCCTCGAGGACGTCGCAATCGATCGTAATCGTGCGCGTACCCAGCCTGTCGAGGTGCACCGCGGCGCGAAGGGCGCGGCCGACCAATCGCTGGATCTCCTGCGAGCGCCCGCCGAGCGCCTTCCCACGCCCGTCCCGCTCCTGGCGCTTCGGATTGGCGCGCGGGTGCATCTGGTACTCGGCGGTGAGCCAACCCTGCCCCTTGCCCTCGAGAAACGGCGGCACCTTCTCGTCCACCGACGCCGTGCAAAGGACGACGGTACCGCCCGCGCGATAAAGGACCGACCCCTCGGAGGGACGGTGAAAGCCGGCGGTCATCTCCACGGGTCGAAGCGCGTCGGAGGAGCGGCCGTCGGGTCGGGGCATCGAGCGGTGCTCTTAGCACGCTTTGGGCCTTCATCCTTGCAACGATCCCGCGCTCTTGCCCCCGCTCTTGCCGGTGCTCTTCGCGGGGGCGATCGGGAGGGCGATCCGAAAACGAGTGCCGCCCCCGGCCCTCGATTCGCAAGTCACCGTTCCGCCGTGCGCCTCGACGATGTGACGCGTGATGGCGAGCCCCAGGCCGGTCCCCTCCCCCTTGGTCGAGAAGAACGGATCGAACACGCGGGCGCGGATCTCCTCCGGGACGCCCACGCCCTGATCGTCGACGTCGACGACGACGCTCATCCCCTCGGCGGCCACCCCCACCTCGATGGGCCCCCCGCTCGGCATGGCCTCCCGCGCGTTCCGGAGGAGGTTCAGGAGCGCCTGGCGCAGCTGCGCCTCGTCGAAGAGCGACGACGGTAGATCGGCTTCGACGTGCAGCGAGACCGTGCACCCCGCGTTCTCGATCTCGGGCGTCGCGAACTCCACGATCTCGCTGACCGCCGAGGCCAGGTCCTCCGCTTCCATGCGCGGCTGGGGTAGGCGGGCGACGCGCAGGTACTCCTCGCTCAGGTGCTCGAGGCGCTGCACCTCGCGGTGGATCGCGGCGAGGAGATTCTTGACCTCGGGGCGCGCGGCGCCGTCGCCCGCGAGCTCCTCCTCGAGCATCTCGACGTTCAATCCCATGGCGGAAAGAGGATTGCGGATCTCGTGGGTCACGTGCGCCGCCATCTTGCCGATCGCCGCGAGGCGCTCGTTCGAGAGCGCGAGCGCTTGGGCGCGCGAGAGCCCCGACACCATCGTCTCGAACGCCGCCTCGAGCTGCCCGATCTCGTCGTCGCTCGGCACGACCTCCCGCGACGTGAGATCTCCGCGAGCGACCGCCCGGGACCGCGACGTCACTCGGGCGAGCGGGGCGAGGAGGCGCTGGACGTGAAGCGACACGAGGAGCCCGACCGCGAGAGTCAGCGCGGCAAGCACGGCGAGCGCCCAGATCGACCGGATCTCGCGGTCTCGCGCGGCGGAGGACAGCTCGTCGATCGAGGCGCTCAGGCGAGCGGCCAGGAGGCGCAGCCGCCGATCGGCGTCGTGCTCGACCGTTCCGAGGGACAGGATCGTCCGGTTGATCCCGTCGCGATCGCCGCTCGCGATCGACGCGAACAGACGTTCGAATAGGCCGCGGTCGACCTCGAGCAACGACTCGATCGTGTCGAGCTCGGTCCCCAGCTGCCGCGCGAGCGCCCGGGTGGACTCGCTGCCGACGGTGGGCAACGTCTGTCCGAGCGTCGTGCGCGTCTCGGTGAACATCGTGCGCCGTGCTCCGACGAGCGTCTCGAGCAGCACACGCGTCGACCCCGGCTCGCGCTCGTCCGGGATGCCGTCGACGAGCGTCGAGAGGGTCGTCTGCGCAGCGCGCAGCTGGGCCAGGCGCATCGCGACCGGCACATAGCCACGCGCGAGCTCGACGCTGTCATCGGCGGCCCGCCGCTGCGCTACGATCCCCCAGCCGAGGGTCACGGCGAACGCGACGACCGTGACGGCGAACGACGCCAGCACGCGCCGTGCGATCGACGACCGGGGTTTGCTGTCGCTCGCGATCACCAGGGGCTATCCAGGGGGGTGGTGACGCAACGAGGCGGCGATCCAGGTGACGAGGTCGTCGACGGGAACGCCGGCCGCGCGGCCCCGCTTGCGCAATGCGATGAGGCTCGACGCACACGCCGTGACGACGCGTCCGCCGCCCGCGCGCGCGTGGGCGGCGAGCCTCGCGCCGGCGATGTCGCTCGAGACATCGGGCATCGTCGATGGAAGGAGGCCACCCGCGCCGGAGCAGACGGCGAGATCGCGCCGGTCGTCGAGCTCCTCCGGCGTCCGGCCAAGCGCCCGCGCGAGGACCGCACGAGGAGCCTCGTAGATCCCGAGCCCTCGGCCGAGCTGACAGGGGTCGTGCCAGCGCACCGGCTCGTCCTTCTCGCGCGGGACGGCCGACAGCAGCGGGAGCATTCGCTCCGCCGCCTCGACGAGGAGCTCGATCCGGGCGTCGACGCCGACTCCCGCGCCGGGGTAGCGTCGCCTCAGCGCGAGCGCGCAGCCGGCATCGACGACGATGATCCGCGAATGCCTCGACAGCTCGGCCGCGGTGGCTCGCGCGTGCCGAGCGAAGGCCTCGGCATCCCCGGCGAGCAGGAGCGGCAGACCGCAGCACGCATCGACGACGGCCACGGGCTTTCCCGAGAGCCGGGTCGCGGCGTCGACGGCGTCGCGCGCTTCCTCGGGCGCTTTGCGCAGATAGCCGCACCCGACGAGCAGGGCGTCGGCGGCGAGCGCGTCGCAGCGTGAGTCGGACGCGAGCTCGCGGGCGGCGGCGCGCGTCTCCGCGTCGTGGCGCGCGAAGGCACCGAGCGTACGCGTCGCGGCGGCCGGCGCGGCTCCCGAGCGCACGAAGGCGCTGCGCGCATCGAGGAGCACGTCTGCGACGGGGTTCCGATGGTCGCACACTTCCCGGCACGCGAAGCAGCCGGTGCAGGCCCATGCAGGGGCCGCGTGCGAGATGCCCGCGGGGGTATCGCCGTGCGCCGCCATCCACGCGGCGCTCATCTTTCCCCACGGGGTGATGGTCTCGCGCGGCTCCGCATTGGAGACGGGGCACGCGCTGCGGCAAAGCTTCGGACAGAAGACGCACTTCTCGAGCGCCGCGCGCCGCGGCTCGAGAAGGGGCAGGGCGCGCATCGGGCGGAGCGCTGGCCGCGGCATGGGGTGTCAGCGATACGTGAACACGAGGTCGTGGTCGCAGATGCGGAAGGCGTCGCCTTCGCCGATCTGCTTCCGCGCGATGCGCTGACCGTTGTACTCGACGCCGTTCGTCGACCCCATGTCCACCATGAAGTAGACGCCGTTCTGGAACTCGATCATCGCGTGCTGTCGCGAGACGTTAGGGTCCTTGAGCGTCAGGTCGCTCGATTGCTTCCCGCGTCCGATGACGTAGCGGTCCTTCGTCACCGCGTGCCGCTCGCCGTTGTACATGAGCGTGAGGGTGCCCGCATGGCCTGCAGGAGCGGGGAAGCCATTCGGAGCGGCCGCAGGTCCGCGCGGGAGCGGAGGCGGCATCGTGCGCGGCCCCGGAGCATGACCGCGGGGTGGAGGAATGGAGGCCGCGCGCGAGGGCGGAGGAGGAGCGGGCAGCGCGCTCCGTGCGGCAGGCGGCGGCGGCAATGGCCCGGGACGTCCGGGCGGCGGAGGAAGGCGACCAGGAGCGGGCAGCCCTCCGAGAGATGGCGGTCGTCCGGGGGGCGGAAGTCCGCCTGCCGACATGGGAGGCGAGGGCGCCGCCGCCTGGGGCTGCGCCTCGACGCCGCGTCCTGGGGCGGGGAACGGCGTTCGCGAGCCGGTTCCGCCGTAGCTCCGCTGACGCGCGTACTGCTTCATCGACTCGTTGATGAGATAGTCGATGCTGCATTCGAGCTCGCGCGCCATCTGCTCGAACGTCTCCCAGAGGACGTCACGGCACTGGAACGTGCGGGAGCTCTTCTTGTTAGGATCCGCGCTCATCGCGATTCGAGTGACTGGCGGGGGCTAACCCCCTCCCCCCTAGGCTAACGCCCCCCGCGAACTTTGCACAGGGTGCTTGGGCGTCTCACTGGAGGGAAGGCTCGATGCACCACTTCACGAAGTCGCCGACCGTCGTGACAGCCTTGCTTTCCGTCTCCTTCGAGCCCGGCTTCGGAACGTCGCACGTCCAGTTGCACTGGTCGGCGGGGTCGCACTTGGGAACGAGCGACTTGTCCGACTCGAGCGGAGCCAGCACCGACGCCTCGGCCTTCTTCCCCTGGTAGTACGAGCCCACGGCCGTCAACTTCGCGCCGAGGTCCTTCGACTCCAGAAATCCGTTCAGTATGGCCCGCGGCTTGGGACCACCCTGTGGGTCCATCATGAGAATCTGAGCGCCCGTCGAGAGCGGCTCGCTGAGGCCGATCTTGGTCTTCTCGTTCTGGGGGAGATGGCGCATGAAATCGGGGAGATCCTTGGTCGTTATCATGCGCAGGATCATGCGCTCCGCGTCCGCCCGGACCTGCCACTTCTTGTCGAACAACGAGTAGAGCTTGGGCAGGATCATGTCCTTGGGAAGCTCGCCGAGGCGTGCCATCGCGACGCCCCGCACCTTGTCGGGGGCTGTGTCGTCTTTGACGATGTCGAAGATGAGGTTGACGTCGTTCGGCGCGTTCTTGTCGACGCGGTTCTCGATCGCCGCGAGCGCGTCGACCCGCATCTTCTCGCTTTTGCTCTTGTCGTGCGCGAACCCGAGGCAATAGTCGACCGCGGGGCGGCCGCCGATTCGCTTCAGCTGCGTGAAGACCTTCTCGAGCTCTTGCTCCTGGTAAAGCTTCAGCTGGGCTTCGACCTGCTCAGGCTTCGCCGTGATGTGCTGGACCTTGTTCGCGTCGAGCACGAGGGCGCGCTGTTTGTCGAGCCAGTCCTGCGAATCGATCTTCTTGCCGAGGACGACGACCGCTTCGGCCGCGCGCTTCTTCGTCTCGTCGTCGCCGATGTCCGCCACGAGGGCGCACGCCCGGTCGACCTTCGTCGAGCTCTCCGTGATGTAGCTCGGCAGCGATTTCACGCTCGACGACCCGATGAACCGCATGATCTGCTCGATTCCGAACTGCTGCGAGCCGTTGTCGATCCGCGACTCGAAGTCCGTTTGCACCCATTGCGCGAGCGCCGTCGTGAGCTCTGTCTTGGCCTTTTCGTCCGTCGCGAGGGGCGGCTCGTGCGAGAGGAGCGCGAAGGCCGCGTCCTTGAAGGGAACGCTCGGGTCCGGCGGGATCACCTGGCCTTCCGCCGGCTTCGGCGGAGGCGGCTTCAGCATCTCGTCGACGAGCTTCGGTGCAATACCGTCGACGATTGTCCGTCGGGCCTCCTCGGTGAGGACGCCGAGGGCGCCCTGGACGCGTCCCTGGGACGTGTCGAACCCCATCGCCAGGAACTCGAGACCGACGCGCTTTCCGTTGCGCGGCCTCATGCGAACGAGCGACAGCGCCGCCTCTTCGCGCATGGGCCACGAATACTTGTCGTGGGTCACGATCGCGTAGAGCTTCTCCGGGCCCCCTTCCGTCGTCTCCCAGCGGTGGACGTCGGACTCGCTCACCGCGCAGCCCGCCGCCGCCCCCCCCCCTCCTGCCAGCGCCGCCAGCAGCGCCACGGAGGAAAGCCGGGGCCCCAGCGCCCATCCCGCCTCTACGAGCCTCTTTCGCATCGTGGTCCTTGTCTCCTCCCTACCGAGAGGGGCCTCGATGGTACGCTGGACAGCTCGCCCGTCGGAATAGTTTCGGGAAGTTGACCCTGCTTGCGTCCACGGCGTAGCGTTTTGTGTAGGACAACGTAGGGAATGGCTCTCCCCGGTACTCTCGCGGGCGTTCGACCGCCTCCGGCACGCGCGGCTGGCGACGTGCCGGCGTTGTCGCGCAACACGCGTGTCCCCACGGTCCTCGGGCGAGGCGCGGGGGCGTACGGTCGCACGCGCGAGGTCCTCGCGCTGGTGCTGTGGACCCTTGCCCTGTTCCTCGCGATGGCTCTGGCCTCGTACCGCGGTGATCCCACCGCCGCCGGGCTGGCCCCGCCGACGCCCGCGGGTCCGGACTGGGTCGGCCCGGTCGGTGCCCTCTGCGCCCGTGGCCTCGTCTCCTTGGTCGGGATCGTCGCGTGGGGGCTTCCGCTCGAGCTCGTCCTCCTCGGAATCCCCCTCGTTCGCGGCAAGGAAAGCCCGGCGACGCCTAGTCGCTGCGCGGGTGACCTGCTCATGGCCGTCGTCGCGGCAGCGCTCGTCCAGGTGGGCAGCCCGGGCAGGACCGCGTTCGGCAGTCATCCCGCGAGTGGCCTCGTCGGCGAGCTCTTCGGCGAGGTCGTGCGCTCGCTCTTCTCGACGGCGGGCTCGTTCCTCGTCGGCTTCGCATGCCTCGGTCTTATTCTGATCGGCCGCGCTGCGTTCTCGTTCATTGCCCTCGCACGACTCAGCGCGCGCGTAGCGTCGGCGACGGCGACGTGGACCGCAGGCGCGACGCGGGCGATACGCGAGGCGTGGCGGCAGGCGCGGGCGATCGAACGGCAAGAGGAGGACATCCGACGCATCGCCAGCGAGCCGCACATCGACGTGTCCCCGAAGGACGAGGCGCTCGTCGCGGCCCTGCCGCTTGATTTCGACGACGGCCTTGCAGGCGCGCTCGCGGAGCCCAGCTCGGTCCCCCTGGACCCCGACGCCAGCCCCTCCCTCGTGCTCCCTGTCATCACCCCGGCGCCCTCGTTCGCGCCCTTGCCGGCGCCCCCGCCCGCGCCCACCCAGGACCTCGCGCCGACGCCCGTTCCCCCGGCCGACGCCCCGCGACGAAGACGCCCCCGCAAGTCTCCCACCATCGTCGACACGTCTGCCGCCCTCGACAAGGAGCCGACGTTCGACGAGCCCGCGTCCGCCGCCTTCGAGCTTCCGAGCGTCGACTTCCTCACCGCCGAGAAGATCGAGCCGAGCCTCGCTGTCGACCGGGACAAGCTCCTCGCCAACGCGCAGACGCTCGTGGAGACGCTGGAGCACTACGGAGTCGTCGGCAAGGTCGAGGACATCTTGCCCGGACCGACCGTGACGACCTACGAGGTCTCGCCGGCAGCGGGCACCAAGGTCTCCAAGGTGGCCGGCCTGGCGGACGATCTCGCGCTTGCGCTCGCACGCAAGGTTCGCATCGTCGCGCCGATCCCCGGCAAGAACCGCATCGGCTTCGAGCTCCCGAACGACCGGCGCGTCAAGGTCCTCCTTCGCGACCTCATCGAGGACCGCCGCTTCCAGACCCTCGACGTTCCGCTCCCCGTCGTGCTCGGGCGCGACATCCTCGGCAACCCCGTCTACGCCGACCTCGCGAGCATGCCGCACGTGATCGTGGCTGGCGCTACGGGCGCGGGCAAGAGCGTCGGTCTGAACGTGATGCTCCTGTCGCTCCTCTACAGGCGCTCCCCGGACGAACTCCGGATGCTCATGGTCGATCCGAAGGTCGTCGAGCTGGCGCCATTCGACCGCATCCCGCACATGCTCCTGCCCGTCGTCACGGACATGAAGCAGGCGGCGACCGCGCTGAAGTGGGCCGTCGACGAGATGGAGCGCCGCTACCAGCTCTTCGCCGACGCGGGGACGAAGAACATCGCGACGTACAACGGGTGGGTCGAGCGCGTGAAGCGCGGCGAGGCGCGGAACCCGAACGCGCGCGTCGTCAGGGCCAAGGACCACAATGGGTTCTCCGACGAGATTCCCGCCGAGAAGGGTGCCGACGAGGGCGAGGCGCCGCTTCCCGAGAAGCTGCCGTGGATCGTCATCGTCGTCGACGAGTTCGCGGACCTGATGATGCAGCAGGGCAAGGAGGTCGAGGCCGCGATCGCGCGCCTCGCCCAGAAGGCACGGGCCTCCGGCATGCACGTCGTCCTGGCCACGCAGCGTCCGAGCGTCGACGTCATCACCGGCGTCATCAAGGCGAACTTCCCGACGCGCATCGCCTACCGCGTGTCCCAGAAGGTCGACTCGCGTACGATCCTCGACGAGCAGGGCGCCGAGCACCTGCTCGGGAACGGCGACATGCTCATCAAGCTCAACGGAACGGGCGAGGTCAAGCGGGTGCAGTGCCCGTGGGTGAGCGAGGAAGAAGTGCAGCGCGTGACCGACTTCCTGCGCAAGCAGGGCGAGCCCGTCTACGACGATGCGATCCTGCGTCCGCGCGACGACGAGGAGCAGGAGGAGGCGGATGACGCGGAGCAGGACGCGATGTACGACGACGCCGTGCGCCTCGTGGCCGACACGCACCGGTGCTCGACCTCGTGGCTGCAGCGCAAGCTGGGCCTGGGCTACAACCGAGCGGCCCGCATCGTCGAGATGATGGAGCGCCGGGGCCTGGTGGGACCGGCGAACGGCGCGAAGGACCGGGAGGTCCTGATCGACCCGATCTGAGGTCGGTCCGGGGAGGAAGCCCTGTTGCGGGGCGCCCGGCCGACCTCGAACAAAATGGCCTGGCAAGGGGCCGTACCGCTCATCGGAGCAGTCCTAGTGGAGCAAATTCGACGAACTCCTCGGCTCGGCTATGATCCCCGGCACGTGTCCGGGAACATCGAGGACAAGGGGGCGTTCGCCGAGGGGGAGGCGACCGACATGGAGACCCACGACGGCGTGGAGTCGCAGCCGCCGCATGCCATTCGCGCATCGGGTGTGGTGCGAACCGGAGGATGTGGAGTGGCGGACGAGACCGAACGAACGCGGCTGATCGCCGACATCACGCGGCTCATGCGCGAACCGGCCATGCCCGAGACGACTCGCGTCGCCGGCATGACGCTCATCGGCTGGCTGGCGCGCCGGCGCGAGGACGAGTCGCCTCACTCCATCGGGATCGAGGAAGCGCGCGAGTCGGAGCGGCGCATCCGAGCCGCGCGGTCGAAGACCCGCTGACGCGCCGATGCCGCGCGCGTGAGGCGCCTCCCCGTCGTCGTCCTGGCGGTGCTCGTGGCCACCGTCCTGGTGGCGGCCTCGCTCCGGTGGCATGCCCGCGAGACTCGCGCTCCCGCACGCATCGAGTCGCCCTCGGCGTTGCCCCCGGTCGACGCGGCACGGGCTGACCCGCGGCCGCCGCGTCCCCCAGCCATCGACGCGCCCCACGGCGCACGCATGCTCCACGGCGACGCGCGGCACGCTCACCGCGCGGCCGGCGACGCGCCGAGCCGCACGCCGTCGGCCGTGTGGACGCGTGACGTCGGCGGTCCCGTCGAGGCGCAGGTCACCACGTCGCCGGACGGGCAGACCCTCTACGCTGCGTCGCTCGGCGGAACGCTCACCGCCCTCGCTCGCGCCGACGGCGCCGTGAAGTGGAAGCTCGACCTCGGCGACCGCGCTTACGCCACCCCGTGCGTCGCTCCGGACGGGACCATCTACGCGGGTAGCGACGCCAAGAAGGTGGTCGCCGTCTCGCCCGAGGGCAAGGTCCGGTGGTCGCTCGACACCGACGGCGACGCCGACACGGGCCCCGTGCTGTCCGCGGACGGCACCGTGGTCTTCGCCGCCGGCCGCATGGTCTACGGCGTGACGCCGCTCGGCTTCGTGCGCTGGCGCTTCGCCGCCAAGCGCAAGGTCTACACGTCCCCGGCGATCGGCGCCGACGGGCGCGTGTTCTTCGGCGCGCAGGATCACCACGCGTACGCGCTCACTCCGGAGGGCGGGCCCCTCTGGTCCGTCGACCTCGGCGCCGACGTCGACGGCGCCCCCGTCGTCGGCGACGACGGGGCGCTCTTCGTCGGCACGGACGCCGGCGAGGTCGTGCGCCTCGATCCCGGCGACGGCCGCGTCGCGTGGCGCGCGAAGCTCGGAGGCTACGTCCGCGGCACGCTGTCGCTCGCGCGCGGCGGCGACGTCCTGGCCGGCGTCTACGGTCCGGCGCCGCGCCAGGTGCGCCTCGACCCTTCGACGGGAGCCGTGCGCTGGTCCTTCCCGGTGCAGGGCACCGGAGCGCGCGAGTTCGGCGTCCACGGCGGTGCCCTCGAGGACGACGCTGGCTTGCTGCTCTTCGGCGCCCAGGACGACGTCGTGTACGCGATCGATGGCAGCGGAACCATCGTGTGGCGCTTCACCACCGGCGGAGACGTCGACGCGCCCGTCACGCTGCTCGGCGACTCGAGCCTCGTCGTGGGCTCGGACGACGGGAAGGTCTACCTGCTTCGGGGCGAGTGAGCGTGGTAACCAATAGCCCTGCCATGGCTGGCATCCCCCCCGCGCTCGACTCCGATGCCGAGGACGTCGCGTGGGCGCTGCAGACGGCGGAGGCGCTCTGGAAGCGCAACGAGCGGGTCGACGCCATCGTGTGGTTGCGCCGCGCCGCGCAGTCGGCCGGTGAGGCCGAGGACGATGATCGCGCGCTCGTGCTCGCACGCGACGCCGCCGAGCTGGCCGAGTGGATCGCGCAGCACCCTCCGGGCGGCGGCGCGTCCCAGTCGGTTCCT
>Ga0209415_10007722_pt1 | contig 18732 bp, 19 predicted proteins | sample PeaSoiSIISIP2007_FD_187696 | JGI IMG/M metagenome (GOLD analysis project Ga0209415, IMG submission 187696) | Peat soil microbial communities from Weissenstadt, Germany - SII-SIP-2007 (SPAdes) (version 2) | ecosystem: Environmental > Terrestrial > Soil > Wetlands > Peat | place: Germany...
GTGGCCTTCGATCTCCTGAAGAACGCCAACATCGCGGCGGGCCGCGTGCTGCCGATGTGCCAGGACACCGGCACCTCGATCGTGCTGGGGAAAAAAGGCGAGCGCGTCTGGACCGGCGGCGGCGACGCAGCCGCGCTCGCGGCCGGCATCCGCAAGACCTTCACCGAGACGAACCTGCGCTACAGCCAGGTGGCGCCCCTCTCGATGTACGAGGAGGTCAACACCGGCGACAATCTGCCCGCGCAGATCGACCTCTTCGCCGACGAGGGCGACGAGTACCACTTCCTCTTCATCGCCAAGGGCGGCGGATCCGCCAACAAGACGTTCCTGTTTCAGCAGACCAAGGCGGTGCTGAACCCGAAATCCCTCATCAAGTTCGTGGACGAGAAGATCCGCACCCTCGGCACCGCGGCCTGCCCGCCCTACCATCTCGCGATCGTGATCGGCGGCACCTCGGCGGAGCTTACGCTCAAGACGGTCAAGCTCGCGAGCTGCCGCTACCTCGATACGCTGCCCACCGCTGGCAACAAGTTCGGCCAGGCGTTTCGGGACAGGGATTTCGAGGCGGAGGTGCTGCGGCTCACGCGCGAGACCGGCATCGGCGCGCAGTTCGGCGGCAAATATTTCTGCCACGACGTGCGCGTGATCCGTTTGCCGCGGCACGGGGCGAGCCTGCCCATCGGGATCGGCGTCTCCTGCTCCGCCGACCGGCAAATCCTCGGCAAGATCACCGCGGAGGGTGTCTTCCTCGAGGAGCTGGAGACCAACCCCGCGAAGTACCTCCCGGAGATCGACGAGGCGAAGCTCGGCGGGCCGGTGGTGCGGCTCGACCTCACGCGGCCGATGGCGGAGATTCGCCAGAGGCTCTCACAGTTCCCGATCAAGACCCGGCTGTCGCTGACGGGGCCGTTGATCGTCGCGCGCGATATCGCGCACGCGAAGCTGCAAGAGCGGCTCGACAGCGGCGACGTGCTGCCGCAATACGTGCGCGACCACCCGATCTATTACGCGGGTCCCGCGAAGACGCCCAAAGGCTTCGCCTCGGGCTCGTTCGGCCCGACGACCGCGGGCCGCATGGATTCCTACGTCGATCGGTTCATGGCGGCGGGCGGCAGCTTCGTGACCCTTGCCAAAGGCAACCGCAGCGCGGAAGTGCGCGAGGCCTGCCGCAAGCACGGCGGATTCTATTTGGGCTCGATCGGCGGCCCCGCAGCGCGGCTGGCGCAGGACTGCATCAAGAAAGTCGAGGTATTGGAGTATCCCGAGCTCGGCATGGAGGCGATCTGGCGCATCGAGGTCGAGGATTTCCCGGCCTTCATCGTTGTCGATGACAAGGGCAACGACTTCTTCGCCAAACTGACCTGAGGTCATCATGGCGGTGCGTCGCGCGGGCGTGACAGTCGAGCCGAGCGAGCATGTCAAGCACATCCTCGATCTTCTAAGCGGGTGGGCGCCGGTCGACGCGCGGCGAATGTTCAGCGGCTACGGGATTTTTCGCGGCGGACTGATGTTCGGCCTCGTCATTCGCGACGCGCTCCATTTCAAGACCGATAACAACAACCGCGGCGAGTACGAGACCGCGGGTATGGCTCCCTTCCATTATGAACGGGGAAAGAGGCACGTCGCTCTCGGCTATCACGCGGTGCCGGCCGAGGTGCTCGAGGATTGCGATCTTCTGGCGGAATGGGCGGAGAAGGCTTACGCCGCCGCCTTGAGCAAGGCGGCGTCGCACCCGAAGCGTGCCGCTAAAGCGCGCAACGAGGGGACAGCGCGTGGCCGACGCCATCGACGTTAGGGCCCTGACCGCGGGCAGTAAGGCGCATTGGGACGGGTTCGTCCGGCGCTATGCCGGCCTCATCCTGTCCGCGGTGCGCAGCCTCGTGCGGGAGGGCACCGAGGCCGAGGATGTTCTGCAAGAGGTCTTCGTCCGGCTCTGCAAGGACGATTTCCGCCTGTTGAAGACCTACGATCCCGCCCGCGCGGGCTTATCGACCTGGCTCACCATCGTGGCGCGCAGCACCGCGCGGGACGTCCAGCGGCGGCATCGGCCGCCGCAATCTGCGCTCGACGACGTGCCGGAGCGCCTGCTGGCGGTCGTCGACGTGCATGCCGAGCCTTTGAAGCTGCCCAAGGATCTGCTTTCGCCCCGCCAGCAGTTGGTTCTCACCATGCTTTACGAGCGCGATATGGACGTGGCGGATGTGGCCAAGACCCTCGGCGTCGATCCCCAGACCGTGCGCAGCACTCACCACAAGGCCATGTTGAAATTGCGCGCCCATTTTGGGCCGGAGCGCCAATGAGCGGGTTATGTCGCGGGGATATTGCGGTGAAAGCGAGCCTAGATGATAAGGGAGAGCGGAGATGACGGAACCTATGGACAGGGCTGAGGAAAGCGCCCTTTGGCGGCACTGGCGGGCGGCGGTGGTTAACGCCGCCGGCGAGGCCGCGCCTGGGCCCGATCCGTTGCTGCTGGCCGCCTACGCCGAGCACCGGCTCAGCGAGACGGCCGCCGAGGTGGTCGAGGCCTGGCTCGTCCGCCATCCGGAAGCGATCGCCGACGTGCTCGCGGCCGGAGATTCCAATGCCGGCTCGCGCCCGATCCAGCCGCCCGAGGCCGCGCTCGGCCGAGCGATGGGGCTGGTGCCCGACCCGGATCCCAAGGTGGTGCCCTTCCGTCGCCCAGCCGGGCCGCAGGTGCCCGTCTGGCGCGTCGCCGTTGGCCGGATCGCCGTCGCGGCTAGCTTGCTCATCGTCAGCCTCGTCGGCTTCACCCTCGGCACCGATGCCTATACCAGCCTGCTCAATGGCGACCAGCCGACGTCGGTTTTGAGCCAGGATCTGTTCGATCCGCCCAGCGGCATCTTCTCGGGCTTCGGAGAGGAATCCAGCTCATGACCGCGCCCCTCGAGGGCGCGACCAGCCCCCCTCGCACGAAGGGGCGGCTCGTAAAGGTGGCGCTTGCACTCTCGCTCGCCCTCAACGTGTTCTTCATCGGTGGCCTGCTCTACAGCAAGTTTGTCAGGCCGACTCCGCCGCTGATCCAGCTCGGACGCGAGCTCAATCTCGAGCCGGATCAGCGCAAAGCCTTTCAGAGCTTCCTCAAGGTCGTGTGGAGCAAAGGGGCTGCCCTCAGGGACGACAACCTCAAGATCGGGCAGCAGATCTGGGACGAGCTTTCTCAGGCGAAGCCGGACGCGCAGAAGCTCTCGGCGCTCTTCGCCCAGGTGGCCAACAACCGGCGCGATTATCAGACGGCGGTCGCGACCGCGCTGCTCCCCTTCCTGGAGACGCTGAGCCTCGAGCAGCGTGAGCGCTTCATCGAGATCAGCAAGCGCCGGCAAGCCGTTGCGAACCGAATGCGCCAGCTTCTGCAGCCCTGAGATTCTGTAGCTCCCTACAATTTGTTCGTGTAATGTTCTCGCCGACTTCGCGCGAAGGAAGCGGGCATGCGGGCGATCGCAGGCGCAATTCTCATTTTATTGCTTGGACTTGGCGCGGCGCGGGCCGGCATTCGCGAGGCGGTGGACGCGTTCGAGAAGCACGACTATGCAGGCGCCCTTGCAGCCTGCAAGAGCCAAGCGGAGCAGGGTGACCCCAGCTGTCAAAACCTGCTCGGCCTCCTCGACGTGGAGGCAAAGAAGGATGTGGAAGCCGTAGGCTGGTTTCGCAAGGCGGCGGAGCAAGGCCACAGCCAAGCCTGCTACAACCTCGGCCGGGCTTATCAGTTCGGTCTTGGCGTCAAGCAAAGCCACGAAGAGGCGATCAAGTGGTTCCGAAAGGCCGCAGAATTGCACCTGCCCGAAGGCGAGTTCGCGCTGGGCACGCTCATCGCCGAGTTCGATGAAAACTACAAGGAGGCGATGAAGTGGTTTCGCCTCGCCGCACGGCAGGGATTGCCGGATGCCGAGGCGATGCTGGGTCTCTCCTACGAAACCGGCGTCGGCGTCAAGCGAAACGACCGCTTGGCGGTGAAGTGGTACCTGGTCGGCGCCAATCATGGCGCCACGCTGGCGCAAGTGAATTTGGCGCAAATCTACGAGAAAGGATCCCTCGTCGAGCGCGACCTCCCGGAAGCTTATTTCTGGTATGTCGTTGGCGCGAAAAACCCGACGACCGCGGAAAAATGGCGCAAGGAAGCGCAGGACGGGGTCAAGCGCGTTTCCGGGCAGCTCACGCGCCAACAGCTCGCCGATGCCGATGAAGCCGTGCGCAAGTTTGGCTCGGGCGAAGCGTCCTCGGTGCGCCTCCCGCCGGAGCGGCGCTCGAAGGCTGCGACTGCGTCAGGCCCGAGGCTCTACGCCACGGGCTCTGGCTTCTACGTGACGACCACCGGCCACGTGCTCTCGAACAACCACGTGGTCGCCGGCTGCAGCGAGGTCAAGGTTACCGAGGGCGATCACTCCACACCCGTCAAGGTGCTGGCGACCGACGCTGATCTGGACCTGGCGGTCGTACAGCTTCCGCATGCAGTAGCGACCGCCGTCGTATTCCGCGAGAGCGCGCCGCGGCTCGGCGAGGGCGTCGTCGTGATGGGCTTTCCGTTCTCGGGATTGCTCACCTCGGACGCCGTGGTGACCACGGGGATCGTGAGCGCGCTCGCGGGCATGCGGGATGACCGCCACCAGCTGCAGATCTCAGCGCCTGTGCAGCCCGGCAACAGCGGAGGCCCGCTGCTCGATCCGGCCGGGCATCTCGTGGGCGTGGTGGTGGCGAAGCTGGACGGCGTGCGTATGGCCTCCCTCACCGGCGCCATCCCCGAGAACATCAACTTCGCCATCAAGGGCGAGGAGGCGCGGTCGTTCCTGCGGGCTCACGGAGTCGGTGTCGCGACCGCGCCCAGCGGAAAGGACCTTACGACCGACGTGATCGCGGAGCAGGGCCTCAGATACACCGTCCGCCTGGAATGCTGGAAATAGCCGCTTAGCGCGGCGTTTCTGATCCGCTGGCATCGGCCCGCCGCTCGGCCCCATATTTAGGGGGTGCGGTCGAGGAGAAGGAGCCATGCCTCAGAACAACGCCAAACGCGTCGAGCGCGACACCATGGGCGCGGTCGAAGTGCCCGCGGACCGATATTGGGGCGCGCAGACCGAGCGATCGCTGGAGAACTTTCCGATCGGCACGGAACGGATGCCGCTCGCGCTTATCCATGCTTTCGGCCTCCAGAAGAAAGCGGCGGCGCTCGCCAACATGAGTCTGGGCGACCTCCCCGAGCGCCCAGGCAGGGCGATCGTCACCGCCGCCGACGAGGTGATCGCGGGCCGTCTCGACGAGCATTTTCCACTGGTGGTCTGGCAAACCGGCTCGGGAACCCAGACCAACATGAACGCCAATGAGGTGATCGCCAATCGCGCGATCGAGCTGCTGGGCGGCGCGCTGGGCTCGAAGACGCCGGTGCATCCGAACGACCATGTCAACATGAGCCAGTCGTCGAACGACAGCTTTCCGACGGCCATGCATATCGCGACGGCAACGGAGATTCACCAGCGCCTCCTGCCGGCGCTCCGGCACCTGCAGCAGGCGCTCGCGGAGAGGTCGCGCGCCTTCTCCGATATCGTGAAGATCGGCCGCACTCATCTGCAGGACGCAACGCCGGTCACTCTCGGCCAGGAATTCAGCGCTTACGCGCGCCAGATCGAGCTCGGCATCGATCGCGTCGAGGCCTGCCTGCCGCGGCTCTACCCACTCGCCCAGGGGGGCACGGCTGTGGGCACGGGCCTCAATGCGAGACCGGAGTTCGCTGAGAAGTTCGCCGCGAGGGTGGCGGAGCTCACCGGTCTCCCCTTCACCTCCGCCGTCAATAAATTCGAGGCGCTCGCGGCTCACGACGCTTTGGTCGAGGTCTCGGGCGCGCTCAACGTGATCGCGGCCTCCGCCATGAAGATCGCCAACGACATCCGGCTTTTGGGCTCGGGACCGCGCTCGGGTCTCGGCGAGATCACGCTGCCCGAGAACGAGCCCGGCTCGTCCATCATGCCCGGCAAGGTCAATCCGACCCAGGCGGAGGCGCTGACCATGGTCGCAGCGCAAGTGATGGGCAACCATGTCACGATCACTATTGCGGGCAGCCAGGGCCACCTCGAGCTCAACGTGTTCAAGCCGGTGATCATTCACAACCTGCTGCAGTCGATCCGATTGCTGGCGGACGCGTGCCGCAGTTTCGCCGACCGCTGCGTCGCGGGGATCGAGGCCAATCGCGAGCGCATCGGCGAGTTGCTGCACCGGTCGCTCATGCTGGTCACGGCCCTGAGCCCGCATATCGGCTACGACAAGGCTGCCGAGGTCGCGAAGAAGGCGCATCGCGATCGGCTCACCCTCAAGGAGGCCGCTCTCGCGCTCGGCTATGTCAGCGAGGACGAGTTCGAGCGCTGGGTGCGCCCGCGGGACATGCTGGAGCCGCGCTGATGGCAGGTGCCGCCGGCGCCGCGATCAAGAAGCGCTCGGTCTTGATCGAGGGACACGCGACCAGCCTCTCGCTCGAAGCGGAATTCTGGTCCGCGCTGCAAGATGTCGCGCGACTCCGCGGCGTATCGCTCAATCGCCTGGTCGCGAGCGTCGATGCCGCACGCACCGGCAATCTCTCGAGCGCATTGCGCGTCTTCGTGCTCGAGTGCTATCGGCGCGGCGAGCTTGCCGCCGCGGAACCGGTCACTGCGGGTTCTTGAGGAGATCGCGCAGAATATCCTTGGGCTTTAGCCGCTTAGCCTGATCGCCTTGCGCGGGCGCGGGATCGGTCTGCGCCGCGCCGCTTTGCTCCGCCCCCGGCTGCGGCGCCAGCAGGCGCTCGACCGCATGGGCTCCGAAAGCGCGCACGATCGCGCTGAAGTCCAGGCTCCAGTCCGGCTGATCCAAGGGGCCATTGAGGGTGACCCCGAGAGGGGGCGTCCCGGGCACGCCCATCAAACGCACATCCGTGCGGCTGAACACGGTCCAGTTCGGCAGGTCAACCGTCGCGGTTCCCGCGCCGTCGCCGCCCTCGACGACCAGGTGCAGGTCCTCGCTCCGCGCGACGCCGTCGGCCAGCTTGAAGCTGCCATCGAGCTTGCCGAAGCGGGTCGAGCCGCTGGTCGCCACGCGCAGCAGCGCCGCGAGGTCGCCGAGACCCTTCACTTGCGCGAGCCGCTGGTTCACCGCGGGAACGTTGACGCCTTCGATTGTGCCGTCGCGACCGCGCAACGACACCGTGCCATCGAGGCTCGAAACGAGCTCCTGGGGACTTGCGCCCCCGGCCGTGAGCGATGCATCGAGATCAAACCCGCCCTCGATGCGGCTCACACTGGCCGGCGCCAAGGCCTGCTTGAAATCGGCGCCGGCGAGCTGGGCGGCGATCCGAAAGCGCGGACTCGCGGACGCATCCACGCTGCCGCTCGCCGCAAGCGCGCCGCCGAAGAGCCGACCCGAGAGCCGGGTGACGCCGAGCACGGAGTCCTTGAGCGCGAGCTTGACCTGCGGATCGTCGATTCGCCAGCTTGCCCAAGAGAGACTTTTCGCCGCGAGCGTCACGTCGGCGTCGAATGGACGAAGGAAATCGAGCTCGATCGGCGCCTTCGACCAGCGCTCGCCGGCTCCGCGCAGCGTGGCAGACCCGGCCTGAGCCAGCATGACGCCGGGCATGAGTTGCCCGGCGGGCGCCTCAATGGAGGCGGTCTGTCGCGCCGGCATGAATTTGTCGATCGCGAGATCGTCGAGCGTAAGCGTCGCCGTCAGCATGGCGCGGCTCGCCAATGCGATCTGCAGGCTGCCATCGATGTTGACGCCGCCGATGCTGGCGGTGAACTTGCGCATCACCGCGCTTCCCGGGGACCACGCCAACGTGCCCTCGAACTTGACGGGCCCGAGCTCGCCGCCCTGCGGGCGATACCGCGCGCTTACCAAGCGCATCAAGCGATTGAAGCTGGGATGCTCGAGGCTCGCGGCGAGCGACCAGGTATCGGCCGCGGGGGAATCGCCGGCGACATGGAGCTTGCCGCCGCCCACCTCCACGTCGGCATCCAGGTTGAATTGGCCGACTTGCCGCTCCACCTCGCCGCCGAGCGAGAACGCGCCGAAGGTGTCCGCGCTGGCCACGCTCGACGACAGCAGGCGCAGCACGCGGCCGAGCTCGGGACCGCGCATGTCGAAGGCGAACTGCGTTTTCGGCTCGGCAGTGCCGATGCCCTGGAAATATCCGCTGAGCTTCCCCTGGGCACCTCCGAGATCATTCACGCTGAGCTCGCGCAGCGTGAGGTCCCGGTTCTCCAGCGTACCGGTGACGCGCACCTTGCGGATCGGCTGAGTGCGCCAGATCAACGTGTCCACGCTGGCATCGATATTGGCGTCGAAGTTGACGAGCGCGCCCGCGAGCGCTTGCAGCACGGTCACGCGGGTCAAGCCGCTCACCGCGTCCGCCGGGGTCGCCGGCGCCGTCGGCACCGCCGCGCCCGGCGAGGTCGGCACGGACGGCGCTTGATCGCCAGACACGTAGGCGTCGAGATTGAGCTGGTCGATGGCGATCCGGGCCCCGAGAGCGAGACGGTCCCGCATCGCGACGGTCGCGGCGCCGGTCAGATGCGAAGCATCGAACGTGAGATCGAGCGCACGCACTTCCATGAGGCTGTCGTCGACCTCGAGGCGGCTCGAGATCGTGGCCCGGCGCAGGCGATCGGCCGGCACGCCCTCCACCGCCACGCCGCCCCAGCGCAGGAAGTCGCGGAGGTTGTCGGCATTCGCCCGGACAGTACCGACGAAGCGCGGAACCGCTGCGATGGCGTCGATGGTGCCGGCAACCGCGACGTCGGTACCGCCGGGCAGCAGCGCGCCCAAGCGCTTGACCTCGATCTTGCCGCCATCGAGCGCCGCCTCGAGCCGCACCTGGCGCATGACGCCCTGACGCCAGCTCACAGCATCGACCCCCAGATCGACCGTCGCCGTGACGCCAGGTGGCAGCCGCCATCGGTCGGACTCCGCCAAACCCGCCGACTTCTGCAAGGTTCCCGGCGTGGTCGCCTGTGGCGCCGCCTTCCCCTGGCCGGCGGCCGCGCTCGCCGCGCGCTCGTCGAGGAATCGATCGACATCGAAGGCATTGATGGCCAGCTTTGCCTCGATCGCCGCCGCAGTCCCGACCGTCGCGTGGAGCGCTCCATCGCCCCTGATATCGCCGAGTTCGAGCGAGAAGCGCTCCAAAGTGAGGGCGTCCGCCGCGGCCTCGAGGTCGCCGGTCAGTCGAACGGGCTTCGACAGCATCGGCGGCAGCGGCTCTAACCCGCCAAGCGTTGCCGCCGCCGCCAAGTTAGCGCTCTTGAGAGTGAGCTTGCCCTTGAGCTGCGGCTGCGGCCCGCCGAGCAGCAGATCGCCCGTAAATTCGGCCGATCCGGCGGGCTCGGCGGTGAGGGTCAGTGAAAGCGGCAGCTCGGCGCGGCCCACGCGCCCCAGGTCGGCGGTAACCGCGAGCGTGGTGCCGAGCACCATCAGGTTGCCCTCGGCGTGGAGCGGCGCCGACACGGCGTCGCCCATCAGCCGCAAGGTAATATGCTCCGCAGTCTCCAGCCGGTCTCCGCTTCGATAGGAGACCGTCGCATCGTCGATACTCAAGCTTGCGACCTTGATGGTCAGACCGCCGATCTTCAGGCCCTCGGTGCGGGAAGCCGGCGGCATTTGCGCGCCACCGACCTCGCCGCGTCCCGACGCCAGCGCCGCCTTATTGAAAGCCCAATTGTCGCGCCCATCCGGCAAGCGCTCGAGCGCGATCACCGGCTGCAGAAGGCGGGCGCTCGTCACCTCGATCCGCCCGGCGAGCAGAGGCAAGAAAGAGACGGCCGCATCGACTTGGCGGACCCGCACCATCTCCGGCGTCCGTGCGCCGGGAAGATTCGCGACGACCAAGTCTCGCACGCTCAAATGCGGACTGGGAACCAGCGAGAGGCTGATGGGGCCGCCAAGCGTCACCGGCCGTCCGGACCAATCGGAGATCCGTTCCGCGATCTGCGGCCGATAGCGCTCGAGATCGACGAACTGCGGCGCCAGCAGGAGGCCCGCCAGCGCCGCGAACATCAAGATCGCGAGTACAATCGCGGTTTTGCGCACGCCCATTCCTCGACCGTTGACGAATTCCGGGACCGGCGGCGCCCCACGCAGGCCCTACGCACCGGCCCCGGAGATAGAGTATCATGACGGCCGAGGGGGAACACCTTGGCGAACGCAGCATGGGTGACGTCGTCAACCTGAACCAGATTCGGAAACGGCGCGAGCGCGCCGCGGCCGAGCAGCGCGCACGCGAAAACCGCATTCAGCACGGCCGTAGCAAGGGCGATCGCATCAAGGCGAAGCGCGAGGCCGAAAAGGCGCAACGAAAACTCGACGAAAAGAAGCTGGACTAGCAGGCTCCGGCTTCAATCGGGTTCCAGCGCTTGACGGTAATGCGCCATGGTTGCGGCATCGAAGCAGCAGAAGACGACCCGCTCGAGTCGCTGTTCCCCCAGCAGGAAGCCTGTCACCTCCGCCGTAGCGATGCGTGCAGCACGGTCGACGGGAAATCGAAAAATTCCAGTGGAAATCGCCGGAAACGCAATGCTGCGAAGCTCGTACTCGACCGCCAAGCGTCGAGAGCTGCGGTAGCACGAAGCCAGCAAGGCGTCCTCGCGGGCGTTCCCGCCGCGCCAAACGGGCCCGACAGCGTGAATGACGTAGCGGGCGGGCAGCCGATAGCCACGCGTGATCCGGGCCTCACCCGTGGGGCAGCCGCCCAGGGTCTGGCATTCCCGCAGCAGCTCCGGTCCGGCAGCATCGTGGATGGCACCGTCGACGCCGCCTCCACTGAGGAGGCTTGAATTCGCCGCATTGACGATCACGTCGACAGCCAGCGTCGTGATATCGCCCCGACGCCGGACAATGCGGGGATCCGGGGTCGCGGCTCTAACCGGCATGGCTGATCCTCATGGATGAAGATAGGTCGTTGCGCGCATTGTCGCTAACATGGGCACCGAGAAAGCTGGATGCCGCGCGAAGCGGCTCGGAAAATCGGAGGGGATGACGATGCAGGACATGCATTTCCGGTCGGCGAAGCAGCTCGCGAGTGCCGTGCGCGGGCGGAAGATCGGCTGCCTCGAGCTGCTCGAGCATTATCTGAAGCGCGTCGAGAAACACAATCCCGCGCTCAATGCGATCATCGCGACCGACTTGCCGGCTGCGCGACGGCGTGCCCGCGCCGCCGACCGCGCGCTTGCCCAGGGCACCGTCTGGGGCCCGCTGCACGGCGTCCCCATGACGATCAAGGAGTCCTTCGACGTCCGGGGCATGCCCTCGACCTGGGGCATGCCGGAGCTGCGCGAGAACATGCCTCAGGCGAACGCCCTCGCGGTCGACCGCTTCCTCGCCGCCGGTGTCACTCTCTTCGGCAAGACCAACGTGCCGTTGATGCTGGCGGACTGGCAGAGCTACAACGCAGTCTACGGCACCACCAACAACCCCTGGGATGTGGCGCTGGCGCCGGGCGGTTCCTCCGGTGGCTCCGCGGCGGCGCTCGCCGCCGGACTCACGGGGATCGAGGCCGGCAGCGACATCGGCGCCTCGATCCGCAATCCCGCGCACTACTGCGGCGTCTATGGGCACAAGCCGACCTACGGCATCTGTCCGCCGAACGGTCATGCGCTTCCCGGCAGGGTCGCCGTCAGCGACATCTCCGTGATCGGGCCGCTCGCCCGCAGCGCCGACGACCTCGCGACCGCGCTCGGCGTCATGGCGGGGCCCGATGCCATCGACGGCGCCGGGTATCGCCTGGCGTTGCCGGCGCCAAAGCAGAAGACGCTCCGGCAATTCAAAGTGGCGCTGATGCTGGACGACCCGAACGCGGAAGTGGACCGGCCGGTCCAAGACCTGCTGCAGGCGCTGGGCGATTTCCTCGCGAAGAAGAAGGTCAAAGTCGGCGATCGCGCGCGGCCCGATATCGACACCACGCATTGTCAGCGGGTGTACATCGCGCTGCTGCGGGCGGCGACCTCGGGGCGCCAATCGGACGACGTCTTTGCGAAGAACCAGGGGATCGCGCGTACCCTCGCAGCCGACGACCGCAGCTACTTCGCGCAGATGGCGCGCGCGAACACGATGTCGCATCGCGACTGGCTCGCCGTCAACGAGCAGCGCCACCGCATGCGCCTCGCCTGGGCGGCCTTCTTCCGCGACTACGACCTCCTCCTGTGCCCCGCCGCGGCCTCGGCGGCGTTCCCGCACGATCATGCGGGCGAGCGGCACGAGCGCACCATTGTGGTCAACGGCAAGCGGGTGCCGACCACCGACCAATTGTTCTGGGCGGGTTACCCCTGCGTCAGCTATCTCCCTTCCACCATCGCGCCGATCGGCCTCACGAAATCGGGACTGCCCGTGGGCGTCCAGATCGTCGGGCCGCAATACGGCGACCGCACCTGCATCGAGTTCGCCCGGTTCCTGGAGCGCGACCATTACGCCTTCACGCCGCCGCCGGCGTTTGCCTGAGCCACCGCACGGTTCACGGTCGCGAGATCGCCCCTATCGACGGCGCAATGCCGTTCCTATGTAATGGTGGCCGAGCGCCCCGCCAGCGAGGGAGGTTCCGATGTGGATGACGTCTAAGAAGGTTGCCATGCCCACTCCCGACCAGGCCCTGCCCGGCCGCCGGAGCGCCATGCCGGTCCCGACGGCGCATGAAGTCAAGGGCACGACCTTGAAACCGCCCTTCCCGGCCGGGCTCGAACAGGCGGTGTTCGGGCTCGGATGCTTCTGGGGCGCCGAGCGCAAGTTCTGGCAGACACCGGGGATCTTCACGACGGCGGTGGGCTATGCGGGCGGTTACACACCGAACCCGACCTACGAGGAAGTCTGCAGCGGCCGGACCGGGCATACCGAGGTCGTGCTGGTGGTGTTCGATCCCAAGCAGGTCTCCTACGAGGAACTACTCAAGGTGTTCTGGGAGAGCCACGACCCCACCCAGGGCATGCGCCAGGGCAACGATGTCGGCACGCAGTATCGCTCCGCGATCTACACGTATTCGGACGCGCAACGCCGCGCGGCCGAGGCCTCGCGCGACGCTTATCAGCGCGCGCTCTCGGCCCGAGGGTATGACGCCATCACCACGGAGATCCGCCCCGCGCCCGAGTTCTATTACGCCGAGGATTACCATCAGCAGTACCTCGCGAAGAACCCGATGGGCTATTGCGGCCTCGGCGGCACCGGCGTCGCCTGCCCGAGCGGTCTCACGGTCGCGGCGCAGTAACCGGCGTCAGACCCGGACGATCTTGCCGGGGTTCATGATGTTGTCGGGGTCGAGCGCCTTCTTGATCAGGCGCATGACGCTCACGGCCTCACCGTGCTCGGCGATCAGGAAATCCATCTTGCCGTAGCCGATGCCGTGCTCGCCGGTGCAGGTTCCGTCCATGGCGAGCGCCCGCTTCACCATGCGCTCGTTGATGCCCTCGATCTCCGCAGCCTCCTGCGGATTGTCGGGGTCGAAGATGAAGCCGATATGGAAGTTTCCGTCGCCGACATGGCCCACGATAGCGCCGATCACCGATGCCTTCTCCAGGTCCTTGGCGGTCTCCGAGATGCATTCGGCGAGCCGCGAGATCGGGACGCAGACGTCGGTCGCGAGGCCCTGGCCGTTCGGCTTCAGCGCCTTGACCGCGTAATATCCGTCATGCCGCGCCTGCCAGATCTTGTTGCGCTCCTCCATCGAGGAGGCAAAGCGGAACTCGGTCCCGCCCTGATCGGTGGCGAACTCCTTCACCATCTGGATCTGCTCCTCGACGCCGGCCTTGGTGCCGTGGAACTCGAAGAGCAGCGTGGGTGCGACCGTGTAGTCGAGCTTGGAGTACTTGTTGATGGCGTCGATCTGCACGGCGTCCAGCAGTTCGACGCGGGCGACGGGAATCCCGGCTTGGATGGTCATCACGGTCGTGTTGACCGCGCCCTCGATGGTCGCGAAGGCGCACGCGGCCGCGGAGATCTGCTCGGGAATGCCATAGAGCCGCAGCGTGATCTCGGTGATCACGCCCAACGTGCCCTCCGAGCCCACGAAGAGCCGAGTGAGGTCGTAGCCCGCCGCGGATTTGCGGGCACGCCGCGCGGTGCGGATGATCCGGCCGTCCGCCAGCACGACCGTGAGCGACAGCACGTTCTCCCGCATGGTCCCGTAGCGGACCGCGTTGGTGCCTGACGCGCGGGTGGCGGTCATGCCGCCGAGCGAGGCGTTGGCACCGGGATCGATCGGAAAGAACAGACCGGTGTCCCTGAGATGCTCGTTGAGCTGCTTGCGGGTGACGCCCGCCTCCACGGTCACGTCGAGATCCTCGACGCTGACGCGCAACACGCGGTTCATCTGCGAGAGGTCGATGCAGATGCCGCCCTTTAGCGCGGCCACGTGACCCTCGAGCGAGGTGCCGGTTCCGAACGCCACCACCGGGACCTTGTGCTCCGCACAGAGCTTGACGACCTCCGCGACCTCCGCGGTCGAGTGCGCGAACACCACGCCGTCCGGCGGCACCGGCACGTGGAAGGACTCGTCCTTGCCGTGCTGCTGCAGGACCGAGGCAGAGGTCGAGAATCGCTCCGCAAAGCGCTGGCGCAGGGCGTCGATGACGACGCGGTTCGGCGGGGCGCGGTCGACTTTGGGAGCAGGAAGCACGGGCGTCGTCCTCTCGGTTCGAGAGCAGTTCCGGGTACGCGGCGCAGCCTAGTCTGCACCGCCGCCGACATCAATGTCGGGCCATCGCTCGTCTCAGCTGGCGGCGGAGGAGCGGCAGCCCTGGCGCTTGGGAACGGCTCCCGCTAGGCTCCCCACGGACCGCAAGCGGGAGAGCGCCATGGCCACCGATCCCAATTGCATCTTCTGCAAGATCGCCGCCGGTACGATCCCCAGCGTCAAGCTCTGGGACGACGCGGATACGCTCGCCTTCATGGACATCAATCCCGCGAACGACGGGCATTGCCTGGTGATTCCCAAGGCGCATTTCCCCACCTTGTTCGCGCTTGCGCCGGAAGCCTTCGCCGCGGCGGGGCGCACGGTGATCAAGGTCGCGAACGCGGTCCAGGCCGCGCTCACGCCCGACGGCATCAACCTGCTGCAGGCGAATGGACCCGGCGCCGGCCAGTCGGTGTTTCATTTCCATATCCACGTGCTGCCACGTCAGCACGGCGATGGGTTGTCCATCAATTGGACGCCGAGGCCCGGCGATCGCGCGCGCATCGCTGGGATCGCCGACAAGATCCGCAAGCACCTCTAGCGCCACGGCGGGCGGTCTGGAGACAGAAGCGCATGAACCTCTTCTACGACCAGACCGCGACACTGATCCGGTGGATCTACGATCGCCGGATCATCGGACCGCCGGTGCTCGATCTGGATCCACATTTTCCCGCGGGCGAGCGCTTCGCCGAGGCGTGGCGCACGATCCGGGACGAGGCGGTGGCGGTCGCGGCGCGCCTGGCCGAGGTGCCGCGCTTCCATGAGATCATGCCGGAGCAAACCGAGATCTCCGCCAATGACGACAGGGACTGGCGGATGTTCATCATCAAGGCCTACGGCGTCGAGGTTCCCGAGAACAAGGCGCGCTGCCCGGCGCTCGCGGCCATCGTGGCGACGGCGCCGGAGGTGCTCTCGGCCTCGATCTCCTTCATGGCGCCCGGGAAGCACATCCCCGCGCATCGCGGACCGTTTCGCGGCGTGCTCCGGTTCTATCTCGCGCTCTCCATGCCCCGGCTTGCGGATGGCAGGCCCGGCGCCGTGCTGAAGGTCGCCGACCGCGAGTACCGGCTCCAGGACGGAGACTACATGCTCTGGGACGATACCTATCCGCACGAGGCCTGGAACGAGAGCGACCAGCTGCGCGCCGTGCTGCTGCTCGACGTCTGGCGTCCCGGCATGCCCGTCGACATGGAGCTGTTCTCGCGCGCGCTGATCTCGATCGTGCGCGCGGGCATGCGCATCCGCGGCTTCGCCTGAGCGCGCCTCAGCCGGCCGCGCGTTTCGCCCGCTGCGGCATCATGCCGAGCGCCCGCTTGTAGGTATCAAGCAGCGCCTCCCGCTCGTCGAGATCGTCCTCGTCCAGCCGGCGGATCTTGATGAGCTCGCGCATGGTCTTGATGTCGAAACCGGCGCCCTTCGCCTCGGAATAGACCTCCTTGATGTCGGCGGCGAGCGCTCGCTTCTCCTCCTCCAGGCGCTCGATGCGCTCGATGAAGGATTTCAGCCGCTCGCCCGCCACGCCCCCGCGATCCGCCATCGCAATCCCCCGACTTCTCAGAACTCAGTGCTTGTGACCGGCGCTCGCCGCGGCGTGCTTTTGCGCCGGCGTGGCTTCCTTCTGGTACTTGGCCTTCCACTGATCGTACGGCATGCCGTAGACGATCTCGCGCGCTGCCGGGTCCGGCATGCCGACGCCACGCTCCTCGGCGGCCTCTCGGTACCAGCGTGAGAGGCAGTTGCGGCAGAAACCCGCGAGGTTCATGAGGTCGAGGTTCTGCACGTCGGTGCGCTCGCGCAGATGCTGAACCAGCTTGCGAAAGGCGGCGGCTTCGAGCGCGGTACGGGTCTTGTCGTCCATGGGCGTCTCCAAGGGATTTGCTCAGCCCTATATGGCGCCTCGCCTGGCGCTTGGCGAGGGGTCAGTAGCGCTTCGGGTGATAGAGGCCGGGGTCCTCCAGGATCGGGGTCAGCACCCGCGCGAGCCGTTCGGCCCACTCCGCGGTGCCGGCGTCGATCGCGATCAAATCCTGGCGGATCTCGACGTTGAGGTGCGGCAGACCCCGCTTCTCCGCGTGGGTGCGCACGGTGTAGCCTGCGGGCTCGCGGGCGGAATAGGGCTCGTTGTCGCCGACCACGAGGCGGGCCTCGCGCCGGAGCGCTGCCAACGCGGGAACGGCCATCCGAGGATCCTTGTCCCAGAGAATGCCGACGTGCCAGGGCCGCGCGAAGCCGTTCATCACCGGCGTGAAGCTGTGGATCGACAGTACGGCGGGATGGACGCCGCGCTGCGCGAAGCCATCGAGCGCCGCCTCGATCGCGCGATGGTAAGGCTTGAAGAGCGTCTCGACGCGCTGTGCCTTGGCGGCAGGACTCACGTCCCGGTTTCCGGGCACCGGCACGCCGTCGCTGACGGCGGGCATCGAGGTGGGATCGTCGAGATCCCGGTTGCAATCGATGACCAGGCGTGAATACCCCGCGAGGATCGCGGGCGCATCGAGCTGGCGCGCGAGGCCGCGGCTCACCTCCGCCGCGCCGATGTCCCAGCCGATGTGTTGCTCGAGGCTCTCGGCATCGAGGCCGAGATTGTGCAGCGACTTCGGCACGCGGCGGCTCGCGTGATCGCAGGTGACCAGCACCGGCGCCTTGCCCTCGGCGTTGACGCGCTCGACCGGCGACGGATCCGTCGCTGTCAGCAATTCCGGGAATGCGTCCATCTCGCGAGCGCGCTCACACCAGCTGGAAGCCGTGGGCGTAGGGGTCGCGGTCGTCGACGAAAATGGTGTTGTAGCCGGTGACGCGCGCCCAGCCGGCGACGCTGGGCTTGATCGCGGCTCTGCCGCCGACGCGCGCCTCCGCCTCGACGCGGCCCTCGAACAGGCTGCCGATGATGCTCTCGTGCACGAAGTCGTCGCCGACCTTGAGCTTGCCCTTGGCGGCGAGCTGCGCCATCCGCGCGGAGGTGCCGGTGCCGCAGGGCGAGCGGTCGATCGCGCGGTCGCCGTAGAAGACGGCGTTGCGGGCATGCGCCTTGGCATCGAGCGGCTTCCCCGTCCACATCACGTGACTGACGCCCTTGATGGTGGGGTTCTCGGGATGCACGGGCTTCAGCTTCTCGTTCATGAGCCGGCGCACGATGGGCGAGAGGCGCAGCACCTGATCCGCCGTCAGGCTCTCGAGCCCGGCATAGCCGGGCTGCGGATCGACGATGGCGTAGTAGTTGCCGCCGTAGGCGACATCGAGCTTGAGGGGTCCCAGGCCCGGCACGTCGATCGCGACCTCCGTCGCCTCGAGGAAGCTCGGAACATTGAAAAGCCGCACGCGCTCGACGAACCGGCCGTCACGCTCGTACTCCACCTCGACCTTGCCCGCGGGCGCGTCGAGGGCGAGCGTGCCTTCGCGCTTGGGTGTCACGAGCCCCTGCTCCAGCGCCACCGTCACGGTGCCGATGGTGCCGTGGCCGCACATGGGCAGGCAGCCCGACGTCTCGATGAAGACCAGCCCCATGTCGCAATCGGCGCGCAGCGGCTTGTAGAGCACCGAGCCCGACATCACGTCGTGGCCGCGGGGCTCGAACATGAGGGCGCGGCGGATCCAGTCGTAGCGCGCCATGAAATCCTGCCGGTAGTCGCTCATGGTGGCGCCCTCGAGCGTAGGCCCGCCGCCCGCCACCACACGCACCGGGTTCCCGCAGGTATGCGCGTCGATGCAGAAGAAGGTCTTGCTGGCCATTAGTGGATATTTCCTTGCGCGCGCAAGCGACCCCCCACCCTACCCTCCCCCTCAAGGGGGGAGGGGCAAGATACGGCGATTGCTGCGAATCCCCTCCCCCCCTTGAGGGGGAGGGTTAGGGTGGGGGGTGAAAGCTCCGTGCATGCGCCGGTAGCTCAGAGCGTCGGCCTCGACGCGATTGCTTCCTCGTAGAGGCGCGTCACGCGCTTCAGCTCCTCGCCCTCGAGCGCGAGGCGCGGAGCGCGCGTGACGGCGCTGCCGTTGCCGACGATCTTCTGGCCGAGCTTGATCATCTGCACGAGCTTCGGCGAGGTGTCGAG
>Ga0209415_10007723_pt1 | contig 18727 bp, 13 predicted proteins | sample PeaSoiSIISIP2007_FD_187696 | JGI IMG/M metagenome (GOLD analysis project Ga0209415, IMG submission 187696) | Peat soil microbial communities from Weissenstadt, Germany - SII-SIP-2007 (SPAdes) (version 2) | ecosystem: Environmental > Terrestrial > Soil > Wetlands > Peat | place: Germany...
GGGGGGACTTGAACCCCCACGCCCTTGCGGGCACCAGCCCCTCAAGCTGGCGCGTCTGCCTATTCCGCCACTCCGACCTCTCGGCTCACCCCAATGAGCCGTCCGAGGACTGTACTCCAGCCCCTACGTGCCTCCCCTTGGGCCGCACGTCACGACGGCAGCCTCGGTGTGCCCGCGTAGTTGGCCGGCTCGCTCACGAGGCGCGCCCACGTGAGGACGCTCGAGAAGAGCCCCGCCCCATACGGCCCCGGGGTGACCCCCGCCACCGACGCCGACCAGGCCAACACGACCGGTTCGGCGAAGAGGGGCAACGCGACCATGTCGGTCCACAGCTGCTGGTCGATCTGGTTGTAGATCGGCTGGGCGGTGACCGGATCGAGTTGGGTGGCCGCCAGTGCGAACAGGTTGTCCACCTTCACCGACGCGTACCCGCTCCAGTCCTCCGCTCCGGTGCTGCCGGGGAGATCGAGCAACGGCGAGTACCAGGCGCTCGTCTCGGTGGGATAGGGGCCGGCGGCGAGCGGGAGGAGGGCCACATCGGCCCGGTCCTCCGACAGCGCGGTCCCGGTCCCGGCCGCGTCGGGCTCGGCCAGCGTGCTCACGGTCACCCCCTGGCTGCGGAGCTGGTCGGCGAGGAACTCGGCGGCCTGGGCCGCCCAGCCGTCGCCCTCGTCCACCGCCAAGCGGAGCGCGAGGGGCCGACCGGTGAAGTCGACCCACTGGCCGTTCCCGTTGTGGGAGTAGCCCGCGGCCACGAGGTCGCGGGTGGCGAGGTCGAGGTCCGCGCCGGTCGGGAAGGTCGCCGCCGAGACCGCGGTCGACGCCGGTTGCGTGGTCGACGTGGTCGTGGTCGTCGCGTTGGCCGGGACCGGGGCCGGCGAGTTGGGGTAGGCGTTCTGCTCCTGGGAGTAGAGGTGGCTGACCGAGGGGGCGATCGCCACGTCGGCCCATCCGGCCACCTTGTCACTCAGGTCCTGGCGGTCGATCAGATAGGCGATCCCCTGTCGCACGAGCGGGTCGGCGGTGGCCGTGCCGGTGGTCGAGAACTCGAGCTCCAAGAAGGTGTCCGAGACGTCGAGGGCGCTCTTCACGAAGGGCATCGAGGTCACCTCCTGCAGGAAGGGTGCGTCGAACGAGGAGGGCGCGGCCACGTCGATCTCCCGCTCGTACATCCAGTGGGCCAACTGCTGCGGACCGCTCGCGAAGCGGACCACGATGCGGGCCACCTTCGGCGGCTGCTCCCACCAACGAGGGTTGCGGACGAGCGTGACCGCGCTCTTGGTGACGCTCGCGATCTCATAGGGACCGCCCGACAGGTCCACCGACGGGTCGACCGAGGAGCACGGCGGGCTCCACCCGGCGTGCTCCAGGACATGGGCCGGCAAGAGGTCGCTGAACAGCCGCTGCCAGTCCGCGTACGGCGTCGAGAAGACCACGGTCAGGGTCCGGCCGCGGTTCGACGGGGTCATCGTCGAGATGTCGTCGTAGCCGGCGGTGCTGGCCACGTCCGCGTCCCCGCCCGAGGACCCGAGCGGGACGGAACGCTGGTGCTGCCAGGCGTAGATGAAGTCGGTCGCCGTGATGGGAGTCCCGTCCGACCACACCGCCTTCGGGTTGAGCGTGTAGACGACGGTCTCTGGCGAGGTCGACTGCACCTCGGCTTGGACGATCAGGGCCTGGTCGTACCCCGACTGTCCCTGCCCGTCGACGGTGAAGGCGCTTGGCAGCACGCTCGAGAGCACCAGGTCGTCTGCGTAGGTGTTGCCGGTCGCGGTGTTGGGGTTGCAGCCGGTCGGGGCCTGGTCGATACCGACTGCGACCGTCCCGCCCACCCCCGGGACCTCTGTGATGGGGGTGGTCGTCGGGGTCGCGGCCGGCCCGGCGCACGCGGCGAGCGACCCCGACAGCGTCGCGGCCAGCACGCACCCGATCGCCACCCGACGCCGCCCCGTCGGGCGGCGTCCCCGGTGGCTCACTGCAACCGGAGATCCAAGGTGAGCGAGTTGAGGGCGAAGACGACCGCCACCGTCACGGTGATCCGGTCGAGGTTGCGCTCGACCACGGTCGAGCCGGAGGCGGCCGCCCCGACACTGCCCCCGAACATGTCGGAGAGCCCGCCGCCCTTGCCCGAGTGCATGAGGATCAGGAAGACCAGCGAGAACGCGGAGATGATCTCGACGACGACGTACACCACGGTCAGCACCGCAGGCTCCTTCGGGCAGGCCGGGACCGCAACGTTGCGATCACGTGTCAGGGGGCAGGAGCACGGTAGCAGCCGCCGACCGCCCGAATGACCTCGGCGAAGCCGGCCGCCTGCAGGCTGGCCCCCCCGACGAGCAGGCCGTCGATGTCGGGCTCGGCGAGGAAGTCCGCCGCGTTCTCGGCGTTCACCGACCCCCCGTACTGGACCCGGACCCCCTCCCCCGCCTCCGGCCCGCCGGCCTCGGCCACCTTCATGCGGATGAAGGACGCCGCGTCGGCGGCGTCGACCCGGGTGGCCGCCCGGCCGGTGCCGATCGCCCAGATCGGCTCGTAGGCCACCACCAGGCTGGCGAGGTCGGCCACCTCGAGCGCCCCCAGCGCGACGGCGAGCTGGACCTCGAGCCGGCGTTCGGTGGTCCCGGCGTCGCGCTCCTCGGCGGTCTCCCCGACGCAGAGGATGGGGGTCATCGAGTGCCGCCGGACCGCCCGCAGCGTCGCCGCCACGTCCTCGTCGGACATGTGGAACAGCCGGCGCCGCTCGGAGTGGCCGACGATCACGTAGCGGACCCCGAGCCGCGCCAGCATCGGCGCCGCGACCTCGCCGGTGAACGCGCCCTCGTCGTCGGGGTGGCAGTGCTGGGCCCCGAGGGCGATCGGCAGGCCCTCCCCCTCGACCAGCACCTGCACGGTGCGCAGGTCGGTGAACGGCGGGTGGACCGAGACCTCGACGAGCGCGGCGTCGTCCCCCTTCAGCCGCAGACCGAGATCGCGCACGGTGTGCAGCGCCACGATGTGGTCGTGGTGCATCTTCCAGTTGGCGCTGACGAGTGGGCGGCGCCCCGGGGCGCGCGCTCCGGCCCCGGTCGAACGTCTCGGGCTCACCGTCGGCTCAGGAGGCGCCGGGGGCGTTCGGCGCGCCGCGGAGCGCGGCGAGCGCCGGGAGGTCGCCGTGCTCCAGCAGCTCGAGCGAGGCGCCTCCGCCGGTCGAGACGAAGTCGATGTGCTCGGCCAGGCCCAGGTGGTCGATCGCGCTGACGCTGTCGCCTCCGCCCACCACCGTGTAGCCGGCGCAGGCGGCTACCGCCTCGGCCACCGTGTGGGTGCCTTCGGCGAAGCGCTCGTCCTCAAACGCCCCGAGGGGGCCGTTCCAAAAGACGGTGCCGGCCGCCGACACCGCCTCGCTGAACGCGCGGGCGGTCTCAGGACCGATGTCGAGGCCCTGCCAGCCGTCGGGGATGTGGGCTCCGAGCACCTTGGTGTCGGCCGGACGGTCCACCCCGACCGGCGCGGAGCCGAGGCCCCGGCCGCCCGGCTCGAGCGCCACGACGTCGGTGGGGAGCAGGATCGGGGTTGTCCCCGACTCGAGCAGGGCCCGGCAGTCCTCCAGATGGTCGGGGTCGACCAGCGACGCCCCGACGTGGTGGCCGAGGGCGGCGAGGAAGGTGAAGGCCATCGCGCCGCCGACCGCGACGACGTCGGCCCGGGCGGCCAGCGAGCGGACGACGCCCAGCTTGTCGGCCACCTTGGCCCCGCCAAGAACGACCACGAACGGTCGGGCCGGCGCGTCGAGCAGCCCGCCCAGCACCTCGACCTCCCGGGCCAGCAGGCGCCCCGCCGCGCTCGGCAGCCGGCGCGGCGGACCCACCACCGAGGCATGGGCCCGGTGGGCGACCCCGAACGCCTCGTTCACGTAGGCGTCGTGGCCGTCGACCAGCCGGGCGACGAAGGCGGGGTCGTTGGCCTCCTCGCCGGGGTCGAACCGCAGGTTGTCGGCCAGCTCCACCCCCGGGCAGAGCTCGGCCAGGCGGTCGGCCACCGGGGCCATCGACCAGCGCTCGTCCGGCGCGCCCTTCGGCCTCCCGAGGTGCGAGCAGACCGTTACCCGGGCGCCCCTCTCGAGGAGCCACTCGAGTGTCGGGACACTGGCCCGGATGCGGAAGTCGTCGGCCACCACCGTCCGCCCGCCCGCGTCGTGCAGCGGGACGTTGTAGTCGGTGCGGACGAGGACGCGGCGGCCGTCGAGGTCCGGAAGGTCCTCGAGGAGGGGCAGACCGGCCAGGGGCGCGGCCCGAGGGCTCATCGCGGGGCGCTCACCAGCTGGACGAGGTCCACCAGCCGGTTCGAGTACCCCCACTCGTTGTCGTACCAGCCGTTGGCCTTCACGAGCGTCTTGTCGCCGACCGGCTGCACCTGGGTGAGGCTCGGGTCGAAGATGCACGAGGCCGGGTTCCCGATGATGTCGGTGGACACGATCGGGTCCTCGGTGTACTCGAGGACCGCGGCGAGCGGCCCCTCGGTGGCGGCGGCCCGGAACGCCGCGTTCACCTCCTCCGCGGTGACGCGGCGCGCCACGAGCACCGTGAAGTCGGTGATCGAGCCGCACACGACCGGCACCCGCAGGGCCGTCCCGTCGAGCCGTCCGGCCATCTCGGGGAGGGCGAGCTTGGTGGCGCGCGCCGCCCCGGTCGAGTTGGGCACGATGTTGACGGCGGCGGCCCGGGCCCGGCGCAGGTCCTTGTGCGGCAGGTCGAGCAGGTTCTGGTCGTTCGTGTAGGCGTGGACCGTGGTCATCAGCCCGCCCTCGATCCCGAAGGCGTCGTCGATCACCTTCACCATCGGCACGAAGCAGTTGGTGGTGCACGACGCGTTCGAGATGACGTGGTGGAGGGCCGGGTCGTAGGAGGCGTCGTTCACCCCCATGACGATGGTGGCATCGGCGTCCTCGGAGGGTGCCGTCACGATCACGGTCGACGCGCCGCCCTTCAGGTGCACGCTCGCCTCCGAACGCGACCGGAAGATCCCGGTGGACTCGATCACCACCTCGACCCCGAAGTCCTCCCAGGGCAGTGCGGCCGGGTCCCGCTCGCACAGCACCGCGATCCGCCGGTTCGCGACCACGAGGTCGGTGCCGTCGACATCGACCCGGGATCGGAGCGGGCCGTGGGTGGAGTCGTAGCGGAGGAGCTGCGCGTGGACCTCCGCCGAGGTGAGGTCGTTCACCGCCACCACCTCGATGTCGGCGTCGGCCTGCATGACGGCGCGCAGGAAGTTGCGGCCGATGCGGCCGAAGCCGTTGATCCCGACCCGGACGGTCATCGAGGCCGCCCGTTCCGCCTGAACGGTGAGCTCATCGTCGCCGACACCCCATCGGACTGTGCGTCTGGAAAAGCACGGGTGCTCATCCGAGCAGACCCGCCAGCGCCTCCGCCAGTCTGCCAGGATCGTGGACCCGGCCGGCGGGATCGGTGAGCCGCACGTCGGTGACCGGGATCGACACCGAACCGAGCACTATCCCGGCCGAGGTGTCACAGAGCACGGCGTCGACCGGCACGCCGTGCGCCTCGAGCGCCGAGAGGTGCCGACCCACGTCATAGCCCTGGGTCTCGGGGATTTGCGGCCGCAGGTTGCAGACGTACACCCGACGGCCCTCGCTCGCGGCGATGGCCCTGGCCAGCTCGGGCACGGCTGCGGCGGCCAGCACGCTCGTGTACAGCGATCCCGGCCCGATCACGATCTGGTCGGCTTCGGCAATCGCCTCGAGCGCGGCGCGGGGCGGCCCGGCGTCGCCGGGCACCAGCGAGACCGATCGGATCTGCCCGGCGCGCGACACCGCCACCTGGCCCTCGACCTCCTCGCCGCCGGCGTCGGCCTTCAAGACGACCGGCTCGGTGGTGGCCGGCAGGACCCGGCCGACCGCCCCGAGCAGCCGGGCGGCCTCGTCGACGGCGAGCATGAGGTCGCCGGTCGCGCCGCACAGTCCGGCCAGGACCAGGTTCCCGAGGGCGTGCCCGGCCAGCTCCCCCTCCTCGAACCGTCGCTCGAACGCGCCGGCCAGCGGGGTGGAGGGGTCGGCCAGGGCCACCAGGCACTTGCGCATGTCCCCGAGCGCCACCACGTCGAGCAGCTCGCGCAGCCGTCCGCTGGACCCGCCGTCGTCGGCCACCGAGACGATCGCGGTGACCCGCTCGGTGTAGCGGGTCACCGCCCGCAGGGTGACCGCCGTGCCGTGGCCGCCGCCGATGGCGACGACGCGGGGACCGCTCACCGGTCGATGTCCCGGTGGAACACGGTCGCCTGGACGCCGCCCTCGGACAGCCGGGCCTGGAGCGCATCGGCCAGCACCACCGAACGGTGCCGGCCCCCGGTACAGCCGAAGGCGATCGTGAGATACGACTTCCCCTCCCGGACGAAGGCCGGCTCGAGCGAGAGCAGCAGGTCGACCACCTTGTCCAGGAACCCCTGGGTCTCCGGCTGGCCGAGGACGTACTCGCGCACCGGGGCGGCCTCTCCGCTCAACGGCTGCAGCCCCTCGACCCAGAACGGGTTCGGCAGGAAACGACAGTCGAACAGGAGGTCGACGTCGAGGGGGATGCCGTGCTTGAAGCCGAACGACACGATCGAGGTCTGCATGGAGGAGATGCCGGGCTCGTTGCCGAACAGCTCGAGGATGCGGGCCCGCAACTGGTTCACGTTGAGCTCGCCGGTCTCGACGACCATGTCCGCCTCGGCTCGCAGCGGCTCCATGCGCTTGCGCTCGTCGGCGATCGACTCCTCGACGCCGCGCGCCTCGACCGGGTGGCGGCGGCGGGTGCCCTCGAACCGGCGGACGAGCACCTCGTCGGGGGCGTCGAGGAACAGCACCCGGACCCGGTGCCGGGACCGGCGCAGCGTGTCGAGAATGGGGGGCACGTCCTCGTGGGCCTCGGCGCCGGCCCGCCCGATGACGAGCGCCACCCGATCGCCCTCCACCCCGCCCCGGCCGGCGAGGTCGGCGACCCGGGTGATGAGGGCGGCCGGGAGGTTGTCGATCACGAACCAGCCGAGGTCCTCGAGCGCCGCCCCCACTGTGGAGCGGCCGGCTCCCGACATCCCGGTGACGACGAGGAACTCGCCCATGCGAGAGGCCAGTCTTGTCGATGGGGCGGGGCGGCGGCGGATGGGCGCTCAGCCGGTGCGGCGGGCCGCGCCCACCCCCGACACCCGCTCGAGGATGGCCGCGGCCACCGCGTCGGGTAGCCAGTTCAGGGCGGCCAGCTCCTCGGGGGTCGCCGCCTGGACCGCCCGCACGCCGCCGAACGCGGCGAGCAGGCGCTTCTTGCGGGCCGGCCCGAGCCCCGGGATGCCGTCGAGCACGCTCTTGGTCATCCGCTTGCCCCGCCGCTCCCGGTGGAAGGTGATGGCGAAGCGGTGGGCCTCGTCGCGGACCCGCTGCAGGAGGTAGAGGGCCTCGGACCCCCGGGGGATCCGGATCGGCTCGGGATCGCCCGGGCGGTAGACCTCCTCGAACTGCTTGGCCAGCGCCGCAAGCTCGATCTCGCCGTCCAGGCCGAGCGACCGGACCACCCGCTCGCCCACGTGCAGCTGGCCCTTGCCCCCGTCGAGCAGGAGGAGCTGGGGCGGGTAGGCGAACCGCCTCCGGGCCGCGGCGCGCCGCAGCGTGAGGTCGTCCTCGGTCCCCCCCGACCGGCGGGCCGCGGCCTCGGCCCGTTCGGCGAGCAGGTGAGTGAGGCGCCGGGTGAGCACCTCCTCCATCGCCGCGTAGTCGTCGTTGCCCGGGACGCCCTTCACGATGAAGCGCCGGTAGTCGGACTTCTTGGCCAGGCCGTCTTCGAAGACGACCATCGAGCCGACGTAGTCGGTCCCCTGCAGGTGGCTCATGTCGAAGCACTCGATCCGCAGCGGCGACTGGCGCAGCGAGAGCGCCGCCTCGAGCTCGGTGAGGGCCTTCGAGCGGGCGTTGTGGTCCCCCGAACGCCGCAGCCGGTGGCGGGTCAGGTCCTCGGCCGCGTTGCGGGTGACCGTCTCGTGCAGCGCCCGCTTCTCCCCGCGCTGGGGCACGGCCAGGTGCACCGGCCCGCCGCGCAGTGCCGACAGCCAGGCAGTGAGCACCTCGGGCGACTCCGGGAGCACCGGGACGAGCACCCGCCGGGGGACCTCGGCGCCCGGTGTCCCGTACAGCTCCTGGAGCACCCGGCCGACGAACTGCTCGGGAGTGAGGTCCTCGACCTTGTCGGCGATCGACCCGCTCCGCCCGACCACCCGGCCCCGGCGCACGTGGAAGACCTGGACCGCGGCCTCGAGCTCGTCCTCGGCCACCCCGACGAGGTCCAGGTCCTCGGCGCGGTCGGACACCATCTGCTGGGTCTCGGCGGCCTTGCGCACGGCCACCAGCCGGTCGCGCAGCCGCGCCGCCCGCTCGAACTCGAGCGCGTCGGAGGCCTCCGTCATCTCGGTCCGCAGGCGGTCGAAGACAGGGGCGGTCTCACCGGAGAGGAACCGCATGAGGTCGTCGACCATCTGGGCGTAGCGCTCCGGCTCGACCGCGCCGACACAGGGGCCCGAGCACCGCTCGATGTCGTACAGGAGGCAGGGCCGACCGAGCCGCGCGTGCCGCTTGAACTTGGCCTCCGAGCAGGTGCGGATCGGGAAGCTGCGGAGAAGCAGGTCGAGCGTCTCGCGCAGCGCGCCGACGTGGCCGTAGGGGCCGAAGTAGCGCACCCCCTTGCGCTTGCGACCGCGGAACACCACCGGGCGCGGCCACTCCTCGTCGACCGTCACCGCCAGCCACGGATAGCTCTTGTCGTCCTTCAGCCGGACGTTGAATCGCGGCTTGTGCGCCTGGATCAGGGAGTGCTCGAGGATGAGCGCGTCGACCTCGGTGCCCACCACCACCCACTCGATCCGCTCGGCCTGGGCCACCATCTGGGCCGTCCGGGGGGCGAGCGCGGCCGGGTCGGCCCAGTAGTTGGGCAGGCGGTGCCTGAGCGACTTGGCCTTCCCGACGTAGAGGACCTGGCCGTCGGCGTCGAGGAACTGGTAGGAGCCGGGGGCGTCGGGGATCGTGCTGGTCGGGGGCCGGACCTTCACTCCCCCACTCTCGCGCCCGCCGGTGACGCGCCACGCGCCCCGATCGGGCCCCGGGCCGTAGACTTGGGTGAAGCCGGCCTGGTACCCCGGCTACATAGCGGCTCTGAGACCGACAACCCCGCGGATGGGCGACCAGGCTGTCCCCGCCGGTCACATCGGAGCCTCCCCACAGGGGGTTACAGATGATCCGACTCCAAGGAGCGCTTCCCGAGCGCTACACGACGGCGTCTCCGGACGAGCTGGCCGGGTGGATCGGCGCCGCCAAGGCGGCGCTCGGCGACCGAGTCTTCATCCTCGGCCACCACTACCAGCGCGACGAGGTCATGGCCTGGGCGGACGCCCGGGGCGACTCCTTCGGGCTGTCCCGGACCGCCGCCTCGAAGCAGGACGCCGAGTTCATCGTGTTCTGCGGCGTCCACTTCATGGCCGAGTCGGCCGACATCCTCACGGCCGAACACCAGCAGGTGCTCCTGCCCGACCTGAACGCGGGCTGCTCGATGGCCGACATGGCCGACCTCGACTCGGTCGAGGAGGCGTGGGAGGAGCTGGGCACGGTCACCGACGTCGAGCGGATCGTGCCGATCACCTACATGAACTCGTCGGCGGCGCTGAAGGCGTTCGTCGGCGCCCACGGCGGAGCGGTCTGCACCTCCTCCAACGCGCGGGCCGTGCTCAGGTGGGCCCTCGACCCCGACCGGACCGGTCAGGCGGCCGGCGACAAGGTCCTCTTCTTCCCCGACCAGCACCTCGGCCGCAACACCGGCTTCGAGCTCGGCTACGGCGCGTCCGACATGGCGGTGTGGAACCCCCGGTTCGCCATGGGTGGGCTGGAGGACGCCGAGGTGAAGGCGACGACCCTGCTGTTGTGGAAGGGCCACTGCTCGGTCCACCAGCGCTTCCGCCCCGAGCACGTGGCCGCGTTCCGAGAGGCCCACCCCGACGGCATCGTGCTCGTGCACCCCGAGTGTGCGCACGAGGTGGTGGTGCTCGGGGACGAGACCGGCTCGACCGACGCGATCATCCGGGCGGTGGCGGCCGCCCCGACCGGCGCCACCATCGGGATCGCCACCGAGATCCACCTGGTCAAGCGGCTCGCCGACGAGCACCCCGACAAGCAGATCTCCTGCCTCGACCCCCTGGTCTGCCCCTGCTCGACCATGTTCCGGATCGACGCCCCCCACCTGGCCTGGATCCTGGAGGGGCTGGTCGACGGGGAGGTCCGCAACCGGATCACGGTGGACCCCGAGACGGCCCGCTCGGCCCGCGTCGCCCTCGAGCGGATGCTGGCGATCACCTGACGTGGACACCGTCGCAGGGAGGCGGACAAGCTCTGGGGCCCGGCGGGTGAGCAGGCGGAGACACTGATGGACACGGCGCGGATCGGCATCCTGGTGGTCGCCTACAACGCCGCGGCGACGCTCGCCCCGGTCCTCGACCGGATCCCCGAGAGCGTGCGGGGCCGGGTGGCCGACGTGCTCGTCTTCGACGACCACAGTCAGGACACCACCTACCTGGTCGGACTCGGCTACCAGTCGCTGACCAAGGACCTTCCGATGACCGTCGTCCGCCACGAGCACAACCTCGGCTACGGCGGGAACCAGAAGGCCGGCTACCGCTGGGCGATCGACCACGGGCTCGACATCGTGGTGCTGCTGCACGGCGACGGGCAGTACGCGCCGGAGCGGCTCGAGGACCTCATCGGCCCGCTCGAGCGGGACGAGTGCGACGTCGTGCTCGGCTCCCGGATGCTCGAGCCGGGGGCGGCGCGGCGCGGCGGCATGCCGCGGTACAAGTTCGTGGGCAACCGGATCCTCACCCGGGTGGAGAACGCGCTGGTCGGCACCTCGCTGTCGGAGTGGCATTCGGGCTTCCGGGCCTACCGGGTCGCCTCGCTCGCCAGGATCCCCTTCGAGCAGAACTCCGACGGGTTCGACTTCGACACCGAGATCCTGATCCAGCTGATCGAGTCGGGGCAGCGCATCAACGAGGTGCCCATCCCCACCTACTACGGGGACGAGATCTGTTACGTGAACGGCCTGCGCTACGCGGCCGACGTCACGCTGGACGCGCTGCGCTACCGGGCCCACAAGATGGGCCTCGGCAACGGCGAGACCGCGTTCTCCAGCCAGACCTACGAGTGGAAGGAGGGCCCCGGGACGAGCCACGGGGTCCTCGAGTCGTGGCTGGCCGAGGGGCCGCCCCGACGGGTCCTCGACCTCGGCTGCTCGGGCGGCGAGCTGGCCGGCCGGCTGCGCAAGCTCGGCCACCGCGTGACCGGGGTGGACATCGAGGCCCTCCCCGAGGTGGCCGAGCGCGTCGACGAGTTCGTGGCCGCCGACCTCGACGCCGGCCTCGGCGACGCCGCGCCCGGCCCCTTCGACGTCGTGGTGGCGGCCGACGTGCTCGAGCACGTGGCCCGGCCCGAGCGGCTCCTCGCCGAGCTCCCCGGGCGGCTCGCCCCGGGCGGGCGGCTGCTCGCCAGCATCCCCAACTTCGCCCACTGGTACCCGCGGCTGCGGGTGGCCGCCGGGCGCTTCGACTACGACCGCCGCGGCATCCTCGACGCCGGCCACCTCCGGTTCTTCACCCGGCGCAGCTTCGAGCGCCTGGCTACCAAGTCCGGCTGGCGGGTGCTCCGCTGCCGGGCCGTCGGGGTGCCGGTCGAGGTGACCTCCCGGGGCGCCCGGCCCGGCGCCGGCTCCCCGTCGTGGCGGTGGGTGGCGGCGGTCGACCGGGCCCTGGTGGCGCTCTGGCCCGGCCTCTTCGCCTACCAGTACCTGTTCGAGCTGGCCCCCGACGGGCCGGGGTCGCCGGCCGACCGCTAACCCGGTCCCGCCGCGTCGAGGCGGCCGAGGAGCGCCGAGCAGGTGGGGGTGGGCACCGGCAGCCGGCGCAGTCCCCCCGGGAACCGGGCCACGGCCGGCCCGCCGAGGGGGTCGACGCCGACGTCGAAGGTGGCGGTCGGCCGGACGAGGCGCGCCGAGAGCATCGCCGCCCCGTCGAGGTGGGCCTCGACCTGCGGGAGGCGCCAGTCGAACACCGCGTCGACCACGTAGGGACGGCCGGGGGTCACCGACACCGCCGGTCCGTAGACCCAGCCCTGGTGGAAGCCCTCGAAGAGGTAGGCGAAGCGGATCCGGCCGGGGCCGAGCGGCTGGACCGCGAGGTAGTCGGCGTGGTCCCGGGTCCCGTTCACGAGCAGCGGCCAGAACCGGCCGGGGGCCCGGGCCGGGAAGACCACCCGCAGCCGGTAGTGGCCGGCCGCCTGGGACCGCTCGACCGCCTCCCAGTCGCTGCCGTCGGACTGGTAGAGGGCGACGCAGCGCCCGAGGATGGCGAGCGCGCCGGGCGGCCCCGGGGCCGGCAGCGCCGCCACTTCGGTCACCTCGGGCCGGTCGCTCCCGAACAGGTCGGTGTCGAGCCGCTGTTGGAAGGCGACGAAGCCGGCGCGCTGGACGATCGGGACCGACGGCCGGAGCTCGCGCTGGTAGAGCAGCGCGAGCCCGACGTTCACCCAGACCCCGAAGAGGGCGAGGACGGCGAGGGCCGCCGCGGCCAGCCGGCGGGTGGCGGGGCGCCACGACCGCCAGGCGACGCGCAGCACCGGCAGGCCGGCGAGCGCGGTGAGGGCCAGGAGGGGCAGGAAGTCGGCCAGGTAGCGGTTGGCGACATACGCGATCGTCAACACCCCGACCGTGCCGACCGCCGCGCCGAGGACCGGGAGCCGCAGTGCGGCGAGCGAGCCCCGGCCCGGGCGGGGCCGCCGGAACACCGCGACGAGGCCGACGATCCCGATCGCCATCACCGCCGGCATGGAGGTGGTGAGGCTGGAGGAGAAGTCCCGGGTGTCGTAGTGGACGTGGCCCACCACGACCGCCTTCGGGGGGAAGGCGAGGAACGGGAAGAGCCGGCTGAGCGACAGGGCGTCGGGCCGCAGGTACTGGACGAGGGCGGTCGGCACGAACTTCAGCCCGAACAGGCTGCCGCCGTTGTCGGCCAGGGTGATCCGGCGGTTCCGGTTCACCTGGGTGAACACCTGGTGCTCGAGCGGCAGGCTGACCAGCGTATGGAACTTGAGCTCGTTCAGCACCACGTACAGCACCACCGGGAGCGCCGCGGCGACGAGGAGCCCGGTCGCCCACGCGCCGCGACGAGCGACCTCGGGCAGGCCGAGCCGGGCGAGGAGCCGGTGCGGCCCCGGCTCGACCCCGGTCACCGGCGCTCGGACCCCGGCCCGCCGGGCCCGGACCGCCGCGGCGGCGGCCAGCCCGCCGTAGACGAGGCCGACGACCCCGAGCGCGACGACCGGCCCGGCCCCGACCGAACCCCGGGTCAAGATGGCGAGCCCCGCGAAGAGCCCGCTTCCGAGAAGCGACCGGCGGGACGGCGCGACGAGGAAGGCGACCAGGAAGTCGAAGGCGCCCAGCGCGCACGCGGCACCCCACAGCTCGGCCTCGTGGTAGATGAGCGCGTCGCTGCCCAGGAAGAAGAACTGCGAGCCGACGCCCGCCACGAGCAGCACGACCGCCATGAGGACCGCTTCGCCCGTCGTGACCGGCGCGCCGGTCACGAGCGCCCGGATCCGCCAGGCGAGCCGCGACACGAACACCATCGCGACCACGAACGCGACGAGCATCGAACAGATGGTGAGCCGGCCGTCGAAGCGATGGGTGAGGAGGAGGACCGGCATGCGCAACAGCGCCGGGACCGGGCCGTAGTACATGTAGGTGCGGGTGCCCTCCCGGATCCCCTCGACGGTGAGCGTGCTCGCCGGCATCGACAGGTGCCCGTGAAGGATCGCCCGGGCCTGGACGTCGTAGAAGTTGGCGTAGAGATTGCGCTGGAGCAGCTGCCAGGTTCCCCCGGTCAGCAGCCACGCGAAGGACACCGTCCCCGCGAGCGCACCCACCGCGCAGCCGGCGCGGAAGCGGCGCCGCGACTCACGTGCGTCGCCGGGATCCACCGGCGGGCCACGGTAGCCGTCCCCCGCCGCGGCTCCGGACCGCCCGGGCGCGTCCGGGCCGTGGTGAAATGGCGCGGTGGCGCGCACGGTCACCATCTCCGCGTCGTTCGGGGCCGGGGGCAACGTGGTCGGCCCGGCGGTTGCCGAGCGCCTCGGGCTGGCCTTCTTCGACCGGGCGATCCCGGCCACGGTGGCCCGACGGCTGGCGATGCCGCTCGAGGAGGCCGCCGCCCAGGACGAGAAGGCCCCCTCGACCTGGGCCCGGCTCGCCCGGGCCTTCGCCAACATGGCCGTCCCCATGGCGCCCCAGGACCTCGGGGCGGCCGACGACCCGGACAAGTTCCGGGCCGAGACCGAGCGGATCCTGCACCAGATCGCCGACACCACCGGCGGGGTGGTGCTCGGCCGGGGGGCGATGCTCGTCCTCGCCGGCCGGCCGGACGTGCTGCGGGTCCGCCTCGACGGCGACGTGGAATCCCGGGTGGCCCGGGTGGCCGAGCGCGAGGGGCTCCCCGAGGACGAGGTGCGGGCCATGCAGCGGGAGACCGATGGGGCCCGCGACCACTTCCTGCGGCTCTTCTACCGGGTGCGCCAGGACGACCCGGCGCTCTACGACCTGGTGATCGACTCGATCGTGATCCCGCTCGAGACGTGCACCGAGCTCATCGCGACGGCGGCCGACGCCGCCACGGGGACCGGACGGCTCAGCCCTTGAGGAGCGGCCGCAGCACCTCGCCCGTGTAGCTCCCCGCCGTCTTCGCCACCTGCTCGGGGGTGCCCTCGGCGATGACCCGGCCGCCGCGGTCGCCGCCCTCCGGGCCGAGGTCGATGATCCAGTCGGCCGTCTTGATCACGTCCAGGTTGTGCTCGATCACGACCACGGTGTTGCCCTGGTCGACGAGGCGTTCGAGCACATGCAGAAGGCGGCGGGTGTCCTCGAAGTGCAACCCGGTGGTCGGCTCGTCAAGGACGTAGAAGGTGTGGCCGGTCGGACGCCGCGACAGCTCGCTCGACAGCTTCACCCGCTGCGCCTCCCCGCCCGACAGGGTCGGGGCGGGCTGCCCCAAGCGGATGTAGCCGAGGCCGACGTCGACCAGGGTCTGCATGTGCCGGGCGATCTGGGGCTGGTTGGCGAAGAACGACAGCGCCTCCTCGCAGGACATGTCGAGGACGTCTGCGATCGTCTTGCCCCGGAACGCGACGTCGAGCGTGTCGCGGTTGTAGCGGGCGCCGTGGCAGATCTCGCAGGGCACGTACACGTCGGGGAGGAAGTGCATCTCGATCTTGATGGTCCCGTCGCCGGCGCAGGCCTCGCACCGCCCACCCCGCACGTTGAAGGAGAACCGTCCGGGCTGATAGCCGCGGACCTTCGCCTCCGGGGTCAGGCTGAAGAGCCGGCGCACGTGGTCGAAGACGCCGGTGTAGGTGGCGGGGTTGGAGCGGGGGGTCCGGCCGATCGGGGCCTGGTCGACGTCCACCACCTTGTCGAGCCGGTCGATGCCGCTGACCGAACCGTGGCGGCCCGGGATGGCCTTCGCCCGGTGGAGCTGGTGGGCGAGCGACCGGAGGAGGATGTCGTTCACGAGGGTCGACTTGCCGGACCCCGAGACGCCGGTCACCGCGATCATGCATCCGAGCGGGAACGCCACGTCGATGTCGGCGAGGTTGTGCTCGCGGGCGCCCCGGACGACCACGGTCTCGCCGGTGCCGGGCCGGCGGCGTTCGGGGACCGGGATGGAGCGCCGTCCGGCCAGGTAGTTGCCGGTGATCGACGCCTTGTTGGCGATGAGCCCCTTCGGCCCGGTCACCGCCCCGGCGTGCACGATGCGTCCCCCGTGCTCGCCCGCTCCCGGACCGATGTCGACCACGTAGTCGGCGGTACGGATCGTCTCCTCGTCGTGCTCGACGACGATGACCGTGTTGCCGAGATCCCGGAGTCGCAGCAGGGTGCCGATGAGCCGCTGGTTGTCGCGCTGGTGGAGGCCGATCGACGGCTCGTCGAGGACGTAGAGAACGCCGACCAACCCGCTCCCGATCTGGCTGGCCAACCGGATCCGCTGGGCCTCGCCCCCCGACAGCGTGCCGGCCGAGCGCGCGAGCGAGAGGTACTCGAGGCCGACGTCGAGCAGGAACTGCATCCGCTCGCGGACCTCCTTCAGGACCCGGTCGGCGATCATGTGGTCGCGCTCTGAGAGGTCCAGGGCCGCGACCGCCTCGACGGCCCGGGCGATCGACAGCGAACACAGCTCGTAGATGTTCATGCCGCCGACGGTCACCGCCAGCGACTCGGGCTTGAGGCGCGCGCCCTTGCAGTCCGGGCAGTCGACCTCCCGCATGTACTGCTCGACCTGCTCGCGCGACCAGTCGGACTCGGCGTCGCCGTGGCGGCGGGTCAGCCACGGCACGATGCCCTCGAACTGGGCCGTGTAGGAGCGGCGCCGCCCGAAGCGGTTCTTGTACTGGATGTGGACCGGCTTGCCCTGGGAGCCGTAGAGCACCAGCTTCTTGTCCTTCGCCCGCAGGCGGCGCCACGGCGTGTCCACGGAGAAGCCCCCGACCTCGGCCAGCCCGCTCAGGATGCCGGTGAAGTAGTCGCTGCGGGCGGCCGCCCACGGCACGATGGCGCCCTCGGCGATCGAGAGCCCGGGATCCGGCACCACCAGCTCGGGGTCGACCTCGAATCGGGTGCCGAGGCCGACGCAGGTGGGGCAGGCGCCGTACGGCGAGTTGAACGAGAAGTTGCGGGGGGCCGGCTCCTCGAAGGAGATCCCGCAGTGGGTGCAGGCCAGGTGCTGGCTGAAGGTGATGCCCTCCTCCTCGGGCGGCTCGCCGACCTCGGCGGTGCCGGTCGTCGGGCCCGACGGCGTGGCCACCAGCACCTCGGCGGTGCCCCCGGTCAGCTCGAGGGCCGTCTCGATCGACTCGGTCAGCCGGTCCCGGATGCCGTCCCGGCGCACCAGCCGGTCGACCACCACCTCGATTGTGTGCTGCTCGTAGCGCGCCAGCGAGACGTCGGCCCGCTCGGCCAGTTCGAGGGGCACCCCGTCGACCCGCACCCGTGCGAACCCCTGGCGGGCCAGGTCCTCGAGCAGCGAGCTGTATTCACCCTTGCGGCCCCGCACGACCGGGGCCAGCACCTGGAACCGGGTGCCCTCGGGCAGCTCGAGCACCCGGTCGACGATCTGCTGGGGGGTCTGGCGGGCCACCGGCCGCCCGCAGTTGGGACAGTGGGGCCGGCCCACCCGGGCGTAGAGGAGCCGCAGGTAGTCGTAGACCTCGGTGATCGTCCCCACGGTCGAGCGGGGGTTCCGCGACGCCGACTTCTGGTCGATCGAGATGGCCGGCGACAGGCCCTCGATGAAGTCGACGTCCGGCTTGTCCATCTGGCCGAGGAACTGGCGGGCGTAGGCCGAGAGCGACTCAACGTAGCGACGCTGGCCCTCGGCGTAGATGGTGTCGAAGGCGAGGGAGGACTTCCCCGACCCCGAGAGCCCGGTGAAGACGATCAGCCGGTCCCGCGGGAGCTCGAGCGAGACGTCCTGGAGGTTGTGCTCGCGGGCCCCGCGGATGACCAATTGGTCAGACACGATCGGAGGTTATCGGAGGGGTATGACGGGCCGGTCTGGCCTAGCCGGCCGCGGCGGTGGAACGGAGCTCGGACAGCTCGTCGCGCAGGAGGGCCGCCTCCTCGAACCGCAGCTCAGCGGCGGCCCGGCGCATCTCGGCCTCCACCTCGCGCATGATCGAGACGAGCTCGGGGGGTCCGGAGAAGTCCTGTGGCGTCGCCGGCCGGTCGAGCCCGGCGCGGACCCGCATCGCCCGGGTGCCGGTCCGGGACCGCACCTCGGCCCGGCTGCGCTTGGCCCGGGCCGAGCCGTCCCCGCTCCCCCGGAGGCGCTCCAAGATGTCGGTCACCGCCTTGCGGATGGTCTGGGGGTCGATGCCGTGCTCGGCGTTGTAGGCGATCTGCCGCTCCCGCCGGCGCTGGGTGACCGACACGGCCTCCCGCATCGAGTCGGTGATGGTGTCGGCATAGAGGACGACGCTCCCCTCGACGTTGCGGGCGGCCCGGCCCATGGTCTGGATGAGCGACGAGGTGGAGCGCAGGAACCCCTCCTTGTCGGCGTCGAGGATCGCGACCAGCGACACCTCGGGGAGGTCGAGCCCCTCGCGCAGGAGGTTGATCCCGACCAGCACGTCGATCTCGCCGAGGCGGAGGCTCCGCAGGATCTCGATCCGGGTGATCGTGTCGATGTCGGAGTGCAGGTACTGCACCCGGATCCCCGCGTCGGCCAGGTAGTCCGAGAGGTCCTCGGCCATCTTCTTGGTGAGGGTGGTGACGAGCACCCGGCCGCCGCGCCCGATCGCGCCGTCGATTCGGCTCATGAGGTCGTCGATCTGGCCCTTCGTCGGGCGCAGGACCACCTCGGGGTCCACCAGCCCGGTTGGCCGGATCACCTGCTCGACCACCTGTGCGGACTCCTCGCGCTCGAAGGGCCCGGGCGTCGCGGAGACGAAGATCGTCTGGGGGGTCCGCGACACGAACTCGTCGAAGCGAAGCGGCCGGTTGTCGACCGCCGAGGGCAGGCGGAACCCGTGCTCGACGAGCACGTCCTTACGCGAGCGGTCGCCCGCGTACTGCCCGTGGAGCTGGGGCACCGCGACGTGGCTCTCGTCGATGACCGTGACGTAGTC
>Ga0209415_10007725_pt1 | contig 18726 bp, 18 predicted proteins | sample PeaSoiSIISIP2007_FD_187696 | JGI IMG/M metagenome (GOLD analysis project Ga0209415, IMG submission 187696) | Peat soil microbial communities from Weissenstadt, Germany - SII-SIP-2007 (SPAdes) (version 2) | ecosystem: Environmental > Terrestrial > Soil > Wetlands > Peat | place: Germany...
GCCTGCAACGATCTCTACGAGCAGCAAGCGCGCGCGGTAGCCGCGGAGATCACGGCGAGCGGTGGGAAAGCGATCGCGGTGCCCGGTGACGTGACGAACGCGGACGACGTGGAACGCATGCTTGGCGCGGCCGAGGACGCGTTTGGGCTCGTCAACGTCTTGGTCAACAACGCGTTCTTCCTCACCCGCGTCGCCGGCCTCACGACGATCGCGATCGATGATTGGCATCGGACGATCGAGACGATCTTGACGGGCACGTTTCTCACCAGCCGGGCCTTCGCACGGCGGCTGCTCGCCGCCAAGCAGCCCGGTGCTATTGTGAACCTTGGATCGACGTCGGGGCACCGCGGCCGGGCCAACGCAATCGCGTACTCGGCGGCCAAGGGCGGAATTTTGAACATGACGCGCTCGATGGCGGTCGAGCTCGCACCCCACGGCATCCGCGTGAACTCGGCCTCGCCGACGCGCACGGTGACCGGAGAGCTTCCGCCCGGCGACCACGCGAGCCCGGACAGCGTCCCGCTCGGGCGTTTGGGCACGCCCGAGGACATCGCCGAGGCGATCGCGTTCCTCGTCTCCGATCACGCGCGCTTCATCACCGGTGAAGACCTGCGCGTCGACGGCGGTACGCAAGCGACGTGGGGGAGCCTGACGCGCGCCGAGGTGCAATTGTGACCCGCATGTCCGTCTCCCATAAGAGTTGAGAACGCTTGCTCGCCCAAAGAAATCCGGGCGTTGCGCGTTACCGATTCATGGCGATGCGCGCGAGCGCGAGCGCGGCATCCGCATTTTCATTTCCCTGACTTTAAATTACTGGCACTTAGCGAAACAAAGGGTGATAAACGCAACCATAGAGTCGCCATCGCCCAGCAAATCGCCACCACCCCATTTATTTGGGCGCCACGTTTTTTCGTTAGCTGGGATAGTGGCTGTCCCTCGACAAGCTCGGGATGACATGAGGGATACGTTTTGCGGCGCAAGGGTGAGCGTGCCGTATATCGATCGCCAGGGTCACACCGTTCCCTGGTGAGATGCGGCACACGTTGCAGGTTCCGGTGTCGGCCCTTTGAAGGGCCCTGACGGAGGGTCATGATGATGCACTCGAGTAGAGGCCGTTTTCTCACGATTGCGGGCGGTGCGCTCGGCGGGCTGGCGTTGCCCGAGCTCGCGGAGGCGGCTCCGAAGGCGCCGAGCGAGGCCGACGTCTCCAAGCTCTACGACGCGGCCAAAAAGGAAGGCCTCGTCACCTGGTGGACCGCGCACTACACGCAGGAAACGGCCGAGGCCGTTCGCGACGCCTTCAAGGCGAAGTACCCGGGTATCGACGTCGAGTTCATCCGGCAGACCGCGCAGGTTATCTACCAGCGACTCGCCCAGGACTTAAAGTCGAACGTCCATGAGCTCGACGTCTTCTGCTCGACGGACGAAGCTCACTACGTCGAGCTCAAGAAGCAAAACGCGCTGACCCCGTTCTTGCCGGCGGACATCGATACGATCGCGACGCAGTTCCGCAACCTCGATCCCGAGGGCTCCTACCAACTCGGAGCGCTCGCCCTCGTGCTGGTGAATTACGATCCCACGAAGCTGCAGCCGGCCAAGCGCTGGCCCCAGCTCGGCGATCCACGCTTCAAAGGGCAGATCACCCTCGGCCATCCCGCCTTCAGCGGCTACGTCGGGAACTGGGTCGTCGCGATGAACGACAAGTACGGCTGGGACTACTTCACGAAGATCGCGGCGAACCAGCCGAAGATCAACCGCTCGATCTACGACACCGTCACCGACATCGTCGGCGGCGAGCGGACGATCGGCGCCGGCCCCGATAGCCTCTCGCTCGAGAAGAAGGCGGCCGGGAACCACATCGACGTCTACTACCCCGACGACGAAACGATCTTGATCGCCGCGCCGATCGGCGTGATGAAAGACGCGCCGCATCCCAACGCCGCCAAGCTCTTCGAGAACTTTTTCTATTCGCGCGAGTACTCGAGCGTGCTCGCCAAGACCTACAACTTCCCGCTGCGCGGCGACGTGGCGTCGGCGAACGGTGCGCGGCTCGAGAAGATCCATTGGACCCGCGTCAAGGTCGACCGGCTGCTGACCGGCGTCCCCGAAGTCATCGCCAAGTGGCGCGAGACGTTTGGCGTCTAAGCTGATCTTCGCCCTCGCGCTCGCGGCGCTGGGGCTCATGGTCGTTCTGCCGTTGGGCTGGCTCTTCTACACGAGCCTCCAAGTGCCCGAATCGGCGCACCTCACGTTCGCGAACTACGGCGAAGCCTTCACGAAGGCGATCTATCTCGGCCCACTCGGCAACTCGCTGCTCCTGGCGGCCTGCGTCGCGACGATCGCCGTCGCCGTCGGTACGCCGCTGGCATGGCTCCTCGCCCGCACCGATCTTCCCGGGCGCGGGGCGCTGCGCGCGCTGGTCGTCGCGGCGTTTGTGACGCCGTCGTTCTTGGGCGCGCAGGCCTGGATACTCCTCGCCGCCCCGAACAGCGGCTGGCTCAACAAGGTCTGGGTAGCGCTGACCCATGCCGAGCACGGACCGCTCAACATCTACTCGCTGGCCGGCGCGATCTTCGTGATGTCGCTCTACAACGTCCCCTATACGTTTACGTTCGTCTTCGGCGCACTCGAGTTGATGCCGGCGGATATGGAGCATGCGGCCTCGATCCTCGGCGCGCGTTCGCTCCGGCGCACGCTTTCGATCACGCTGCCACTGGCGCTGCCGGCGATCGTCGCGGGCTTCATCATGTCGTTTCTCGAGTCGCTCGCCGAGTTCGGGACGCCGGCGTTCCTGCTCATTCCGGCCCGCCAGCTCGTCGCGACGACGCAGCTCTACCTCTTCTTTCAGTTCCCCCAGCGGATCGAACTCGCCGCCGCCTACGCGATGCCGCTGATCCTCTTCACGGCGCTCTTCCTCTACCTGCAGCGCCGCCTCATCGGTCGCCGCCGCTACACGATGATCGGCGGCAAGGGCGAGCGCCGCCGTTTGACGCCGCTGGGCCGCTGGCGCCCGGTCGCGCTCGCCGCGGCGCTGATTCCGTCGTTGCTGGGCGTCTTTTTGCCGTACACGGCGCTGCTGCTGACCTCGCTCTCGCGGGCCTGGGGCCTGGGACCGGTCCCCGGCAACCTCACCCTCTATTGGTACCGTTGGGCGCTGGTCGACAACGCGACGACGCGGGCCGCGATCGGGCACAGCTTCGCATACGGCTTCGCGGCGGCGTCGATCGCGCTCGTCATCGCCGTCGCGATCGCCTTCGCCGTCACCCGGCGGCTCGTCCCCGCCGGCGGTCTGCTCGCGTTCATCTGCATGGCGCCGTTCGTCGTGCCGGGGATCGTCTTGGCCATCGGTTTCTACTCGGCGTTCTCGCACCCGCCGCTTCTGCTCTACGGAACGGCCTGGATGCTGATCATCGCGTTCGCAACCCGCTTTCTGCCGATTGCCTACGCGAACATGACGAACGCGTTGGGGACGCTGAGCGTCGATCTGGAGAACGCGGCGCGCACGCTCGGCGCCGGCCGCATCCGTTCGCTCTTCACGATCACCGTGCCGCTGCTGCGCAGCGCGATGCTCTCCGGCTGGCTGCTCGTCTTCATTCCCGCCCTGCGGGAGCTGTCGTGCGCGATCTTCCTCTTCACGCCGCGCACGGCGGTGATGACGACGGTGATCTTCGACTTCAGCGACGCCGGAAACTTCGAGGCCGTCTCGACGATGGGGATCGTGATCATGGCGATCACGCTCGGAATCGTCGGCCTCTCGTACCGCTTGCTCGGCCGCAGCGCGCTCGAAGCGGAGCGCGCGTAATGGCGCGCATTCTCGTCAAGGAGCTGCGCAAGAGCTTCATTCAAGGCGGAGTGCCGGCGGTCGACGGCGTCGATCTGAACGTCGCCGACGGCGAGGTCATGGCACTGCTCGGCCCGAGCGGCTGCGGCAAGACGACGACGCTCAACCTGCTGGCGGGCTTCCTTCACCCCGACGCGGGCGAGATCTGGGTCGGCGAACATCTGCTCTCGAGTCGCGCGGGCGTCGTTCCGCCCGAAGAGCGGCACATGTCGATGATCTTCCAGAGCTACGCGATCTGGCCGCACAAATCGGTCTTTGAGAACGTCGCCTACGGATTGCACGTCCGGCACGTCCCGCGCGGCGAAATTCGCTCGCGCGTCGAGGACGTGCTGGAGGCGGTCCAGATGAAGCATCTCGCGGAGCGCTATCCGGCCGAGCTCTCGGGCGGGCAGCAGCAGCGGGTGGCGCTGGCGCGGGCGATCGTCGTGCGCCCGGATATCCTCTTGCTCGACGAGCCGCTATCGAACCTCGACGCGAACCTCCGCGAGCAGATGCGCTTCGAGATTCGCCGCCTGCACGACGCGACCGGCATCACGATGGTCTACGTGACGCACGATCAGGCCGAGGCGATGGTGACGGCCGACCGCATCGCGATCATGAACGGCGGGCGCGTCGAGCAGGTCGGGACGCCGGTCGAGATCTACGAGCAGCCGCGGACGGCTTTCGCCGCCGCCTTCATCGGACGCATGAACGTCGTTGAAGGCACGTTCGCCGGCGACGGCGCCGTTGAGTGCGCGGGCTTCGTGGTGCGCGCTGCCTCGGGCGTGGTGCTCGACCACGGAGCGAAGGCCGTCGTCTGCATCCGCCCCCAACACGTCGTGCTCGAGCCGGCCGACGGCCTCCCGGCGACCGCCGCCGCCAATCGCTTGACCGGGCGCATCGTGCGCGGGACGTATCTCGGCGAAATTCGCGACTACCTCATCGAGATTCCGGGCGGAATGCAGCTCCGCGCCGTGACGCCCCCGAACGAGCGGCACGAGATCGGCCGCGAGGTGACGCTCGAGCTGCCGGTCGAGCATTGCCGCATCGTGGAGAGCACCTAGGCCGGAGTACCCCTCAACATTATGTACGAACGTCGGCATGATGGTGCTTTACGCAGGGGGGCGTAGTTACCCTGAAAAATGGCGCTTAAAAAGCAACGTTCCTAGCATCCGAGGGCACAGTGAAAAACGGTTATCGCGTTTGGGACTCCGACACGCATCTCCGCCCGACGCTCGAGACACTCGAGCCGTATTACGATTCGAAGCTGCGTGCCCGAGTCGGAGAGCTCGACCGCTACAAGGAAGTCGTCACGGACAGCGAGCGCCCTACGCGCGTAGTTGGTAACCACGGGTACAACTTTCACGACCACCTGGTCTTCAACCGCACGCTGGGCTATGACGTCGCCGATTCGGTTCCGCAAGTCGGGACCGGGAAGAAGTTCATGGGGACGCGCTTACCGAGCCCGGGAACCGAAGACAACGACGCGGCTATGCGGCTGCGCGACATGGATGAAGAGGGCGTCGATGTCGAGCTGATTGTCCCGGGAGCGCCGAATCCCGAATCGGTCGCCGACCTGGAGCTGCGGATGGGCTTCATTCAGGCCTACAATCGCTTCATCAACGACTTCGCGAGCGCGGCGCCGCAGCGCCTCAAAGCGCTTTTGCCGGTGATCGGGAGCGCGCCTGAGGCGTGCGCGGCGGAGATTCGGCGCTGGTCGTCGGAGCGATGGATGGTCGGAGTGTGGCCGATCGTCGGGAACGACTTGCCGCTCGACCACCCCTCCTTGCAGCCGATTTGGGAAGCCTGCGACGAGGCCGGCCTCGCGGTCGCGCATCATTCGCTCGCTCACACGCCGCCATATTTCCCCGGGTGCCATGACCTGTGGGGTAATCGGATGCTCGGGCGCGCGGCTGCACATCCGTGGGGTGCGATGCGTGCCGTCGGCGCCTTTCTCGGCAGCGGTCTACTGGAGCGCTATAAGAACCTGCGCTTCGGGATCCTCGAGTGTGGCTGCGGCTGGCTGCCGTTCTGGTCCCGCCGTCTTGACGATCAAGTCGAGTATATCGGCGGCGCCGCGCCGCTCGTCGAGACGATCGGCGAGCAACTGGCAGGCGGCCGATTCTTTGCGAGCATCGAGATGGCCGAGCAGGAAGACATGATCAAGATGGTCGTCGACTTCATGGGGGACGGCGTGCTGATGTACGCCTCGGACTATCCACATCACGAATGTCGCTTTCCCGAATCGGTGAATGAGTTTTTCGCTTGGTCGACGCTGTCAGACGAATTGCGCAAGAAGCTCTTGTGGGAGAACGCCGTTCGGTTCTACGGCGAGCCGTAGTTTATAGGAGTCCTGCGGCGCGGGGGTGAGGGTCACGCGCAGTCGGGATTCGTTCCGGGCGTTACGCGCCGGCGTTCGGCGGTCGATTCGAACCACGGCATGCCGGCCGGAAGAAGGACGGCATCCGCGCGCGTGTAGTAGTTGTCCGGCTGCGAGACTTCCGCGGGCAGCTCTCCTTGGTCGCGCAAACTCTTCAGCGTGGCGAGCAGCCGGCGGCGAATCGCGATGATCGCGAGATCGCTTGTTCCCAGGTGCTCCTGGCTGCGATCGCAGATCGGTCCCATGCTGAGTTGCGGTGCCGCATCTTGCGCCCAGAACTCGGGAATGCCCGAGAAGGTCGTCGTCCGCTGAACTTCCCGGTCTTGAAAGAAGTCGTTCTCCAGCGACGCGATTGGCCGGTAGCGACCGAAGGGCTGAGAGGTCGCCGGCGCGCGATGTTCCGGGGCGATGTTTGAAACGCCGGAAACGAGCAGCCGCGAGCCGCGTTCCTTTTGCGTCAGCGGGCGCAGCGGATGAAAGGTGACGCCCAGAACGACCACGTTCGTGTCGTCCATCGGAATCCAGGCGCGCCAGTTGCGGATCGGGTTGGCCCCGTACGGCCCGGTCATCGAGTAAAACGGCATCAGGAACTGCGTGATGCGCCAGTATTCTTGCCCGGCCGGCGCTTCACGACCGGCGGCGATGCAACAGCCATACGGCGTCGGCACGACCTCGAAGGCCGGATGGCGGTCGGCGAAGCGAATTTCGTCGACCAGCGAGCGTTCTTTGCGCCCGTTGTTCGTGCTCAGCTTGCTGTGCGCGTACGAAACGTGGCTCTGATCGAAATCGCCCTCGAGCGCCTGCGCCCAATTCGTGTACTGGACGCGCTTCCCGTCGACGTGCTGATCCTCGGGAAGGTCCATCCACTCGAAGTGCGGCAGCGGCGGCGCGGGCTGCGGGCCCATGTAGGTCCACACGACGCCCGAGCGCTCGACGCACGGGTACGACGTGATGCTCACGCGGTTCTTGAAGGTGCTCTCCTCGGGCTCGCTGGGTTGATCGACGCAGCGTCCGGCGACGTCGAATTTCCAGCCGTGATAGATGCAGCGCAGCCCGTTCTCTTCGTTGCGGCCGAAGTAGAGCGAGGCCCGCCGGTGCGGGCAGCGTTCCTCGACCAGTGCGAGCGTGCCGCTGGAATCGCGAAACGCGAGCAGGTCTTCGCCCAGCAGACGAACGCGCTCCGGCGGACCGTCCGGTTGCACTTCGGACGTGAAGAGAAACGGAAACCAGTACGACCGCAGGAGGCGGCCCATCGGCGTTCCGGGACCCACTTGGGTGAGGAGCGCGTTGTCTTCTTGCGTCAGCATGGTTCAGTCCAGGTCGTCACCACGAGCCTAGATTCGCAGAAAACCGCGCGCCCTCCCCGCCGGCGTTGGGCACCGGGGGGAAGTCCGAAGTTGACAAAGTAGCCACTTGTGGCTACGATGGAATGTATGCGGACCGTCTCGATCCGAGATGCCAAGAATCGGCTTACGGAGCTTGCCCGTACGGTGGAAAACGGCGAGACGATCGTTGTGACACGCAATGGCCGGCCGGTGCTCGACCTCGTACCGCATAAGTCGCGCCGGGGACTTCGTTTGGAGGCACTCACGGAGTTCAAGAAGCGGAACGGGATCAAGCGGATCGTGACATCGATGCCGGCTGATTTCGATGAACCCCTTCCTGAGGACGTTCTGCTCAAGCCGCTGGCGCCGGGCAAATGAAATTGCTGCTCGATACCCACGTCGTGTTAAACATCGTAAACGAACGAACGGCCGATCTGCCGGTGACGCTACGAGGAGTGCTCGCCGATCCGGATTCCGAGTTTTACGTGAGCGTTGCTAGCCTGTGGGAAATCGCGATCAAATGGCGGTTGGGGAAGCTTAAACTCTCGGGCGATCTCGAACTCTTGCCGGACATCCTGACCAGCGGAGGACTCGAACTGATCCCGATCAACGAGCATCACGTCCTTGCGACGGTTCAGCCTGAACCGATGACACGCGATCCTTTCGATCGGCTCTTGCTCGCGCAATGCAGCGTTGAAGAACTCCGCCTCGTAACGGTCGACCGCGCGCTCATCTCGCATACATTGGCAGTTCGCCCAAATAATGTGGATTTCTGTTAGCGCGCGTTGGGGTCGATGACGTCGGCGGCTGGGAAGCTTGCTTTGAGTAGTCCGTAGCGCGCCGACGCGTCGATGATCGGTTGAAGGTGGGCGGGGACGATGGTGGGCCAGGCCAGCACGCGGGCCATCCGAGCAATGACGGCGGCGTCGATGTGCGTGAACCCCGCGGTGAGCTCGACGGTCTCGGCGTGATGGGTGTTGGTGTAGTTCACCGCTTCGGCCCAGGCGCGGGCGAAGTTGCGGACGACGTCGGGATGCTTGGCCGAGAAGTCCTTCGTCGTGGCCCAGACGACTTCGGTGTATTGCGGGGCGATGGCCTCAAAAATCCCCGGCAATGCGCGGAGTTTTCCGGCTTCGAGGGCGAGGGTCATTTGGGGATTGCTGGCGACGCCGGCCACGACGCGGCCCGCTTCGATCGCGGCACCTACGGCGGAAAACGGAATTTCGACGAACTTGATCCGCTTCGAGTCGCCGCCGTGCTGGTCGACCCAGGCTTGCAGCGCCATCGTGCCGATATCGCCGATCGAGGCGCTGGCCACGAGCTGATCGTTGAAGTCCTTGCCGGTTTGGATCGGCGAGTCTTTGAGCACCATGAAGGCCGAGGTGGGCTCTTTTGGGCTGTTGAGAAAATCTTCGGCGATAATCGTGAACGGAACGCCCTTCTCGTGTCCGGCCAGGATCGTGGTGATGCTGCCTTTGGCGAAGTCGAAGTTCCCGGAGAGCAAACCCGCGATGCCCGCGGCGCCGTTGGTCATGGGGCTGAGGTTTAATTCGAGGCCGTGCTTGCGGAAGATCCCCGCTTGTATACCGTACATGATGGGCGTCATGTCGTCGCTTACCGTTCCGGCCATGTTGACCGTGACGAGCGGCGTGTTTTGCGCCAGGGCTCGCGCGGGTAGCGCCGCGAGTGCGCCGGCGGCGGCGGTGTTTTGCAAAAACCTTGCGCGGCTCGGGTGAAGCGACATGCTTAGCCCCGTTCGCCGTGACTGCGCAGCGCCTGCGTGACGCCCTCGGCGACACCCGCGGTGTACTCCGGCAGCACGACGACGTCGATGACGCACACCTTCCCGTCTTTTACGTGTTGCAGGCCCGCGGCGATCGCCTTGCCGATCGCGTTGCGGTCGGTGATGGGGCCGATTCCGATCGCGCCTTGAGCGCGTGCGAAGCCGGCCATGTCGGGCGGCGGATCGTCGATCCGTTGACCGATCCACTTGCGCTCGACCGGCCGTCCGCGCACGACGGCCATGCGTTCCTGATGGACTTCGTCGTTGAAGTACGAGCGGTTGTTGGCGACGATCACCAGCATCGGAATCTTACTCTGCACGGCGGTCCACAGCGCGGTGTTGCCCATCAGAAAATCGCCGTCGCCGGTGATGCATACCGGCAACCGCGAGGTGCCGCGCAGCGCGAGCGCCGCACCGACGGTGATGCCGACGCCGCTGCCGACCCCGCCGCCGCCGCTGCCGCCGATGAAGTCGAGGGGGTGGTGGAACGTGAAGAGCGCGTCGTTGACGCCCTGCGGAAGCCGCGTGAGACAGATTTCGTGTCCGGCTAATGCATCGCTGACCGCGCTCGAGAACGCATCGATCCCGATCTCGGTCGCGCTGCCGTCGGCTGTGGCCTTGGTTCGAACCGCTGCGCCGTTGCGCGATACGGGCTTGGGCTTGGGGTTGCCGAGCGCGTCGAGCAGCGCCGTCACCAGCGCATCGGGCGGCACGGCGAGGTTGATGTCGAGCGCCGGAAGGGCTTGGTAGTCCATGCTCCAGCCGCCGTGCACGTAGCGGTCCATCGACGCGGAGATCACCTTCGCAGCGAGCGGCGCGCCGGCGCCGGCCGACTTGAGGACGCCGGCGAGATCGAGGAAATCGAGGTCGAGGATCACGTCGGCTGCGCGCAACGCCGCCTGCGCCGCCTTGCTGCGGTGCTGACCGGCGTGCAACGGATGGTCGGTCGGGAACATCGCGCCGATCTGCGATTCGGTGATGACGCGGGCGTTCAACGCTTCGGCGAGCGCCACGCGTTCGTTCCACGATGCGAGCGTGCGCGAGCAGCGCCCGGCGAGCATCACCGGATGCTGTGCCGCTTGCAACGCGGCCAGAATGCGTTTGACGTCGGCCGGTGCCGGCGCCGGCATTTCCGGCGGGGCGTACTTTTCGAGCGGCGGCAGCGCGAGCGGCGCGGCGAGCTTGCCTTCTTGCAATTCGGTGTCGAGGATGACGATCGTCGGGCCGTTGGGCAGCGTCGACGCGATTTGATAGGCGCGCAACAGCGACTCGAGCGCGGCACCGGGCGAGCCCGGCTGATCGTCCCACTTGACGTAGGGCCGAACCAGCGCGCTCATGTCTTGCGCGGTGTGAATCCAATCGATCCACGGCCGGCGTTTTTGCGCGTCGACCGGACCGTTCGCGCCGACGATCAGGACCGGTGCGCGGTCGCACCAAGCGTTGAAGATCGCCATCGACGCGTGCATGATCCCGACGTTGCTGTGCACGATGGCCAGCATCGGCTTGCCGGTCACCTTGGCCCAGCCGTGGGCGATTGCGACCGTGTGCTCCTCGTGCAGGCAGAGCAGCATTTCCGGATTTTCGTTGCCGAGATAGTTGACGATGCTGTCGTGCAAGCCGCGGTAGCTCGCGCCCGGAACGAGGGCGGCGTACTTGAGATCGAGCGCGCGCAGCAACGCGGCGACCGCATCGCTGCCCCATGTCATCGCGGTGATTTTGGGCGGTTCGGTTCGTGTCGTGGTCATGCCGGACCGGTGCGACGCCGGGACTACCGTAACCTGGCTCGACTCACGCGCGGAATTTCGGCACCAACTGAAGTCCGTTGTCGCGGCCGACGCCGCGCAGTTCGGCGGCGGTGAAACCTGAATCGGCCAATCCTGTGGCAATGTCGGCCGGCAGTCCCCACGGAAAGTCGGTGCCGAAGAGAATTTGTGAGGCCGGCACGATCATCTTGAGCGACTGCATCTGAATGGGATTGGCCGATCCGGCCGTGTCGTAGTAGAAACGCCGCAGATGGCCGAGGCGCGAATCCGGAGCGGCCGGCGCATGGAGCGCCGCACTGGTCGCCTGCGCTCGGAAGTAGCGTCCGGCCAGTGCGGGGATGGTGCCGCCGGCATGCGAGAAGATGAACCGGATGTTCGGATAGCGTTCCGCGGTGCCGCTTTCGATGATGCTGACGATCGTGCGTGCGGTGTCGGTGTTGAACTCGATCGTCGTCGCGTCGATATGCGGTTGCAGGTGCTTGCAGCAATCCGGTGCCGTCGCGTGGCTGAACACGATGGCCTTGCGCCGATCCAGTTCGGCCCAGACCGGTGCGAACGAGGGATCACCCAGCCATTTATCCCCGTAGCTCGAGAGTACGCTGATGCCGTCGGCGTGCAGCGTGTCGAAGCCGTAGGCGATCTCGGCGAGGCTTGCTTCGGCGTTCGGCAGCGGCAGCACGGCGAAGAGGCCGTAGCGGGGTTTATGCTCGCGGACGAGTTCGGCACCGAAGTCGTTCATGTTGCGCGCCAGCATGCGCGCCTGCGCGTCGTCGCCGAACCAGATGCCGGGCGTCGTGGTGGAGAGGATGGAAGCGGCGACGCCGCCGGCATCCATGGCTTCGATGGCCGCCGCGACCGACCAGCCTTTAAAGGTAGCCATCCCGGAAATCGGGCTCGTGGCGTTCTGCTTGACGAGCGCCGCCATCCATTCCGGCGAGACGTAGTGGTGGTGGAAATCGAGCCGTCCGGCTTCGGCTGCGGTGGCTCGTCCGGGTACGAGGCCCTTCTCCGTTAGAATGGCGCCTGCACCGAGCGCGAGGAGTCCGCTGAGCATATCTCGCCGAGTGAATCTGTGCATCGAATTCCTCCTATATTACGTGCTCTAAGCCGGGCTTGAACGAGCACGGCATCTTAGTCAGAATTTGCCGGGACTCTACGAGTTCGGGCAGTTCGCTTCGGACCTGATACTGCTGCAGTTGCGGCCAGGTAGTGCTGGTCGAGGGCTTGCCGCAGGAGCGTCTTAATGACTGCCTGTCGGCTCACGTTTAAGTCTTCCGCTGCTTTATCTAGTTCGGCCAACATAGGAGAAGCAAAGTCCACATTCACTCTTTGTATTGGACCCATCATGCGACCGCGGTTCGTAAAGAACCGTGACACGTCTTTGCCTTTATCCGCGAGCTTTGCAATGTCTTCCGCGGAAGCAGCGGCAGATTTCCTACGAATGGTCTTCATAGAGCTTTTGTTCCTGTTTGGTCGCTTTCCAGAGCGTAACGAGGTGGTAGAATTCGCCTTCATCGTCTTCGCATATTTCGAAAATGAGGGAGTAGAGTTGTCCAGATACCCAGCCTATGGCACGATATTGCTCGGGAAAGTCGGAGCGCTGGTCCAGATAATATGGATGCCCGAATATCTCGCGCGCTTCTTCGAAGCCTATTCGCCGCTTTGGATTCTCGCGTAATCGCTTACTCTTCCCGGGGGTCGAAATGAAAGCGCATGGGCCTGTATAACAGTTATACCACTCAGTGGCTTGCGAGCGCAACTCTGCTCCACGAATGGCGGGGTTGTTTTTGGGCGACGGCTCGGTGCTGATCGGCGGGTGATTGGGGCGCCACTCGGCTTTGATCGTGACCAGGTATGGCAGCGCTGTCTTCGATGATGACGATCGAAGCTGTCCCTCGACAAGCTCGGGATGACATAGGGCGAACGCCAACATCTCCCGTCGCACACGAGCCCGTACGCCCCGGCGTCATCGCTAACGAGCAAGGCGAAATGCTACCGGCGCGCGTACCTTCATCTCAGTACCGATGGAATTACTTCGCTTTACCGGCCTGGAGCGGCATTTCGGCGCGAAGGAGGTCTTTCGCAATCTCTCCGGCGTGATCCGCGACAATGAGAAAATCGGGCTCGTCGGTCCGAACGGCGCCGGCAAGTCGACCTTGGTGCGCTTGCTTTCGGGCAGCGACCGGCCGGACGACGGGACGATCGTGCGGGCACGTGATACGCGCTTCGGCTACCTCGCCCAGGATGCGGCCGAGGGCGGCTCCGTGACGCTGCGCGCGGCCTTCGAAGAAGCGCTCGCGCGCGGCTCGGCCCACGAATGGGAAATGCGCGCGACGCTCAACCGCTTCGCGTTTGCCGAGAGCGACCTCGACCGGCCGTTGAGCGAATTTTCCGGTGGTCAGCGCACGCGCGCGCTGCTGGCGCGCACGCTGCTCGAGGAACCCGACTGGCTGATCCTCGACGAGCCGACCAACCACCTCGATCTGGACACCGTGCGCTGGCTCGAGACCTTCGTCGCGCGCGATGCGCGCACGTACGTGATCGTCTCCCACGATCGCTACTTCCTCGAAACCGTCGCGTCGTCGATCTGGGAACTAGCCGACGGCGAGCTCGTCGAGTATGCGGTGACGCCCGGCCGGGCGTATAGCGAGTTTCTCGAGCAGCGCGCGGAACGGCGCGCGGAGCAGCAACGCGCCTACGACGCGTCGATGTCGGAACGCGAACGCCAGCGTGCGGTGATCGCCGAGTTGCGCACGCACGGCTCGCACAACTACTCGCACGTGCGCAGCCGTGAAAAGGCGCTCGACCGGGTCGACGCCGTCGATGCGCCGCGCAAAGCGGGCCGCTCGATTTCCGTTGCGTTGACCGCCGCGCGCAAGCCGACGAGGGGCATCGCGATCGAGTTGGCCGGCGTTGCGAAGGCGTATGCCGAACCGCTGTTCTCGCACCTCAGCGCGAAGTTTGCGCGCGGCGAGACGGTCGCGATCGTCGGACCGAACGGGGCCGGCAAGACCACGCTGTTACGGATCATCGCGGGCGAGTTGGCACCGGACCGCGGCAGCGTGCGCTATGGCGTCGGGCTCACCACGGCCAGCTACTCGCAAAGCTCGGTCGACGATCTGCCGGCCGGCGCAACGGCGGCCGAGGCCGTGATGGAGATGGGCGTCACCAACGAAGAGGCCCGCTCGCTCCTGGGCCGGCTGCGTCTCGGCGGTGATGCCGCCGACAAGCCGGTCGAGGCGTTCAGCGGCGGCGAGCGCCGGCGCATCATGCTGGCGCGCTTGATGGCGCAGCGCGCGGACTGCTTGTTCCTCGACGAGCCGACGAACGATCTGGACATCCCGAGCCGCGAGGCGCTCGAGGACGTGCTCGCGTCCTACGACGGCGCGTTGTTCGTCGTGTCGCACGATCGCTATCTGCTCAAGCGTTTGGCGCAGCGCGTCATCGCGATTCGCGACGGCCGGGCGACGATCGTCGACGGCGACTACGACACCTACGAGCGGCGTTTGCACGTCCCCGCCCCGGCTGCGAGCGAGGCTCGCCCGGGCGGCAAGAGCGCGCAGAACGACAAGCGTGCCGCGCACGAAGCGCGGCTCGACGCCGGGCGCCGCAAGCGCGCGGTTGCCGAGGCGGAGCGGCGCGTCGCCGATCTGGACGCTGAGAAAGCCCGGCTCGAGGCGCGTTTTGCCGCCGCGGACTTGTACGCCGATCCCTCGGCGGTGATCACGCTGCGGTTGGAGCTGGATCGCGTGCGGCTGGAGGGTGAGCGCGCGTTCGAAGCTTGGGAGCGCGCCACGCATGCCTTGGAGCAGTTGCCGGAGTGAGTTTTCTCAGGGTAGTTTATGCGTTGCGGCGTAAGGTACGGGCATGAAACGTTCGTTGGTGCTTCTCGTGCTCTGTGCGTCCGTCGCCGTGCCGGTCGCGGCGTTCGGACAGCCGGCCGGCCCGCCGCCCAATCAAGCGATGATGGAGAAGATGCGCGCCGACGCCAAGGCGGCGGCCTATTCCGCGCTGACGCCCGCGCACGCAACCGCCGTTACGGCGCTGATCGCGCAGGTTGCTGCCGGAACGCTGGACCCGCGCGCGGCCGGCGGGCAAATCGACGCCCTGCTGACGCCCGACGAACAAAAAGCGGTGCTGGCCGCCGGCGCTACATCGCGTCAGGCGATGCGCGCTTCCGGGATGATGGGCGCCGGCGGGCCTCCGCCGCCGGGGCCGGGGAGGTACGGACGCTTCACCGCCGGCCGCTACTTGCTGATGGTCTCGCTGTCGCGCGGACAGATGCGTTCGCTGATGCCGCGGGCACGGAGTACGTCCGCGCCGTAACAGGCGCGCATGGCGCGCTACCTCGAGGACCTCAAACCCGGTCAGGCGTACGAGTCGCGCCGGCACACGATCACCGAAGACGCCATCGTCGCGTTTGCGCGTGAGTTCGATCCGCAGCCGTTTCACCTCGATGCGGAAGCGGCGAAGTCGTCGTTCTTCGGCAAGCTCATCGCCAGCGGCTGGCACACGGCGGCGCTGACGATGAAGATGCTCACCGAAGCCGAGATGGACCTCGCCGGCGGCGTCATCGGCGCGGGGATGGAGGAGCTGAAGTGGCCGACGCCGCTCGTTCCCGGCGACACCATTCACCTGCGCGTTGAGATTCTCGCCGCGCGCGCATCCAAGTCGCGGCCCGGCATCGGGATCGTGCGGGCGCTCGTGCGCGCGCTGCGCGACGACGGTACGGCGGTTCAGGAGATGATCGCGAACCTCATCGTCCCGGTGAAACCCGCCTGAGCGGGTCTCAGCGCGCGGGCGTGTAGATGAGGTCCTGGGCCGGAAACGGCTTGAAGCCGTTGAATTTCGCGGAGACGTCGATCAACGGTTGCACCAAGGCCGGGGTGAGTTGTTCGGTGTACCGCGCGCGCACCATGACCGCAATGAGCGCCGGATCGAACTTCATGTCCCGGGCGAGGATCCCGCCGGTCTGCGCCGGGCTTGCGTTCGCCCAAACGGCGGTATCGTGCATGACTTCCTGGAAGCGCTTCACGAGATCGGGATGTGCGCTCGCCCACTGTGGCGTGGCGACCCACGTGCCGACGAGAAAGTGCTTGGCGATTCCGTCGTAACCGTACCCGAGGACGCGCGCGGTTTTCTTGGCGACGGTGAGGAACGGTTCCGTCACCAGAGCGGCATCGATGCGACCGGTGTCGAGCGCAGCCGGCATCGTCGGGAACGGAATTTCCACGTATTTGCACGTTGTTGAGTCGCCACCGTTCGTGTCGATCCACACGCGTGCGGCTTCTTCACCGAACGAACGTAAACCGTTGGAAGCGACGACCTTTCCGTTGAGGTCCTTCGCTTGGCGCGCCGTCGAGCCGGCCGGAACGACGATCGCGGCGATGCGGAAGTTTGCGCTGGATAAATACTCCCCGCCCGGCGCAAGGACGACGAGCGGAATGTTCTTCTCATGGATGCTCGCCAGGACGTCGACGGCACAATAGCCGATATCGATTGCGCCCGACGTCACCGCCGCCGCAATCGCGGCAGCGCTGGGCATCGACTGAATGTCGACGTCGAGGCCGGCCTTCGCAAAAAACCCCATATCCTTCGCATAGTACGGGCCGGCAGCGTTCTCGGTCGGGATCGCGGCGAGGTGGATCGTCGCGCCGGTCTGCGCCCGGCCGATTTTGGTCACGGCGCCAAGTGCGGCGCCTCCAAAGAGGAGCGCCGATGCGCGCGCCCGGCTGATCACCAGAGCGATCCGCCGCCGACCAGGAAGTAGAGTATCGGGCCGATGCCCCACAGGATGCCGGCGATGGCCCAGATCAGCTTTTGTATGTCGCTGAGGTCCGGGCGCCCGAGCAGGTTGATCCACATGAGGACCGCGGCGATCGGGTGGAGGAAGATCGAGAGCAAGATCTCGAGCAGCACTTTCACGTTCGTTGCTACCTTCTAGCGATCAGGGAAGTTGCGTCAGGGTGCCGCGTTCGATGTGGAACGCCGGGCCGGGAAAGAGTTCGCGGTTGCCGGGGTCGTGGCTGACGAAGAGCGTCGGCACGTTGACGGCTCGGAGCACGGCCGCGAGCTCGCCGCGCACGCGCGTGCGGGTCGCCCGGTCGAGCGCCGCCAGCGGCTCGTCGAGCAGCAGGGCGGCGGGTTCCACGACCAGCGCGCGAGCGAGCGCCACGCGCTGACGTTCGCCGCCCGAAAGTTCGGTGACGCGGGCGTGCGCGAGCGTCGCGATGTCGAAGCGCTCGAGTTCGCGCCGCACGCGCGCCTCGATCTCCGCGCGCGGTACCTTGCGCGCCCGCAGCCCGTAGCCGACGTTCGCCGCCACGTCGAAGTGCGGAAAGAGCGCGTACTCTTGAAACAGGATCGACACGTTGCGCCCTTCCGGCGGGACGAACGTTCCGGCCGTGATATCGGTGAGCGCGCGACCGTCGAGCGTCACGTTGCCGGCCTGCGGGTGAACGAGGCCGGCGATCAGGCGCAGGAGCGTCGTTTTCCCCGCGCCGCTGGGCCCTTCGACGACGGTCACGCCGCTCGGGACCTCTCCGGCTGCAACGAACGAAAACTCGCGCAACTGCAGACGCAAATCGAAATGCAGCATCAGATCGTCCGGCGGTCGGACGTGGCGTGGACCGTCACGACGACGATCAGGCTGAACAGGATCAGGACGGCGGACAGCACGACCGCCACCGGCAGGTTGCCGCTTTCCAGGTTGAGGTAGACCGCCAGCGGCAGCGTTTGCGAGACGCCCTGCAGATTGCCCGCGAACATGATCGTCGCGCCGAATTCGCCCAGTGAGCGCGCCCAACACAGCACCGCACCGCCGATCAGCGCGGGCGCGGCGAGGGGCACCGTGATATACGCAAACGTGCGCAGCGGACCCATGCCCAGCGTCGCCGACGCCGCTTCCAGCGTGCGGTCGACACCCGCAAAACCCGCGCGCGCGGCGCGCACGTAGAAGGGTGAGGCGACGAACGTTTGCGCCATAATCACGGCCATCGTGCTGAACGAGAGTTGGATGCCGAGCGCACCGAAGAGCGGACCGAACGTCCCGTTGCGGCCGAACGCGAGCAGGAGTGCGAGCCCGGCGACGGCCGGCGGCACGACGATGGGGAGATCGACGACGGCGTCGACGAGCGAACGCCCGGGGAACGAGGCGCGCGCGAGGATGTACGCCAGCGGCGTTCCCAGCAGCAGCGTGATGGCGAGCGAGCTGAACGTCGTGACGATGCTCAGGCGCAGCGCGTCTTGCGCCGGGACCGTCTGCATGGCCGTGATGAGGTCGCGCGGCTGGAGATGGAAAAACAGACCGGCCAGCGGGACGACGATGAACGCGGCGAGGATTGCGGCCGCCAGCACGACCGCCATGCGGATCACGGGCGGCTTTGTTCGAGAAGCCGACCGTTTCCACTGCACGCGGCCGGAGCCGGCGTGCGTTTGAGCAAAGGACCACCCGTGAAACGCGCGAAGCGCTCGTCTTTGGTCCGGAACGCGGGTGTGATGTAATGGTAGCCTGCGACCTTCCCAAGGTTGACGCGCGGGTTCGATTCCCGCCACCCGCTCCAGGACCGGCGCTGAGATCGGCGACATAGCCAAGTGGTAAGGCAGAGCTCTGCAAAAGCTCCATCCCCAGTTCGAATCTGGGTGTCGCCTCCAAT
>Ga0209415_10007726_pt1 | contig 18725 bp, 20 predicted proteins | sample PeaSoiSIISIP2007_FD_187696 | JGI IMG/M metagenome (GOLD analysis project Ga0209415, IMG submission 187696) | Peat soil microbial communities from Weissenstadt, Germany - SII-SIP-2007 (SPAdes) (version 2) | ecosystem: Environmental > Terrestrial > Soil > Wetlands > Peat | place: Germany...
TTGTGCTCCGCAGAGCGCGCACGGGCAAAGCCCGCGCGCTCTTATGGAGTCTGGGCGACCGGTTGTTCTGCGCGTGCGGTCGCGCCTCCGGCGGGACCGCACGCTTGCTTCGGCCTCCGCTAACGCTTCGCGTTAGCTTCGGCCATTGATCGTTCCGAGATCCAGGCGCGCTTGAACCTAGAGTCAGCCAAGGGCCGGAGCGTAAGCCGCGCGAAGCGGGCTTACGCTCCGGCGGACTGACGCGGACGGGGATGCGCGAAGCGCACCGCCGTCCGCGCGGCGCAAACGGTCGCCCACGTCAGATAAGAGGACGCCGGCTCGGCCGGCGTCCTCTCTGCGGAGCACAACCTCCATCCGCGCGAAGAGCGCAGCTCTTCGCGCGCCTACTTGCCGCAGCGGCGGAAGGAGGCGAGCTCGCCGCCTCGCGCCCGCCACTGATTGATGCCGCCTTCGAGGACCGGTCGCGCGTCGATGCCGGCGGCGCGCAGCACGCTCGCGGCGATCGCCGCGCGCGGGCCTGACTCGCAGATCGTCACGATCGGCTTCGTGCCGCACAGCCCGTTCTCCGCCGCCTGGCGCACGTTGCGGTACGGCATGTGGTCGCTGCCGGGGATGAAGCCCGCGTCGCGCTCGTCCGCCTCGCGCACGTCGAGCACCTCGGTCTCGCCCGCCGCGAGCAGCCTCTCGAGCTCGTCGACGCTCACCGGCTCGACCTGTTCGTCGCCGCCCGCCTCCTGCCAGCCGACGAGGTCGAAGATCCCGACCGCGTACAGCGCGCGCGCCGCACGCTGCGCCTCGCCGCCGTCGGCGGCGTGGACGAGCACCGGACGCTCGGGCAGGACGAACGCCGCCTTCGTCCCGAAGCTCGAGCCGGACACCGGCACGTTGACCGCGCCGGGGCGGTGGCCGCCCGCGAACGCGCGTGCGGGCCGCACGTCGAGCACGACCGCGTCGACGGAGTCGCCGACGTGCTGCAGCCACGGCTGCCCGCCGAGGAATGGCCCGCGGTTGATCTCCACGATCCGCTCCATGTTCGGCGGTCGCGGCGGCTGCGGGCCGAGCGCGGCCGCGAGGAACTCGTCGTGGCTCTCGAGCAGCGCGTGGTTGAAGCGGCGCTCGAAGCCGATCGTCGTCGACGCTTTCGAGCTCATCGCCGCGCCGCAGAGCGACCCCGCGACGTGCCCCGGGTACACCTCCACGCCGTCGCCGAGCTCGACGAGCCGGTGGAGCGACGCGAACAGGCCCTCGGCGCCGTCTCGCGCCTCGACCGCGAGGTCCGGCCGCGCTGCGTCGCCGACGAAGAGGGAGTCGCCGGTGAGCACGAGCCACGGCTCCCCGCTGCGCGTCGTGTCGATGACGGCGAAGGCGCAATGCTCGGGCCGGTGCCCCGGCGTGTGCATCGTGCGGATGACCACGTCGCCGAGCTCGACCTCGGCGCCGTCCGTCAGCGGCTCGTGCGCGAACGCCGCGCCCGCGGCCTCGTGGACGCGCACGGGCACCCCCTGCTCGAGCGTGAGCCGGCCGTGGCCGGAGACGTGGTCGGCGTGCGTGTGCGTCTCGAGCACGCCGACGAGTCGGATGCCGCGCCGCTCGGCCTCTTCGAGGTACTGCTCGATCGCGTAGGCCGGGTCGACGACGACGGCCACGCCGGCGTGCTCGTCGCCGACGAGGTACGAGGCACAGCCGAGGTCGTCGTCGACGAACTGCTTGAACAGCATCGCGCGAAGCTACCAGCGAACGCGGCTATCTCTCTTGAAGTGGCGGCGCGAGCCGTCCGCGCTCGTCCTCCTCCTGCAGGAGCCGCCACACGTACCAGCCGATGGCGAGCAGGAAGACGAGCGTCTGCTCGCCGTTCATGAGGATGCCGCCGAGGTTCTGGTCGCGCGCGGGCGAGAGGCCCCACAGCCGCGGGGCGTGCTCGTAGAACGGGTAGAACGGCCTGCTCGAGAAGATGAACGCGAGGCCGAGGAACGACGAGGCGACGAATGCGGCGCCGAGGTAGGCGAGCGCAGCTGGGATCGAGATCCGCCCGCTCACGAGCGGCCACCAGAAGACGAGGCCGCCGGCGATGAGGAGCGCGTGCTCGATGTTGAGCGCCCAGCCCGTGTCGAGCGCCCAGTTGTAGAAGCCCGCGATGTGCGTCCCGTACCACGCCGCGAGCCACACCACGATGGCGTAGCGCGCGCGGATGCGGTTGCCGCCGTGGCGCGCCAGCCACGCGAGCATCGCCGGCGTCAGGCCGAGGAGGACGAGGACGGGAGCGATGTCCGCGATGAGCCCGTTCTGCAACAGGTGCACCAGCAGCAGCCGCTTCGCCGCGATCGTCTCCAGCGGTGAGTTGAGCGACGCCGCGATGAGGATCAGCCCGGTCGCGAACGAGGCGACCCGCCACCCGCCGGGACGCTCGCGGCGCGCCGACCATGCGTACGCCGCCGCCGCCGCAACGGCGAGCACGGCGAACGCCGGCTCGAACGAGAAGTCGGTGGGGCTCATGCCGTCACGAGCCGCGCTGCGCGGACGCGCGGGCGGAGCAGCACGAACGCGAGCGTGCCGAGCGTCACCAGCTGCTCGGCCATCATCACGACGCCGGCGAGCTGCTGGTCGGTCCGCCCGGGATACGCGGGATAGAGCGGATGGAACGTGAACACGAGCACGTCGGTCAGCACCTGCCCCGCCGCGAACATCGCCGCCGCGAACGCGATGCGGCCACCGACCGAGAGCCGCCGGTGGGAGCCGGGATCGACGAGAAGCGTCCACGCAACCAGCCCGGTGAGCACCCAGCACAGGTGCTCGAGGTCGTGCAGGCCCTGACGGCGGAGCGCGAGGTCGTAGAGGTACGGAACGTGCCAGATCGCGAGGTTTGCCGCCCACAGGCCGAAGGCGACGCGCGGGCGCAGCAGCGTCGACAGGACGGAGCGGACGCGCGCGCTGCGCGCGAGCGGAGCGAGCACCGACGCGGGGAGGAGGAACACGAGCAGCGGCCCGCGCACGGCGACGATCATCAGCGCCGGCGCGGCGTCGCCGATGAGCACGTGCTGGAGCATGTGCACCGACAGGTACTTGTCCTCCGCCACGCGGTCGAGCGGGCCGACGAGCGCAACCACCATGAGCGCGAGCCCGAGTCCGAAGAGCGCGACGCGGTCCCACCCGGCGAGGTCGGCGCGCCCGCGCCGGCGGAGGCGGACGACTCCCTGTCCGAACAGCAACGCGACGGCGACGGCGAGTGCGACCGGAAGCACGCCTACAAGCCTAGGAGCTTCGCTATCACCATCCGTTGCACTTCGTTCGTGCCTTCCCCGATCTCGAGGATCTTCTGGTCACGGTACAGGCGCGAGATCGCGAACTCGTCCATGAAGCCGTAGCCGCCGTGGATCTGGAGCGCCGCGTTCGCGACCCGGTTGGAGAGGAGCCCCGTGTACAGCTTGGCCTGCGCCGCCGCGAGCGCGAACGGCTTGCCCTCGTCCTTCAGCCACGCGGCGCGGTACACGAGCGCGCGGCCGGCCTCGATCTCGGTCGCCATGTCGGCGAGCGCGAACTGCACCGCCTGGAAGCGCGCGATCGGCTTGCCGAACTGCCTGCGCTCCTGCGCGTAGGCGAGCGCGAGGTCGTAGGCGCCCTGTGCGAGCCCGACGCCCATCGCCGCGACCGAGATGCGGCCGCCGTCGAGGACCTCCAGGAACTGGTGGAAGCCGCGGCCGCGCTCGCCGAGCAGGTTCCCCTCCGGCACGGCGCAGTCGCGGAACGAGAGCTCGCGCGTGTCGGACGCGCGCCAGCCGAGCTTGTGCAACGGCGCCGAGATCTCGTAGCCCTTCGCCCCGTTCGGGACGATGACGTTCGACACCTCGTCCTCGCCGGTGCGCGCCGTGATGGTCACGCAGGCGCTGATGTCGGTCCCGGCGTTGGTGATGAACATCTTCGAGCCGTTCACGATCCACTCGCCGCCACGCAGCTCCGCGCGCGTGAGCGTCGCGCCTGCGTCCGAGCCCGCGTTCGGCTCGGTGAGCCCGAAGGCGGCGAGCGCCTCTCCGGAGGCGAGCCGCGGCAGCCATTCCCGCTTCTGCGCCTCCGTGCCGTACAGGTAGATGGGCATCGTCCCGAGCGACGTGTGCGCCGCCATCGTGATCGCGACCGACGAGTCGATGCGCGTCAGCTCCTCGACCGCGATCGCGTACGAGACGGTGTCGGCGCCCGCGCCGCCGTACTCCTCGGGGATGGGGATGCCCATGAGCCCGAGCTCGGCCATCTCCGCCACGAGCTCGTACGGGAAGCGGGCCTCGCGGTCGAGCTCGGCGGCGACGGGCGCGACGCGAGTCAGCGCGAACTCGCGCACCGTCCGGCGAAGAAGCTCCTGCTCCTCGGTGGGCTCGAAGTTCACGCGAGGCTCGTCGCGAGCTCGGCGATGAGCCGGACGCCGTAGCCGGTGCCGCCGGGGACACGCAGGTAGTCGCCGCGCGAGCGGTCGAGGAAGCCGGGCCCGGCCATGTCGACGTGCGCCCACGGGCCTTCGCCTGCGAACTCGCGCAGGAACTCCGCGGCGAGTGCCGGGCTTCCCTCCCGCAGCGTCGAGCCGTTCTTCATGTCCGCGTACGCGGAGTCGATGTAGCGGCGGTAGCGCGGATGGAGCGGGAACGGCCACACGAGGTCGCCGCTGCGCTCGCCCGCGGCGACGATGCGGTCGCGCCACTCGTCGTCGTTCGCGAAGACGCCGGCGTACAGGTCGCCGAGCGCAACCACCATCGCGCCGGTGAGCGTCGCGAGGTCGAGGACGTGCGTCGCTCCTTCGCGGCGCGCGTACCAGAGCGCGTCGGCGAGCACGAGCCGTCCCTCGGCGTCGGTGTTGATGATCTCGATGGTCTTGCCGTTCGCGGCCCGCAGGATGTCGCCCGGACGGAAGGCGCGGCCGCTCGGCAGGTTCTCCGCGGCGGCAAGGACGGCGATCGCCCGGACCGGAAGCCCGAGCGCGGCGATCGCGCCGATCCCGTGCAGCGTCCCCGCGCCGCCCGCCATGTCGCCCTTCATCGCCTCCATGCCGGCCGCCGGCTTGATGGAGATGCCGCCCGCGTCAAAGGTGATCGACTTGCCGACGAGCCCGAGGACGAGATCGGGCCGCGTCGCCTGCGGCGGCTCGTACCGGAGGACGATGAGGCGCGGCGTGTTGTGCGAGCCGCGGCCGACGGCGGAGAGCGCGCCCATACCGAGCGCGTCCATCTCCTCGGGGCCGAGCGCGGTGGCGGTCAGGTGCTCGTGCTCGTCTGCGAGCGCGGAGGCGTGGCCGGCGAGCGTCTCGGGGTCGAGCTCGTTCGGAGGCATGTTGGCGAGGTCGCGTGCGCGGTTCGTGCGCTCCGCCAGCAGTGCGGCGCGTTCGGCGGCGCCGCGCACGTCGTCGCCGGGAAGGACGATCCGCTCGATCGGCTTCGGCCGGCCGTTCTCGCCCGTCTTCCACTTGCCCGGGGTGTAGGCGCCGAGGATCGTGCCCTCGACGAGCGCTGCTGCCTGGCGGGGCAGCGGAACCGGGAGGGTCTCGTCCAGCTGCCACTGGATGGTTCCGCCGACGCGCTCGAGGGCGTGCGCGGCCGCGGCGCCGGCCGTGCGCAGCGCGTCGTCGTCGACGTCGTCGCGCTTGCCGAGGCCGGCCGCCACGAGGCGCGTGCCGTCCCCGTGGAGCAGCAGGGCCTCGCCGCGCTCGCCGCGCAGCTCTCCGGTGTCCGCGAGCTTCGAGAGCCGGTCGTCGAGGCCGTCGAGCGGCTGCGCGACAGTGACGGCGAGAGCGTCCGCGTCTGTTCCGCCCGCGTGGGCTATCTCGATCGCCACCCCCATGTCCGCCAGCTAGAAGAGCTTCTGGAGCTTCATCGCGGCGCCCATGTCGCCTTTGACCTTGAGCTTCCCGGTCATGTAGGCGCTCGTGGGATTCTGCTCGCCCGCGACGATCTTCTCGAACGTCTCCTGCGAGGTCGAGATGGTGACGTCGGTGTCCCCGCCGCCCTCGCCGTCGCTGACGCTCACGGCGCCGTCGTCCACGTCGACCTTCCACTGGCCGGCGCCTTCGATGTCGAAGAGGTACGAGTTCGTCATCCCCGCCGTCTTCGCCGGATCGGCACGCGAGGCGAGGTTCGCGAAGAAGTCCTGCACGGTGTCAGCCATGGCGAGGACCCTATCTACTCCTCGAGCTCCACGAGGACCGTCCCGCGGGCGACGCGCTCGCCCTCGGCGACGTGCACGGCGCGCACCGTTGCGTCGTATGGGGAGACGAGCGGGGTCTCCATCTTCATGGCCTCGAGGACGACGAGCGGCTGGCGCGCGGTGACGTGCGCGCCGGCGGCGACGAGGACCTTGAGGACGGTGCCGGGCATGGGAGCGGTGACCGTCGACTGCTCGGCGACGTCTGCGCGGCCGGCTCCGACGGCGCCGGCGTCGGGGACCGGTGTCGGCGGCGGGGCGGGGAGGTTGAGACGCCACGCGCCGTCCCAGGCGGCGGGCGCGGGCCGGGCCGGCCGGTCGGACAGCGGCGGGTGCTCGGTGAGGAAGGCGGTGGTGGCGCGGCCGGCGCGAACGACGGGGTGGGCCACGAGCCAGCGCAGGAAGGGCAGGTTCGTCGTCACGCCGCCGACCTCCGTGTCGCGCAGCGCGTCGGCGAGGCGGTCGAGCGCCTCCGTCCGTGTCGCCGCGTGCGCGACGAGCTTCGCGATCATCGGGTCGTACGAGGTGCCGATCACATCGCCCTCGGCGACGCCCGTGTCGACGCGGACCGAGTCGGGGAGACGCAGCCGGTCGATGCGGCCGGCCTGCGGCAGGAACGTGTGCGGGTCCTCCGCGTACAGCCGAACCTCGACCGCGTGGCCGTGCAGCGACACGTCGACGTCCAACGTCTCGCCGCGCGCGACGCGGAGCTGCGCGCGGACGAGGTCGACGCCGGTGACGAGCTCGGTGACCGGGTGCTCGACCTGGATACGCGCGTTCAGCTCGAGGAAGAAGAACTCGCCGCCGGCGAGGACGAACTCGGCGGTGCCGGCGCTCTCGTAGCCGATCGCGCGTGCGAACGCGACCGCGGCGTCGCTCATCGCCTCGCGCAGCTCCGGTCCGACGGCGGGCGATGGCGACTCCTCGAGCACCTTCTGGTGGCGGCGCTGCACCGAGCAGTCGCGCTCGCCGAGCGCGACCACCGTTCCGTGTCGGTCGGCGAGGAGCTGGATCTCGACGTGCCGCGGGCGCTCGAGGTAGCGCTCGAAGAAGACGGTGTCGTCGCCGAATGCGGCCTTCGCCTCGCGCCGCGCAGCTTCGACCGCCTCGTCCAGCTCGCCCGCGGTGCGCACGACGCGCATACCGCGCCCGCCGCCGCCCGCCGCCGCCTTCACGAGCAGCGGGAAGCCGATCTCCTCCGGTGTCCCCGTCGGCAGCACCGGCACGCCCGCCGCGCGGGCGGTCTCCTTGGCCGCGAGCTTGTCGCCGCCCGCCCGCAGCGCTGCCGGCGGCGGCCCGATCCACACGAGGCCGGCCGCCAGCACGGCCTCGGCGAGCTCGGCGCTCTCGGCGAGGAAGCCGTAGCCGGGATGCACGGCGTCCGCTCCCGCTTCGCGCGCCGCGCGCACGTGCTCGTCCGGGTCGAGGTACGACGCGATCTCGACGGTCGCGTCCGCGGAGCGCGCGTGCAGCGAGCCGAGATCGTCCGGCGCGGCGACCGCGACCGTCTCCAGCCCCTCGTCGCGGCACGCGCGAAACACGCGCAGCGCGATCTCGCCGCGGTTCGCCACCAGCACCCTGCGCATCCAGCTAGTGTCGCAGCCGTGAGCGCGCTGGCCGGAAAGGTGGCGGTCGTGACCGGGGCGAGCCGCGGCATCGGGGCCGCGGTCGCACGCGCCCTCGCCGCCGAGGGCGTGCACCTCGGGCTCGGCTCGCGTCGCGGCGACGACCTCGGGCTCGACGCGGTCGCGCGCGAATGCGACGTCCGCGATCCCGCCCAGGTCGAGCAGCTCGTGTCCGACACCGTCGACGCGTACGGGGGCCTCGACATCCTCGTCGCCAACGCGGGCGTCGGCGCGTACGGCCCGTTCCTCGAGCTCTCCGCCGAGCACGTCGAGGAGATGATCGACGTCAACCTGAAGGGGACGATCTACGCGGTGCGGTCGGCGCTTCCCCACCTGCTCGCGCGCGGCGCGGGCGACATCGTCGCCGTCGCATCCGTCGCCGGGCTGCGCGCGTTCCCGAACGAGTCGGTCTACAACGCGTCGAAGTTCGGGCAGATCGGGCTGATGCGCTCGCTCGACAACGAGCTGCGCGAGCACGACATCCGTTGCACGTCCGTCTGCCCGGGCGGCGTCGCCACCGACTTCGCGCTCGACGACGGGCGGGGGCGCACCGAGGACGTGCTCGCCGGGATGATGACCGCCGAGGAGGTCGCGGATGTCGTGCTCTTCGCGCTCACGCGCCCGCGCAACATGCGGATCATGACGACAGCGTTCCGGCCGATGAGCGAGGGCTCGTGGGGCTAGAGCCGGTTCGCTGGGGCCTGCTCTCGACGGCGCGGATCAACGGCGCCGTCATCCCGCCGCTGCAGGAGTCGCCCGACACGGACCTCGTCGCCGTCGCCAGCCGCACGCAGGAGCGAGCGGACGAGTACGCGCGCGAGTTCGGGATCCCGCGGGCGTACGGCAGCTACGACGCGCTGCTCGCCGATCCCGACGTCGAGGCGATCTACATCTCCCTTCCGAACGGCCCGCATGTCGAGTGGTCGATCCGTGCGCTCGAGGCGGGCAAGCACGTGCTGTGCGAGAAGCCGCTCGCGCGCCGTCCCGCCGACGTCGAGCGCGCCTTCGCGGCGGCCGACGGCGCAGGGCTGCTGCTCATGGAGGCGTTCATGTGGCGCCACCATCCGCAGACGAAGCGTCTCCGCGAGCTCGTGCAGGAGGGAGCGATCGGAGAGCTCAGGTTCGTGCGCGCGTCGTTCTCGTTCACCGTCCGCGACGAGCGGGACGTCCGGCTCGATCCGCAGCTCGTCGGCGGCGCGCTCATGGACGTCGGCTGCTACACCGTCAGCGCCGCGCGGCTCGTCGCGGGCGAGCCGGTCGAGGTGAGCGGGCGGCAGGTCGTCGGCCCGAGCGGCGTCGACCTGCGCTTCGCCGGCACGCTCCTTTTCCCCGGCGAGGTGCTCGGCCAGATCGACTGCGGCTTCGACCTGCCCGACCGGGCGGAGATCGAGGTCGCCGGCTCCGAGGGCACGCTCGTCGTCCGCGAGCCGTTCCACGCGCCGCGCCCGGGGATCGAGCTGCGGCGCGGCGGCGAGGTGGAGGCGATCGCAGTCGACGGCGGCGACAAGTACCGGTTCCAGATGGAGAACTTCAGCCGCGCCGTCCGCGGCGTCGAGGAGCCGCTCCTCGGCCGCGACGACGCGCTCGGACAGGCCCGCACGATCGACGCGCTCTACCGCTCGGCCGAGGCCGGCGGAGAGCCGGCGCAGACGTGAATCCGACGTTCATGCTCGGCGGCGAGCTGGAGGTGGGCCGACTCGGCTTCGGCGCGATGCGCATCGTCAGCGACCGCGGGGAGGGAGCGCGCGTCGTGCGCCGTGCCGTCGAGCTCGGCGTCACGCTCGTCGACACGGCCGACATCTACGGCGCGGGCGTGAGCGAAGAGGTCGTCGCCGACGCGCTGTATCCGTATCCGGACGGCGTCGTCATCGCGACGAAGGGCGGCCTCGGCTGGGGGCTGCAGGACCGGATCCGCGACGGGCGCCCCGAGCACCTGCGCGAGGCGTGCGACGCGAGCCTGCGCCGCCTCAAGCTCGAGCGGATCGACCTGTACCAGCTGCACCGGCACGATCCCGAGGTGCCGATCGCGGAGTCGATCGGCACGCTCGAGCAGCTGCGCGCCGAGGGGAAGATCCGGATGATCGGCGTCTCGAACTTCTCCCTCTCGCAGCTGCGCGAGGCGCAGGCGGTGACGCGCATCGTCTCGGTGCAGAACCAGTTCAACCGCGGCCTGCTCACCTCGGAGAACGTCCTCGACGCCTGCACCGAGGAGGGGATCGCGTTCATGCCGTGGTCGCCGCTCGGCGAGGGGCTGACGCGCGGGTCGGCCTACGAGATCCGTTGGCTGCTCGACCGTTCGCCGGTGATGATCCCGATCCCGGGCACGTCGAGCGTCGAGCACCTCGAGGACAACATGCGCGCGATCGCCTGACGCGTCAGGCGCCGAGGGTCGCGGTCCAGTCCGTGTTCGCGGTGCACGTGTACTGCACGCCGTCGGAGTACGTGAACGTGTACTGCACGTGGAAGTGCCCGTTTGCGTGGCCCGACGTGTCGAGCGTGCCCGTGATGTAGGTGCCCGCGGAGGCGCCCGACGGCGACGTGAAGTCGAAGGTGAGGTCGGGCTGGATCGGCGTCGTGCCCGACGTGGTGAACTTGATGTCGAACGTCATGGACGGCGTGCAGTCGTCGGTCGAGTCGAAGCTCGCGTTCGTGAAGGTCTGCGAGCCGGCGGCGCCGGAGACGTCGAAGCAGAAGCTGCCGCCGCTGTTGACGAAGCCGCAGTAGTGGCCTGTGCGCGCCGCCACCGGCGGGGGAGCGGTCGCCGTCGTCGTGGTCGTGGTCGGAGGCGGCGCGGATGAGCGCTTCACGATCTCGCAGTTCGACTTGACGATGTCCGAGGAGTCGGCGATCGCGGTGTCCTTGCCGGGGCCGCAGTCGAGGACGTCGCGGCCGGGGCCACCGACGAGCGTGTCGTTGCCGGGGCCGCCGTACAGCGTGTCGTTCCCGGGGCCGCCGTAGAGCGTGTCGTTCCCACCGAGGCCGTAGATCGTGTCGTTCCCGCCGAGGCCCCGGATCACGTCGTTCTTCGCCGTGCCGCGCAGCGTGTTCGGCCCGTTCGTCCCGACGATCGTGGCGGCATACGCCCCCGCGGAGAGGAGCCCGCACGCGCATGCGGATGCAAGCAGAGCCCGCGCGAGCCGCGAGCGCCTGGACCGATGACGTGCCACCCCTGCCTCCCCCTGGTTCGGGCGTGCCGACGGGCACGACCGCCTCGCCCCAAAGCTGCTACGGAACCCAGGCCCTGTCAAGCGTCGGCGTGCCAGCGGGGCTTGCGCTTCTCCAGGAACGCGCGCAGACCCTCCTGTCCCTCCTCGCTCGTGCGCCGCTCGGCGATCCAGCGTGCGGTCTCCGGGCCGTCGGTGCGCTCGCGGACGAGCCGCTTCGCCCACCGCGCCGCGGACGGCCCCGCCGAGAGGAGCTCGCCGACGACGCGCTCGACGGCGGCGTCGAGGTCGTCTGCGACCTCGTGCACGAGCCCGATCCGCAGCGCGGTCTCGGCGTCGAAGCGCTCGCCGGTGACGAAGTAGCGGCGCGCCGCGCCCGGCCCGATCTTCGCCAGCGCGAACGGTGAGATGACGGCCGGGATGATCCCGAGCTTCACCTCCGAGAAGGCGAACACGGCGTCGCGCGCCGCGACCGCGATGTCGGCCGCCGCGACGAGGCCCGCGCCGCCGCCGAGCGCGTGTCCCTGGACGCGCGCCACGACCGGCGCCGGGCAGCCGTCGATCGCCTCCAGCATCCGCCGCAGCGCATTCGCGTCGGCGACGTTCTCCTCTAGCGAGAGGTCGACCGAAGAGCGCATCCAGTCGACATCCGCTCCGGCGGAGAAGCTCGGCCCCTCGCCGGCGAGCACGACGGCACGCGTGCGCCCGACGTCGACGAACGCCTCGGCGAGCTCGCCGATGAGTGCGGCGTCGAACGCGTTGCGCGTGTCCGGCCGCGCGAGCGTGATGCGCAGGACCGCGCCGTCTCGCTCGACCCGCAGCGCGCTCACGGCTCGAGCTTGAGGAAGCGGCAGGGCAAGGTCTCGGAGCCGGTTCGAGGGACGCCCGCGAGCTTCGGAATCGGCGTCGTCCAATGCCAGCTGATCCGCGCGAACTCACGCCGGCCGGCCACGCACGTGACGGGGTCCGACAAGCGGATCGAGATCGGATAGGCCCGGACGTGGCCGGCCGCGCAGTACGGCTTACAGTCGTTCTGCTGGCCGGTCCCGGTGGCGACGGCCGAGCTCGGAGCCCAGCTCGTCCAGCGCAGCCCGATCGCACCGAAGTTGCCGTCACCGCACGCGATCACGATCGTCTGCGGCCGCACCTCCGGCGAGTGCTGGCAGCCGGTCCAGACGGTCCCCGTGTGCGCCAGCGCGATCGCGGCGAGCAGCAGGCTGAACACGGCTCCATCCTATGTACAGTCGGCGGCGATGCTTCGCGGAGCGTTCGCCGCCGCCCTGACGCCGCTGCGCGACGGCGGCCTCGACGAGGACGCGTTCGCGCCCTACGTCGACTTCCTCGCCGGCGGCGGCCTCGACGGGATCCTCGCTCTCGGGACGACGGGGGAGGGGCTGCTCTTCTCGCCGCCGGAACGACGGCGTGTCGCGGAGCTGTACGTCGACACGGCGCACGGGAAGCTCCAGGTCGCTGTCAACGCCGGCGCGCAGACGACGTCGGACACCGTCGCTCTCGCCGACCACGCGGCCGCCGCCGGTGCCGACGCAGTCGCTGTCATCGCGCCGCCGTACTTCCCGCTCGACGACGAGGCCGTCCTCGCACATCTCGCCGCCGCGGCGCACGCATGTGCGCCGGTGCCGTTCTACGTCTACGAGTTCGCGCGCGCGAGCGGCTACGCAGTCTCCTCGGCGGTCCTCGAGCGCCTGCGCGACCAGGCCCCGAACTTCGCCGGCATGAAGGTGTCGGACACGCCGTACGAGGCGTTCGAGCCGTACCTGCACGAGGGCGTCGACGTCTTCGTCGGCCCGGAGGCGTTCATCGGCCGCGGGCTGGCCGCCGGCGCGGTCGGCGCCGTCTCCGCACTCGCGAGCGCGTTCCCCGAGCACGTCGCCCGCGCGGTGCGCGAGCGCAGCGACGAGCTCTCGGAGCTGCGCGCGGCGATCGAGCGCTTCCCGCGCCATGCGGCGCTCAAGCTCGTCGTCGCGCGACGGGGCGTGCCGATGCAGCCGGACGTCCGCGCACCGCTGCGCAGGTTGAGCGGCGACGAGGAGCGCGAGCTATTCGACGCGCTCGCGCCCTGGCGCGAGCGCGAGTAGCGCGAAGACCGCAACCACGAGCAGGTCGCGTACGAGCAGCTCCCACGACTGCGGCGACTCGAGCGCGGCGAGCCGCCAGTAGTGCCGTGGGAAGTAGATCCCGGTCAGCGCGAGCGCAGCGACGAAGGCCGCGACTGCGAGCCGTCGGCGCACGAGCGGCGCGAGCGGGACGAGCCAGATGACAAACTGCGGCGAGAACACCTTCGAGAACGCGAGGAAGGCGGCGACGGCCGCGACCGAATAGGCGACGAGCCGCTCGCGTGTCGCCGGCCCGCGCGCGTAGAGGAGCCAGACGACGACGAGCGCGACCGCTTGCGCGACGCTCGTCGCGATCTCCGCGGCGTGCGCTCCCGTGCCCGAGAGGTTCTGCGACATGGTCGTGAAGACGTGCAGCTTCGTGCCGAATACGCGGTGGAGCGCGATGAGGACGGCGCCGCCGAGGCTCTCGAGCTGCAGCGGCCGCGAGAGCTGCGCGCGGAAGCTCGCTTCGAGGCCGCCGGGCGAGAGCACGGCGAAGGGGACGAAGATCGCCGCGTCGACGGCGACGAGGAGCGCGGTCCAGCGCAGCGCCGCGCTGCGCCCGCGCGTGCGCCAGATCCAGACGATCGCGACCGGCGCGATCACCGCCGGCCAGAGCTTCGCCCCGATCGCCGCGCCGAGCGCCACGGCGCCGAGCGAGAGCCGCTCCGAGAGGAGCGCCGCGAGCGCGAGCACCGCGAGGCACGCGGGCCAGAGGTCGAAGCGAGAGAGGACGACGGAGCCGGCGAGCAGCGGCGAGAGGGCGACGATCCCGAGGGCGACCGCCGTCCGCGCCGTGCTCGCGCGCAGCGCACGGAGGGCGAGTGCGGCTCCGGCGATCGCGACGCAGCCGAGCAGCGCCATGAGCCGGTCGAACCAACGGTCGTACGCCGCGCGGTCGCCCTCGTGCCCGAGCGAGGGCAGGATGAACACGGGTAGCGCGCCGGGCGGATACTCGAGGTGGAAGTCGCGGTACGGGACGGAGCCGTGGACGATCTCGTCGCCGTACTGCTCGTACAGGCCCGTGTCCTCGATCTGCCCGCGGGCGAGCGTGCCGTGGTGGAGCAGCGACCACGATCCGAGGAAGACGCCGATCGCCACGACGGCGATCGCGACCCGGGTCACTCGACGTCGTACTCCTCGCGCATGATGAGGATGCGCGCGATCACATGCGGAAGACGCCGAACGTCGTCTCGGGGATCGGCGCGTTGAGCGCGGCGTGGAGGCCGAGGGCGAGAATGCGACGGGTGTCGAGCGGGTCGATGATGCCGTCGTCCCAGAGGCGCGCCGTGGAGTAGTACGGGTTGCCCTCCTCGTCGTACTTCGCGCGGATCGCGTCCTCGTCGACGTCGCCGACCATCGCGAGCACCGTCGCTGCCTGCTCACCGCCCATGACCGAGATGCGCGCGTTCGGCCACATCCACAGCTGCCGCGGCTCGTACGCGCGCCCACACATGGCGTAGTTGCCGGCGCCGAACGAGCCGCCGGTGACGACGGTGAACTTCGGCACCTGCGCGTTCGCGACCGCCATCACGAGCTTCGCGCCGTCGCGCGCGATTCCGCCTGCCTCGTACTCCGCCCCGACCATGAAGCCGGTGATGTTCTGGAGGAACAGGAGCGGGATGCGCCGCTTGCAGCACAGCTCGACGAAGTGCGCGCCCTTCTGCGCCGACTCGGCGAAGAGGACGCCGTTGTTGGCGAGGATCCCGACCGGGATGCCCTCGATGTGCGCGAAGCCGGTGACGAGCGTCTCGCCGTACAGCTGCTTGAACTCCTGGAAGCGCGAGCCGTCGACGATGCGCGCGATCAGCTCGCGCGCATCGGCCTGGTGGCGGAAGTCCTCCGGGATGAGCTCGTACAGGTCGGACGGATCGGTCGCCGGCGGTTCCGGGTCGGCGAGCTCCCACGGCGGCGCCGGCGTGTGCGGGTGGAGGCTGCGGACGATGCCGCGCGCGATCGCGAGCGCGTGCTCGTCGGAGGTGGCGTAGTGGTCGGCGACCCCGGAGCGGCGCGCGTGCACGTCGGCGCCGCCGAGCTCCTCGGCGGTCACGTCCTGGCCGGTCGCGGCCTTCACGAGCGGCGGGCCGCCGATGAAGATCGTCCCGGTGCCGCGCACGATGATCGTCTCGTCGCTCATCGCCGGCACGTACGCGCCGCCGGCCGTGCACGAGCCCATCACCGCCGCGATCTGCGGGATGCCGGCGGCGGACATCTGCGCCTGGTTGAAGAAGATGCGGCCGAAGTGGTCGCGGTCGGGGAAGACATCGGCCTGGAGGGGTAGGAAGGCCCCGCCCGAGTCGACGAGGTAGAGGCACGACAGCCGGTTCTGCGCCGCCACCTCCTGCGCGCGCAGGTGCTTCTTCACCGTCAGCGGGAAGTACGAGCCGCCCTTCACGGTCGCGTCGTTGGCGACGATCACGCACTCGCGCCCCTCGACCACGCCGACGCCGGTGACGATCCCGGCGCCCGGCGCCTGTCCGTCGTACATGTCCCACGCGGCGAGCGCGTTCAGCTCGAGGAACGCGGTGTCCGGGTCGACAAGCCGGTCGATCCGCTCCCGCGCCGGCAGCTTCCCCCGCGAGCGGTGCCGTTCCATCGCCGCCTCGCCGCCGCCGCGCGCCACCTCCGCCGTCCGCTCCCGCAGCTCGGCGACGAGCGCCTCCATCCGTTCGGTGCGGCTGAGGACGGCCATCGAGCGGAGCCTAACGTCGGCGCTGGCTCGTACGCTTGTTCGCATGGCAGTCCCCGGCATCGTCGCGCACCTCGACCTCGACGCGTTCTTCGCCGCCGTGGAGGAGCTCGAGAACCCCGAGCTGCGCGCGAAGCCGCTCATCGTCGGCGGCGACCCGCGCGGCCGCGGCGTCGTCGCCACCGCGAACTACGTCGCCCGCGGCTTCGGCATCCACTCCGCGATGAGCGCCGCCGAGGCGATCCGCCGCTGCCCGCAGGCGGTGTTCGTGCGCCCGCGGCACGGAGTCTACCGCGAGTACTCGCGCCACGTGTGGTCGACGGTTCGCGGCGTCGTCCCGACGGTGGAGCAGACGGGCATCGACGAGGGCTACCTCGACGTCGGCGAGGTGGCGCGCGACTTCCTCGAGGCGCGCGTCGTCGCCGAGGCGGTGCAGACGGCGGTGCGCGCCGCGACGAGCCTCACGTGCTCGCTCGGCGTCGCGCCGTGCAAGGTGGTGGCGAAGGTCGGGAGCGACGCGCGCAAGCCCGGCGGCCTCACGGTGGTGGTCCCCGGGCAGGAGGCGGCGTTCCTCGGGCCGTTCGACGTGCGCCGTCTCCCCGGCGTCGGGCCGAAGGCCGAGCAGCGCCTTCGCGCCGCCGGCGTCGTCACCGTCGGCGCGCTGGCGGCGCTCTCCGAGGACGATCTCCGCCGCCTGCTCCCGGGGAGCGTCGGCAAGCTCCTGCGCGACCGGGCGCGCGGCATCGACCCGCGCGGCCTCGAGTTCGGCGTCGAGCGCATCTCCATCAGCGTCGAGAACACGTTCGAGCGCGACCTCCTCGACCGCGAGCGGCTGCACGACGAGCTGCGGGGGATGGCCCAGCAGGTCGCGGAGCACCTCCGGTCGAAGGGTCAGACCGCGCGCACGGTGACGACGAAGCTGCGGTACGCCGACTTCACCATCCGCAGCCGGTCGACGTCGCTCGACGTCGGCATCGACGACCCGGCGCAGATCGGGGACCTCGCCTGCCGGCTGCTCGACCGCGGGCTCCGCGACCGGCCGGGCGCGCTCCGGCTCGTCGGCGTCGGCGTCTCCGGGCTCGTCGAGTACCGGCAACTGGCATTGAGCGTGTCCGAGTGATAGGAGAGGGCCCGTGGCGCTGCTCCGCCGCAAGCGCAAAGATCCTCCGCCGCTCGAGGAGGCGGACGTCTACGCGCGCTCGTACGGGGAGCGGAGCGACGACGTGACGATCGTGAAGCCCGTCCTGCACGAGGAGCCGGCCGCCCCCGAAGCCGAGCCGCGGCTCAGCGACCGAAAGATCCGCGACGCGTTCCGCGCCCGGCTCGACCGGCGCGATCCGTCCTGAGGAGTATCCGTTCTCCGGCTCCGTGCCGGCGACCACTGATCAGCGCAGCGCGTACCGCCACGCGTAGACCGGCCGGCGTCCGCCCGCGCGCCGGTTGAGCAGCGCTGCGACGTCGCTCTCGCGCGGGAGTCGCGCCGCCTGCAGCGTCAGCGCGCGGGCCTGTCGGCACGCGCCGCGGAGGTCGCCCGCTCCCCTGCACGCGGCGAGGATCTCGAGGACGCCCGGCCGTCCTTCGCGCCGCGCGTCGCGTTCGACCTCGTCGAGGCCGGGGAGACGGTCGTCGCGCAGCGCCGCGGCGACGGCGAGCTCGAAGAGCTGGACGGTGTTCTCCTCCACCGACGCGGCGAGGCGGTTCGGCTGGCGGCGGTATGCATGCCAGAAGCCGGCGTGCACCTCCTCGTGCAGGAGCGTGCGCACGAGCGTCGCGCGATTCCCGCGCAGCCGGCGGCCGTTGAGGATCGTGTCGACGGGGAGGCGCGCGCCGCCGACGAACGCGGCGAGCTGCGGGCGCTCGCGGCTCGACGGCCAGGCGCGGAGCGGGGTGCAGCGGCCGTCGTACACCGCCACCGTCGCCGGGTACCACGTGCCGAAGCCGCCGAGCGCGCTGAGCGCTCGCCGCCCCCAGCTCATCTCGACCCGCGACCGGGCATCGAGCTCGAGCGGCCGCAGCGCGTGCGGGTAGAACCGGTCCGCGTACGCGATCGCCATCGACATGCCGTGGCCGGGCTGACGGAAGCGCCACGGGTGGCGGTCGAGCGACGTCCCGCCCGAGGCGAGCTCCTCCCAGGCCCATTCGAGGCTGAACGAGAGGAGGTAGTGGCCGAAGCTGCCGCCCTCGTCGCGCCACCACCCGAGCTCCCACGCGTCGCCGAGCAGGGCGTCGGCGGCCTGGCTCAGGGCCCGGTCGAGCTCGCGGTCGCCGGCCCGTCCGCGCTCGCGCCGGAACGCGACCCCGGCGTCCGCCACGGCTTCGGCCGCAGCCACCTCGCGCCTCGCGCGCCGGATCGTGGACGGGGCGGGGGCGGTCAGCGCGAGCGTTCTCATCGAGGGGAAACGCTAGCCGGGGCATGTGTACGACTCTGCGCCGGAAGCAGGGGCGGAGGGACTCGAACCCCCGGCCTACGGTTTTGGAGACCGCCGCTCTACCAACTGAGCTACGCCCCTAGGCCCGCTGATAGTACCGTCGTCCGGTGCAGCGCAGGGCGCTCGGGCTCCTCTTCGCCGCGCTCGCCGCGGTCTTCGTCCTCGTGGCCGTGGCGGCGACCGGGCACGGCGTCCGCGGCTGGATCGTGGCGCTCGCGGCGCTCGTGATCGCCCTCTGGCTGGGGTCGCTGGCGCTCTCGGCTTTCCGTCGCTGAGGAAACCGCTCGGCAACGCCGTATTCTCTTGTCGGTGAACAAGCCCGACGAGATGCAGGCGCTGTGGCGCGAGTACCGGGCGAGGCGCGACGAGGGGCTCCGCGACCGGCTGATCCTGACGTACGCGCCGCTGGTGAAGTACGTGGCCGGGCGGTTGGGGAGCGGCCTGCCGGCGCACGTCGACGACGAGGACCTCGTCTCGTACGGCCTGCTCGGGCTCATCGGCGCGATCGAGCGCTACGACCCGGACCG
>Ga0209415_10007727_pt1 | contig 18724 bp, 13 predicted proteins | sample PeaSoiSIISIP2007_FD_187696 | JGI IMG/M metagenome (GOLD analysis project Ga0209415, IMG submission 187696) | Peat soil microbial communities from Weissenstadt, Germany - SII-SIP-2007 (SPAdes) (version 2) | ecosystem: Environmental > Terrestrial > Soil > Wetlands > Peat | place: Germany...
GAAGAAATGATGCCCATCGTCTACACGCCGGTGGTTGCTCTGGGCTGCCAGCAATTCAGCAGCATTTACCGCCGCCCGCGCGGCCTTTTCGTCTCCTACCCGCTTCGCGACTCGATTCCCAGCCTCTTGCGGAACCGGCCGTACCCGGATGTCGACGTCATTGTGGTGACGGACGGCGAGCGCATCCTGGGAATCGGCGATCAAGGCGTGGGAGGCATGGGGATACCCATCGGCAAGCTTTCTCTCTATTCGTTGATTGGCGGCATTCACCCGGCCCGAACCTTGCCGGTGGTGCTTGACGTGGGAACGAACAACGAGGACCGATTGAAAGCCCCAGAGTATCTCGGTTGGCGGCACGAGCGTATCACCGGCGATGCCTACTACGAATTCGTCGACCTCTTCGTTCAGGCCGTGAAGCAGGAATTGCCTCGGACCTGCCTTCAGTGGGAGGACTTCGCCAATCCCCACGCCCGGCCCCTCCTCGACCGGTACCGCGATCAATTGCTGACCTTCAATGACGACATTCAGGGGACAGCGACGGTCGTTTTCGGCGCACTCACAGGGGCGATCAAAGTATCTGGCAGAAGCTTGAAGGACCAGCAGATCGTCTTCTACGGAGCGGGTGCCGCAGGCATTGGCGTCGCGGATTATTTGCGCATGGCGCTTGTGGACAGCGGCCTCTCTGAGGAAGAAGCCAGGAGACGTTTCTGGATCGTCAACCGGGGCGGTATCCTGCACGCGGATCGAACCGACCTGGCGCCCGAGCAACGCGTCTACGCCCAGCCAGTGGAACGCTTCGCGCAATGGCAGCGGCCTTCGTCTGGCGCCATTGATCTCGATACGGTCATCCGCAACGTCGACGCGACGATTTTGATCGGTCTATCAACTCTCCGCGGTGCCTTTACCGAATCGATCGTGCGAGAAATGGCGCGCAAGGTTGACCGGCCGATCATTTTCCCCCTGTCGAATCCAACGGACCGGTGCGAAGCCATTCCAGAAGACTTGATGCGGTGGACCGACGGCCGCGCCATCGTCGCCACAGGTTCTCCGTTCGCGCCGGTAGACTTTGCGGGCCGGAAGATTCCAATTGCCCAGTGCAATAACGTCTATGTTTTTCCCGCAGTTGGCCTGGGCTTGATTGCCTCCGGAGCGCGGAGAGTGACGGACCGGATGATGATGGCGGCCGGGCGCGCATTGGGCGAGAACTCGCCCGCGCTGTCTGATTCTGGAGCTAGCTTGCTTCCTTCGTTGAAGGATCTCCCGACGATTGCGCGACAAATCGCTTTTGACGTAGCTGTCGAAGCGCAGCACGCTGGCGTTGCGCAGCCCACATCACCCGACGAGTTGCGCGATCGCATCGCCGCCACACAGTGGGCTCCCGAATACCCGCACCTGGTTCGGGCCGAGCCTTAGCCTTCACGCAACTCTTGATCGCTCGAATCTGATTTGCGGAATCCGTCTTGCGCGGAGAATCAGCTGCGCGCGGCTTCCTTCTTGTCTTCCGGATCGGTTTTCTTGTCGGCACGGGACGATTGATTCAATCGGCGAGTGGATCGGGTCGAATTTGGAAGTGAACTACCTTCGGACTCGTCCCTTTTCCCGTCTCGCTGTGGAAAGGCGCGCGCGTGCCCCAGGTCGTCCAGACTCCCTTCCCCTTCCAGCCGGCTTTCGGATCGTCGAAGCGCCCATCCATCCCTTTCGCAAAGAAGCCCAGCGGATAGGGCACGCGCAGGATCACGAATTTCCCGTTCACCAGGGCGAGCAGCGAATCGGACGAATTGCCGGTAATCATCGGTGTGTCCTTGCCGAGCCCCAGCGTGTCGAACTGATCCACCCAGACGTAATAGTGGGAGTCGGCGCTGCCTGAGTCCGTCACGTTCTTGAACTTCGGTCCCGGCGTCGGATAGAGCGTCCAGCCTTCCGGGCACTGCCGCCCGGTCGCAGCCGGGCCATTGAGCGGACCTTTGCATTTGCGCCGGTCGAAGCTGGCCAGGTGCCCGCTCCCCAGCGCCACCCAGACGACGTTGCTGCGGTCGACATCCATTCCGCGCGGTGAGTAACCCCAAACGGGGGCTTTCGGCTCGTTCCATGGCACTTCGTAATATTCCGCCAGAGAAGTTTCCGGAGGGTTCGTTCCCGGATTCAACCGTACGATACCGCCCGGAAATCCCAGCACCGTGCCCCAGATCATCCCGTCCGTGCCGATTCCCAAACCATAGAACGCGGCGTTGAGGCGCGTGTCCTTCGTCGAGTCCGCCGCTGCATTGAGCGCGGACGACGTGCCCAGACTTTCGCCGCCGGGCGTCGTGGCCACTCGCTGTTCGCCTTCTGCGTAGGCGTCTCGCTTGCCGTTCCCGTTGGTGTCGAGCACCAGAGCGGTCCAGCCTTGCGATTTCGCCGCGTCATGCGTCTGGTCCCACATCTTCGTGTTCAGCCATCCCACCACTCCGCCGCCACCGCCGCTGCTGGTCCACAGAGTGTTGTTGGCGTCCGTAGCGAACTGCAAGTGGTGTGTGCCGTAGCAAGTGTCGATCATCGCGATCTGCTTGGTTGCCGGATCGTACATCTCCAACTGGCGGCCGGACCTTTCAAGAGGAGTGAGCTTGGCAGAAGGAAGCTCCGAACCTGCCTTGCAAAACGCGGGGTCGTCGAAGGAACGGATTCGCGCCGTGTACCATAACCGCCCGCGCTCGTCGAACATGGGATTGTGAACCGTGGTGTGGCTGTCCCAGATCGCTTCATCGCCCCAGACCGCAGACGGTTTCAGCGGCTTCGGTTGCCCGGGCGTGTCCGGATCGCGGTACGGCGTTTTGACCTCGCTGATCGTGTTGTGCACCGGATCGAGCACGGGCAAATAGTCGCGGCTCTCCTCGGGCGACCCGTAGATCAGGCCGTTGGCGTTCACGCGCGGATCGCGCTTGTCGGTCGAGATTTCGTCGTGCAGATAGGCTTTCGGATCGGCCCAGTCCCATTGCGTGATCACAACATTGCGCTCGACGCCTTGCGGACGCGGCGGCGCCTCCGTCGGCAACTCGCCCTTCGCGATTCGTGCCGTCCAATCGCCGAACAACTCGGTGGCCCGCTTGACGCCGAGTTGGGCCAGCCCGCCCATCATGATCCCGCCCGCCTGTCCGGATTGCACGCGGCGCGCCCATGCCTGTGCCGGATCGAGATCGCTGAACATTGCCGGAATCGTCCGGGTATATTGGTTGCCCAGTTGGTGGCACGATTCGCAGCTATCGGTTTTGATCAGGTGAATCCACTGACCCTGGTTTTTGATGTTCGGTGAAATGCCGTTTCCGGCGGCGTCGGTGCCGGGGAAATCGTTCTTCCCGGGCACCTCCAGCAGGGAATACCAATAATTGCCGGGATAGTATTGCGCGGCGGTCTTTGCATCCGGCGCTACGGTCGGCTTCAGATTCACCAGCTTGCCCGGTTCGGTCTGGACCTTTGGTGAATCCGCCAATCCGTAGCCGCGCGCCCATACTGTGTATTTGGCCTTCGGCAGGTCGGGAATCAGGTAGCGGCCGCGATCGTCGGTCACCACTTCCTTAATGTAGTGCGTGGGCAGATCGCTTGTTTCCGCGATCACCCATACTCCCGCTTCTGGTCCGCTCGAGCTTGTGACGGTCCCGCCGATGTCGTCGCTGTCGATTCGGATCCCTTCGCCGCGAGTCTGCCTCGCACTCGTGCTGCCGAGCGAAACGGCAAGCAATGCGGCGATGCTGGCTGCCGCCATTCCCGGAGACAAAATCTTCCTGGTCATGTTATTTAGCCTCCTACCGCCCGGAACATCGGTGACAGCGTCGGGTCGCCACTGGAAGTTCGCAAATGAGGGCGGGAACCATCGTTGCTTTGCCGGTCGAGCGAGAATATACGCTTGGCTGCCCCTGCTGGCAATGCTCCGGCTGGGGATCTTCGAACTGAACGAATCACAGCTGCGAAATCGATCTTGTGCGGAAAATCAGCTGCGCGCGGCTTCTTCCTGCTCGAAGGCGTGATACGAGGAACGAACCAGCGGCCCTGCTTCGACGTGCTTGAATCCCATCTGCTCGCCCAGCCGCTTGTATTCGGCGAATTCATCCGGGTGGACGTACCGCTCGATCGGCAAATGCTCGTGCGTCGGCTGCATGTACTGTCCGAGCGTCAGAATGTGCGTGCCCTGCGCGGCGATTTCTTCCATCGCCTGTAAAACTTCCTCGCGCGTCTCGCCGAGGCCGAGCATCATGCCGGTCTTCGTCGGCACGTCGGGCGACATTTCCCGCGCGCGCCGCAGCAGTTCGAGCGACCGCTCGTACACCGCTCCCTTGCGTACGCGCCGGTAGAGCCGCGGCACCGTTTCCATATTGTGGTTAAGCACGTCGGGCCGCGCGGCCATCAGCGTAGCGAGAGCGCCCCAGTCGCCGCGAAAATCCGGGATCAGCACCTCGACCTTGCATTCCGGCATGCGCCGGTGAATCTCGGTGATCGTGCGCGCGAAGATCGCGGCGCCGCCGTCCGGCTGGTCGTCGCGATTCACCGAAGTCACCACCGCATAGCGCAGGCCCATCCGCTGGGCTGCTTCCGCCACGCGCTCGGGTTCGTCCTGCTCCGGCGGGCCGAGAGGTTTGCCGCTCGGCACGGCGCAGAATCCGCATGCGCGCGTGCAGATGTTCCCAAGGATCATGAACGTGGCCGTGCGATGTTCCCAGCATTCGCCCATGTTTGGGCAGCGCGCGCTCTCGCACACGGTGTGCAGGTCGAGCGTGCGCATGATCCGGTCAAGTTCCTGATAGTTCTGCCCGCCGGAGAATCGCACCTTCAGCCAAGGCGGACGTGATTGCCCGCTCGGCGGCGGCGCTGGATTGTCCGGAAGTATGTTGAAGGGAGCAGCCATGGCGCAAACTCAACTCATTCTACGCATCTGAGACGCTCGAAACAATCCGCTTTGCTGAATCGCCAGATGCCCTTCTCTCCGAGGACAACCTGTTTGAATTGAGCCACATGTCGAAGCCGTGTTTTGTTGTACAATTACCACGCTCTCCCTTTTACTAACCAAATTGTATCCGTAAGCCGTTGTAAATGAAGGCATAGATCAATCGTACTACGGCCCCGAAAGTGCCCCACTTATACCTCTCTCAGATGGCTCAGCAACTCACAATTCAACACTCGGTCGAAATCGAAGGCATCGGTCTGCACACGGCCGTGCGCAGCCATTTGCGGCTGGTGCCGGCCCCGGCGGATACGGGAATCGTCTTCCGCCGCGTGGATCTCGACGATTTCGAAATCGAGGCGCGCGTCGAAAACGTCGCCCGCGTCAGCTACGCCACCAGCCTCATGAAGCAGGGCGTGCTGATTTCGACCACCGAGCACCTGCTCGCGGCGCTGTATTGCTGCGGCATCGACAACATCTACGTGGAGCTCGATGCCCTCGAGCTGCCTATTCTCGACGGCTCATCCAAGCCCTTCATCGATCTGCTCGCGAACGCAGGGACGCGCCGCCTTCGCCGACAGCGGCGCTACATCCACGTCGTGAAGCCGCTCGAATTTTCCGACGGCGACCGCCGCATCGGCATCTATCCGGCGGATGAATTCCGCATTCACTGTTTCGTCGATTACCACCACCCGGCCGCCGGCCCGCAGGGAATCGAGATGACCGTGGACCGCGAATCCTTCAGCCGCGAGCTGGCCCCGGCGAGGACGTTCACCTTCGTGAAAGAGCTTCTCGCGCTTCAGAAAATGGGCCTGATTCGCGGCGGCTCGCTCGCCAATGCCATCGTGATGGACGACACGTCCATCCTGAATGGGCCGCTGCGCTTCCCCGACGAGTTCGGCCGCCACAAGGCGCTCGATCTCATCGGCGACCTGGCGCTGATCGGCCGGCCGCTTCAGGCGCGAATCGAGGCGCACAAAGCGGGCCACGCCCTGCACACACAGCTCGTCACGCGCCTGCTTCGGGACCGCTCGCTGTGGATTGAGACCACTGCGGAACGCATCCCAGCCCCGGCCTCGGACCACACTTCCGCTTCGATTCCCGCTGCCCCCGGCGTCCCAGCCGACTAGTGCCATTCCATGACTGGCTCGGCTCCTGAGAGCCCCCGGATTTAGGGTGGTGTTTGCCGCACGAGACCGCCGTGTTTCCATTGCCAAAGCGCGAAGGGCGGGGTAACAATTGACGCGCATGGCCGCTTCCGATACTTCCATCGTCATTCTGGCTGCGGGAAAAGGGACGCGCATGCGTTCCGGCCTCACGAAAGTCCTTCATCGCGCCGGAGGACGCCCGCTGATCGAGCAGGTGGTGCGCGTGTGCCAGCCGCTTAAGGCGGCGCAAATTCTCGTCGTCGTCGGCCACCAGGCCGAAGAAGTCGGCGCGGTGGCGACGCAGCTTGGCGCCCAGGTGATCGTGCAACAGCCGCAGCGCGGCACCGGCCATGCCATGCAGGTTGCTCGTCGCGCGATTCGCAAGAGCGCGAAACTCGCGATCGTCATCGTCGGCGACGCGGCGCTGCTGCGCACCGAAACGCTCGCCGCCCTTCTCGATACGCACCGCCGCGGGGAAGCCGCCGCCACGATTCTCAGCGCCGAAGTCCCCGACCCGGCGGGCTACGGCCGGATCGTGCGCGACGCCGAAGGGCGCGTGCAGTCGATCATCGAGGAGAAGAGCGCGTCGCCCGATCAGCTCGCCATCCGCGAAATAAATTCCGCGATCTATTGCTTCACGCTCGCAAAACTCTGGCCGTGCCTGGGCGCGCTGCGCCCGGATAACGCGCACCGCGAGTTCTATCTCACCGACGCAATTGCGCTGCTCCGCCAGCGCGGCGAACGCGTGCTCGCCCAGATCGCGCCCGATCCCGACGAAGTTCTCGGCTGCAACACGCGCGCGGACCTCGCTTACGCGGACCGCGTGCTGCGCGCGCGCAAGGCCGCCGAGCTGATGGAATCCGGCGTGACGATCTATCTGCCGGAAACGGTGCTGATCGATCCCGACGTCACCGTTGGACCGGACTCCGTGATCGAACCGGGCGCGCAACTGCTCGGCAAAACGCGCGTGGGCGCGCGCTGCCAGATTCGCACCGGCAGCATTTTGCACGACGTGCGCGTCGACGACGGCGCGATCGTGGGCCCGCATTCGAATATCGATTCCTCGCGCGTCGGCCCGAACGCGCAGGTCGGACCATTTTCGCGGCTGCGTCCGGGCGCGGACATTCGCGCGGGCGCGCGCATCGGGAATTTCGTCGAAGTGAAGCAGTCCGTGATTCATGAGGGCGCGAAGGCGCAGCACCTCAGCTATCTGGGCGATGCGACCGTCGGGCCGGGCGCCAATATCGGCGCCGGGACGATCACCTGCAATTACGACGGCGTCGCAAAGTACGAAACGAAAATCGGCAAGGGCGTTTTCATCGGGAGCGATACCGCTCTGGTCGCGCCGGTGCGCATCGGTGACGGCGCCTACGTCGCGGCCGGCTCGGTGATCACGGAGAACGTGCCGCCAGACGCGCTCGCCATCGCACGCGGCCGCCAGGTCAACAAGCTTGGCTGGGCGAAGGCGCGGCGCGCCGAGTTGAAGCACGCCACGCACGGTAAGGCCAAATCTCGCCCGAAACGGCGCACGTCTCGCCGTACGAAATCGAAATCGCGCCGTCCCGCAAAGTCCCGCCGCAGCTAAAGTCACGACGCACGAAGACAGAAACAATCTCGCCGACGCGCCCTGGCTGAAAAGCACCGGGCGCGATTGAAAACCACCACCGGAGCGCGTTCGGCGGGCGTCGCCACAAATCAAGGCCGCGCAGGGCATCCCATTGAAACTAGGCAGCTTTGGGGATTCGCGGGCCGAGGGCGTCGTTTGGCCATGCTTGTGCATTCCTTCAAGGCGAGGGTCACCGAACATGCGTGACCAGAGTGTTGGAAGGGATTGAGTTCGAGATCGGTTTTATGGATCTCGTAAGGAGTCCCAAAATGCGATACCTAAAACTTCTCGCTGTACTTGGCGTTTTCCTGATTCCGGCGTCGTACGCGCAAGCGCAAAGAGTTGCGATCGGCATTGGAATCGGCGGCCCGGCCTACGTGGGTCCAGCCTACGTTGGTCCGGCTCCGGTGTGCGACTACGGCTACTATGATTATTCTCCCTACGCGTGTGCCCCCTATGGCTACTACGGTCCGAGCTGGTTCTCCAGCGGTGTCTTCATCGGCGCCGGCCCGTGGTTCCACGGCTTTTATGGGCGGCCCGGATTTAGACCGTTTGTTGGTGGCGGACGGGGCTTCGGACCCGGCTTCAGGCGCGACTTTGATGATCGCGGGCGCGGCTGGGGCGGACGCGGGCCGGCAGGCGGCTTCCATGGAGGTGGTGGCTTCCACTCCTTCAACGGAGGCGGCAGCTTTCATGGCGGCGGTAACTTTCACGGCGGAGGCAGCTTCCATGGTGGAGGTGGATCCCACGGTGGTGGCGGTGGCTCCCACGGCGGAGGCGGTTTCCACGGTGGCGGACGTAGGTAAGTTTCATACTTAACTTCATACCCCAGGGGCAGTGGGAACGGCCGGCAACGCAAACTGCCGGCCGTTTCTTTTTGTGCCGGGAGATCTCGATAGGAACCATCGAGGGAACACGCCCATGTCTCAAGGATTTTGAGCGTTGTGCTAAAATACAGTTCCCATGAAATTCGGAGTGGTGGTATTTCCCGGTTCGAACTGCGACGACGACGCCTACCACGCGATCGGCTCGGTGATCGGGCAGCCGGTCGAGTTCATCTGGCACCAGTCGGAGCAGGTTTCGGGCTTCGACGCGATCGTCCTTCCCGGCGGATTCGCTTTCGGAGACTATCTCCGCACCGGCGCGATTGCGCGATTCTCTCCTGTAATGAAAGCGGTCAGCCGGTTCGCGCGCTCGGGCGGGCTGGTGCTGGGCATCTGCAACGGATTCCAGATTCTCCTCGAGGCGGGGTTGCTTCCCGGCGCGATGACGCGCAATCAGGGGCTGCGTTTCCTCTGCCGCCAGGTGCACGTCCGCGTGGAGAACACGGATACGCCGTTCACCTGTGCCGCGCGCCCCGGGCAAATCCTGAAAATGCCGATCGCGCACATGGAAGGGAACTACTTCTGCGATCCGGCCACGCTTGCCGAACTCGAACGCAACAAGCAGATCATCTTCCGGTACGCGAGGCCGGACGGCGGCGTCGATGAGCACGACCGCGAGGCGAACCCCAATGGAGCGCTTGCGGCGATTGCCGGGATTTGCAATCGCGAGCGAAACGTCGCCGGGCTGATGCCGCACCCGGAGCGCGCGGTTGAATCCGCGCTCGGCTCGACCGACGGGCTCGTGATTTTGCGCTCGATGGTCGAGAGTCTCTCGCGCCGCGCCGCCGAACGCGTCTCCGCCTAGCGCATCCTTATCTTGCGCGTAGCGCCGTTTGCTGCGAAAATCTGCCCTCACTCTTCTAGTATTCGTGCCGATGATCGACACCGAAATTAAGGTCACCCCACAGATCGCGGCGGAGCACGGTCTCACTCCCGAAGAATACGCGCGCACGCAGAAGATCCTGGGGCGCGATCCCAATCTCACCGAGCTCGGCATCTTCAGCGTGATGTGGAGCGAGCACTGCTCGTACAAATCCTCGCGCGTGCATTTGAAAAAACTGCCGACGCGCGGCACGCACGTGGTGCAGGGGCCGGGCGAAAACGCGGGCGTGGTCGATATTGGCGACGGGCTGGTGGCCGTCTTCAAGATCGAGTCGCACAATCATCCGAGCTTCGTCGAGCCCTTTCAGGGCGCGGCGACGGGCGTCGGCGGAATTTTGCGCGACATTTTCACGATGGGCGCGCGGCCGATTGCCGTGCTCGATTCGCTGCGCTTCGGACCGATTTCACCCGGCGCTTCGGCCGCTCGCGGCGCTGCCGTTGGCGAGGGCAGTTTGGGGGGTCGGAGCTTCAGCTCCGACAAACCGGCCTCGTCTACTCAGGGGTTTCAACCCCTGAGGAATGAAGATGTCACTTCCGAAGAGATTGCCCGCAATCGTCGCATTCTCGACGGCGTGGTGCGCGGCATCGGATTTTACGGCAACTGCTTCGGCGTGCCGACCGTCGGCGGCGAGGTCGGATTCGAGCCGTGCTATTCGAATAATCCGCTGGTCAACGCGCTCGCGCTCGGCATCGCACGGCGCGACGAGCTTTTCTTCGCCCGCGCGCACGGAGCGGGGAATCCTGTGATCTACGTCGGCGCGAAGACGGGCCGCGACGGCATTCACGGCGCGTCGTTGCTCGCTTCGGCGGAATTCAGCGAGGAATCGCAGCAGAAGCGCCCGAATGTGCAGGTGGGCGACCCATTCATGGAAAAGCTGCTGCTGGAAGCGTGTCTCGAAGCGATGCGCACCGGCGCGGTGGTGGCGATTCAGGACATGGGCGCGGCGGGGCTCACTAGCTCGAGCTCGGAGATGGCGTCGCGCGGCGGCGCGGGAATCGAAATCGACCTCGCGCGCGTGCCCCAGCGCGAAACGGGCATGACGCCGTACGAAATCATGCTCAGCGAATCGCAGGAGCGGATGCTGCTGGTGGCCGAGCGCGGCCGCGAGCGCGAAGTCTTCGACGTGTTTCACAAGTGGGGACTCGATGCCGTCGAAATCGGCCGCGTAACGGAGGATGGCAAGCTGCGCGTGCTGAATCATGGCCGCGTGGCTGCGGAAATTCCCGCGCACGCCATCGCCGAGGAAGGCCCGCGCTACGAGCGGCCGATTGCCAAGCCCGCCGTTGCGCCGGCCACGAATTCTCCGCTTGTCCAGTTTGGGCGAGAAGGCAGCGACCTCACCGAAAATTTCCAGCGGCTGCTCGCTTCGCCCGCGATCGCGTCCAAATACTGGATCACCGAGCAGTACGATTCGATGGTGCGCACGAACACGCGCGTCGGGCCGGGCGCGGGCGACGCGGCCGTCGTGCGGCTGAAAGAATCCAAGCGCGCGCTCGCGATCAAGACGGACGGCAACGGCCGCTGGGGCGTGCTCTCGCCGCGGCTGGGAGCGATGCACGCCGTGGCCGAATCCGCGCGCAACGTGGCGTGCACCGGCGCGCGGCCCATCGCCGCGACAAACTGCCTGAATTTCGGCAACCCGGAAAAGCCCGAGGTGATGTGGCAGTTCACCGAAGCGATCGACGGGATCGCCGAAGCGTGCCGTGTGCTCGAAACGCCGATCACGGGAGGCAACGTCAGCTTCTACAACGAGACGCTCGGCAAGCCGATTTATCCGACGCCGGTTTTGGGCGTCCTCGGCCTGCTCGAAGATGTGGACTGCGCGCTCGGCTCCGGCTTCCGCAATGAGGGCGATGTCATTTTGCTGCTCGATGGCGCGGGTGCCGAAGGGGTTCGTAGCGGCGGCCTTCAGGCCGGCGAATTTTCCTCCTCCGAATACGCGAAGACGATTCACGGTGTGGTCGCAGGCGCGCCCCCGGCGATCGATCTCACGGCCGAAAAGCGCCTGATCGATTGCCTGGTTCAGCTCGCCGCCGAGAAGGTGATTCTCTCCGCGCACGATGTGAGCGACGGCGGCATCGCCGTCACGCTTGCGGAATCGTGCTTCGATACTGGCGGCCTTTCGGCGGACGTCAGTTTAGGGGGTCGGAGCTTTAGCTCCGACAAAACAGGGCTGCAAAAAGAAGGGCCTTCAGGCCCTGAGGATCAATCGCCTGCGGAGTTTGTTCTTTTCGGCGAGCGCGGCGCGCGCGCGGTGGTATCGCTTGCGCCCGCATCGCTTGCCCGCGTCACCGCAATTGCGGCACAATACAAGCTCGGGGCGCAGCAGGTCGGTCGAGTCACACGCGGTGAATTCCGCATCCAATATAAGGGTGCTCCCGTGATACGAGGCGACGTGGATTCGTTTCGCCGGACGTGGAGCGAATCGCTCGGCAAAGCCATCGAGGCCGCATCATGAGCAGGCTGCACACACTCGGCGACGATCATTTCCACGATCACTGCGGCGTGTTCGGCGTATTCGGTCATCCCGAGGCCGCCAAGCTGGCGTATCTCGGCCTCTACGCGCTCCAGCATCGCGGGCAGGAATCGGCGGGCATCGCCTCCTCCGACGGAGCCGACGTTTATCTCCACAGAGCCCTCGGCCACGTGCAAGAGATTTTCACGCCGGAAGCGATCGCGAAGCTCCCGGGCCAGGCGGCGATCGGCCACACGCGCTATTCGACGGCCGGCGATAACGTGCTAGTCAACGCGCAGCCGATCATGATCGACTGCAACAAGGGAAAACTCGCGCTCGGCCACAACGGCAACCTGACCAACGCGATCGAACTGCGCCGGCGCCTCGAGCACCGCGGCTCGATCTTCCAGACGACGAGCGACACGGAAGTGATCGTGCATTTGATCGCGCGCAGCTCGGCGCGGAATCTTCCCGGCGCATTGGCGGAAGCGCTGAACCAGGTGGAGGGCGCTTATTCGCTGCTGGTGCTCACCGCCGACGAGATGTACGCCATCCGCGATCCGCGCGGCTTCCGCCCGCTGATCCTCGGCCGCATCGACGGCGCGTGGGTGGCCGGCTCCGAAACCTGCGCGTTCGATCTGATCGACGCGGAATACGTCCGCGAAATCGAGCCGGGCGAAATGGTGCGCATCTCGCGCAGCGGCGTGGAGTCGATCCGGTTCGCTCCGGAGAAGCAGCACCAATATTGCATTTTCGAGCACGTCTATTTTTCGCGGCCGGACAGCGTGGTTTTCGGCCGCCCGGTGAACGAAAGCCGCGAGCGCCTGGGACGCCTGCTGGCGCGCGAGAATCCGGTGGAAGCCGATATCGTGACGCCGGTGCCCGATTCGGGCGTGCCCGCCGCGGTGGGTTACGCCGCGGAGTCTGGCATTCCGTTCCGCATGGCGCTGATCCGCAATCACTACGTGGGGCGGACGTTCATCGAGCCGGAGCAAGCGATCCGCGATTTCGGCGTGAAGCTGAAATTGAATCCGGTGCGCCGGATGCTGGAAGGGCAGCGCGTGATATTGGTGGATGATTCGATCGTGCGCGGCACGACGAGCCGCAAGATCGTGCGGCTGGTCCGCGAAGCCGGCGCCACCGAAGTGCACGTCCGCATCAGCTGCCCGCCGACGATTTCGCCCTGTTACTATGGCGTCGATACGCCGCGGCGCGACGAACTGATCGCCTCGCACAATTCCGTGGAGCAAATCCGCCAATTCCTCGGCGCCGATTCGCTCGGATTTCTTTCGCTGCAATCGCTGCGCGAGGCCGTGGAAGACACCGAAGGGAAATTCTGCACGGCCTGCTACACCGGCAACTATCCGACCGAGCTCGTGCAACTCGAAGTGGAGGCTCATCGTGAAAGCTGACGCGGTGACAGACGCGGTGGCGGCTGAAAAAGAGAAGAAGCATCCCGCTGCGTCCACGATGAACGATCGCATCTGGCGCGAAGTGGTTTCGTGGTGCTGGGTGATCCTCGCGTTCCTGCTGATTGAAGGGACGCTGGTGCAGGCGCGCGTGATTCCCAGCGGCTCGATGGAGCGCACTGTGCTCGTCGGCGACCATCTGATCGTCAGCCGCCTCGGCTACGACGCGGGAATTCCGTTTACGCCTTACCACGTGCCGCTGTGGCGCTCTCCCAAGCGGCAGCAGATCATCGTGTTCCGCGCGCCGCTGCCCGAGCAGGGCAATCCCGATTTCATCAAGCGGTGCATGGGCGTGCCGGGCGACCATATCAGGATCGTTGCCGGGCAAGTGTTCGTGAATGGGACGCGCCTGAATGAGCCTTACGCGTATCGCGACCAGTACGCTGCGGGATCTTCGGCCGAGAACTATCCGCCTGCGGACAATTACACGCTCGACGGCCGCGCCAGGCCCGAATGGTCCGAGGAAATGGCCAGCCACATCGTCAACGGCGAGCTGGTGGTGCCGCCGGGCGAGTACTTCATGATGGGCGATAACCGGGACAATTCGAACGACAGCCGCTTCTGGGGCTTTGTCCCGCGCGAGAATATTATTGGCACGCCGTTGATCATCTACATGTCGATCGACGCGCCGGATGGCGTCTGGGGACCCGGCGAAGCAGTGCAGCGCTTCGGGACGTACGCCAGCGCGCTGATCCATCCGGGGATTATCCGGTGGAATCGGCTTTTCCATACGCTCTAGAAATCGCGAATCGGCCCGCCCCGCGTTTTATGTAGGGGCATCCGCCGCGGCGGATGCCCGGCAAGATTTCTTGGCGTACTGTCGGCTATCTGGCTCTCCCGCGCGACGCACAGCAGTTGCCTTTTCGGGGAACGAGTTTCTCTCATGCGCTACGCCGATTCTGGCGTCAACATCTCGGTCGCGGATGAAGCCAAGCGGCGCATCGCCGCGATGGCCGGAAAGACGTTTCGCCGCGGCGTGCTCGCGCCGATCGGCGGCTTCGGCTCGCTCTTCCAGCTCGACCGCAAGCGCTGGCGCGATCCCGTCCTGGTTGCAAGCTGCGACGGAGTCGGCACGAAGCTGAAAGTCGCGTGCGCGGCAGGCATCCACTCCACCGTCGGCGCGGACATCCTCAACCATTGCGTGAACGACATTCTGACGCAGGGCGCCGAGCCGCTCTTCTTCCTCGACTACATCGCGATGGGCCGGCTCGATACGCACGTCCTCGAGCAGGTGATCGAGGGGATGAGCCGCGCGGCGAAGAAGGCGGGCTGCTCGCTGATCGGCGGCGAAACCGCCGAGATGCCCGACATGTACACGCCCGGAGAATACGATCTCGCGGGATTCATCGTCGGCGCCGTCGAGCGGGCAAGAATTCTCGATCCGCGCCGCGTGCGTCCCGGCGACGTGCTCTTGGCTCTTCCTTCGAGCGGACTGCACACCAACGGATATTCGCTGGCGCGCAAGCTCGTCTTTGGCGTGGCGAAGCTCGAGCCCGATACGTACGTCGCGGAAGTCGGGAATAAGATCGGCCCGGAGCTGCTGAAACCGCATCGCGCCTACTGGCCGCTGTTGAAAAACATTCTCGCGCGCGGATGGGTCTCTTCGATGGCGCATATCACGGGCGGCGGAATCACGGGAAACTTGCCGCGCGCGATGCCGCGCAACGTGCAGGCCGTGATCGAGCTTGGCTCGTGGCCCGTCCTTCCGATCTTCCGCTACCTCGCGCAGCTCGGCCAGATCGAACGCGACGAGCTGCTGAGCACGTTCAACCTCGGCGTGGGAATGATTCTGGTGGTCCCGGCAAAGCACATTGCGCGCGTGGAATCGGAATTGAAGCGCCGGCGAGAAAAATTCTACGTCATCGGCCGGATTGAGCGGTCCTCTCGCGGCAAGCCTCACGTGACCTATTCGGGGAAACTCCCGCTCTGACGGGTGTAGGTCGCGGCTTCAGCCGCGACGGAAACTGCCGCGCGGAGCGCGGAACCAATGCGCTGCTTTATCCGCGGCAAGTATTCGCTTCCGCCACGCCGATCCTGTCCGCGCCGTCGCTACTTCTCGTTGGCGCTGGTGTCCGCGGCGATTCTCCACGATCCATCGGCCTGCTTCTTCCAGACGAGAACGAACCTGCCGTTCGACGTGGTCGCCTTGCCCTTTTTGTCTGTGACCGTGGCATGGAATGAGCCGCTATCCACTGCGAGATCGCCGGAGCGCGCGACGTCCACGGTCTGATCCGTGAAAGTCATTTGCATGTTGGGCGCGGCGATCATCCCCTGAATGAACTTGCGGATATTGTCCTTGCCCACCATGGCAGGCAGGCCGGGCGCGAATGCAACCGCGTCGTCCGCGTAATACGACATGCATTTGTCGAGATCCTTCGCGGCTGCGAACTTGGCAAAGTCGGCGTCGGCGGCGCGGATGGTGGCTGCATCCGTTTCGCGCGTATCGGGCGGCGCGACGGGAGCAGCAGGCTGCGGCTGGGCGCATGCGGCGGCAATGCAGGCAACCAGTGTGGAAGCGAACGCGAGCAACGCGCGGTTTCGTGACATTGAAAGTCCTCCTCGGGGTCGAGCTGTGCGGGAGGAAGATGCCTCGGCTCAAGTGCGGTGTCAAGGATTTCGGAGCGTCGTGCGGGCCCCTTCGCTGATCGCGCGAACTATGCTCACTCGCAGGCGCGCCGGCGCTGGTTTCGTAGCGGCCGCCTTTCAGGCGGGCGTCTTTGCATCTTCTTTCGCCGCGTCCATTCTCCGTTTCCCCGATCTATGCTAATTTCGCTTACTCATGAAAAAGCACATCGGCGTGCTGCTTTCGGGGCGCGGGTCGAATTTCGAGGCGCTGGCGGAAAGTGTTGCCGCGGGCCGCATTCCCAACGCGAAAATCTCGATCGTGGTGAGCAACCGCGAAAATGCGCCGGGAATCGAGAAGGCGCGCGCGCGCGGGATCGAAGTCCGCGTGATTCCGTCGAAGGGGCTGGAGCGCGAGGCGTACGACAAGATGGTGGTGGCGGCGCTTCAGGAGAAGAACGTCGATCTCGTCTGTCTTGCTGGATACATGCGGCTGCTTTCGCCGTACTTCGTGAAAACATTTCCCAATCGCATCCTCAACATTCATCCGTCGCTGCTGCCCGCGTTTCCGGGACTCGAGCCGCAGCGCCAGGCGCTCGAACACGGCGCAAAGTTTTCGGGCTGCACGGTGCACTTTGTGGACGAAAACCTCGACGCGGGGCCGATCATTTTGCAAGCCGTTGTGCCGATCGAGGATGGCGACACGCCTGAAACGCTCGCCGAGCGCATTCTGCGCGAGGAGCATCGCATCTACTCCGAAGCCGTGAAGCTTGTGCTCGAAGGTCGTGTCCGCGTGGAAGGACGACGCGTTCTATTAGCACGATAAAAGCTCTGCGCGTGCCAAACTCCACTTGCCCGGTTAGCGCGTCAATTTCGCGCTTTCAGAATGATTTCCGCCATGTCGCCCTTTACCTCAACAGCCGTGCCGAAGGGCTTTGACGCGTCGGCCAGGCGCTGGAGGACATAGCCCGCCCTCGCGCCCGTCATCGGCGAGGGCAAGCCGCGCGTATCGAGAAATTGATTGTTGGTGTACTCGCTGTGAACATCGGGCTGGCCTTCGCCCAGGTTGTTCAAGGCGATCGGCCGGAACGAAATCGACTTCAGATTCTTCCCTTGGAATTGGACGTATGCGACTACGCTCTCCCAACTCATCGGTTCATCCATGTATGTCAGCGTCGGAGGCACGTTGTAAATAAAGTTGCCAAGATCGTAAAAAATGGGCCGGCCGTGATAGATCTCCACCCCGTGCAGCAGAGGCGCGCCGTGCATCACCACGATGTCCGCGCCGGCATCCACCTCCGCGTGCGTCCACCGCTTCAGCCAGTCATTCGGGGCCAGCCGCTCCTGCATCCCTTCCATGAAAATTGTCGAGAACGAGTGATTCCCGAAGACGTGGTTGTGCTGGTACACGATCACGAGGTCCGCGTGCTGGCGGGCGTCGCGAATGCTCTGGAGGATGCGCTCCGAATCCTCCGGATTGGGCGTGTTCCCGGGCGCGCCGGGCAGGTCGTCCGTCGCTTCATTTTCTTTGTCGCCGGCTTCCACGCGAAGCTCATTCACTCCCGGCCGGTTTGCCGTGGCGCTTCCTCCCGGCGCAATCAGGCCCGACGCGCTCGCGATCAGCGCAATCGTGCCCTTCGGCGTGTGCAGATAACCCGGCGCTACAGCCTCGGCCGCGTTGTTTCCAGTTCCCGCATGGACGATCTTCCGGTTGTCGGCCTCCCGGATCGTATTCATGATGCCCGTCGCTTTCAGATCGAATGCATGGTTGCCGGCGAGCGACAGCAAATTAAAACCGAAGGTCGTCAGCGCATCGAGCGCTTCCGGCGGAGTGAGAAATCCCCTTCCCTCGTGGACCGTCTCGCCCTTTTCTGCGACTGCGGATTCGAGGTTGGTGAACGCCACATCGCCCTTCAGCAGGCCTTGGATCACCGGCACCGCCGCAGGTGCGGTTGCGCGGATATCCGACCGGATCATCGATTGCCCCGCCAGCGTAATCGTTATCGCACTCGACTGCGGCCGCCCGGCAGCACCCGTCATGCACAGGATTGCCAACAGAACGGCGAGCCCTGCTGATCTCACCGACAGCCGTCTCATCTTCAACATCGCTGCCAATTGCGTTGCCTCTGCGTTTTCGTGCGAGCGCTCGCGATCCATCGCTCGCGACTATGCCACTCTCGCCGAGGGAAGTACATAAACGGGCGAATCGCTCCCTGGATCTTCTGATGCGCATGTTGGCGCGTCAATCCGCCGTGGCACAAACACTCTTGTCTGTGCAATCGCTCCCGACTTATCAGGCACTATGTCAATCCAGCCCAAACGATTATTCTGAAGTGTGATTGAAAATCCAGACAAACACCCCAAGACCCCGCTCCGGAAAGGCTCTGTCCGATCCTTCGTTCGATGGTTTCTCATCGGAGTGGCGCTACTTTGGTCGCTTGCTGTGGTGATACTTGTGGCTGCCCGTTGGATCGACCCACCCACCACCGCGGTGCACATGGAGCGCCGCTTGCGCGCCTGGATTCACCACACGCCGTATCACGAACGATACCAATTCGTCCCGCTCAGCCAAATCTCGCCCGATTTACAGCATGCTGTCATCGCCGCGGAAGACGCACGCTTCTACCAGCATCACGGATTCGATTGGCACGCGATGGAAATCGCTGCTGAAGACGATATGGAAGGCGGCCGCATTCGCGGAGGGTCCACCCTTACGCAGCAACTGGTGAAAAACCTGTTCTTCGGAACCGGCCGCTCGATCCTCCGCAAGGGCGCCGAGTTCACGCTTGTCCCGGTGGCCGAACT
>Ga0209415_10007728_pt1 | contig 18724 bp, 20 predicted proteins | sample PeaSoiSIISIP2007_FD_187696 | JGI IMG/M metagenome (GOLD analysis project Ga0209415, IMG submission 187696) | Peat soil microbial communities from Weissenstadt, Germany - SII-SIP-2007 (SPAdes) (version 2) | ecosystem: Environmental > Terrestrial > Soil > Wetlands > Peat | place: Germany...
GCACTAGTGTCTTGAGTCACGGAAGAGGCGATAAATAGGCGGCAAGGCTCTCGAGGATCTCGTCTGCGCTCTTGTGCCAGACGAAGGGACGAGGATTCTCGTTCCAGGTCTCGATCCAGGAGCTGATTGCTGCCTCGAGCTCCTTGGTCGAGCGGTGAGTGCCCCGGCGGAGCCATTTGTTGGTGAGCTCGGCGAACCAACGCTCGACGCAGTTCATCCAGGATGAGTACGTCGGGGTGAAGTGAAGGGTGAATCGAGGGTGGCGCACAAGCCAGCGGTGGATCTCGGGCGTCTTGTGCGTCGAGGAGTGGTCGACGATCACGTGCACGTCGAGGTCGTCTGGCACTGAGCGGTTGATCAGGTTGAGAAAGCGCCGGAACTCGTCCGCGCGATGGCGCCCGGTGAGATCCGCGATCACCTTTCCCGAGGCGACGTCGAGCACCGCGTAGAGGTTCCTCGTGCCCTGCCGGACCTAGTCGTGTGTCTGACGCTCAGGGACCCCCGGTCGAAGCGGCAACACCGGTGCGGTCCGGTCGAGCGCCTGGACCTGGGTCTTCTCGTCTACACAGAGGACAAGGGCCGCTTCGGGCGGGTTCATGTAGAGCCCGACGACGTCGCGCACCTTCTCGATGAAGAGCGGGTCGTTCGACAGCTTGAACGTGTCGACGAGGTGCGGCTTCAGCCCGAAGGCCCTCCAGATCCGGCTGATTGCCGATTCGCTCATCCCCATCGTCTTCGGCATCGAACGCGTCGACCAGTGCGTCGCGTCTTCCGGCGTCTCCTCGAGCGTCCTCACGATGACGGCCTCGACCATGTCGTCGATGACCGTGCGAACCACACCTGGACGCGGATCGTCGGCGAGCCCGTCGAGACGCCGAGCGATGAAGCGTCCTCGCCACTTCGACACCGTGCGGCATCCGTCCGCTCGCCCCCCTGTGTCAGGTGGCCGGCTCGCCTGAGGGTGTTCGCCTTGCGATCTGCTCGGCCAGCTGGTGGATCTTCTGCGTGAGGTCGTGGACCTGCTGGGTCAACGCGGTGTTCGACCCGAGCAGGTCGTCGATCTTTTGCGTCTCGTCGTAGTGATGAGTGGCGAGGATCTCGTCGCGGGCCGCCGCCCGGTTCTGGCTCATCATGATGATCGGCGCCTGGATACCCGCCAGACCGGAGAGCACCAGGTTCAGCGCGATGTAGGGATAGGGGTCGAACGGCCGATGGGCGAGCAGATGCTGGAGCACGACGGTGTTGACCACCATCCAGCAGACGATCATTCCTAAGAAGATGAAGATGAACGGCCACGAGCCCCCGAAGCTCGCGATCTGGTCGGCGACGCGCTCCCCGAGGGTGCGGTCATCGTGAGCGGCTTGGAGAGCGGGATGAACGTGGTGCTGGGGATGGCGCCACGGGAACCAACTGCTGTGCGACGAACGCGGGACGGGGCTGGCGGTGCTCGCGGTCATGAGTGCGTACCTTTCCTAACGTCTCGGGCGTGCCGCTCGTCCTCAACCGGAAGAGGCACTCTCTCCATCGAATCAGGCCAGTGACCTGGCAAGCTACTGGTTCTTGCCATGGCTCGCCCGTCCACGCCGGAGGTGGGGCCCTCTGGCCGCGTGTCGACCAATCGACTTCGCTCGACATGGGCCGCAGCCGCTCAACCACCAGCCGCACGCTGCGGGGTTGGATCTCTTCCCGCGACGGCTATCGCCGCGCCTTGCTCGTCAGCTCGAGACGTGCAGATCGACGCCGGCGGACCCGATCGCCGACCCACCAGGCCCCGTCGTTGTCGCCGGTCAGAACCTGCCAAGGGCGGCTCCGACGACGAACAGCAGGCCGAAGCCGCCAACAATGGCCGTGACTGCCCAGCCGGCGATGGTCAGCCGGACCGAGATCGGCCGGTCGCCCATGACCTCGGGATCCCGGGCCAGGCGCATCAGGAGCACCAAGCCGATCGGGGTTCCCAACCCGCCGATCACGCTGGCCGCGACCAGCATGCCGAACACCGAAACCCCGGCCAGGGCGACGGCGACGGCGAGCCCGATCGACGCCACCAGGACTCCGTAGAAAGCGCGAGCGCGGCCAATCCCCTCGGACAGGCCGCGGCGCCAGTCGAACTGTGCACCGACCACATAGGCCGTGCTGGCCATCAGCACGGGCAGAGCGACTACCGCCGAGGTGACAAGCCCGGCGGCGAACAGGTCCGTGGCCAAAGGTCCTGCCAGCGGACGCAACGCCCGGGCGGCGTCTTGCGCCGAGGCAACCACCTGGTGGTGCCGGCCAAGCGTGGCCGCCGAGGCGACGAGCATGGACCAAAGGACGACGGCGGTGAACACGGCACTGCCGATGGCGCCGACCCGGGCCCACGCCAGCCGTTCATTGCCCGGGCTGTCCTCACCCGGCTCCTCCACTCCGCGTTCGACCGTCTCCCACACATAGACGTAGCTGGTCAGCGTCGTGCCGAGCAGGGCGAGGCTGCCCGCCAACTCGTCGGGGCGCAGCGACAGGGCCGGTACCAGAGTGGCTCTCATCAGGCGGGACCAGTCCGGACGGGCCAGGACGGCAGCTGCGACAAAGGCCACAAAGCCGACCAGGAGATAGCGCAACACCGCGACCACCTCGTCGTACTTACCGATGAGCAGCAGACCGACAACTGCCAGGCCGAGCGGCAGCACCACCCAGCGAGGGTCGACACCGGCCAGCAGCCCGATTCCGGCCGCTCCGGCTTGGACGTCTGCGGCGATGGTCACCACGTTGACCACCACCACCGACGCCAGAAAGACGGCGGACACACGTGGGCCGTAGCGCTTCACCGTCAGCGACTGCAGGTCGTTGCGCGCCACCACGCCGACGTGGGCCGCGATGGTCTGGACGACGCCCAGCAGGGGAAGGACCAGGAGCGCCACCCAGGACAGTTGGTACCCGGTCTGTGCCCCGACGACGGCGGCCGTGCCCACGTTGGTGGGGTCGTTGTCGGAGGCCCCCGCCACCATCTCGGGACCGATCCGCGCAAACAGCGCCAGTGGAGAACTCCACCGTCGCCGGCCCCGTCCCGAGCCGCTCCACCGACCCACCAGAGTCCTTGCACCCGGGCTCCTCACCGCGTGGGCGCCAGAGCCCCGGCCTCGGCTCGGTCGGGTACGTTCGGATGGAGCGATTGCAAAGTCTACGAGAACGCCGGTTGCCACTGGACGAACGCCTCAAGCTCATGGAGGCGTGGTACGTCAACGCGATCGACGCTGTACCGAGCGCGCGTCCCGAAATGCTCAGCTAGCCGCGGGCTGGGAGTGCCCCCAACCAGGGTCGAAGATATAGGTCGCCCCTCCGTATCCCGAGAACTGACTCGGTCGTCATGCTCATCCGGAGCATCTGAGCGGAGCCGCCGAGCCTGCGGAATGATGCCACTGACGCCGGCCCTGCAGGCGATCGGAAAGGACCGCAGCCACGACGCGCTCAGATGGAGTAATTCGGCCAGCGGCCCAGGAGATGAGGAGGCTCTGCGCGCTCGGACCTGCGGCGTCTCGAAACGATCGTGACCTCTTCGAGTGGCGGGCTCATGGCGCGCTGCTCTGACCTCGGAGGGTCGCCCTCGCTCAACCACAGGTAGGTGCGGAGCCAGTAGCGCCCAGCCGGAACGAGATAGCCCAGCTCCTCGCGATAGCTCGCTGTGCCGAAGAGCACATCCACGCTCAACTCCGCGCCGGGGTCGAGATCTATGCCAAGGCCGGTACCGGCGACCAAAGCTGGTGCACTGCCACCCACCACTCGACCCGCGTCATCGACTAGCAACGCGAGCAGCGGCCTGCCGGAGTACAACGGACCCAGGTGATGAGAGCCGACGTTGCGGACGACGAGATCAGCTCGGCCGTGATCTCCCATCTCGAAGACGCGCCGCTCCGGTCGCAGCCGAAGCTCCAGGCCGTCGATTTCAATGATCTCCGGCTCCGGCCCTGGCTGCGGTCGTGGTCGGGCGCGCGCTCGACCCATGGGGTAGCTGAAGGCGCCCACCTCGAGCTCTATCGCATCCTCGTAGCGCGCTAGCAGCTCTTTCGCAAGGTCCTCTTGGTCGGCCTGGAGTCCGACGCTGACGACGCCAGTTCCCACGCCAAGACTCGCCATCACTCGGCGGCCGGTCTCGTCCTGACGCTGGCGGAGGGTGCTTCTGATCTCGCTGGCCACGAGGTCGAGCTTTGCTCTGGTCCAGCGAGCGTGCTCGAGGACGAGCCGGTCGGGATACGCCAGAAGCCCTCGTAGGGCCGCCTCATGTCGACCGAGGTCGCCCGTGAAGCTAGCGATGACACGGACTCTCGGCTCGTTCTCAAAGCGCACGCCCGTCCAGGTTTCGGGGTTCGCTTCGCCGTAGCGGCGGATCGCCTCTACGTCGTCTCGCAGGGCTGCGTGGATGAACTCCTTGTCGTCCAAGTCGTCGAGCGCGTCGCCCACCCAAGCAGTCTTACCAGCGCCGCGCTACACGCAGGCCCGGCCCATGCTCCTGCTGCGGGCAAGATCTCGGGCTCAGTTGGTCAAGCTGCGCCCGGAACGTAGCCACCAAGGCGCTTGGAGCTAGCCTCGCCAAGAGATTCGCCTCCGACAAAGAAAACCTGGCCGAGTAGACCGGCGATCTCGGTCACCCCGACGTGTCTTGGAAGGATCTCGAGAACGTCATCTACGGCGGCCGCCACCCCGTTTGATCGGAAGCGAGATTGACGGAAGACCCTCGATCAACCTTCCGTGGACCGCCTTGGCCGAGAACCACTCCGTTGGTTGCACGCCGTCGCGGCCCGGCAGGCGGCATCGAGCGCTCGCCTTCGCGAACGCAGCCCGACGCGTCTCCTCGCTCAGACCCTCACGACCGCCCATGCATCCTGGGTACGGAGCCGCTTGGCGGTTTGCGCTGGAAGAACCCGAAGAGGATCACGAGCCCGAGCGTGCCGAGCGGGATGGCGAAGGTGAGCAGCTGAGGTCCCACCCAGCTGAACGCCGCGAGGATCACGTCGCGCCCCCGCGCGCCCGCCCGACAGGAGCAACGCGGCGCACCTGCTCACAGCACATAGAAGAGCATCCAGAAGAGCAGCTCGACGAGCGCCGCGAAGACGAGGAATGCGGTGCAGCTCTCCAGGTTCGCCCGGAACAGGCGCGCGACGGGGAGCGCCGAGCGCGCCGCGCCGCCGTCCTCGGCGACCGCCCGACGGAGCCTGAGCGACCGCGCGAGCACCGTCTCCAGCCAGTACGCCGAGCCGAGGAGGAGTCCGCAGTTCAGCACCGCCCAACCAACGAAGCACGAGGCGTAGCCGCTCGAGCCCGGGTAGAAGGGGAGCTCCGTCAGCTCCCAGATCTGGAACGCGATCGCAAGGAGCAGGCCGAGCACCGCGGTCCAGCCGCTCACCTCCCAATCGACGACGAGCCCCCTTCGCATCCGGAGCGTCCCGTAGACGTTGAGCGCGGCCGAGGCGACGGCGATCGTGAAGATCGCGGCGCCGATCGACGTCGGCGCAGTGATCGCGTGGGGACGCCATAGATGCTCGTTGTTGGCCGAGCGGAGGTAGAAATAGGCAAAGGCCAGCGAAGCGAAGGCGAACGTGACGATGCCGATGAGGAGCCGACCTCCGGTCCAGATGGCTCCCTCCTGGGCGCGCAGCTCGAAGGCAAGCTCCTCGGGCCGGTCCATCAGGCCGGCTGCATCCGCCGGGCCAATCTCGGGCGCGATGTCAGCCACCGGCGCGTCCTCCGTCATCGGACCAGGTTCCGCCGTCAGACGGGGACGCGCCGGCAGGTGACTCGGCGCTCGCGCGTGCCGGCGGAGCAGCGCCAGCCCGAACGAGCCCGAGATCGGCGACTGGGACCCGATGCCCCTCGCCGTAGTGGTAGGGGTCGTTGAGAACGATCGGGATCCGGTCGAAGTTGTCCGGCGGTGCCGGCGAGGCGATCTGCCACTCGAGCCCGAGCGAGCCCCACGGGTTCGCTGGAGCCGGCTTCGGGTCGACGAAAACCGACCAGACGAAGTTCGCAACGAAAACGAGGAAGGAGGTCGCCAGGAGGTAGGCCGAGACGCTGGCGATGTCGTTCAGCGTCCCGAGGTTGTGCGCGTACTCGAACACCCGCCGGGGCTGGCCAAGGAAGCCGACGATGAACAGCGGAAAGAACGTCAGGTTGAAGAAGACGAACATCATCCAGAAGTGGATCTTGGCAAGACGCTCGTTCAACATGTGCCCGGTCATCTTCGGGATCCAGTAGTAGAGGCCGCCGAAGAAGGCGAAGACGAGGCCGCCCATGATCGTGTAATGGAAGTGCGCCAGGACGAAGAAGCTGCCGTGGAGCGTCACGTCCACCGGGACGTCGGACAAGAAGACGCCCGTCATGCCGCCGATGAGGAAGTTGAAGAACATCGCCAACGCGAAGAGCATCGGAACCTCGAAGCGGATCTTCGCCTTCCACAACGTTCCCATCGCGATGAGGTAGATGAGGCCGGTCGGGATCGAGATCAGCTCGGTCGTCAGCATGAAGAGCGGACGCATGTCCGGGTCGATGCCGCTCTGGAACAGGTGGTGCTGCCAGACGAAGAAGGAGAGGAGCGCGACCCCGATCATCCCGGCGGCGCTGAAGCGGTAGGCGAAGACGGGCTTTCGGCAGAACGTCGACAGAAGCTCCGCGACGATCCCGAAGCCCGGCAGGGCCATGATGTACACCTCGGGATGGCCGAAGAACCAGAAGAGGTTCTCCCAGAGGAACGAGCTGCCGCCGTGCTCGTTGACGTAGAAGGCGGTCTCGGCCACGCGGTCCAGGCCACCGAAGAGGCAGGCGACGAACAGCACCGGGGTCGCGAGGGTAAGCAGGCTCGTGGTCGCGAGCATGGACCACACGAAGATCGGCAGCCTGCCCCAGGTGAGCCCCGGCGCCCGGTTGTTGATGATCGTCGCGGCGATGTTGAAACCGGCGAGGACCATACCGGTCCCGACGATCGCGAAACCGACCAGGTAGCAGTCGATCCCGGCCTTGTCCTGGGTCTGGAGCGGCGCGTAGCCCGTCCAGCCTGTATCGAAGCCGCCGAACCCGAACGAGGCCAGGATGCAGACGAGGCCCGTCATGAACGCCCAGAACGACGCCGCTTCGACACGGGGGAAGGCCATCTTGCGCGAGCCGATCATGAGCGGCACGAGGTAGTTGCCGAGCGGCCCCACGACGAGCGAGCTCGCCATCATCATCATGATCGTCCCGTGCGCGCTCACGATCTGCAGGTAGGCGTCGGGGTTGAAGATCGGCGAGGATCCCGCCGTGCCGGAGAACGAGAGCAGCTCGGTGCGGATACCCATTGCGAGGAGGCCGCCCGTGAAGAGAAAGATCAGCACCCCCACGAGGTACTGGAGCCCGACGACCTTGTGGTCGACGGTGAACTTGAAGTATCGGATCCAGCCCTCCGAGGGGTCCTCGGGTGTGGGCTCCCGGCCGAGCAGCTTCGCAGCCGGATAGTTGAGCGCGCCGATGCCGGTGAGCCACCCGAGAATGCCGAAGAGCAGCCCGAGGAAGGCCGCGGCGTCATTCTGGAAGACGAAATACGGGGCGGAGTAGCTCCCGGTGATGAGGTTGCCGGCCCAGTGGCCGAGCGCGTAGCCGCCCACCATGAGGACGAGCGCGGTCCCGACGTGTTGACCCATCCAGGCCGGGCGGCGCCGCGTAGCGACCGACAGCGGCGGGGGTGGCGTCGCGTGTCCGACGTCGGCCGGTCTGGCCGCTTCCAGCGTCATCGCCTCGAGTCCCTCCTTGCGGGTCGCGCGCCCTCACCTGGCGTCACGGCTGGCCTTCTCCGAGATAGGGGGCGATCTCCTCCTTGGAGAAGGAGTCCTTGCCGCCAGACGCCGGAGAGTCACTGTTGGGTGACAGCGAGGGGGAGATGACCGGGTAGCGGCTGCCGTCGGCGGCGAACGCGGCGCCGGGATTGGCCGAAGGGACGTAGACCCAGGAGAACTTCGGGAGCGTCTTCGTCAGAGGCGCCAGTTTCCTCTCGCTCGCCGTCGCCCACTGCTCGAAGTCAGTCTTCGATACGACCTTGCCTGTCGTGTACATCGCACCGTGCCAGATGCCGCAGAGCTCGTCGCAGCGGACCGTGAAACTCCCGGTCCTCGTAGGCGTCGCATACGCGATGTTGTCGCTCCCGGGGTTGGCGTCGGCCTTCACGCCAATCTGGTACGCCCAGAAGTCGTGGATGACGTCGAGGGAGGTCACGTGGAAGGCGATCGCCGTGTGGTCCGGGACGACCAGGGCGGAGGTCTCGAAGCCCCCGAACGTCGGGTAGCGGAAGGTCCAGTACCACTGCTGGCCGATCACCTGGACCGGTAGCACGGTGTTCGAGGTCGGCGTCCAGACGGGGTTTGGACCCTCGCCGCCGCCGGCCCCCTCCGGCTGGACGAGCTCGTAGGTGCCGAAGGTGAAGACCCAAAGCACGATGGCGGTCGTGACGCCGAGCCACGCCCACTGGATCCCGGCGTGCCCGCGAAGCGGTGGCCCGTCCGTGAGCGGCGCACCTTTCGGCTGGCGCCAGACGATCAGCGCGTAGGCCCCGTAGACGAGCACGGCGATCACGACCGGAATGGCAGTGACCGAGAGCACCTTGGCATCGAACGTCGCACCGTTCGCCACGTTCGACTCCGACAGTGCTCCCGGCGGAATCTTGTCCCCGACGAAGAACCAGAAGATCGGATCGATCACCGCAGAGAGCACGAGCCAGATGAGCAGGAGCCTCCGCCAATGCCGGTTGCTCGTCACGGCCATCTGGCTGCTCGCTTTCTCGGTCCGGTCGGGATCATTCGCTCGGTCTCACTCGACGCGCATGAAGCCGGCCATGTAGCCGATCGTCGCCATCGGGCCGCCGTTGCCGTCGAAGTACGAGTACCCGCACGGGATGAAGCACTGCCAGCGGTAGGTGCCGGGTCCAGGGGTCACGAAGCTGAAGGTCGTGGTGGTGTGGGGGTTCTGGCTCGGAAGGCACGGGGCGCTGGCGCAGATCTTGGTCGGCGGGGTGAGAGGTGAAAGACCCTTCAACGGGACGTTGATCCCAAGGGCGGGGAGGGAGAAGGTGTGGCCAATGTAGGGGTAAACGTTCGAGTCGATGAGCGACACCGACGTCTTCGCCACCTTCTGCGAGCCGCAGAAGCCCTGGCATCCGCTGACGTCGACATCGACCTCGTCGCCCATGGTGCCAGTCACCTGCCCCCACACCTGGTTGCGGAGCGGGTCACCAGTGTCGAACTCGTACGCGGTCACCTCGACGCGCGTACGAGCAGGGACCGTGAACTGCGTCGAGTGCACCCACGATCCGGCCGAGTCCGGCGACCCGGTGGGCTCTTTGAACATGTACGTGACGGAGGGCGCGAGCGGCCCGAAGCCCGTCGTCGGGTCCGACTCGATGGTCATCGTGACCGGCTTGCCGGAGAGGTGGCCCGCTGCGTAATCCACGTACGGCGGGGAGGAGGCGAAGACGTCCATCACGACGAAGGTCACGACGCCTGCGACCGCGGCGACGAGGGCCAGCGCAAAGCTCAACCTTGCCCACCGTGGCAACTGGCCCCCCTCGTGCCCTGACCGGACAGCGCCCATCCACGCCTGCAACCGCTCGGTGGAGATGCTAAGAAGCGCCCGACCGTTTCTTCCCTCAATCTGAAAGCATTTTCAGATGAAAGTTCTGTCATGTTGCGGAACGGTTACGGCCTTGACACGGGACGCGGTCCACCGCACGATTGGGGCCATTGCCGCCCGTGGCTGGGCGACACCTAAACGGTCGGGGGAAACGTTCGGTGTGCAACAAGCCGGCATGACCGGCTCCGGCCGGCACGGCCAGGCGTGACCAGGCTCGACAGCAGCGGCGCGGCGCCCGCGGCGGGAGGAGCGCCTCGCCGCTGCGTGCTCGTCGTCGATGACGACGAGCGCATTCGCCGTGTCCTCGAGCGCATCCTGGGCGCTCACGGGATCGAGGCCAACACCGCCGCGAGCGGCAAGGAGGCGGTCAGGATGACCGCTTCTGGAGCCTATGACCTCGTGATCCTCGACCTGCTCATGCCCGGTGAAGACGGGTTCAGCGTGCTCAAGGACCTGGCGCGGCGCGATCCCGACCAAGCGATCCTCGTGCTCTCTTGCCTCTCCGATCCAGAGTCGAAGGTGACGAGCCTCGGCCTCGGCGCAGACGACTACGTACCGAAGCCGTTCCACGTCGAGGAGCTGGTCGCCCGCGTCCAGGCTCGGCTACGCGCCGTCGCGCGGCCGGGTCGACCGGTCCTGGGCTGCGGGCGCCTCAGACTCGACGTGCTGCACCGACAAGCCGACACGGGTGCGGGCCCCGTTGCGCTCACGAGCCGGGAGTTCCAGCTGCTATGGGAGCTCATGCGCGATCCCGGAGCGGTGCTCTCCAAAGAGGAGCTGCTCGCACGCGTCTGGGGGTCCGCGCCACAGTTCGCTTCCAACGTGGTCGACGTCTACGTCCGTCGGTTGCGAAGCCGGCTCGGCGCTGACGTGATCGCGACCGTCCGGAACGGGGGTTACCGTGTCGAGCCCGTCTGACCGCCAGGCCCTGAGGGCGCGACTGTGGGCCTCGCGCTGGCCCGAGGTCGCCTGGCTGCTATTCGCCTTCGGCAATCTCGGCTGGATGGTCCTCATGCCGTCTTGGTCGATGCTGCCGTACCACCTCACCTGGATGAGCCTGCTCTTGCTCTACGGCCTAGGCGTTCGGACCTGGAGCCGAATGCTGACCTGGTGCCTGCTCGCGCCGGTCATGACCGCGACGGGGCTCCTGTTCCTGGAGGCGCGCGTCCGGGGGCCCGAACCCTTCGACGAGCTGATCGAGCTGCCGATGATGGTCGTGATGCTCTACGTGATGACGCGGCTGACCGACCATCGCAAGGCGGCCATGGACAGGATGGGCGCGCTGTCGCGACACAACTTTGCGCTGCTCGAACGGCAGCGTACGTTCGTCCAGAACGCTTCGCACGAGCTGCGCACGCCGATCACGATCGCGCTCGCGCACGCCGAGCTCCTCGCGCCGGCCGTCACGGCAGCCGACACCAAGGAAGATGTCGCCATCGTCGTGGACGAGCTCGGGCGGCTGCGTGGGCTCGTCGACCAGTTGTTGCTGCTTGCCACCGCCGAACAGGACGCCTTGCAGCGTCCGTCTCCCACCCGGCTCTCCAGCGTCCTCGACGAGCTCCTGCGGCGCTGGAGGCCCCTGCGACGGGAGTGGCTGGTCTGCAACTGTGCCGACGTGAGCGTGCTCGCCGACCAGGACCGGTTGATGCTGGCGGTCGACGCGCTGGTGGACAACGCCGTCCGGTTCACCGAGGACGACGATCGAATCGAGCTCTCCGTCGAGCGTCATGGCCGAGAGGTGGCGGTGACTGTCGCCGACTCCGGGCCGGGCATCCCCGAGGACCAGCTCGAGTCCGTCTTCGAGCGATTCGACGGCAGCGCGCCTAGGCAGCGCAGCGCGCGGAACTTCGGGCTGGGCCTGGCCATCGTCCGTGCGGTCGTCGAAGCGCACGGCGGTCGGGTGTCCGCCGCGCGGGCAGCGCTTGGGGGTGCGGCCGTAACGCTGTGGCTCCCCCTCTACGACGAAGCGGCCGAGGCGTCGGTGTCCAGACAGGGCGGACCGGTGCCGGTTGCTCCGCAGCCCGCCTGAGCGAGCGTTCGCGTCGGGTCACTCCTCCCGCTGGGCGATCGACTGACGCGCTAGTGGCTCTGCAGGCCGCGCACTCGGTTTCGCGTCCATGGCTGACCCCGGGCATCGCCGCACGCCGGTGACGAATCCTCCGACATACCCTCGAAGCCGCTCGTGCCCAGGACACCCTCAGATCCGGTGCTACGCCCATCTCATTGGCGGGGCGAGGATGGGGACCTCGCCGGCCGACAGCGTCGTCGACGCGAACCGACGAACGTGGCCGGTACCGAACCTGTTCATCTCGGACGGCAGCGTCTGCCCCACGCAGGGCTCGGCCAACCCGGCGCTCACCATCATGGCGATGTCGTCCCGGCTTGCCGCAAGATTGACGAACGGCACGCTCGCCGCGGCGGACGCGTGATCGCTGGCGACTGGTGGCATCGCCGGACGCGGACCGGAGCGCCCGCGACAGATCACGCGGCCGGCTGGCGCGCCGAGCTCGACGGCAGCCTGATCCGCGGAGCGCATCATGAACGCACGAAAGGGCGCGGAGCCCGCGGAGGCGAATGCCGAGTAACTCGGCTCCGCGCTGCTCGCCGTGCTCCGGGCCGCGTCAGGGACGGGGCCGCGGCCTGGTCCCTCCTCCAACGCGCACGCAAGCGCGACGGCAACTCGCCCGCGGGCCTCGACGCCACCTTCCCCGGGGCGCCCGCCCGCCGTCGTGACCCTCGGGCCAATCGCCTCCGGCTTGCCCCTCGGCTCCTTCGGTCTCGTGGCGGCCGCGACCATCACCGGGGTGCAGCTGCTCGGGCTCCTGCCGGTCTCTGCGTCCAAGGCCATCGGGCTGCTCCTGTTCGCCACCGTCCTGGTGCAGGTGATCGGCGGGATCTCCTGTATCGGGGGGCGGGACGTGATCGCCGCGACGCTGATGCTCACGTTCTCGGTGCACGGCTCGTCACCGCGCTCGTCTACCTCGTCCAACCCGTGGACGGCCTCGAGGCCCTCGGCCTGTGGTACTTGGCACTCTCCCCGGTGATCCTCAGCGTGATCAGCTGCAGCACGGCCAAGCTGGCCCTCGCCGCAGTCCCGAGCATCGGCCTGCCCTCGTTCGTGCTCACTGCCGTCCACCTGGTGTTCGGGGGCGGGGGTCGAGCAGGCGCAGGGGTCCTCACGCCGCTGTTGGCCCTCGTCGCTCTTTACGCCGGCCTCGCGCTGTTGCACGAGGACGTCCGGCGCACGACGGTTCTGCCGACGCTGCGCCGGGGCCGGATGAAGGACGCGTTGACCGGCGGCTTCGACGATCAGCTTCGAGACATCGCGCACGAGCCTGGGGTGCGCGAGTACCTCTGGTGGTTCGCGCTGCCGCCGTCCCCATGGCGTTCGCGCCAAGCCTGGTGCATCGCCGAGCCCACCTCGGCGGCGAGCCCCGCGCGCGACGGGAGGGGCGTGGGCGGCGCTGACAGTGCCTTGCGCGCGATGACCGCCGCTGTGGCCGCGGTCCCACCGGCGGAGAGCTACCTCGAGCGGGGCGAGCTTCGCCGAGACCGACAACGACGCCTTCGACGCTGTCGGCACCGCCTTCTCGCTCCCAAGGAGCAGAACTGCCCGTGACCACCGGCCGCGGGCAGCACCGCTGCGCTCCCCGTCGGAACGGGACGTGAAATGGCCAGCGTCAAGCCGCCGGCTCCTTCCGAAGACTTCCCGCCGCAGGTCTTGGGGGACTATGCCCTGCTCGCCGATGGCGAGCGCGGCGTCCTGGTCGGCCCGCGCGGCGATTTCGCCTGGATGTGCGTTCCACGCCGGGACTCCGACGCCATGTTCTCCTCGCAAATCGAGGGAACAGGACAGTACGCCGTCACGCCAGAGGACGCCCGATTCGTCTGGGGCGGCTACCACGAAGCGGGGTCGCTCATCTGGCGCAGTCGCTAGGTCACCACCGATCCGATCATCGAGTGCCGCGAGACCCTGGCATCTCCGGCCGATCCCCGTAGCGCGGTGGTGCTCCGTCGGGTCATGGCCGTCCAGGGCGCCGCCCGGGTCCGCGTCGTCCTCAATCCACGGGCGACATTCGGCCGCCGGGCTCCCGACTGAAGGCGTCTCTCGCCTCGTGAGCGAGTCGCGGGTCCGGGCGCTACCCGCGCTCTCCCCGTCGGTGACGAGTCTCCCGGCGGCATCTGGATCTCGATCCTCGGGCGGTCAAGCGGCCCCGGCGTCCTGCAAGCTCTCCGACGACAGCCGCTCGGCGCCGGCCGGAAATTCGGCACAGCGACGCCCTCGCCTCACGGCACGAAGAGCATGCCCTGTGGCGCCACGGCCGGGCCACGCAGCTCGATCCGGGTGATCGCGCCCGTGTTCGGGTTCAGCGTCCCGAGGTAGTTCGCGCTGAACCCGGGCCCCGGGCAGGCGCTCGGGGCGCCGTTCGCGTCGCACGGCGTGTCGGCGACGTAGACCGAGCCCCTCGTGAACGGGCCGTGTATCTCGTCCACGGTGTCGTTCGAGTTGTCGGTCGTGTAGATGGCTCCGGCCTCGTCGGCGGCCCACACGGTGTCGTCCACGGAGTCCGACAGCTTCAACACCTCGAGGCTCTGCGAAGGCGCCCCGAGATCGTGGACGAAGATCTGCTCCTTGTCGCCCTGGCTCGTCAGCATGAAGTCACCGCCGAACCGTGGTGCCCACGAGGGCACGTCCTCGTTCGAGTCCGGGTCGGTGAGGCCCAGGCGAACCTTGTCGCCCTCGTCGGGTCCGTTCGCGCTCGTCGCCTGCGACTCGTCGTAGACGACGGCCTGGACGGACGCCACGCGCGTCGAGCTGTCGAACGTGACCGAGTAGAGCGCGGGGTAGGCCGCGTCGGGCGCCGGCGCGCCGGACGTGCCCGGCGCGGAGGCGCTGATGAGGATCCGCCCCCCGTAGAGGGAGATGGCGTCGGTCCCCCCGTTGTGCGGGAGGGGCTCGCCGTAGGCGAAGTGCACGGGCGGTCCCCCCGCGGCGGTGTCGATCAGATAGACGCTCGAGTGGGCGTCTTCGTTGACCGTGGCGATGAGCTGGTGCGTGGCCGGATCGGCGGTGAGGCCGTCGCACTTGCCGAGGATGTCCCACTGGCGTGCCGCATGACCCTGCAGGTCGTACTCGACGATGGTGCTGTCCCGGTTGCCGGTGGCACTCGCCTCGCCTTGCGGCCCGACTCCGTTCTGGAAGGCGACGAAGATGTTGCCACCCATGGTCGTGATGTCGTCCGGCTGCGTCAGCGGCTCTGCTCCCGTCGGGGTCGAGTGCTCGAGCTTCGCGCCGGACGCGAGGACCTTGTTGGCGAATGACGGTGGCTCCGCCGCCGGGCGCCTCGAAGCACCGCTCGGCGAGGCGGCCGAGGTGCCGGCGGCTGCCGCGACGAGCGCTGTGGCCGCGACCGCGACGACGCCGATCGCGCGGTGGACCCTCGCTGGCCTTGCCTGCATGCTCGCCCTCCTCTTGTTGGCTCGGGCGGCAGACGCCTGCAGGATGCGCCGCGGTCGGGAACCAACGGCGCGACTGCCCGAGTCAGCCGACCGTAACGAGCAAAGGTGACGCCGAGGACGCGTCCGGTGCCCGACGAGATGAACTCTGGACGACGGCACGCACCGAGCAGCTCGCAGCCGGACGCGGCGATCGCCGCCGTCACCTTCGACGATGGCCTGGACAACGTGGCGGCGCGTGCCAAGTCCCGGCGCTAGGTTCGCAGCGAGAAGGGAGAAGGTCATGGCCAGGTTCACCCGGGGCTTCGCAGGGCGCAGCGCCAACCGGGATCCACGGCTGCCGCCCGGACAGTACGACACGGGGACGAGCTGGCCGGTCCTCACCGCCGAGGTGACGCCTCGTGTCGGCACCTCGGCGTGGACGTTCACCATCGACGGGCTCGTCGAGCAGCCGACGACACGGACCTGGGACGAGCTCCACGCCCTGCCCGGATCGTCCTACAGCGGCGACATCCACTGCGTCACGACGTGGTCGAAGCTCGGCATGAACTGGTCCGGGGTCTCCGTCGACACCCTGCTCGGGCTGGCCCGGCCGTCGCCCGGCGCCACCCACGTGCTGGTCCGTACCTATACCGAGTACACGACGAACCTTCCGCTGGAGGACGTCACCGGCGGGAAGGCATGGGTGGCCTGGGAGGTCGAGGGCTTGCCATTGCCGGTGGAGCACGGAGGCCCGGCCCGGCTGCTCGTCCCCCACCTCTACTTCTGGAAGAGCGCCAAATGGGTTTCGGGACTGCACCTGCTCGACCACGACGAGCCGGGCTTCTGGGAGCGCTACGGCTACCACAACCACGGTGATCCGTGGCTCGAGCAGCGATACCAGGGCGACTAAGTGGTGGCACCGACCCCCATCCCGCCTCCCCGGTGGCAGAGCGCCACCGTCGTCGGCATCCGACCCGAGACGCCCAGGGCGAAGACGTTCCGGCTGCGACCCGCCGAACCGATGCACCACCTCGCCGGCCAGTACTGCCTCGTACGGCTCACTGCTCCCGACGGGTACACGGCCTCGCGTTCCTACTCCATCGCCTCCCCGCCGGGCGAGGAGGCCGAGATCGACATCACCGTCGAGCGGCTCGACGGGGGCGAGGTCTCCGAGTTCCTCCACGACGAGGTGGAGCTCGGCGACGAGCTGGACCTGCGCGGGCCGATTGGCGGCTGGTTCGTGTGGGGCGGCGACACGCCCGCGGTGCTCGTCGGCGGGGGCTCGGGCATTGTGCCGCTCATGGCGATGCTCCGGCACGCGCGGCGCCTCGGCCGCAGCGACGTCCGCCTCGTCGTGTCCGTGCGGAGCCCGGAGGACCTCTACTACGCCGATGAGGTCGTCGGGCCCGAGACGGCCGTCATCTACACGCGCTCCGCCCCCCCTGGCGACACTCGAGCGCCACGACGGATCGAGCTTGCGGACCTCGCGCCAGCCGTCGTCCCGGGCGCGACCGGCTACGTGTGCGGCTCCGCCGGATTCGCCGAGACGGTCACGAACCTCCTCGTCGCGACCGGCATGCCCGTCGACCACATGCGCGTCGAGCGCTTCGGTCCGACCAGCTGAGCCGAGCCGGGCCGCCCGGTGAGCCCCGGCGGCTACCTGGAGCTCCTCGACTCCAGACGCGCACGGGCCGCGCCGGTCGCCCGAGGGGGCCGGCAGAGAGCCAGGGCGCGTCGCCGCCCCGGCCGCCGAGCGGGCACCCGCCTCCGTGACGAGTCGAGGCTCCAGATCAGGTGCGGCCAGGCGAGCCGGGAAGGTCGAGCACCGGTGCCGGGAGGGTGCGGCTCACCACCGAACCGTCGCCGAGCTGGCCGTACTCGTCGTCCCCCCAGGCCCACAGCGTCCCGCTCCGCTGGAGCGCGAACGCCATGTCGCCGCCGCCGACGAGCTGCTCGACGTCGGTCAAGCCCTGTACCCGCACCGGCAGGTCGTGGTTCGTCGTGCCCCCGTCCCCGAGCTGGCCGTAGGTGCCTTGGCCCCACGACCACACGGTGCCGCCCCGGAGCAGCGCGTAGCCGCTGCAGGAGCCCGCGGCGATCGCGATCACGTCGTGGAGACCCGCCACCTGAACAGGCGTCTGACGATCGAGGCGCACTTCACCGTCACCGAGCTCTCCGAACTCGTCGTCTCCCCAAGCCCAGACCGTGCCGTCGCGCCGCAGGGCGTAGCCGGAGTCCCCGCCCGCAGCGATCGCCACCACGCCGGTCAGCCCCCGAACGCGTCGGGGCAGCGTCGACGACCGGCAGGGGGCACGACCCCCGCTGAGCTCCGCGCCGCAACGAGCACCGCCTAGCTGTCCGAGGGTGTTGTCTCCGAATGCCCACACCGTCCCGTTACGGAGGAGGGCGTAGCCGTCGGCGGACCCTGCGGCGACAGCCCTCACGTTGCGCAGCCCACGCAGCTCGCCCGGCATCGTGGAGACGGCGAGGTCCGAGCCCGTGCCAAGCTGTCCGAAGCTGTTGTCGCCCCACGACCACGCAGTGCCGTCGCGCTTGATCGCGTACGCAGCGAACGCTCCGGCCGAGACGGCGATCACCGAGCCGAGGCTACGGATGCGGGCGGCGGTCGACCGGGCAGTGAACCGTTCGTCGGCGAGCTCGCCGCCGCTGTCGTCCCCCCACGCCCACAAGGTGCCGTCGCGCCGTAACGCAAAACCGCTGTTCCCGCCTCCTGCGACCGCGATTGCCCCCGAAAGCCCCGACACCTCGACCGGCACGGTCCGCGACGGGCCCGCCACCCCGACCTGCCCCTCCAGATTGTCGCCCCACGCGCGCACGCGGCCGTCGGAGAGGACCGCGTAACCCGTGTAGCCCCCCGCGCCGACGTCCACGATCGAGACCGCGCCGTGAACAGCGCTGGGCGCACGATCGACCGGCGCAGCGCGGGACGCGACTCCCGAGCCGGCCAAGACCCCGACGACGAGGAGCTGCCGCATCCCGGCGCATCGCACATCCGATGCTACCGCTCAGGTCCGTAGCGAATTCTGCGCATCGCCCTCGCACAGCCTCGCCCGGCGTGCGGGCGCGCCTACCGGGCAGGCTCCCGCTGATCCACCCCGGACCAGAATGACGGCGGATCGCTGGCCGGGAAGGACTCGGCGCTCTCCTTGTCGACGATCTCATTTCCACCGTCGACGCCGTCGCGAGGCGCGGCCCCGTCGTTGCGCGCAGAATCGCCTCGACCGCTGGCGCGGGAGGGCGTGTCGCGGATCGCCGCCGCGTAGCGGTCGCGGGCGACCCGACGGATGCGCCCGGACGCGAGGCCGGAGCGCATCGCCTCGCGCAGTCGACCCGGTCCCCAAAAGCGCGCACCCAGGCGGCGCGAGAGTTCCACCGAGGAGAGCGGGCCGCTCGCCCGCAGGGCGTCGACGATCGCATCCACCTCGCGAGCGAGGTAGGGATTGGAGCGGGGGTAGTTCGATGCCTGCGGTAGCGGCGCCCAGCCGGAGCGACCGGTGCGCACCCTCGGGACCGGGTACGGGCCCGTCTGACGCGGCAGCGACCGGCCCGGCGCCGTCGCCGTGGCGTGCTCGCCCTCCTGCACGGCGGCAGCGGCGCCGCGATCTCCTCCAGGCCCTTCTGCTCAGCGTCGACGCCGATAAAC
>Ga0209415_10007730_pt1 | contig 18724 bp, 13 predicted proteins | sample PeaSoiSIISIP2007_FD_187696 | JGI IMG/M metagenome (GOLD analysis project Ga0209415, IMG submission 187696) | Peat soil microbial communities from Weissenstadt, Germany - SII-SIP-2007 (SPAdes) (version 2) | ecosystem: Environmental > Terrestrial > Soil > Wetlands > Peat | place: Germany...
ATCGTGGCCGACGGTCGGAAGGCGGCCGAGAGCGCGACGCGCGGCGAGGGTCGGCGCACCTCGGACAAGAAGGACGCGATCCTGGACGTCGTCTTAGGGTCGTTCGGGAAGGATTAGGGGTCGTCGAGCATGGGGCTGCGCCCGGTCCGCATGGTCAAGGTCGGCTTCCTCGGCCTCAAGGAGGACGAAGAGCGGACGCTCACCGTTCTCCACGACCTCCGCGTGGCCCAGGTCGAACCGCTCTCGCCCGAGGCAATGGCCGAACTCGGCCCGGAACGGGGTCCCGAAACGCTGCGCCAGGTCGGGGACGAGACGCTGCGGTTCCGAGGCCTCCTGAGCGCCCTGCCCTCCGTTCGCGCCGGCCCCCCGCGTCGGTTCGACTCGGTCGCGGAGATCCTGGCGGCCACGAGGACGGTTCCGATCGACGCCGAGGTCGGTGAACTGAAGCGCGAGGACGATCGCTTGGTGACCGAACAGAAGGCGAGCGCGGACACCGTCCAGCTGCTCGAGCGGCTCCCCTTCTACACCGACCGGCTCGAGTACCTCGATTCCCCCAACTTCCTCACTTTCTATGGCGAGGCGCCGTCGGAGGACTACCAAGCCTTCGTGACCGCGCTCCCGCCTGAGGCGGACGCCCAGTTCCTGCTCGGAGCGGCGGGCGAAACGGTCCGGTTCCTCATCCTGCTCCGACCGGCGGGCGCCGACGCGCTTTCCCGCCTATCGCAGGCGCGAGGGGTGCGGCTCGTCGGGGTCCCTCGACTCAAAGGGACCCCCGCGGAGGAGCTCGCGGCCCTGCGGGCTCGGTCGCTCGAGGTCGTCCGTCGACGCACGGAGATCGCGGCGCGCCTCGCGGCCATCGCGCACGAGTGGTATCCCCTCGTGAGTGCGATCGGAGAAGCGCTCGAGATCGAGAACCGGAAGGCGGAGGTCGTCACGAAGCTCGGCGCGAGCCGCACCGCCTTCGCCCTCGAGGCCTGGGTCCCCGAGCGGGATGTCGCCCGGCTCGAGTCCGTCGTGCAGCGCGCGAGTGGGAACCGGACCTTCTTCTACCGGGTCCCGACGAAGGAGGAGCCCCCCACGCTGATGTCGAACCCGCGCGGAGTGCGTCGGTTCGAGTTCTTCGTGCGGTTCTATTCGCTGCCCCAGGCAACCGAGTGGGACCCGACCCTCGTGTTCTCCATCGTCTTTCCGATCTTCTTCGGGTTCATGCTCGGCGACTGGGGCTACGGCATCGTCATCCTGCTGATCTCGCTCTGGATGATCGCCGGGTTCCCCGGCGCCCGGTTCCTGCCGAAGTTCGGCCGGAACTTCGTGAAGATGATTATGGGCCCGAAAGGGATGCAACAACTGGCCTACGCGCTGCTTCCCGGCTGCGCGATCGCCATCGGGCTCGGATTGTACACGGACGAGTTCTTCGGCTATCCGCTCCTCCACGTGCTCGTCGGCTACGCCGGGCACGACCCGGCGAAGAACCTACCGACCTACCTCCTCATTGCCGGGTTCATCGGTCTCGGCATGGTCGCCTTCGGCTTCCTGATGGGCGCGCTGAAGGAGTTCTTCCACCACCACCCGAGGGGGGTGGTGGCGAAGGCGGGCGGCATCCTGTTCGCGTTCGGGATCGCCTTCTTCGGTCTCGCGGTCATCCACAAGGCCACCTCCGTCTCGGCGCACCCGATCATCGTGGTCTGGTACGCGTTCCTCGCGGCCGGTCTTGCGATGCTCCTTTTCGGCGAAGGGATCCAGACGGGGATGATGGGCCTCATCGAGGTCGTGAGCCACATCCTCTCTTACACGCGGCTCGTGGGGATCCTGCTCGCGAGCGTCATTCTCGCGCTCGTCATCAACACGATCGGCGGCGGGCTCGTGCTCGGCGGCACCGTGGTAGGGATCGTCGCAGGCCTCGTGATCATCGTGATCGGGCAGTCGTTCAACGTCATCATCGGCGTCTTCGAGCCGGGGATCCAGGGCGCGCGGCTGATCTTCGTCGAATACTTCTCGAAGTTCTATTCCGGCAACGGGAAGGTATTCCATCCCTTCGGAGCGGCCCGAACCCACACGGTCTCCTCGCTGGAACCCGAAGGGTCGCTCGCCACCGGACCGATCGTCCGGACCCCCGGCGAGTGACGCGAGCCCCCGTCGTCGCTAAAGGCGCGGGGACACGAGCAAGGGCGTGAGCCGCTCGGCGGAGAACCCGTAGAGCCGGCCGAACATCGCCCGGCGCAGGTCGCTGCGCTCGAGCTCGTTGCGCAAAAGGTACGCGAAGATCACGCTGAGCGAGAGCGGGTAGGTGCGCATGCGCTTCAGCTCGGAGGCCGCTCGCTCCCGTTCGAGGGCGACCTCGTAGCCGGAGAGGGTACCGGCGGACGAGTACTCGCCCTCGCCTTCTCCGATCGACGGGAACCGAGCGGCGAGGCGCTCGGCGAGGTCCGGGACGCTGCGCGCGGAATAGAGGTCCGGCGCTTGGGCCGCGGTCAGGGTGCCGCCCTGCAGCCACCGGGAGAGCACGTCGTCGAGCGGGAGGTCGTGGTCCTTTCCCTTCAGGAGAAGCAGCGCGTTGCGCGCATCGATCTCGCTCTGCACGAGCGCGCGCACGACCCATTCGTCGCCCTGGAAGAACCGCGCCTGGGCGAGCACGTTGCGGTAGTATTCCTTGTCGAGGGCGTGCAGGATCGGGAAGATGTTGTGCGTCCGTTCGAACGCTTCGAGGAACGGAAGGATCGTCGCTCCGTAGCCGTACTTGACGAGCGAGGTGACGGTCGCCTCGACCGTCGTCTGGCCGAGGAGGATGCGGAAGTCGTCGAGGTTCATCGCGCCCGCGTAGAGCCCGGCGGGGATCTCCCGGCTCGAGACGAGATGGTCCTCGGTCTCGGTGATGCTCCGTCCGTCGACCTTCGCCGTGAGGATCATCTCGATGTTCTGGATGTCCCACCGACCGAGGTACGCGGCTACGATCGAGCGGCCCGCGAACGGGGTCGCCTCGAACGCGTGGCGGTTGCGCCGGACGAACACGCGATTGATGGCGAGCTCGACCAGCGAGACGTCCGAGTGCGTCGCACGGATGCGGGCGATGTCCGCGGCGTAGGGGGTCGTCTCGAGGACCTTCGCGAACTCGTTCGGGTCCTTGGTCGAAAGGAGGAGCGGGTACGTCTCCTTCGGAAGGAAGGAGGGGAACTCCGGCTTCAGCCGGCCGAGGGCGCTCGCGTAGGGGGAGGCCGCCATGGTGCCGGACTAGGCGAGGATCTCGCGGACCCGGTCCTCGCGCAGGCGGAGGAGCTCGTCGAAGGAAAGGTTCAGCCGTCGGCTCCCGTCAGGGGTCTCCGCGACGAGGCCCCCGACGATCGGTTGGGGGGTCGGGTCGAAGCCCTTCCCGGAGACTCGAGCGAGCAGCGCCGCGTCCTCGGCCCGGCCCGAGATCCGGATCCCCTTCCCGAGGGTATCGTTCGCGACGGCCACCATTCGCTTGAGGGCCGCCGGGTACTGGGCCGAGCGGGTGTACTCCTGGAGGATCGTCCGGGTCTCGTCCATCGCGCTCGAGAGGCGCTTTTCGCGGGCCTCGTAGAGGAGCTTGCGCGCCTGGAGCTTCGCGCCGGCGAGGCGCTGGGCCCGTTCGCGGGCGACCTCCGCGTCGGTCGCGCGGGCGCTCCCCACCCGGACCTCCTCGATGCGACGGTCCCTCTCGGCGACGAGCTTGGAGAGCTCGGCATCGCGGCCCGCGGTCACAGCGGAGAGCTCCGCCTCGCCGCGACGACGGATCTCCTCGACCAGGCTCTCGAGGCTCATGGGTGCGAGCGACGGGCCTAGAGGATCCCGAGCAGGAGGATGATCCCGAGCACGAATCCGATGATCCAGAGCGTTTCGGGAATGACGAAGAAGAAGAGCACCTGACCGAACTTCTCGGGCTTCTCCGCGATGATCCCCATGCCCGCGGCGCCGATGCCCGACTGGGCCATACCGGTCCCGATCAATCCACCCGCGATGGCGATCCCGGCGGCCAATACCGAGGCAGCGGTCACGATGTCGGCGACCATGGAGCGACCCGGGCGGCCGAGCAAGGTTGGGTATATAACGCGAAGCCCACGAGAGTGCCGCCGGTCCACCGGCGAGAGAATTAGGGGTTTTCCGGGGCGTTCGTTTCCCCCTCTGGGGAGGCCGTTCCGGTCGACCGTTCCGGGGTCCGGGGTCGGGCCTTCGCTCGGACCTTGAGGACCAGCAGGATCGCCCCGCCCCAAGCGATGAACCCGAAGACGTAGGCCGTGAGACAGACGAGGCAGAGCGCGCGGATCTCGACGAGCTCCACGTACCCGAAGTAGAAGGAGAGAGCGACGCCCCCGGTCGTGAGGAAGAGCAAGAGGTACGGCCAGAGGAGCTCGCGGCGACGGGACTCGGCGATGCCGGCGACGAGCAGGATGAGGACGAATCCTCCGATGCCGATGAACGAATCCGAGATCCCGAACGTGGTCGTCTTGCCGCTGTTCGCGACCGCCGCGCACGAGACGAACGCGTTGACCGTGCAGAGCGACTGCAGCGACGCTTCCAGCGCCTCGAGGTAGGTGAAGATCGATACGATGAGCCCGAGCCCGCCGGAGAAGTAGATGAGCGACCGAATCGAGCGCGTGCGCATGCCGGGCCCTAGTGGATCTGGGCGAGGTCGCTCGCCACGGTACTCTGCGTATTGCTGCCCCAGACGGCGGCGTTGCTCCATCCGGAGTAGTACGGTTGCTGGGCGAGGTTGCCGGGCGTCGCGCCGGCCGATTTCGCCATGAACGCCATCATCCACCAGGTCTGGACCTGCACGATCGACCACGGTTGGCCGGTCGCACTCCCTACGTCCTGCTGCATCGTCGTAGTGCTGTACGAAGCGACGGCGCTGGGTTGAATGATCGTCGCTCCACCGTGGACATAGACACCGTTGATGACCAGGAACGGGATCGAGCCGCCGGCGTAGGCACTCACGTACGCCTGCTCGACGCAGTTGGTCGTGCCGGGAAACGTTCCCGTTACCTGGGAAGTGTCCAAGTTCGGGATGAACGTAATGGCCGGATTGGCGGAGTTGACCTGGGCGGCCGAGAGGTCGACCTCGGGAATGTTATCCTCGGCGGAGTTTGTGAACGAGACGGGGCTCACTGTACCAAACCCGCTGAGCGCCTTCCAGATGGCCCAACTGCTCGCCGAGCAGTACGGGCACCACGTAGCCCCGTAGAAGTAGACGACGGGGAGCCCCCCCTGATGCCAGGGGGCGGCGCTTACCGAGATCCACCCCTGTCCGCCGGGTTGTTGGGTACCGGAGGCCGCCGGAGGCAGGTACGGGCATCCAAAGAACAGCACTCCGGCGAGGGCGATGACCGCGGAGATCACGAGGCCCAGAACGACGCCCAGCACGAGGGTCGTGCGGTACACCTTCGACCAACGAGGCGCCGACGAGCGGAACAGTCCGAAGAGGAGGAGGAAGGCGGCGACCACCAGCCCGAGGGCGAGGTAGGGGATTGCCGGCAGGACGAGCCCGACGGGCGAGGGAACGAGGTAGGCGATCGTGAACCAGATGGCGAAGATGGGCAGGAGGAGGTAGCCGATGCGCGGCAGGGTCCACTTCCGCTCGACCTTCTCGCGGTCCTGCTTCGAAGGGCCGGGGGTCGCCGTGTCCTCTCCCTGCCGACGCGCGCGCGAGCGCTGCCGGTGATAGAGCCCCCGAAGGGCGCGTCCGGGCTCCTGAACGGACGCGTCGGGGTGGAAACCGACCTTGGGGTCGTCCGCGATCTCCTCCCAGTCCCGGCCCTTTGACCGGAGATCTTCGACTCGATCCCAGTCCACCATCGGTCGACCAACCGACCCACCCCTTTTCCCCTTTTGCCTCGGAGAGGGCACGAACCCGCCGCGGAAGAGTCCCCCGACGGCCTTTTACTCGGGACGGGGTGGCTCGTCCGATGCGCCTCACCTTTCTCGGCACGGCCGGCTCCTGGCCGACCAAGGAGCGGTCGGCGAGCGCGATCGCCCTCGACACCGAGAAGGAGCTCATCCTCCTCGACTGCGGAGAGGGCACGCAGCGGCAGTTCTTCCAATCCTCCGCCTCGTTCATGCGGGTGCGCCGGGTCTTTCTGACGCACTTCCACGGCGACCATTTCCTCGGCCTCCCCGGGCTCATCCAAAGCATGTGTCTCAACCATCGGACGGAGCCGCTCGACATCTACGGCCCCCCGGATGCGGAGGAGATGGTCGGCCGAGCGCTCAAGATGGGGTACTTCACCCTCCGCTTCCCGGTCACGGTCCATCCCCTGACTCCGGACTCGACCGTCGAGCTCGATGGCTACTCCGTGAGGACCGCCGCCGCCATCCACCCCGTGCCCTCGCTTTCCTACCGGGTCGAGGAGGGTCCCAAGCGGGGCCGGTTCGACGGCGAGAAGGCCCGTTCCCTGGGGATCTCCGGCCGGGACTTCGCGACTCTCGAGGCCGGCGACCCCGTCCGGGTCGGTAGCACGGTCGTCCACCCCACGGACGTGATGGGGCCGGCTCGACCGGGTCGGTCGGTCGTCTACTCCGGCGACACCGCACCGTCTGAGGAGGTGCGCCGCCTCGCGCACCGCGCGACCGTGCTCATCCACGAGGCGACGGTCGCTCAGGAACTCGAGGCCGAGGCGAATGAATGGGGGCACTCCTCGACCCGTCAGGCCGCCGAGCTGGCGAACGCCGCGGAGGTCTCCACGTTGTTCCTCACGCACTTCTCCGCCCGCTACAAGGACCTCGCTCCCCTCGAGTCGGAGGCCCGCATCCTCTACCCCGGGTCGATGGTCGCCCGAGATTTGCTCGACCACCTGATCCATCAGCCATGATCCGGGCCGACCTCCTCGTCACCGACATCGGGGAGCTCGCGACCCTGGCCACGGGACGCATCCCCCGGGTCGGCCGGGACGCCCAGGAGCTCGGAATACTCCACGGAGCCGCGGTGGCGGTCGCCGACGGGCGGTTCGTCTGGGTCGGCCGCGAACGGGACCTCTCCCGGTCCGTCCGTCTGCGGACCGGAGGTCGGCGGGTTTCGGCGAAAGGGGGAGCGGTGGTCCCCGGATTCGTCGACGCGCACACGCACGTCCTGTTCGGGGGAGACCGCGCCTTCGAGCTACCGCTCAAGGCCCGGGGGATGGGCTACGCCGAGATCGCCCGCGCGGGCGGCGGTCTCTACGCCTCCGTGCGCGCGACCCGGAACGCTTCCGACGCGACCTTGCTCGCGGCGACCGCCGCGCGTCTTACCCGCATGGGCGCGTGGGGGTCGACCTCGGTCGAGGTGAAATCCGGCTACGCGCTCACCACTGCCGGAGAGCTTCGTCTGCTGCGGCTCATCCCCCGCCTCGCCCGGGCCACGGGCCTTCGGCTGGTGCCTACATTCCTCGGAGCGCACGCCGTCGCGCCCGAGTATCGATCGCGCCCCGACGCCTACGTCGATCGGCTCATCCACGACGCGCTGCCCCAGGTCGCTCGGGAGCGCCTCGCGCGATTCTGCGACGTGTTCTGCGAGCCGGGGTTCTTCTCGGTCCGTCAGTCCGAACGGTTGCTCCGAGCGGCGCTCGCCCTCGGCCTCGGTGTCAAGGTCCATGCCGAGGAATTCGTCCTATCGGGCGGAGCTCGCCTCGCAGCCCGCCTGCACGCGGTGTCGGCCGAGCACCTGCTCGCGGCCCGAGCGGAGGACCGCGCCCTTCTCGCGAAGAGCGGGGTCACCGCCGTTCTCCTTCCCGTCACCGCCCTCGCCGCCGCGCCCGGGGTGCGGAGCCCCGGCCGGGAGATGGTCGACGCCGGCGTGCCGGTCGCCCTCGGCACCGACTGCTCGCCGAACTCCTGGGTCGAGGCGATGCCGCTCGTCCTCGCGCACGCGGTACACGCCGCCCGGCTCTCGCCGGCCGAGGCGCTGACGGCGGCGACCGTCAATGCCGCGCACGCGAGCGGTCTCGAGGACGCGGGGACCATTGCGACGGGCCGCCCCGCCGATTTCGTCGTCTTCCCGGTCCGCTCGGTGGACCAACTGGGATATCGTTTCGACGTGATTCCGGCCGTCGTTTTCCGTCAGGGAAACCGGATTTCTCCGCCGACACTCCGTCAGTACTTCTAAATAGGGGGGTCTTCCTCCTCGCCGATGAGGTCGCCAAAATGGCGGAAAAAGTGGGCAAGGAGCAGATCAAGCGAGAGAAGGGTTACCTGTATTATCTCGGCAAGGACGGGTACCTCTGGAAGACCCCGACGAAGCTGAACAAGTCCGGTAAGAAGGGACGCGTCGGCACCGAGAAAATCACCCGTCAAGACGGTTACATGTACTTCCTTGACAAGAAGGGGTTCATCTCGCGCGCCAAGATGAAGAACGCCTGAACGGCGCTACCCTTTCTGGGGGGCCTTCCTTCGGGAAGGACCCCCAATCTCTTTTTTTCTCCTCGATGCGAATTTCTAGGCGATTCCTGAGTCCCGTGGGCGACCCATCGGCGGGGATTTCCAAATAGGAGCACTCCCTTCCCCCCGGCGGAGCACGACATGGTCTGTCGGAACGATCCGGACGACCCGCGCAAATGCGAACGGTGCGGTGCGTTCCTGTGGGTCGCCGACGAAGGCCTCTACTGCGGCGATTGCGGCGCGATCATGCCGTGCACGATGCGCCTCCTCCCGCCTCCGCCGGATCCCCGACCGGCGTCCGTAACGACGACCTAGGTCGCGCCGAGAGGCGGCTGTGGCAGGCCCGGACCGTACCGCTTCCACAGGGCGTAAAAGAACAGCACGAAGAGGACGTCGACGACGAGCTCCACCGGTAAGCGCAACTGGAACAGAAGTCCCGTCGCGAACAGCGGCAGCAGGGCTCCGAGAGCGAGGACGGTGAGCGCGGCCTCGTTGCCGACCCGGCCGATCTCGCGACGAACGAATAGGAAGAGGGCGCCCGCGAGAAGGATCTCGATGGCCATCGTCGCGGGAGGCCAGACCGAGAACGCGTTCCCGAGTCCCGGGACGAGGAGAAGGATCGGATAGAAGGCGAGCCCCATGAGGAAGAACGTCCAGAGCGGAAGACGCGGGCGTTCGGCGCCCGGGTCCAAGGCGCCGTGGGGTAATCGGTGAGTGACCGCGTAGAGGATCGCGGCGAGGAGGGCGGCCCCAAGGAGAAGCCCTGGGGCGGTCTGCCAGTAGTGCGTCGCGAAGACCAACACACCGATGTCCCCGGCGTAGATCACTAGCGCGATCGGGATCTGTCGTTCTGAGAGCAAGGGACGACCGCGAGTCTCGGGGAGAGCGAGTCCAAGGAGGAGGATGGGGAGTCCCACGCTGTAGACGATGTGCACGCCGAGCACTCCCACCGCCCAAACCCAGTTCACGCCGGAGAAATGGCCGTAGTACCCCTGCGCGCCGACCACGGATGCCTGCGGGTTGAACAGGGTGCTGAGCGCGGTCCCCTCCTCGAGGAGACCGTAGGCGGCACCGAGCAGGATCACGCCGGCCCACCCGGGCTTCCAGCGTACGAACGCCTCGCGTGCGAGGAGGGCTCCGGGTCCGTAGAGCCCGAGATTGAGGGCGAGGAAGAGAAGGAACCCACCGGGGGCGTAGAGGAGGGCGGCCGTGGACGTCGACCCCGAGAGGTACTCGGGAATTCCCGGCGTGAACGCGAGGAACAGCCACACCGGGTGTCGGCGGAAGAACGCCACGACGCGAGGGAACGGAGTTCGGCGGGGTCCCTCCATCATCTCGCGAATCGTGGTCGGTTCGCGTACTTAGAATCGGGCCGCGGTCGGAAAATCGGAATGCGTCTTACCAAGTAACGGCGTGTGCGCTTCGGCCGACGCACTTTTCGACGGTTTCGACCTTTGTCCGACCAAGCAAACTTATAGCGGGTCAGGCTTGGCTCGCCTCCGGAGGGTTTTCACGGTGTCCCGCGCGACACCATCCGCGTCCTCGACCGCCCCCGACCGGTGCGAAACAGCCCCTCGACTGGAGTGTTTCAGTAACCGACCGCCGGCGGGTTAGGGTCTCGCGTGGTGTTATTACCTATCGGCAGGGACAACCCATCGACCCTTCAGGAGTAAATTCTCATGGCAGTGGCCAAGAAGCGCGCCGCGCCCGCGTCGGAGGAATCGGTCCATCGACCGGCCACCCGGATCGGGCGGGAACCGATTCCCGTACCTCGACTCGTCCCCCGCGGCAAGACCGCCTTCGATACGGTCCAGTGGAGAACCCACGATGCCGTGATCAAGAACGCCGAAGGGAAGGTCATCTTCGAGCAGAAGGGCATCCACGCCCCGACCTCCTGGTCAGAGACGAGCGTGAACATCGCTGCGTCGAAGTACTTCCGGGTCATCCAAGGACGGCGGGAGAACTCCGTCGACGGAATGATCCGCCGCGTTTGCCATTTCATGGCGGAGCGCGGTCTTGACCTCGGCTACCTCGACACCGCCGACGAGGCGACGACCTTCGAGGAGAGCCTTTCGTACCTGATGGTCCAGCAGATGGCGGCGTTCAACAGCCCTGTCTGGTTCAACGTCGGGGTCCGCGAACCCCCCCAGTGCTCCGCGTGCTTCATCCAGTCGATCACCGACGACATGGACGCGATCCTAGCGCTCGCGACGAGCGAGGGCCGCCTGTTCAAGGGCGGGAGCGGGACCGGCACCAATCTCTCTCCGCTGCGCGGCAGCCATGAGAAGCTCGCCGGAGGCGGGATCGCCTCGGGACCCGTTTCGTTCATGCGGGCGTTCGACGCCCTCGCCGGGGTCATCAAGTCCGGTGGGACCACCCGACGCGCCGCCAAGATGGTCATCCTCAACATGGACCATCCGGATATCATCGACTTCATCGACTGCAAAGTCCGCGAGGAGGACAAGGCCGCGGCGCTCATCCGCGAAGGATACTCCTCCAACTTCGACGGGGTCGACCCCGACTCCGCCTACGCCTCGATCGCCTACCAGAACGCGAACCACTCGGTCCGCGTCCCCGACTCGTTCATGGAGGCGGTCATCCGCGACAAGGACTGGAAGACGACCCTCCGTACCGACCACTCGGTCGCCGGCACTTACCCCGCGCGCGAGCTCTGGCGCAAGCTCGCCTACGCCGCCTGGCGCTGTGGCGACCCCGGCGTCCAGTTCGACGACGTGACGAACGACTGGCACACGTGCCCGAACACCGCCCGGATCAACGCGTCCAACCCCTGCAGCGAGTACCTGTTCCTGGACGACTCGGCATGCAACCTCTCATCGATCAACCTGATGAAGTTCCTGGACGGAAAGGGCCAGTTCGACATCGAGCTGTTCCGCCAGGCGGTCCGCACGATGATCCTCGCCATGGAGATCATCGTCGATGCTTCGAGCTATCCGACCGCCCCGATCGCGCAGAACTCCCACGACTACCGGCCGCTCGGCCTCGGGTACGCCAACCTGGGTTCCCTGCTCATGCACTACGGACTCGCCTACGACTCGGACGCGGGCCGCACGCTCGCAGCCTCGGTGTCGGCGTTCCTCTCCGCCGAGGGATACCACATGTCGAGCGAGATCGCGAAGCGGGTCGGCCCGTTCCCCGGCTTCGAGCGGAACCGGGCGCCGATGCTCCGCGTGATGGGAAAGCACGCGAAGGCGGCCGAGGAGATCCCGCACAACGATCCCCGTTTGACGCCGTTCGCCCACGCCGCGGTCGACCGCTGGCACGACACGGTGAAGGCGGGCGAGCTGTGGGGTTACCGCAACGGCCAGATCTCGGTCATCGCGCCCACCGGGACGATCGGCCTTCTGATGGGCTGCGACACCCTCGGCCTCGAACCCGAGCTCTCGCTCGTCAAGGTGAAGAACCTCGTCGGCGGCGGGGTCTTGCGCATGGTCAATCGGACCGTGCCGGACGGGCTTCACGCGCTCGGCTACTCGCCGGACGAGATCCGCGCCGTGACGAGCCACATCGAGAAGACCGGGACGATCGAGGGCGCTCCGGGCCTCGAAGCCGAGGACCTCCCCGTCTTCGACTGCGCGCTCGCGCCCCCCGGCGGCTCCCGCACGATCCTGCCGATGGGGCACCTCAAGATGCTGGGCGTCGTCCAGCCGTTCCTCTCGGGGGGAGCGTCCAAGACGATCAACCTCCCCAACGAGGCGACCGTCGAGGACATCGAGAAGATCTACCTCGAGGCGTGGAAGCTCGGTATCAAGTCGGTCGCGCTCTACCGCGACGGCTGCAAGGCCTCCCAACCGTTCGAAACCGGCAAGGGACGCGCCACCGCGCCCGTCGGACCGCGCGGACCCGCTCGGGAACGCCTCCCGGACGAACGCAAGGCGATCACGCATCACTTCTCGGTCGGGGGCCATGACGGCTACGTCACCGTCGGCCTCTATCCCGACGGACGGCCCGGCGAGATCTTCTTCCGGGTCACGAAGGAAGGGTCCACCGTCAACGGTCTCATGGACTCGCTCGGGATCTCGATGTCGATGGCGCTCCAGCACGGAGTGCCGCTCAAGGACCTCGTCCGCAAGCTCGCCCACCTCCGCTTCGAGCCGGCCGGGGCGACCAACAACCCGAAGATCCGCTTCGCGAAATCGATCCCCGACTACGTGGCACGCTGGCTCGCGCTCGAGTTCCTCACCGAGGACGAGCGCCGCGCGATCGGGCTCGAGGCTCCCGCGGAGGGGAACGGCAACGGCCACGCTCCCGCCCCCGCGACCGGAGGCAAGACGACGACCCCACGCCCCACCACGGTGAAGTTCGAGACGCGCGCCCTGGACGCGTTCTCTCCGGACATGTCCGGCGGCGTGAGCGAGGACTCTCCTTCGTGCGCGGTCTGCGGCGGGATCATGGTCCGCTCGGGCACCTGCTACGCCTGCACAGTCTGCGGGTCGACCAGCGGCTGCTCGTAGTCTCCGGGCCGTTTCTCCCGTGGTCCCGCGTGGACCCGGAAGGAGGAGGCACGTCGGTGGGAACGACCGCCTCTTGGGGCCGGTCGCAATTCCCGGGGGGTGCCCGGATTCGTCGGCTCGGTAGGATTATTGCCTATGAGTCGGTCCGCGACCCGGGCCTCGAATCGTTCGTAGCGGATGCATCGAGGGGGGAGACGAATGGACCGACGGTCGACCCGGTGGACGGTGGTCGTCGCCGTTGCGGTGATCGTCCTACTCCTGCTCGAGGGGATCCCTGCGCCGGGCTCTGCGGCACCCGCGAACGGGCATTCCACGACCCTCCTTCGGGCACCCCCCCCGGTCGCCTCTCGCGGACCTCCTTCGACCTCTCAGACGAGCATGAACCCCAGCTCGGGCCCGGGGTACCAGTCCCTCTGCCTTCTGGGGGTCCTCCTGGATTGCACCGGGGACCCGCACGGACCGGGGGCCGCTCCGTTGGGTTCGGATCCCGTTTCATCCTGGACGAACATCACTCCGCCTTCGGGGATGCCCAACCCCGTCGCCCGCACGTTGCCCTCGATAGTCTACTATCCGGCGGGTCACGACGACCTCCTCTTCGGAGGGAGGATCAACACGCTCCCGTTGTACGAGCAAGACACTTGGTCGTTCGCTCACAACCATTGGACGGAGCTCATCGCGAACACCAGCTGCACCCCGACGACGTGCCCTTCGCCCCGGGCCGACGCGATGATGGCGTACTATGCCCCGCTCCATGCCATCCTCCTGTTCGGCGGGGAGGTTTCCTTCCTGTTCTCCACGACCGCCTACAACGACACGTGGCTCTTCTACGGGGGTCTGTGGCACAACGTCACCGCCACCGCCGGTCCGGCGCCGTCCGCCCGATTCGGCGCCGCGATGACCTGGGATTCCCTCGACGGCGACGTCCTCCTCTTCGGGGGTGCCCTCGCCGGCGGGCAGACCCTCGGTGACACCTGGACCTTCCAGGGGACGTGGAAGAACATCTCGGCGTCGTTCGTCGGGACCTCCCCCTCCACCCGGGCGGGCGCCGCGATCTCGGATTCCCCGTCCGGGTACCTCATGATGTTCGGCGGAGAAGAGTGGAACGGAACCGCCGACGCGGTCCTCTACGACGACGCCTCCAGCTGCTTCCCGCTGCCTCACGTGGGCTGGTGGTTCTACCGCGACAGCTGGACACCGATGAAGTATGGCGGGGTCTGCATCCAGATCGCGACCGGGGCTCCGGCCCAGCCCGCCGGCTACTATCCGCCGTGCGGCCGCGTGGGGGCGGCGCTCGGGTGGAGCCCGAAGAACGACCGGTTCGTCCTCTATGGAGGATACGGTCCGGTCTACTCCTCGGGCATGGTGTGCAGCGGCCCGGACGGCTACCTGAACGATACCTACACGTACACGAACTCGCCGGGCGCCGGCTTCAACTGGCAGTACTCCGGGGATTCGGGGGACCCCTCGAACCGGACCTACGCGGGGTATGCGAGCGATTTCACGGACAACTATTTCCTCATCTTCGGTGGCAGCGACGCGACGGGCGCGTTCAACACGTCGTGGCGCTATTACGCCCTCGTCCACGCGAAGCTCACCGGCCCTTCGACCATCAACACCAACGCGAGCCAGCTTTCGTTCAACGTTCCTTTCACCGTCGTCGGGTTTGGCGGCAGCGGCTTCCTGGAGTACACTTTCGCCGTCGCCAAGCTGCGCAATGCGAACAACCTCATCGACGGCGGTCAGAGCGACTGCGGCAACCTCACGTCGGGCTCGCCCTACCCACTTCCCTACGACGGGACCTGGCAGGTCTCGTGCACGCCGAGCCAGCTCAGCTACAACGTCTACCGGCTGACGCTGTATGTCTGGGACGTGAACAACGCCACCCTCGCCGGAGGATACCCCATATCCGGAGACTACGGCACCGCGAACTGGACGTTCACGGTGGCCCCGCCCGAGTCAGCGATCCTCTACTCGGAGTTCACGAAGTACTTCTACACGAACTTCAGTTTCAACAACTACTTCGGCGCGTTCCTCACGGTCGCGGGCCAGCCAGCGACCAGCGTGTCGGCCACGCTCGGCGGGCTCCCGATCGGTTTCATCCAGAGCACGACCGACCCGTTCTGGTGGAATTCGACGCCCGTCGACATGGGCACCGTTTCGGCGGGGTCCGTTCTCCGCGTCACCGGCGACTGGAACGGGTGGACTCAGAACGCCACCTACCAGGTTCCGATGATCACGACCCCGCAATGGCTGACCTCCCTCTTCCAGTTCACGGGAGCGGTGCAGGCGACCCCGAGCTACGGCGCCGGACCGTACAACAAGGTCTACGGGATCTTCGAGAACTACTCCTGGAGCCTCGGGGGCTCCACCAGCTTCGCCCTTCCCACCCCGATGCTCGACGGGAGCACCCACCTGATCCCGTCGATCGCCGTCTCCTTCGAGGCGGCCTCGAACGGCCAGCTCGCGCTTGCCGGCATGCTCTCGCTCACGCCGCCGAGCATCAGCTTCGGCATCGTCTCCCTCTCGCTGACGGTCAGCGTGGGGCTGACGGGCAACTTCGTCGTCGAGAACGCGAGCCAGGGCATCTCGGACATCCAGTGGGTCAACGCGCAGGCGACGCTCACCCTCGCCGGGGACCTCGGGGCGAGTATCCCGATCTATGGGTTCAACGTCCTCGGAGTGAGCGTGGGATTCACACTCGCGATCGACATCAAACCGAGCTTAGCGCTCACGCTCGTTCTCCTCCCCACGACCCCCGGGTTCAACGAGTTCATCCCCGGCATTCAGGTGATGGTCTCCCAGCTCATCGGTGCGTTCACCCTCGCGCTCCAGGCCGCGGTGGTATTCGGCATCGGATTCGCCTCCGTCTCGATCGGGGTGGTCACGTCCATCGCCCTCGCGTTCAACATCACCCCGACGTTCCATATCGGGGCCGGATGGCTCAATGGCACCTTCTTCGCCGCGGCCACATTCCTGTGGTGGAACGTCACGTGGAACATCGTCGGTCCGGGCGTGATCTACAGCTGGACCGACCCACCGCCCGGCGCGGTCGCTCCCCTCACGCAATGCCCCACGTGCTACTACAACGGCGCCAACTCATCGTGGACCGTCCACTCTCGATACTACCTCGGGAGCGGGTACGACGGCAACGTTTGGAACCTGAGCAGCAGCCAAGGGCCAGCGGTGTCGGACATCTACCCGCACACCGAGGTGACGGGAGCTCCGGGCTCCAACGGAGGCTACCTGTTCTACTCGGACGACGACCCGACCGTTCCGGTCCAGCAGGGTCTCCATGTCTCGGGCCTACGGCTCGACCCCGCGACGAACCGCCTCTCGAAGGTCCCGTCCCCGAACGACCCCGGGTTCGTCATCGACCACCCCGAGGCCACCCAGCTCTCGGACGGGAGCATCTACGTCGTCTGGGCCGCGGTCCCGATGAGCGAGACCTCCCTTGCGAGCCCCGCCGAGCTCACCTCGGTCCAGCTCCACGGGGCCCGATTCTACCCGTCCAACCAGAGCTGGGGCCCGGTGCGGACGTGGACCTCCTGGGGACTCGCCGAAGCCTACCAGCTGGACGGGACGAGTTCCCCCGGAACGCTGGTGACCCTCGTCGCGTCCTCGTTCCTCGTCGGGGACAGCACAATCGAACGACTGGTCGAGTTCGACCTCGCCTCGGGTCGCGAGGTCTCGAACCTGAGCGTCACGGGGATCTCCGAGATCCCGTCCGTCCGGGGAGGGCTCGGGGACGTCGTCGTCCAGAACGTCGGGGGCAACTACTCGATCCTGAACCTCACGACGGGGGCGACGGTCCCCGTCTCACCCTCGCTCCCGCCCGGCTCCCTCCTGCTCTCGGAGAGCTTCGTCCTCGACTCGGCCTCGACCCTCGTCCTGCTCTATCACATCCTCAATGGCACCGAGCTCGTGCTCTACAACCTCACCTCTTCGCTCGTGATCGGGGGTCTCGGAAGCGCGGATCAGAGTGCCTCGGCCGTCGAGGCGCTGTACGGGAACGGGACCTACTACATCGTCGAGCGCGTTCACGGCGGCCTTCAGGAGTGGACCGAATCCGTCACGGGATGGACGAACCCTACCACCCTCGACGAAGCCAACCTCGCGAGTTTTGGACTCGTCCAGGTCGGCTCCTCGATCCTCGTCTACTCGCTGGTCTCGAACGGCAACGTCCCCCAGCCGACCGTCACCCTCGACCTCGCTGAGGTCGGTGCCACGCTCCCCGCGGTACCCGGCGCGGCGCCGACGCCGGTCGTTCCGACCCCCTCGAACTCGACCGGTAGCATGTCGCCGAACTACCTTCTCTACCTCGCGATCGTCGGAGCCGCCGACGTTCTGCTGCTCGCCGTGGTCGCGATCGTCCGGCGCCGACGGTCCCGCTCGGGAGAACGTGCCACGCCCTCGGGCCCACCGACTCCCCCCGGCGAGGGGGCGTCGCCTCCGCCACCGGAGGGGTGAGCCCCATGGACCGGAACCCGACGAGGCCGAAGCGTCGGGACCTCCTGCGGTGCGCCCGCACCGGGATGGTTCTCGGGGTCGTCGCGTGCCTCCTGCTGGTCGGCCCGATCGGCCCCCTTGCGTCGGAGGCGAGGGCGATGGCCGTGCATACGGAGGTTTCGCCCGCGACCGTCCTATCGCGACCCGCGGTCCCGACGCATTCTGCCGACGGCCCGTCGTACGCGCCGGTGACTCCGTCCCTCAGCCCGCCGGTGGAATGGGTGAACGTGACGGGGACCGCCGCGGCGGCGCGGCCCCCTCCGACCGACTCCGGGTCGACGGCGTACGACCCGCTCGACGGTGAGACGGTCGCCTTTGGCGGATGCACCTCCGTTCAATGCCCAGAGAACCAGACCTGGGCGTTCTCGAATGGCTCGTGGACCAACCTCACGAACCCGCACGACGCCCCGCCGGCGCGGTACGGCGCGGTCATGGACTTCGACCCGAACATGGGCGGGCTGCTCCTGTTCGGAGGCCACGGCCTCGGATTCACCGACCTCAACGATACGTGGCTGTTCCGGGCGGGCGAGTGGACGAACCTCTCCCGATACAGCCCGGTGACCCCGAGCCCTCGGGTGTACGCAAGCATGGCCTTCGACCCGGACCCCGAGGAGAACGGCTCCGTCCTCTTCGGCGGAAACGCGCTCGGGGTGGGCGCCACGAACGATACCTGGATCTGGCAAGGCGCCTCCGGCTGGGTCCCCCTCGCGGCCTCCACTCCTCCTCCGACGACCTACAACGCCCAGATGGCATACGACCCGGTCGAAGGGGCCATAGTGCTCTTCGGGTGCGGGTACGGCTGCGGGACCCCGAACGAGACCTGGGAGCTGTACTCGGGTCAGTGGTGGCAGGTCCTGCCGTCCGGCTCCGTGCCATCGTACCGCTACTCCGCGGGCCTGACCTACGACGCAGCGCTCTCTTCGCTGGTCCTGTTCGGCGGGTTCGGGTTCTCGGGCGCGCTCAACGACACGTGGACCTTCTCGCAGGGCGCCTGGACGAACGTGAGCGGCGAGGTCGGTCCGGCCCCCCCCGCCCGATGGCTGGCCGGCGTCTCTCCCGACTCGAGCGCGTTCCCCCCGTTACTGGTCGGAGGGATCAACTCGCTCTTCGAACGATACTCCGACACCTGGGTGCTCGAGGTCCGGCCGACGGTCGGACTCGCCGCATCGCCGCTCTCCACGGAGGTCACGGTGCCGGTGACGCTGAACGCGACGGTGCACAACGGGACGGCTCCGTACCGGGCGGTGTTCGAGTTCGGGGACGGCGGGGTGGCGCTCGCCTCCTCCTCAACGACCACCGTCTCGGTCCGCCACACGTACCTCGCGCCCGGGTCCTACCGGCCTTCGGTCCGGGCGACCGACGCGGCGGGGATCGGGGTGGGC